>Ga0169931_10008466_pt1 | contig 15001 bp, 10 predicted proteins | sample Kivu_15m_20L_FD_129675 | JGI IMG/M metagenome (GOLD analysis project Ga0169931, IMG submission 129675) | Freshwater microbial communities from Lake Kivu, Western Province, Rwanda to study Microbial Dark Matter (Phase II) - Kivu_15m_20L... | ecosystem: Environmental > Aquatic > Freshwater > Lake... | reverse complement strand
CGACGCCGGGACAAAGGTCACTGCCCAGAGGCAGGTGCCGATGGTAAGGGTCGAAGGAGTGAACATGGTGTGGGACATCGCAGGATGTGATTGGAACTGCAGTCGAAAACGCTGGTCGGTTGATGTGCTGCTCAGTGCTCGGCGCTCGAGTACAGGGCGCGCTGCAGGGTCGCCTGCAAGAGGCTCCTCAGGGCGCGCGTGGAGTCAGGACCGAGGGACTCGGGCAGGTGCTCGACGAGGCTGCGCAGCCACCACGAGTGGTGCGGGTCCTCCGCCACGAGGGCGACGAGGCCTTGGAACACTGCCTCGTCGGCGCCCGGGCCGCGCTGCCGCAGCCCTTGGAAGATCCGGTAGGTGGGGCTCTTCTTGTGGCCGCTGTCGCCGGCGCGCTGCGCCGCTGCGTAGCTCTCTGCTGCACGCGCCAGCGCGCCCTCGCAGCCGGTCACGTCGCCTGCCGCGCGCAGGGCGAGGGCGCGCTGGGTCTCGACCTGGCCCTTCTGGACGATGCGCCACCGCTGGTTCGCCTGCGTGTCCTCCAATGGCGCGCTGTCGATGCGCTGGAGCGCTTCGTCGTAGCGGCCCGCAGCGGTCAAGGTCCACACCAGGCCGCGCAGCGGCTTCAGGTAATGCGGCCGCACAGCGATCGCAGCTTCGAAGTGCTGCAGCGCTTCGTCGTGCAGCCCCAGGGCGAAAGCCGCAAACCCGCCGTTGATCCGCAGGACGTGTGAGTGCCCGCAGAGGGCGATACCCTTGCGGAGCTCCTGCCGGGCCTCGCTGTAGCGGTTCATGACGTCCAGGAAGTAACCCACGAAGTGCGCCGTCGCGGCAGTGGGGCGGCCGTAGCGCGCTTCGAGGCGCTTGGCGTCGGTGTAAGCGGCGAGCCCGCGGGCGAGCTGTTCGTCTGCGCTCGTGCCTTCGAGCGGGACGACGGCGAGCCGCAGCTCTTCCGCATGTGCCACTGCAGCTCGCACATCGGCGGCGCTGAGTAGCTCGAACGCGGCCTGGTCATCCGCCGGAGTATCGCGCCGCAGGAGGTGGTACGCGTGGACGTAGCGCTCGATCGGACTCGTCGCTTGCGGCAATCCAGCGAGCACCAGCGCCCTGTCGCCCAGCGCGTCTGCTGGGAGCGCTGCGTAGCGCGCAGCGACCGCGTCCACGTACGCCGAGCCCGTTTACAGCGCGAGCCGTCGCATGTCCGCGGCTGCCCCGGTTGCATCGCCGTGGTCGAGCCGCCACGATGCCCGCAGTTGCAGCATCGGCACGGGTTCGTGGCCGAGGTCGACGAGCGCGTCGAGCTGGGCCTGGATCGCTGCGCGCTGCCCCGCATCGGGGCAGAACCGGTTGCTCGGGCCGACGATCGTCAGGTTCGGAGGCAGACCGGCGATCCAGTCGAGGTGCTGCTCTGCACGTGCCGCGGCGCGAACGACTGCGACCGTGTGTACGCTGTACGCGCCAGCGACGGCCAGCAGTGCGAGCGCTGCTCCAAGGGCCGCACGCGAGCGCTGCACACGCCGGAGTGCGCGCTGGAGGCTCGAGACGGGACGCGCAGTGACCGGCCGGTGCTCCAGGTAAGCCCGCAGGTCCGCGCCGAGCTCCGCCGCGGACGCGTAGCGGGCCTCCGGCTTGCGCGCCATGCCCTTCTCGACGATCGCCTGCAAGTCGCGCTGGAGGCCTCCGCAGAAGGCGCCGACGGGCTTCGGCTCGCGGGTCGCGAGCGCAGCGAGGACCTCGGTCGGGTTGCCCGAGTAGGGCGCGCGCAGCGCCAGCAGGTGGTAGAGCGTCGCGGTCAAGCTGTACACATCGCTCGCCGGTGTGCGCTTGCCGCCGCGCTGCAGGGCCTCCGGCGGCATGTACGCGGGCGTCCCGACGCTCGTCGCACCGCGGGTCAAGGTCGAGTCCTGATCGAGCAGCGCGATACCGAAGTCCAAGAGCACCGGCCAGCCGTCGCGCCGAATCAAGATGTTCGAGGGCTTGATGTCGCGGTGCAGCACACCCGCGGCGTGCACTGCGTCCAGTCCGGCTGCGAGCTCGGCGACCCAGCCGACCACCGTCGGTACATAACGCGGGTCGTTGCGGCCGGCGACTCCGAGCGTCCGGTGCAACCACGTCGGTGCGTCCGGCTGCGGCGCCTCACCCAGCTCGTCGACGATGTCGGCGAGCGACTCACCGTCGACGAGCTCCATCACGATGAAGGGCTCGCCCGAGTCGCTCGCTCCGCGGTCGTACACCGCGATGACGCTGGAGTGCCGCACGGACGCCATCGCTTCGGCCTCGCGCGTGAAGCGAGCGGCGAGCTCTTGCGTGGGCACGAGGCCGCCGCGCAGGACCTTGACCGCCACCTCGCGGCGCAGCGTGAGGTCGAGCGCTCGGTAGACGACGCCCATCGCGCCCGAGCCGAGCCGCGCCAGGACGCGGAAGCGGCCAGCGAGGACCTGGCCGCGGTGGGGGTCCCGCCCGGCCGCCTCGCTGAAGACCCCGTGCAGCTTGGACGCGTCGTCCACTGCGTCGCGCACGCGGCGCGCGAGCTCCGGTGACCCAGCGCAGGCGCGGGCGAGCCAGTCGGGCTCGCCCGCATCGCGCAGCTCCAGCGCGCGAGCGACGAGGCCCTCCAGGTGTGTTTCGGCGTCGTTGTGCATCGTCGGGCCCATGACCTCAGCGCTCCTTCAGCGCCAGGCTCAGCTTGGCCTGGGCCGCATAGAACGCCCGCCGTGCCGCGGACTCTGAACCGTAACCGAGCTGCCGCGCGAGCTCGACGAAGCTCGCAGTGTCCTCGAGCCGCGCGCGCACGAGGAGCTGCTCACGCGGCTCGAACTGCGACAGCGCCGCCAGCACCCGCTCGAGGAACTCCTGCTGCGCGGCGGACTCGGCGGGGTCGTCCGGAGGCGCCGCGAGGCCGAACTCCGTCGGCGGCGGGGGCGTCCCGCGGCGCACATCGCGCCGGTCGGCTTCGTGGAAGCGGATCGCGTCCACGATCCGGTTGCGCACGACCATGGCGAGGTAGCCGACGAAGGCGTCCTCGTCGGCCCCCGCGAAGGCGGTGAGGTCACGCAGCACCCCCTGGAAGACCTCCTGCACTACGTCGCCCGTGCTGAACCGCGCCGCGAGCCAGGGGCGGCTCGCCCGCAGCTCGAAGGTCAGCCGCTGGTGCACGATGCGCTGTACGGTCGGGTAGAAGCGCCCGGCGAGCGCGTCCACCGCGGCGTCATCGCCCGCGCGGGCGGCCGCCAGGGTCTCCTCGAACGTCCGCCCGGAATGGGGGGCAGCGTGGTCCAATCGTGCGACTCGTGTGCGCCGGTGGGGGATGAGGAGGGCGGCCAAGCTGCCCCTCACGACGGAGGCGTGCCCAGTGTCCGCCGCGAAATCCCGGAAAGTCGGGCAGGGGTGCGCGGGCCGGTCCGGCAGACCCGGGACCGCTCCCCTCGCTGCAACATAGCCGGTCCCTGCGCCAAGGTTTCAAAAGTGTGAGCGAGGGGTTTCCCGCGGCCACTTTCCTGGGGGCTCCCGCCGGGTCACGCGTCCCAGTTGACCCACTCTTCGTTCGCCGCCTCGAGCTCCGCCTCGACCTCTGCGATCCGGAACTGGGTCTCCCGCAGCTTTGCCGGATCACGGTACACCGCCTCGCTCGCGAGCGCCTCGTTCAGCTTCCCGAGGTCAGACTCCAGCTTCATGATGCGCTGCTCGAGCTGCTCCAGCTTGAAGGCGCCCTTACCGCCCTTCTTCTTGGCCGGCGCCGCCCCCTTCGCCTGGGCAGCCCCCTGCGCCTGGACTGCCCCCTTCGCCTGAAGTGCCCCCTTCGCCTGAAGCGCCTGCGCCTCCTTCTGGAGCCGCTTCGCCTCCGCCTCCGCGGCCGCGCGCCGGGCATCGGCCTCGCGCTTCGCCCGCTCCTCAGAGGCTGTCGCCGACTCGGCGTCCTTCGCCGCCCGCCAGGCCGAGTAGTTGCCCTCGAACGCGCGGACGGTGCCAGCGCCGACCTCGTAGGTCGTGTTCGTGATCCCGTCCAAGAACGCCCGGTCGTGGCTGATGCAGATGATCGCGCCCTGGAACTCGCCCAGCATCTCCTCGAGCGCCGTGCGGCTCGCGAGGTCGAGGTGGTTCGTCGGCTCGTCGAGCGCGAACCACGACGGCTCGGACAGCACGAGGATCGCGAGCGACAGGCGCGCGCGCTCACCGCCCGAGAGCAGCGACACGAGCTTCTCGATCTCCTCGCCGCGGAACAGGAAGCGCGCCAGGTGATCGCGCACCTCCTGGTCGGTCATCGCGGGGTAGTGCCGGCGCAGCTCCTGCGCCGCGGTGTAGTCCGCGCGCAGGTAGGACGTGTCCTGGTCGTAGTACGCGCACACCGCGCCGTGACCGCGCTCGACGCGCCCGCGCAGCGGCTCCAGCCGACCGGCCAGCAACTTCAAGAACGTCGACTTCCCAGCCCCGTTCGGGCCGACGATGCCGATCCGCTGGCCGCGCCCGACCCGGAGCTCGACCCCCTGGAAGAGCGGCTTGTCGGCGTATCCGCCCGCGAGCTCGACCGTCTTCAGCACCTCTTCGCCGCCGCGCGCGGCCTTGGGCGGCTTGATGTTCGGCCGGCGCACGTCGTGCACCGGGCGCTCGATCTTCTCGACACGCTCGAGGCGCTTCTGACGCCCTTTGGCTTCGCTCGTGCGCTGCGAGCCCATGTGGCGGTCGATGAACTGCTTCTCCTTGCGGAACATCTCCTGCTGCTGCTCGTACGCGCGCAGCTCCGCTTGGAAGCGCTCTTCCTTGAGGACGATGTACTTCGGGTAGTTACCCGTGTACGAGACGATCTCGCCGCGCTCGAGCTCGATGATGCGCGTCACGCAGTTCGTGAGCAGACGCCGGTCGTGGCTGACGACGAGGATCGCCGTGTGCAGGTCCTTCAGGTACCGCTCGAGCCACTCGATGCCCTCGAGGTCCAGGTGGTTCGTCGGCTCGTCCAGCAGCAGGATGTCGTGGCCCGCGACCAGCTCCCGCGCGAGCGCCACGCGGTTCTTCTCGCCGCCCGAGAGCGTGCGCGCCTCCCGGTCCCAGAACGGCTCCGAGAGGCCGATGCCGCCGAGCACCGCTTCGACACGCCGCTCGGTCTCCCAACCGCCGAGCTCCTCGATGCGCGCCGCCAAGCGGTCGTGCTCGCGCATGACCTTCTCGAGGTCCTCGCCCGCCGCGTCGCCCATGCGGGCGGTGCAGGCTTCGTAGTCGTGGATCGCCTGGCGCACCTCCGACAGGCCGCCGGACACGTAGTCCCGCACGCTCACGCCTGCGTGGAACACGGGTCGCTGGGGCACGACGCCGAGCCGCGCGCCCTTGCGCACCGAGACGCTGCCCCAATCCGGGGTCTCTTCACCGGCGATGATCCGGAAGAGGGTCGTCTTGCCGCCGCCGTTGCGGCCCACCAAGCCGACCTTCTCCCCCGGATCGATCTTCGCCGAGGCGCCGCGCAGGATCTCCTGGGCGCCGAAGTGCTTCTTGAGGCCGTCGATGACGAGGAGGGACATGGTCGCGCGGGCGTAGGGGCCAGAATCGGGCGACCATGGTAGCGCCCGGGGGTCAACCCTTCGCGGAGAGCGTCCCGGCGTACTCGCGCAGGGCGGCCATGGCGCGCCCGACTTCGTCGGCGAGCGGCTGCGAGGCCCCCGCGGTGTCCTTCAGGATCGCGTCGAGGGCGCCGACCCCCTCCGGGGTCAGGTCGTGGGCGAGCGCCCGCTTGACCTCGCCGAGGCGGCCGAGGTAGCCCTCGACCGACTTCGCGACCCCGTCGAGCTCGGTCGACAGGGTGGCAAACCGCGTCGCCGCCGTGTCGCGCCGCTTCTGCGTGGTCGCGCGCAGGTCCGCCGATTCGAAGCCTGCGATGTCGGCGTCCCACTGCTTGAGCTGCTTCTCGACGGTCTTGCGCAGCGTCTCGCGGGCGCCGACGACCGACTTCTGGGACTTCTCGAGGCTCCCGATCGCCTTGCCGAGGCTGTCGTAGGCCGCCTGCAAGTCGCCGACCGCCACCTTCTCGCGGCGGATGATGCCCTGCGACTCGACCGTGCCGCGCAGGCCCTCGACCGCGGTCGACGCGGCGCCGAGCTCCGCTGTCAAGGCCTCGTAGACCCCGACGAGCTGCGACGACACGTCGAGGGTCTTCAGCGCGGGCCGCGCCGGTTCGCTGCTCTTGCAGGCAGGCGCGAACGCGAGGGTGGGGGCCAGGAGGAGCGCCAGGAGGAGCGTGTTGGGGGTGGATCGCTGCATGGTTGGTCTGCCGCCCAAGAGCTGGGCAACGCGACCAGGATAACCAGAGGCGCCCGTTCCCGTTGTTGACGAGGACGTCAGGGGCGCGCCGGGGTCCCACCCCGGCGCGCCCCTGACGGCACTGTCACGTGTCCCGACGGCTCAGCGCAGGAGCTGGGGCAGGCGGACGACCACCGTCTCGCCGCTGTTGTCGTCCACGCCGTCGTTGTCGTTGACGATCAGCGTGGTCCCGTCCGAGAGGACCGCCATCCCCTCGAGCTTCTCCGGCACGAACCCGCCGAACTGGTCGAACGAGCCCAGGGTCAAGAGGTCGGCTTCGAGGGTCTTGGCCAGCGTGTCGAAGTTCGCCGCCTGCGAGACGTCGCGGAACGTCACGCTGGAGAGGTCCACCGTGTAGACGCGCTTCACGCGCGCGTCGAAGTTGCCCTGGTTGTCGCGCTCGAGCACCGCGAGGCGCCCGCCGCCGAGGTAGGTGATGTCGGACAGGCCGACCCAGCCGCCGTTCGGCGACGCCACGGCGTCCAGCGGGTAGTGCGCAAACGTCCAGCGGCCGGTCGTGAGGTCGAAGCGGCCGATCCGCACCTTGCCCGCGGGGTCCCCTGCGTTCGACCACTCGCGCTGCAAGCAGACGTACACGGCGGCGCCGTCCTCGACGGCGATGCCCTCGAGGCCGAAGCGCAGTTGGTTGTTCGTCATCTCGAACGGCAGGCCGATCACGCGCGTGATCTCGAGCACATCGCTGCCCACGTTGCGCACCGCCTCGATGACGAGGTTCGGCGAACGGAAGGGTTGGTTGCTCGGGTTGCTGACCCCGTTGTTCAGGTTGCCGGCGCCCTCGGACGCGAGCCAGAACGTACGGCCGTCACCTGCGACGGCGATGCCCTCGAGGTCGAGGTTCACGGTCCCGTCCGTGTTGAAGAAGCTCCCGACCGAGAACGACGGCGTGTTCGGCAGGAGGAACTTCCAGCGGCGCAGCGCGTTGCCGAGCACGTTCCCGCTGTCGACCAGCGGCAGCTCCTCGACGATGCGCATGGGGCCCTGCATCCCGCGGCGCAGGCGGTAGACGCGGGCCGCGCGGTAGAAGCTGTCGTGCACCGAGTAGAGCGTCGTGTCGTCGCCCGGCGCCGTGACGAGGCCCGACTGGGCCGCCCACGGGATCGGGATGCTCGTGCCCGCGCGGTCCTCGGAGACGATCGACGGGTAGTTCGGCTGACCGGAGTGGCTGAAGATGCTGATGCCCGACCGGATCAGGTCACCGCGGTCGTCGGCCTCGCAGGCGACGACGAACAGCCCGCGCTGCGGGATGGCGAGCAGACCCTCGGGGGCCACGTTGGTCGGCAGCGCCTGCACGAACTGGGGCGCCGTCGAGCCGAACACCGGGCCCGGCGTGAGCCGGTAGACCAGGACGAGGTTCGCGCGCTCCGAGCCGACGAAGAGGTAACGACCGCTCTGGAACTCGCCGTACTCGATGCCCTCGGGCTCGTTGCCCTTGTTCTCCGAGCGATTCTCGGGGTAGTGCCCGAGGCGGGCCGTCAGGTGCTCGACGGTGTTGCCAGCCTCGTAGAGCGGCAGGCCCCAGGGCGCCCACGTCGTGAAGCCGCGGCTGCCGCCGAAGAGGTCACCCTCGTCCGCGGTCGCGAAAGTGAAGGGCGAGATCCACGTCACGGCGTCCGGCTCGCGCGGGACGGCGGTCAGGGAGCTGACCTGCTCGATGAGGTCGTTCTCCTCGACATCGACCTCCGTCAGGTCCACCGTGCCGCACGGGAAGTCGACGAGGACGCTCCCGCTGGCGAGGTCCACGATGACGATGTGGTTGTTCTCCTGCAGCGTGACGACCGCGATGTTCGCCGCGTTGATGTCGACGTACTCCGGCTCCGGGTCCTCGGGGAACAGGTCCGCGATGCCGACCAGGTCCACCGTGCGCAGCGTCCAGGAGCTCGGGTCGCCGACCAGGTCGACGATCACGAGGAAGCCCGCGGGGAGCTGCGGCGGCTCGCCGCTGCCGAGTTCTTCGTCGCGCTCGTTCTCGATCGCGATCGCGGCGTAGCGGCCGTCGGGCGACACAGCGATCGAGTCCGGCTGGCCGCCGAGCGCGAGCGTGCGGACGATCTGGCGCGTCGCGAGGTCGACGACGGCGAGCTCGCCGGAGGGCGCCACGAAGCTCGGGCTCGTGTTCACCGCGACGAGCGCGTAGCCGCTGCGCACGGCGACCGACGTCGGCTCACCGCCGACGGCCAGGACGCCCGCGGGCGCCGGCTGGGCCGGATCGGTGATGTCGACGAAGCCGATGTGCTCGTTGCCGCTGTCGGTGTAGATCAGCAGGTTGCCATCAGCGCTCGCCGCGACGATCTCTGCGGAAGCCTGGGTCTCGATGCTGGTGTTTGCGAACACCGGGAACGTGGCGACGCGGCGGAAGGGGCCTTGTGCGCCCGGTTGCGCCGCGACGGCGGCGACACACGCGCCGGCTGCGAGCAGTGCGGGAAGGGGACGGATGGGGGTCATGTTGGAGAGCCTTTGGGGAGAGGAGCACCCGCGCGAGAGAGGCGCCGCGCGCGCTCGATCTCGCGCAGTCGAGCCCGCGCGCTTCGGCTCTCGATGGTCGAACGGTCAAGCAAGGGTAAGGCCGAGCGAGAGATCAGCGCGAAAGAGCGTGGCGTTCGAGGACCACCGGTGCAGAATCCCGCGCGACGGGCGCCGGGAGCGCCCTCCGCACACCGCACGAGAACCCCCCATGGCGAAGAAGAAAGCGCGTCGCACGACGCACCGCAGCTCGGCTGGCAAGAAGCTCTACGCCGTCCGCAAGGCCGACGGCAAGTTCAAGGACATCCAGACCTTCGAGCGCGCCCACCGCGCCGACATGGCGCGGACCTCCGCCGCCGAGGCCGAGGCCGCGGCGGCCGCCGTCGCCGCGGAGCCGGCGCCGGCGAAGGCGACTCGGAAGAAGGCCGGCCGCAAGAAGGCCGCCGCGAAGAAGGTCGGTAAGAAGGCTGGCAAGAAGGCTGGCAAGAAGGCTGGCAAGAAGGCCGGCAAGAAAGCCGGCAAGAAGGCCGGGGCGCGCAAGGCCCGCAAGCAGGCCTGAGCTCCGCAGCGAGCTCGATCCGTCAGGCCGGCGAGGGCCCGGGCGACCGCCCGGGCCCTCGCCGGCCTCTACGTTCCGTCGGCGGCCCCTCGCTCGCGGCGCGCGACCCGCTGCAGGTCACGCCCTCCATCGGCCCAGGGCCGCCCCATGCCGCGCGAGGACGGCGAGGTCCTCTGGGACCCGCGTCGCCAGGTCCCCTTCCGAGCGCCCCACTGGGGCGCTCGGGTCCCGCGGCGTGGGACCGGGGCCTACCGGTGCGGTTTCACGCGCGCCTTCGCGTTCGCCCCCTGACCCCCATCGACCCGCGCGCAGCGCTGGTACTGCCCGTCCGCGAACACCAGCGCGCCTCCCGGCGTTGCCTGGCCCCCGCGTCGCCGCTGTGTGACAACTCGAGCGACCGCTGGGGCCCGATTCGCGCTCCGCGCGGCGTTCCGCGGAGAAACCTGAACCCCGGCCGCGCCCCGTGGGAACCTGTCCCGCGATGGCCGAATCCAAGCCGCCGCTGGACCCCGAGGTCCTGCTCTCGTACACGCCCTACGTCCGGGCGCTGGCGCGCGAGTTGGTCTTCGATGCGAGCCTCGCGCGCGACGTCGAACAAGAGACCTGGCTCGCGGCCCTCCAGCAAGCGCCCCGCGACCCCGACGCCGCGCGTGGGTGGCTCGCCGCGGTCGCGCGGAACCTTGCCCGCAAGGCGCTGCGCTCCGACGGACGGCGGCGCCGGCGCGAAGAGGAGCACGCAGCGCTCGCCGCGCCCGTCCCGACCCCCGACGAGGTCCTCGCGCGCGAGGACCTGCGCCGCCAGGTCGTCGCGCTCGTCAACGGGCTCGACGAACCGTACCGCGGGGCGCTCGTGCTGCGGTACCTCGAGGGTTGCGACCCACACGAGGTCGCGCGGCGCCTCGGCGTGCCCGTCGAGACCGCCAAGACGCGCCTGAAGCGCGGCCTCGAGCTCCTGCGCGCGCGGCTCGACCGCGGAAAGCGCGGCGGGCGCGAGGCGTGGTGCCTCGCGTTCGTCCAAGGCTTCGGGCTCGGGCCACCGGGGCTCGCGCCGCTCGCCGCCCTCGCGGCGTCCTCGATCTTCGCGAGCCCCTCCGGCGGCCTCGCGCTCTCTGTCATGAAGACCACCGCCCTCGTCTCCGTCGTGTTCGCCGCCGGCGTGTCCCTGTTCGTGTTGGTGCGTGACGCCGAGTCGCACACGACGCCGACGAAGACAGCTGCAGTCACGCCCGCCGAGGCTCCCCTCGCGGTGAACTCCGCCGAAGCACTCACCGCCATCGCAGCCGCGCCCGGCCTTCGTGCGGCGGCCCAGGGCGATACGGACGCTGAACAGGACCCCGCCAACGACCTGGACATCGTCACCGTCACCGGCCGTGTCACCGGCCCCGACGGCGTGCCGCGCGGCGGCGCCGAGGTCTTCCTCTCGCGCTGGCACTACGACGACCGGTATCCCGACGGCCCGCTGGCCGCCGGGCGCGCGGCCGAGGACGGGACGTTCACGCTTACGTATCGCAAGTCCGATCCGCGCCTCCGGGTCGAAGCCGAGCGCAGCCCGATGTGGCGCTACGTGACCGTGTCGACCTACGCGAGCGGGTACGGGCCCGCCTGGGTCGACCTCGACCGCCACCCGGCCGGCACGCCCGTCGCGCTCGCCCTCGTGCCCGACCGCGCGTTGCGCGGGCGCGTGGTTGACCTCGAGGGCCAGCCGATCGCTGGTGTCGACGTGCGTGTGACGATGCTCGGCGCCACGCCTTCGGGCTCCCTCGACGGGTTCATCGAGGACCCACTGAAGGGCGAGCCGAGCGCTTACCTCGAGCCGCTCTCCACGCACGTGATCCGCGCCACGACCAACGGCGACGGCCGCTTCGAGCTCGCGGGCATCGGCGAGGAGCGCCTGGTGCGGCTCTCGCTCTCCGGCGAGACCGTCACGACCACCAGCGTCGAAGCCGTCACCCGCGCACTCGACCCGGCGATGCCCGTCAACCGCGGCCGACGCCTGCTCGGGACGGACCTCCAGCTCGCGCTGCGCCCGACGCGCCCGATCACGGGTGTCGTGCGCGACCGCGTGTCGGGCGCACCGCTCGCAGGGGTGCGAGTGATGAGCCAGCTCATGGCCGGCGACAACTACTTCAACTCCGCGGTGCGGACCACCACGGGCGCCGACGGGCGGTTCCGCCTGGTCGGCATGCCGAAGGGCGCCGGGAACGAGCTCTGCATCATCCCCGCGGACGACCAACCGTACTTGATCGACGAGCTCAACGTGCCCGACCCCGCGGGCATGGGCCCGGTCGAGGTCGAGGTCACGCTCGTGCGCGGCGTCTGGATCACCGGCCGCGTGACCGACGTCGACGGCGCGCCGGTGTACGGGCGGCTCCACTACTTCCCCATGCACTCGAACCCGAAAGCGGCCGCGCTGTACAGCGGCCGCGCCTCGTACTCGTTGCCGGGCTCGGCAGTGGCGCAGCACCACTACAAGACCGACGCCGACGGGCGCTTCCGCCTCGTCGGCCTGCCCGGCCGCGGCATCGTCGGGGTGGAGGCGATCGGCAAGTACCTGCGCGGCCACGGCGCCGCGGAGATCGGCGGGCTCGACGAAGACGGCAACCTGCCAGCCTTCGGGAACCCGATCTTCCCGAGCAACCGCTGGCCCAACATGATGTGCGCGATCGAGCCGGCGGAGGACGCCGCCGAGGTCACGTGCGACCTCGTCGTCGACCCGGGCCAGACCTTGACGATCGAGCTCGTCGACGCCGCGGGCGAGTCCGTCGAGGGCTGCGTTGTGCGCGGCTTGATCACGCACTTCTTCGACGCGAGCCCCCGCGACGCGCAGGTCGCAGTCGAGAATCTCGGGCGCCACGAGCGACGCCTCCTGCGCATCCACCACCCGAGCCGCAACATCGGCCTCGCGACCCACGTGACACTCGCCGAGGGCCCCAAGCGGCTTGTGCTCGGGCCGTGCACGACGCTCACGGGGCGCCTCGTCGACGAGGCGGGCGCCGGGGTCGGCGGCGTGCGGCTGCGGGCCGAGTCGGGGCTGCACTTCGACGACCCGCCGACGTGCGAGTCGGCTGCGGACGGCACGTTCCGGTTCGAGTGTGTCCTGCCTGGCCTCGCGTTCACCTTGGTCGCCCAGAGTCCCTCGCTGCAGGACGATGTGGCGATCCTCGAGGCTGACTTCGAGCTCCGCGGCGGCGCGGTCGACCTCGGCCCTCTCACGGTCACGCTGCGCTGAGCCATGCACACCGAGCCTTCGCCCTGGCGCCCCTACGAGCCCAGCGCCGCGGCGCCGTGGGACCTGCGGCGCGTCGTGCACCTGCACCGCCGCGCGGCGTTTGGCGCGACCCACGCGGAGCTGCAGCAGGACCTCACCGCGGGGCCCGCTGTGGCGCTGACGCGCCTGCTCCGAGGCGAGCGCCGGGTCGGGGTGCCCGCCGAGTTCGACGCGCTGTCGACGATGCTCGCGGAGTCCGCGCGTCTGGCGAACGACCCCCAGCGCCTTGCCGCTTGGTGGCTCTGGCGGATGCTGGTTTCGCCCGACCCCCTCGGCGAGCGCCTGGCGCTCCTGTGGCACGACCACTTCGCGACCAGCCAGCTCAAGGTCATGGACCTCGGCGCCATGCGCCGCCAGAACGAGCACCTCCGCCGCGACGCGCGCGCGCCGTTCGCGACGCTCTTGCTTGCCGTCGTGCGCGACCCTGCGATGCTCGTGTGGCTCGACGCCAACGCGAACCGCAAGGCACACCCGAACGAGAACCTCGCGCGCGAGCTGATGGAGCTCTTCACGCTGGGGGAGGGCCGCTACAGCGAGCGCGACGTGCAGGAGGTCGCGCGGGCGCTGACGGGTTACTCCGTCACAGCGGACGGCGCCGTGCACTTCGCCGCTGCGCACCACGACGACGGTGAGAAGACGATCCTCGGGGTCACGGCGCACCACGACCTCGAGTCCGTGCTGGCGCTGCTCGTCGCGCAGCCTGCGACGGCGATCCGCCTCGCGCGCCGCCTGTGCGCCGCGTTCCTGCGACCCGAGCTCGTTACGGAGGAGACGGTCGCGTCCCTCGCCGCGACGCTGCGCGAGTCGTCGCTCGACGTCGGCCGCGCGGTCGAGCTCGTGCTGCGGTCCGAGCGGTTCTTCAGTGCCGAGAACCTCGGCGGGGTCGTGCTCGGGCCAGTGCAGTGGCTCATGTCGCTCGTGCGTGGCCTCGAGCTGCTCGAGCCGCTGCCCAGCACGCTCCTGCTCGCGGAGTGGTGCGCGCGGCTCGGGCAGGAGCTCTTCTTCCCGCCGACGGTCTTCGGCTGGGAGGGTGGGCGCGCGTGGATCACGACGGGGAGCCTGCTCGGGCGCGCACGGTGCGCGCGCGAGCTCGTGAGCGGAGTCTTGACCCCACGCACCGAAGACCCGCTCGCATCGGTGCAGCGGCACGGGGCCCTCCCGGACGTGCTCGCCCGTGTGTTCTTCGGGCTCGAATCGGCTGACACGGCGGCCGAGCCGCTCGCGCGCGACGCGGCGATCCAGCTCGCCAACCGCTTCTTTGCCGCCCCCAAGGCCCAACTCGGCTGATTCGGTGATCCCATGCTGACGCGACGTCAAATGCTCGAGCGGTGCTCGCTCCTCGCCCTTGCCCCGCATGTCCCCAGCTTCATCGCGGGGACGGCGCGCGCAGACACCAGAGCGACTGACCAGCGCGTGCTCGTTGTCGTGCAGCTCGACGGTGGCAACGACGGCCTGAACACCGTCGTACCGTTCAGTGATGAGCTCTATCGTGCGGCACGCCCGACGCTGGCCGTCGCTCCCGACAAGGTCCTCCGACTGACGGACTCGCTCGGGCTGCACCCGAGCCTGAGCGGCTTCATGGAGCTCTTCCAACAGGAGCGACTCGCGATCGTCCAAGGCGTCGGATATCCGAACCCGAACCGCTCGCACGATGTCAGCCGCTTGATTTGGCAGACCGCTCGCACGGCGCGCGAAGAGCACAAGCAGCACGGCTGGCTCGGCCGCGCGCTCGACGCCGTGCCGACGCGGTCCGCGGGCGCTCCGGCGTGTGTGCACTGCGGGAGCGAGCCGCGCCCGCACTCTCTCTTCGCGCGGCGCGCAGTGTGCGCCACGCTGCGCTCGCTCGACGAGTACGACGCCGCGGACTTCGGCGACCTGGACGCTAGGGCGGCAGCGGACCCGACCGAGGAGTTCGTGCGGCGCACCGCGCTCGAAGCGCGGAGCACGGTCGAGCGACTGCGCGCCTTGACCCGCACCGACCGCGGCGCGCGGTACCCCGCGACGGAGCTCGCGCGGCGGTTCGAGCTCATGGCGCAGATCCTCAAGGCTGGGCTCGAGACACCCGTCTACTACGTCCAGCAGCCGGGTTACGACACCCACTCCATCCAGGGCGCGGCGCACGCTGCGCTGTTGCGGACCCTCGGCGACGGATTGCGCGCCTTCCTCGCGGACCTCGAGGCGAGCGGCCTCGCGCAGCGTGTCCTGGTGCTCGTCTTCAGCGAGTTCGGGCGCCGGGCCCTGGAGAACGCGTCGCGTGGCACCGACCACGGCTCCGGCGCACCTGTGTTCCTCGCGGGCGCTGGCGTCGTGCCAGGCTTGCACGGGCCCGCGCCGAGGCTCGACGCGCTGGTCGACGGCGATGTCGCGCCGGACATCGACTTCCGGACGGTGTACGCGGCAGTGCTGGAGCGCTG
>Ga0169931_10008465_pt1 | contig 15002 bp, 13 predicted proteins | sample Kivu_15m_20L_FD_129675 | JGI IMG/M metagenome (GOLD analysis project Ga0169931, IMG submission 129675) | Freshwater microbial communities from Lake Kivu, Western Province, Rwanda to study Microbial Dark Matter (Phase II) - Kivu_15m_20L... | ecosystem: Environmental > Aquatic > Freshwater > Lake... | reverse complement strand
TTTGCAACATTAATCTCACATTCTAAGATGCTATTTCTCTCAGATCCAATATAGTTAGATAATTTTCTAATTGTTGTGACCAATCTTTTTAAACCTGGTTCCTCCAGTGAAGCAGCCTGATCGCTTCCATACATCGATCTGTCAAGGGTGATGTGTCTTTCAATGCAAGTAGATCCGAACATAGCTGCCATTATGCTTGGACTTACAGAGACTTCATGACCACTATATCCCACATTGCACTTAAACTTTTCTTTTAAGTATAAAATATTTGATAGATTTAGCTGATCTTCTGGACATGGGTATGCAGATACTGTGTGCATTAATGTAAATTCACAATTGTTCTGCTTGAAAATTTTTATAGCTTTTTCTATATCTTCAAGTTCGGTCATCCCTGTTGAGATAAAAGTATGTATTTTGTATTTAGACACCTGTTCTAAAAAATCTAACTTTGTAATCATGGCCGAGGCAATTTTATTGTATTGTAAATTGTATTTTTCTAAAAATTTTAAACTATTTTCATCCCATGCTGAGGCAAACCAAATAATACCAATTTTTTTACAATGTAGATCAATTTCATTGTATTGCTCCTCATTAAATTCCAAACCTTTTTTTTGTTCTAACTGAGTTGTTCCCCAGGGGCTTTCTCTAGGAGTATCAAGCTCTTGTTTTGTATAAACTTTAAAAATATCTCTTTTTTGAAATTTTACTGCGTCGCAACCACATCTTTTTGCCATATCAATAAGCTTTTTCGCAATTTCTAGGCTTCCATTGTGATTTATTCCAATTTCCGCAATTATAAAAATTTTTTTTAAAGATGTTTTAATATTTTCTAGATCAAAATTCATAGTCTACAATATACTCCTAAGTTTTTTTTCAAAATCTTTGTGATCTAGTTTTTTAGAAATTTTTAAAAGAAGTTTTGTTTTTTTAGCAAAAATTTTATTTTCCATTAAAGACATTCCATATTTATTGTAGTTTAATTTTGAATGATTGATGTCACTATTTTTTGTTAATTTGAAATTAATTTTTTTTTTTGCTTCAACGATCAAAGATATATGTGGAAATTTATCAAATCCAGTTATTTTAAAATTAACTTTGTAACTTCCTTTTTCATATTTGTGTACTAAATTATTTTTTTTATAAAACTTATCGTTTAAGTTGAAGTATTTTTTTGTAAGACCAATTACGTGAAGTGGTTCTGTAAAATCCGAAATATTACTTTTGCAAAAATTTTTTCTTTTAATAGCATGAAAACCAGTCATCTGCAGAATTTTTTTCATCATTAAAAAATCATAACTATATAGGTGAGCATAGCCAGAAATAAATTCTTTAATATTTCTATCAAATAATACAGTGTCTTGACCTGGGCTTACAAATAGATTTGCGAGCATACCTCCATATCCCAAGTCTTTCCTCAAAGAAGTATCTTCTTGCTTAGCCTTAATAAAAAATTTTTTATCTTTTTTTACATATGCATTGGCAAATTTTTCCATATCAGGAACAAGAATTCTTAAAGTGCCGTTTTTTTTTAAAACTCGATTAATTTCTGCCAAAACTTTTTGTATCTTTAGGTGAGGGATATGCTCAAGTACATGACTAATAAAAACAACGTCACATGAATTTGACTTGAGATTTATTTTGGAAATATCACCGCAAACTTTGTTTTTTTCATTTTTCTTTAACTTATGATCAAGAATATGCCAACCAGACTTATCCCAGTAAGGTCCCGCTCCTAAATTCAACTTCATAAATATATGTGTGAATTAATTTTTATAATAATTAGAATGATATTGCCAATATTAAAAGAAATAATATATTTTGAATTCTCTGATGATAATTCACAAAAGCAAAAAAATTAGTCAAGCGGTAATACTTGCTGGTGGGCAAGGAGTTAGGCTTAGACCAATTACTGATTTATATCAAAAATGTATGTTTCGTTTTGATGGAAGACCCTTTTTGTATTATTTGATAAAATTTTACAAAGGACAAGATATAAAAAAATTTTTAATTTTAACTGGTTATAAATCAGAGCAAATAATGTCTTATTTTGGTAATGGAAAAAATTTTGGAGTAAAAATTGATTATAGTTATTCTCCAATTGACGCACAAACAGGAAAAAGAGTTTTAGATTCGTATGATCAACTGGATGAGTTATTTTTTTTATCTTATGCTGACGTATATTGCAACTTTGATTTAAAGTCTTACTTCACGAAATACTGTTTAAATAATTGGAAAAGTTCAATTGTTGTTTATAAAAACTTAATTGAAAACAAAGGAAATAACATTTTAGGCAAAGGTAATAAAATTTTAAATTACAACAATAGCTTTCAAAAAAATAATTATAAGGATATCGGTTTTGGTATTTTCAGAAAAGAGGATTTTAATGTTTTAATTAACAAAAAAAATCCCGTTATGGAGAAGGTGCTTTATCCTTATCTAATTAAAAAATCTTTTTTAAGATATTATCCGGTAAATCACAAATATTATAGTTTAACAGATGTAAGCAGACTACCCGCAATTGAAGATTACTTTAATAACAGCAGATATTTTGTTTTTTTAGATAGAGACGGAGTTATTAATAAAAAACTTCCAAAAGGTGAGTATGTAAAGAATTTTAAAGAATTTGTTTTTATTAAAAATACGGCAAATGCATTAAAAAATTTTCAAAAAAAAAAAATAAACATCGTTATAGTTACTAATCAAGCGGGAGTTTCGAGAAAAAAAATTTCTATTAAAAATTTAAAAGAGGTACACTCAAAAATGATCGATTACTTAGAAAAACTGGGTGTATCAAATATAAAAGGAATATATTTTAGCACTTCTTTTAACAATAAAAATTTTTTAAGAAAACCGAACCCTGGATTGTTATTTTTAGCCGAACAAGATTTTAGCATAAACAGAGATAAAGCTATTTTTTTTGGAGATTCAATAACAGATCAGTTGGCCGCTAGTGCATATGGTGTTCGATTTTACAAAATAAATTATAAAAAAAATCTTTTTTATTACTCCAAAAGGATCCAAAAAATAATTTAATGCTGCAAAAAAATTTAACAGCAATAGTACTTAATTACGGTAGAGAATTGGAAGTTATTAAGCTTATAAATTTTTATTCACAAAGTAAAATTAAATTTATAATCGTAGATGGTTCTGTGAAAAAAAAAATATTAAAACTACCGCAAAATTTTAAATATTTTTTCTTACCAGGGCGCGACGGGATGAAAAGATTAAAATTTGGTATAACCAAAGTCCAAACAAAATATGTATGCATAATGAATGATGATGAGTTTATTACGGAATATGGAGTATTTAAAATAATAAATTTTTTAGAAAAAAATAAAAATATTGACTATAGCTTTGGAGTTTGTGTAGGTTTAAACTTTTTTTTTAATAAAGTTGTTTGGAAAGTTTTTTACCATCGATTCTTAAAAAAATTTTATATTATGCATGAAAGTCCTTTAGACCGGCTTAGTTATTATCTTAAAAATAACAACCAGGGCACTATAATTTTAAGTATTTGTCGTATAAAAAAATTTAGGGAAAGCTTGAGAAATTGTCGAAATTTTTTGACATCACCTCATGCAAATGAATTGTTGATCACTTCTAAAATGGTAATTAATGGAAAATTTAAAAATACCAATTATTTATATTACCTAAGAAATAATGCTGTACCACCAGTAACAACAAAATATCATATTGCTTCAAATAAAATAACAGAATTTTTTTATAACAGTTCTATTACAGCAAGAAAAGAGAGAATTTTTTTTTTCACAACTATTCAAAACGAATTAAAGAAAAAAAATATTAAGGTTGATTTAGATGAAGTAAAAAAAATTTACTATCATAGATTTTTAAAAGCAAATCGCTCGCTAAAATTATTTATGACCTTAAAAAAAATTAAATTATTTATCCCACTATATATTTATAAGAAGTTATCTCATTTTTATTATAAAATATTAATCTGGAAAAATTTCAAAAAGTTTAGTTTACTGGGGTTGAAAAAAGAAATTTATAAAAAAAGAGAACTTGATAAAATCATGGAATATCTAAATAAAAATAGATAAAATCGATAATAATAAGATTTTTATAAATTACTCTTTGCCAATCTCTTTTATATTACAACCAATTTTTGTATTTACCTTAAATTCACCAATATCATATATAGACCATTTTGTTGACGAGTATAATGCAGAAAAGTTCTCAAGGAATCTGAATTTCTGACTTAAAAAGTACGTTATTAATTACAAAAAAAAAATTCATAGGTAAGTTTAATATTAAAATTATATTTTTACTATTTATTTTTACTTTATAAATATAAAATAAATTTTAAGCAAAAAATTTAATCTAGCATAATTAAATAACCATACAATTAATTTATTTTTTATAAAATATAGTGAAATTTTATTATCAACTAAGAACATATAACAATGTATATAATCAATGAGAAAATATTAAATTAATTTCGTATTTAAAAAGAATTGAATTAATGATTAGTAAAATTTTAATTTGTAGTGAAAAAAATATAATAAATTTAAAAAGTTTTGATAAGATTATCTTCACCGATTATCAATTTACTAAGAATTCTGTAAATTATTTTAATTTAGTCAATTTAAATATCCGTGAAATCGAAAATAAAAAATATGTTTTTTTCTCAAAAATATTAAAAAAAATAGATCAAGATTTTTTTAAATCAAATAAATTAAAGGATAATTATCAATTATTTTTTTTTACTACAATTGAAAGATGCGTAAAATATTCAAAAATAATAGAAGGACTTTTGAAAAATTTTCATACAAAAGATAAAAAAAAATACATATTTTATTTAAGCCAATCTGATTTAAAAGATTTTAAATTTAAATTTTTATACATATATTTAAAATACTTCAAATTATTCAACGTAAAACCTTTTGAATTAAAATCAAAGAATAGCAAAAAAATTTTTTTTAAGAAGTTAAATTTTTTTTATATAAAGATACTTATTTTTTCAATATTTAAAAAATTTGAAACACTCTTGCTCATATTTTACCAAAAAAATTTTTTTATTATTAAAAATTTAATTAAAAGAGAATTAGCTATAATTATATTGGATAATGTAAAATTAGCTTCATTTTTTGAAACTGTTAAAGCTAATTATTTTTACTTAAAGCAACCTAAATGTACAAAAAAAAAAAAAATTTAATCTAGGTTTTTTAAAAAAATATAACAACTTTGATAGATCATTATTTAATATTATTTTTTTTGAAATAAAACCCTCTTTGTATTTGCTAGATAATTCAATCTCACTTTTAACTAAAATTAATCTAAATTATAAATACAAATATCTGATCTACACTTTTCCTCCTACAATCTACGATTGTTTCAAGTCATTAATAATTCAAATTGCAAAAAAAAATAGTTTTAAAATATTTTCAGTTCAGCACGGAGGAGATTATGGATATCAAAAAAACTTTTTATCACATTTTTTAAAAGATTTTAATAATTGTGATTACTTTATTTCTTTTCTTTTCAATTATAAAATTTACATAAAGAATTATAAAAAAATTATCTCTCTTTTTAAAACAAACTTTAAAAAAAAACTTATATTAGTTAATAAGAAAAAATTTATATATTTTTGGAATTTAAAACTGTTTTTAAGTTTTTTCCAGGAAAAACAAAATATTAATTTATTTATTTGCAGCAGATATCAATCCTCTTTGACCGAGGAGATGTTAAACTATGAAAATATATTTATTAAAGAATTAAAAATTATTAATCAACTTGTTAAAAAAAAAGAAAAACTAATAGTAAAGCTACCAGATTTTTTTTTTAATAAATATTATTTATCTATTCAGAATATATTAAGAAAAGATGATTTAATAATAGATAGTCCTGGCTTAAAAACGTTGCTAATTTATTTTAAGAATTTTAAAATTTATTCTGCTACTATTTCAACTGCGCATTTGGAAGCTAAATTATTAAATAAAAAAAAATTTTTTATCAAAAATTCAAAATTTTATTATAATAAAATAAATTCAGAAATTTATAAGTCATTAATTTAATTTTTTTTTATAAAATTTCCAACCATTTATATTTTTAACTAAATGGTAGTTTGTATATACATAGTTAAATACTTCTGGATATCTTAGTTCGTTTTTTACACCCATTATAATATTCCATCTTTCCGGTGTTGATATAAGTATAATTTGTGGGTTTGTTTTCTTAATATCTTCTAGTAATTTTAATCTATTTTTTTTTGAAGATGCATTAAATAAAAGTATAAATTCTGAGCAAGATTGTTTTTTTAAAAAGAAAGGAAAAATAACATCATTATTCAATACCATAACACAATTATCGTCTTGGCTAGAACTTTGATAATAAGCTATTGCTTTTTTGAGATCATTTCTTTTGAAGTAATCTATAAATGACACGGCTTCTAAATGAACAAAATTTTCAATTCTTTCTTTAACTGTAAAAATATTTTTATTACTAAGTGGATAATAAAGATTAAAACCAACAAGAGAAACAATAACACAATAGCTTAAGTAAACTTTTGCTTTATTCTTAAAAAAATTATCTACAAATACAAATAGTATTAAGTACAGATGGATCATTGCAAAAACGGAGGCATGTTTAACATGCCCACTTGCATAAGTACTCATCGGTGAAATAAAATATAATAAAGAAATTATAAGTAAATTAATCCAAATAAATTTATTTTTTGATTTTCCAATAAATATATTGGCGACATAAACTGACAAAAAGGTTAAGACAACAAGAGGTAGGGTTGTTAAATTATCTGTAAATATTTTTGGAATTATTCTTCCTTGAGTATAAGTTACAGTTTCATACAAATGTAATGTATTTTCAATAAATTTTATAAATTCTGGCTTTCCAACTAGTGTATAAAAAATGGACCAAGAAATTAACGACGATAGTAAAGCAATAATAAAAAAAATTTTATTTTTTGAAAATATTAATAAAAAAGCTAAATTAGTTAACAATAAAGCATTTGCTATAAATCCGATATCTATAGAATAAAAATATGAAAGAGAAGAAAAAGAAAAGGCTATAATTAAAAACTTTTTTTCATTAGTGTAATAGAACTGAAATAAAAAAAATAATAATAAAAATATAATAATTTCATCGTAAGCAAATTGAGCTACATAGTTTCTAAAAAAAAGATAATATAAAAAAAGAAAACTTGATATAAATATTATTCTAGATAAGTTACTTTTTATTGAAAACTTGGCAATTTGTATTAAGTAAATATAAAGTGTGTAGGGAAGAAAAATCTTAAATAAAATTATTTTTCCAAATTCATAAGACCCAACATTCACTACATCGAAAATTTTCCATGGAAGATAGGCAACAAAAATATCTTTTCCAGCACCATGATTTATATAGGAACTTAACCACATTTTTCCAGAAACTAAATAATTAAATGCAGAAGTTAGGTTTTCCCCATGATGTAGTAAGTCTATTTCTCTTAAGGGAATAAATTTAAACCCTGTTAAGTATGCTAGATTTGATAAAAATAGTAAAATTATAAAAAAGTAATAAATCTTAACATTTTCTTTTGTACTGAAAACAGATTGATCCAAAAAATCTTTTTGACATCTAGAAAATATATCTTCAAATTTTTCTCTCTTAACTATCAGATAAAACAGAGCAACTAAAAGAAAACCAAGAATAGGAGATAGGTAAAATTTTATTACCTGTCCAAAAGGATTTATTTTAGCAATTGTTAATGGACTTATTATTTCATGCGTATTAGCAAATGGTAAATTTATTATATCCCAACACAGATAGGATATTAAAAGTGGTATAGCTAGCAGAAATAAGTTATTTACTATTTTTTTTCGCATTTAATTTACAATATTTAAGAATTTCATTTTTTTAATCTTTAAAGATTTTAATGTTTTGGAAGTATTCGCTATAGTGTATTTTTTAGCGTTACTTGTATAGTTATATAAAACTTTTAAATTTTTTTTCTTATAATGTTCGCACACTTTTTTTATTTTAAACCCTTTGCCAGTTCCAATGTTGTAAATGCCAGATTTAACATTGCATAAGATAAATTTTTTAATTAATTTTGTAACATCGTCTATATGAATAAAATCAATATAATAATTGGGAGTATTAATTTTTATCTGTCCTTTTTGGGTTTGCAAAATTTTTAGTAGTGTATGCGACTTTTGATTTCTTCCAAAAACATAAAAAAGTCTTAGCCATAGAATATTAAAATTTTTAGAAAATTTTTTGTAAATAATTTTTCTTAATTTGTTTTTATAAATACCCAGATTGTCAGAATAGTTTAAATTTTTAGATGTTTCTTTTAAAGATTTTTTTTTTAACTCAGATTTATATTCTGCACACGATCCAAGAAATATTATTTTTTTACATGAATTAATTTTTTTCATTATTTTCATAAATAAAATTGCATCCGCAATACTTTTTTGACAGTTTTTTTTATTAAAAATTGGTATCCCATACCAACTACAATTGATAATTACCTCAGGTGAAAATTTGTTAATTTTTTGAATCTTTTTTTTTGTATTTTGCAAATTCAAAAATAACGTATCTTTATCTTTATTTTTATAGTTAATTGATCTTATAGAAAACTCATTTTGAATTTTTTTTTTTAAATTTGACCCTACATAACCCGTGGAGCCCAAGATTAATATTTTAGGCTTTTTTGAAATATCTTGCATAATATTAAAATATCACTATCTTAAAGTTTTTATGAGTACAAATATCTTTAGAGAAGTTATTGAAAAATATTCAGACGTTAGAGGCGATCTTGTTAAGTTATTGGAGGGTGATATAAAAAGTAGTTTATTAATTACCTCAAAAAAAGGATCTGTGAGGGCAAATCATTATCATAAAAAAGATCATCATTTTTGCTATGTAATTAGTGGAGAAATTAAGTATCTTACCAGACCAATCGGTGCTAGCGAGGGTTTTGATCTTTATACTATTAGTCCAGAAAAAATGTTTTATACCCCAGAGTTATTAGAGCATTTGATGATTTTTTCTAAAGACACGGTTTTTCTCGCATTTAGCAAAAAGTCTTTTCGTTCCCAAAAAGAATATGAGCAAGATCTTGTAAGAGTTGATTTTTTATCAGATCCGAAAGTTAGAGACTTACTTGAAAAATATAAAAGTTAGAAAAACTTGTACCCTCTGTGGATCTAAAAAATTAACAGATATTTTCTCTTTTGGACAGTCACCACTTGCAAATAATCTTGTTAAATCGAAGGTAATACAAAAAACTTATCCACTTAAAGTTGTAACCTGTTCTTCGTGTAATCATCTTCAGCTAAAGCATATTGTGAATGCTAAAATTCTATTTTCAAAATATTTATACACCACTTCAGTCTCGGAAGAATTTGTTAGTCATTTTCAAAATTATGCAACGGGAATTAAAAAAAATTTTTTTAATAAAGATAAAGATAATAGTTTACTAGACATAGGATCTAATGATGGCTGTTTTTTAAAGGAGTTAAAGAAAAATAATGTAAAAGCATACGGAGTCGAACCAGCTAAAAATTTAGCAAAAATTTGCAAAAAACAGGGATTAAATATATTTAATAATTTTTTTGATGGACCATTCATTAAAAAATTAAAAAAAAAAAATATTTTTTTTAAAGTTATTACAGCAAACAATGTTTTTGCGCATATAGATAATTTAAATAAAGTTATTAAAAATATAAAAAAATTATTAACAAGTGATGGGGTATTTATTTTTGAAGTTTCTTATTTAGCAGATGTTATTGAAAATAAAATTTTTGATACATTTTATCATGAGCATTTGAGTTATCACAGTTTAGAGCCGCTTGATAAATTTTTTAAAAAAAATTCAATGATTATTTTTGATATCAAAAGAGTAAAAACTCATGGAGGCAGTATAAGAGTTTATGTAAGCAATGATAAAAATACAAAGGTAAAAAAGACAGTCTTTAATTTGCTAAAAAAAGAAAAAAGTTCTTCTTTAAATACAGTTAATAATGTTAAAAAATTTTTTAAAAATGTGATCATTTTAAAGAAAAATATTGCAAATTTTTTAAACCATACAATTAATAATAATGAAGGCGTCATTGGTTATGGAGCTCCAGCAAAAGCGGTAACCATGCTCCACTACTGCAAGATATCTAATAATTTAGTAAAATATATAGTGGAAGATAGTAAAATTAAGCAAGGTTATTTTATGCCAAATTTTATGATACCGATCGTTTCAAAGAAAACACTAGTCAAAAATAAAATAAATTTTAAATTTGTAGTAATTTTTGCATGGAACTATTACAAGAAAATAATATTTAATAATAAAAACTTTTTTAAAAATAAAAAAGTATATGTACTGCTACCCAAACTTAAAAGAGTAAACATATGAGCGATATTTTACTAGAGGATTATAAGCAAATATTTTTTAGAACAAAGAATATTCATAAATACTTTAAAAAAAAAAAAATTTTAATTGTGGGGTCTAACGGTTTTTTAGGTAAATGCTTTATTAAATTTTTTGAGGAATTGTCTGCAAAATATAGTTTTGAGTTAGATATGATTGACAACTTAATAACGTCAAAAAACATAAATTTAAAAATAAAAAAATTTAAATTTTTAAAAAAAGATATTTCTAAGATTAAGATAATTAAACAGTATGATTACATATTATTTTTGGCAGGTATAGCAAGTCCTTATTATTATAAAAAATTTCCTTTAGACACTATAGAAGTTTCCTACAGCGGATTGAAAAATTGTTTGAGCTCTATTAAAAACAAAAAAACAAAATTAGTTTTTTTTAGTTCAAGTGAAATCTACGGAGACCCAGATAAAAAAAATATACCAACTAAAGAAACATATAGAGGAAATGTAAGTTCTTATGGTCCAAGATCATGCTATGATGAGGGTAAGAGAATTGGTGAAACATTATGTTATATTTTCAATACGAACCACAATATTAATACATGTATAATTAGGCCATTCAATGTTTATGGTCCTGGTATGGCAGAAAATGACTACAGAGTAATTCCAAATTTAATCAAAAGTTTTTTGAAAAAAAATGTTTTTAAAATTTATGGTAGCGGAAATCAAACAAGATCTTATTGCTATATTACTGATGCTGTAGTTGGATTTTTAAATGTAATTGCAAAAGGTCAAAGGGGTCAAATATATAACATTGGAAACCCTGAAGAAGAAATTAATTTATTTAATTTAATTAATAAATTTAAAAAAATTGTTAAGAATAAAATTAAAATAAAAAGAACAACATATCCATCTTCCTACCCAGAAGACGAACCACAAAGAAGATGCCCTAATATCGAAAAATCAAAAAAACATCTTGGTTATAAGCCTATTGTAAATTTATCTAAAGGTTTAACAAGATTGGTTTCACACGCTCTTTATAAAGCTCAATGAAAGTAGCAATTATTGGCTATGGCAATTGGGGTAAAAAGATTTACAAAAATTTAAAAATACTAAAGATTAAAAATATAGAAGTTATAAAAAATATCTTCTCTAATGTATCTAAACAAAACGAATACATAATAAAAAAATTAAAAGACAATAGATACGATTCAGTTTTCCTATCAGCGGATCCAGATACTAATGCTAGAATACTTAGGATTTCTTGCCTATTATCAACAAATGCATTTGTTGAGAAGCCACTTTTTTTAAATAATTTACAACTAAGTAATATTGAAAAGTTATGTAAAAAAAATCATTTAACAGTAACTGTAAATTACCTTTATTATAAATATATAAAGAAACTAAGACTTTCGCAAAATAAATTTGATAAGATTTTTTTTTATTTTTCTAACCAAAAAAAAATTGTAAGAAAAAAAATGTTTTCAAAAAAAACTGACTGGTTATCTCATATATTCCCGATTTTGTTTTATATTTATAAGATCAAAAAAATTAAAATTCTAAACCTAAAAAATTTTTTATATATAAAAAATATTTTTTATTTACATTTAAAAATAAATAATTTTTTTTCTTCTAAGATAATAATTGGGGATAACTACATCCGTAGAAGAAAAATAATTTTTTTTAAAAATAAAAAAGTTATAAAAGTATTAGATTTCAAAAAATATGAAAATAAAAATTTATTACTTCAGTCAATCAAAGAACATTTAAGAAAAATAAGAACAAAAAACTTTGAAAATCAGGATTTGATTATTACAAAAGCGATTAATAAATTTATATTCAAAAAAAGACTTATATGAAAATAACAGTTATTGTACCATTTTATAATTCTGGCAAAACAATTTACAGCTGTATCAAGAGTGTATTAGATCAAACATATAAAAATTTAGAAATTTTGTGTGTTGACGATGGATCAGTAGATAACTCAGTTAATATAATAAAAAAATTTAGAGACCCTAGAGTAAAAATAATTCAAAAAATGCATAGTGGGATGCCCGCACGTAATGTTAATGATATCGTAAAGTTCGCAAAGGGAAAATATCTCTCATTTTTGGATAGTGATGATTATTGGGAAAAAACAAAATTACAAAGTCAAATTAATTTACTTAAAAACACTAGTTATATTGCAGTTTCCAGCAATGGATACTTTGTAAGAAATAAGAAATTTTATCCTTATGTTGTAAAAAAAATAAGAAAGATAAGTTTGAGTAGTTTTTATTTTGATAACTATGTCTTATTTCAGTCATTAATATTAGAAAAAAAATTATTTCTTAAGGTCGGAGGGTTTTCAGAATCTGTAAATATACGATCTTTTTATGATCTAGATTTATGCTTAAAGATTTGTTTGTATAAATACAATATTGGTTTTGTTAATAAAAAATTAGTTTATTATTTAGACAATCCCTCTATTTCAAATAGAAGGCATTCACCAAGTAATTTAAAAAAATTTTTGTTTATTGCTAATTCATTAACAATTTGGGCAATTAAAAAAAAATTATTATTTAGAACAATATATTTTCTTATTATGTTTTTAACTTTTAGAAGTTTTATTCAGTTAAAGAAATTTCTTAATGTCTAAATTAATATCTTTCTTGTTTAAAGTATTTAGCAATTTAGAAAAAGAATTTTGATAAAATTCAGAGGATTCATTTGGCTTGTAAAATAAAATTAATTCAATACTTTTTCTCCAAATTTCACAAATTCTCCAGTCAACCTCGTAACAGTCAGAACATAGTTTGTAATTTGTCGATAAAATTTCCTGCCCTTCATGAGCATTTTGTAAATCTGTGAATTTTTTATTATTAAAAGAATCTAATATGCTAGATTCTTTAAGTTTATCCATAATTAAAGATCCATCATAATCCCTGCAGCACATTGAAATATCTCCATCTACTAAAACATATGGAATGGTATGAGCTACATACTTACAGAACCTGTTTGAGTGGGTATGCTCAGGAATAACATTATTTTCAATAAAATATTTATTACTTGGCGATAAGCTATTCATAAAATTAAACTGAATATTATAATAAGGATTTTTAAAATAATTTCTGAAGAAAACCACAAATTGACCCAGTTCTCCAATATTTTCTTTTGTCATGGTCATATTAGTAGAGATTCTAAAGCCTTTTGGCTCAAGTTCTTTTTTTGCTAATTCTAAATTTTTAATTAAAATTTCCCAATTAGCTCCTACTCTTATTTTTTCATAAGTTTCTTTCTTAGCACCATCAATAGAAAATCTTAAGTCTGGACAAATATCAAAATTAGACAAAATGGTATCCAAATGTTTTTCTAACAATAGTCCATTAGTCGAAATAGATGTTTTCATTTTATATTTTTTTAGAATCTTAAATATTTCTGGTAGCCTAGGATTCGCTAAAGGATCACCAATTGTATGCAGACCTACAATATTTATATTATCATTCTTTAATTTTTTTACTGATTGTTCAAACAGATCAAGTTTCATTAATTTCTTAGGCCTAGTGGAACTTTTTGTGTCACACATAACACAGTTTATATTGCAACTATTGTTAATTTCAATGAACGCAAAATCAGGTTTGTTGCCTTTTAGTTTATAATATTGTTCCTTTTTCCAATCTAAATATTTTTTATTTTTTACTGATAAAGAAAGTTCATCCAATGTAAAAATTATTTTTTTAAAATACTTTTTTGAAAATTTAAAATTGACATTTAGAATTCTTATATTTCGATAGATTTTTGGGTAGTATTTTCTAAAGAAATCGCTAAATAATCTGTTAAATTTATTTTCGGCAAAGCTCGTTTTCATAATTGGTAATTTGATAAATTTTCTGAAAAAAATATAACATAGAGCAATACAAATTGATAAGGTAATTAGCAATAAATAAATTTTTATTGGGTTTAAATAACTTTTTTTAAATAAAAAAAACTCCCATATTCGATTTTCCAATAATGTATTGTTAATAGAAAATTTTAATTAAATTTTTTATTATTTTTAAAGTGATAGGTTATTTTATATTAAATAGGATAATCAGTTCTAAAAATAGTTATCATATTATAGAATTTTAATTTTTAAATTATTTCAAAAAATTATTCAAATAAATATTTTAAGATTTTATTTTTAATAATTTTTTGTTTATTTATATTGCTATAAACCTCAAATTCAGATGTGAGCCATTGCTCATTTTTAGTTTTAATGAATAAAAAATATTTTATTTTTTCTTTAGAGTCAAAAGTAGTTTCACTAACATCAATTTTATTATTCGTAATTATTTCAGGATTTATATTTGATAAATATTTTATAAGATCATTTTGCTTATATTTTAATTTTGCAAATATTAAATAATGATTTGTATATCCAGTTAAGTAAATTAAAAATATTACAAAAAAAGTTATTATTTTTTTTTTATCATTAATTTTTTCAAATAAAATAATAATTAAAAAGTGGATGTAAAATCCTACTAAAAAACTAACTCTAGATTCAATTCCTTGTAATCTAAAATTGTAATTAATTGTGATAAATAAAATTAAGTTAAATAGAATACCCATTAATGGGTACAAACTATTTTTGTCCAAGTATTTAAAATATTTTATTGATAAATAAATGACAACAGAAATAATTATAA
>Ga0169931_10008464_pt1 | contig 15003 bp, 8 predicted proteins | sample Kivu_15m_20L_FD_129675 | JGI IMG/M metagenome (GOLD analysis project Ga0169931, IMG submission 129675) | Freshwater microbial communities from Lake Kivu, Western Province, Rwanda to study Microbial Dark Matter (Phase II) - Kivu_15m_20L... | ecosystem: Environmental > Aquatic > Freshwater > Lake ... | reverse complement strand
TTTGTTTTTGTTGTTTTTTTAAATGCAATATTAATAACTGAAGATAAAAGTGTTTGTTCAACAGCAGTGATAGCAAATTGAGAACCGCTAATATTTGGAAAATCTTCGTAAGTTGTTTTTGTCTCATCACTTTCCTTTTTTGTAAAAAGAACCTTCAACTTGTTATTTTTCAAATAGGAAGCAATCCATCGTGCTCGTGTATTTACATCAAGGCGTAAATTTGCTTTCAAAGTATTTTTATTCATTTTGGGTTCTGCTTTTTCTTTTTCATTTGTATTTGTATTTGCATTTGCATCAACGTGTTTTTCAGTATTCTTGGATTTGCTCATATTTTCTCTTTTTGCTTATTTTGTTATAATATAAAAAACTTGTAACATATTATGTTTTTTTTTCAATTTTTTTTATTTTTTATTTTTTTTAATCTTCAATTTTTGCTTTGAGTTTAATTCCGTGAATATAATTTCCTTTTTCAACTAAATTTTGGCATTCAACAAAATTATCGCGCATTTCGTTTTTGCTAACTTTAATTTTGCTACCGGTATGATAATCTCTGATCCAAGGTTTGAACTGTTCATAAATAACTTTGATATGTTCTCTATCTTCCATATCATTGGTGATATCATAATAATGTTTGAGGAATTCAAGATGGATATCACTTTCTGATTTATATTTTTCTGTTTTAAGTAACACTTTTTCTGGAATTTGCAAACCACCACCTTGATTAGTTGATTTGATATATTTAGGATAAAATTCGTTAATTAAAATCCACATAAATGGTTGAGCCCATTCTTGTAATTTATCATCCAAACTTGTATCAGCAAGATAAATATTTTTAGTTTCATCAACTTCGTTGTGTTTAAATGTAAATTTACTTTCAAAAGGAGTAACACACATTCTTCTCCAAATACCTGCGTCATGTCCTTTTTCGGGAATAGGAGGCAATTTATTACAAATAAGTATCATTTTAAATTGTGGAACAAAAGTGAATGGAATTCCAAAAAGTTGTCTTGCTTTAATTCTATCACAACCGGTATATTTTTTAATTTTATCAGTTCTGAGATCTTGGTCAGATGGAGGTTCTCCAATAGAGAGTAATCTTTTTCCTTTTGATTGGGCTAATTCAGGAGAAGCGGCATTTCCATCTTTATCATTGGTAGTAATAACAGCTGAATTTAAAACATCAGCATAATCACCAAGAGTAAATTCAAGTAATTTTGAAATAATAGATTTACCGTTGCTTCCTTTTCCAGTAAAAACGTGGAATTTTTGGTCTCTATTTTTTCCATCTAATAAACTTGAAAATAGTCGTAAAATATATTCGCGGACATCATCTGATGGTAAAATTTTACGGATACATTCTTTGATTTCAGAAAGAACAGGATCATTTTTGTTATATTCAATATAATCATATTTAACACAAAAAGTAATTCTGTCATCAGGATTACCGTTTCTAAATGTTAGAGATTTTAAATCATAAACGCCATTTTTAAATCCAATTAAGAATTCATTAGAATCTAAGGTTTCTTCAAAATTTTCAACAAAAAACTTTCTTGCACAAGAGCGCATAACTTGTGATGTGAAGGCTTGTTTTTGTAATTTTTTTTCGAGATTTTCAAATTTAGTTAAAAGCCTTTTAGATTCATCTTTTTTATAACCATCTAATTCAAAAATATTTTTAATAATAACAGAACAAATATTTTTTAATTCAACTTGTAATTCGCTTGATAATTTATTATGTAGCGTATATCCAGAGTCAATTCTTTTCCATTTAGTTCCGGTAAATTCTAACCAAATATCTTTTTTAATATCAAGACAAACATAACTATCTCTATACATTTCGTATGCAAAATTGGAAATTCCCTCTTCTTCTTCAATACCTTTTTCTATGATTTTTTGTAATTTTGTATTATATAATTCTCTATATTTATCAATATTATCTTCTTTTGCCCATAAAATAATAGAGGAAATCGTAAGTTTTGCTCCATTTCTATTAGATTGTCCCCATTCTTTAATACAACCTTTCTCATCATAATTTTTAGCCTTTTTTGAAAAATATAAGAAAAAAGGTAATAATTCATTAGAAATACCATTTAATGCCCAACAAACTTTAATCCAAGTATCATAGCCGGTAGCTCTATTTGGAGAAAGCATATCAATATATTCAAATAATTCTTCATATTTTTTCTTAATAGGTTCAAGATTTGGAATAATGATATTTTCCCCATAATTTATATTATTATTATTATTATTATTCTTTACAGGTTTTACTGTTTTTTTCCTTTCTTCTCTCAAATTTTTAGAATTTAATACTTCTTCTTCATTTTTGTAATTTTTATTGAAAGGAGTATCATCTTCATCGGAAGATTGTCGTAAAGAAAAAAGATAAGCCAAATTGCACTTATTATCCGTATATTCTTCAACAGGATCTTCCACTAAATTATAATTATAAATATTTGTTAATTCATATTTAGATTTTCCCCATTTGGAACATCCATACATCATAATACCGTTATTAATAATAACACTTTCATCTACTATTTGTGCATAATTACTGATATGGTCGATATCAGAAAAAACATCTTCATCTGTAATTATTTTTTTCATTTTATCAAAAAAGAAAAGTCTTTTATTACAAGACATTGGAATTTCATAAAATATATGGAAACCATCTTTGTATTGTTTTTTTTCTTCTTCATAAGTGGGACTATCTTTTTCTAAAACATATGCTTTGATAGAATTTTTATTTATTTTAAAATATTCAATAAACAACTCATTGCAAATTTGAATAATTCTTTTAAAATGTTTTTTTTCGTATAATCTTTCACAAGATTTTTGCTTATAATCAATATCGATAATAAAAGGTCCAACCATTTTGTTTTTTTCAATTGGTCTTTCAATAAAGTCAAATTTTGATGAAAATTTCTTATTATTTAGCAAACTTGAATATAAATTCAAAAAATTAATATAATTATCATCAGAAATATTATAAGTACCACCAGATAGCTTTGTATGTGTGATTTCTTTTTCATATAATCCGGTTTCTTTATTTTTAGAGATCAAACAAGAACTTAAAAGTTTGTTTAAACTCACCATTTTTTCATCGTCAGATAATTGGGCGGAATTATACATATTTATATTGTTTAACATTATTTAAGATAAAAAATAAGTCTAAAAAATAAATTATTCAATTTTTATTCATTTTTATTTATTATAAGAAAAAAATTGATAAAAAAAGAATAAAGAATAATGATCATAAAAATAAAATTAAATATATAATTATAAATTATTATGTCGCCGAAGAAAAAGCAAGAAAACAAATTGGAAAAAGAAAAGCTAAAAATAGAGAGTGAAAGTGAAACTGAAACAGAAAGCGAAAGTGAAAGTGAAAATACAAATATAAATGCAGAAGAATTAGATGAACAAAAAAATGTTTCGAATAAAAAAGTAAAAAATGAAGAAGATGAAGACAATGAAGAAGAAGATAATGACGAAGATATATCAGAATCATCTGATGATCTTGATGGTGAAATTGAAATTGACAATGGCGAAGAAGATGGAGAAACAGAAGAAATTAATAAAAAAGAAAAGAAATCACGTGAAAATGTTGAATGTATGTATGGTTCAATAGAAGAAAATGGAGATGAATTTGGCGATGATGAAGATGATGAATTTTATGAAGAGGAAGTTGAGAAAAAGGAGAAATATGCATTATTAGAAGAAATGGTTACTTCTAATAAGTTATCAAAATATGAAAGGGTTAATATAATAGGAACAAGAACACGTCAATTAGCACTTGGAGCACAAAAAATGATACCTGAAATTAATACTGATGGAATGACAATGAAAGAAATAGCTGAATTGGAATTAAAAAATAAGAAATGTCCATTATATTTAAAAAGAACATTGCCATCAGGAGTTATAGAAATAATAGATGTAAATAAGTTGAAAATAGTTAATTAATTTTTCATGATGATTCAAATATTTCAGTACAAGCTTTACAAATGTATAAAACTTTCATAGAATTATTATTTTCTCTAAATATGACAGCTTCTCTTTTGTTAAAATCAGTAGCACTTGGACATGATTTATTTGGGCAAATATAATTTCTTGTAAGGGGTAAAATATTACTGTGTATTTTATTCTTATATTTTTCAAGATTAGAATATTGGGAAGAATTTTTTTCAGAATTAGATACTTTTGTAAGCAATTTAGTTCCTGGTGGAATTTTTTGAGTCCAAGAGCATGATTTGCAGCTATAAAATAATAATGATGAATTGTCAATAGCGAGATTTTTTTCAATTTTGCCCATGATAAGTTTTTTTTTATTGTCTGGCAATTTTATAAAATTTTTGTTATTTAAAAATGTTTCGAGATTAAAATTTTCTGGCAAAAAAATATTATCTTCTTCTTCCATACTTGCTTTTTTAATAATATTATCTATATCATCATCATTTGATAGCAAATTTATATTTTGTGATTGTTTAGATGATATATTTGTTTTTGAAATATTTAAAACGCTACCACAATCTGGACAGAAAATGTTGATATTTTTAGACATGTTGGTATTATATATACTTATATGTTATTAATATTTTATATTGATTTTTTCAATTTTTTTTACTGAAATTAAAAAAAATAAAATTTTACTTTCCAGTATTCTTTGGCTTTGATTTTCTGCCCCGTTTCGATGCTTTTGTAATAATTTCCATTAGTTTATCAAAAGTGAGAGTATTAATATCAATATCTTCTGGAAAAGAAATATTTTTTCCTTTTGATCTTGTTTTCTTTTTTGTAGTAATATTTATAAATTTTCCATGTGGTCCATTAAGAATACAATAATTATATTTTTCATCACATCGTTTCCATAAGAATTTGCTATTATTTTCTACTATTTTAGCTATTGCTTGTTCTATTGTAAAATTATTAGCTTCTTCATCTGAAATTTTAAGTCCAACATTTTGATCTCCTATTTTAAGATAATATCCAAATTGTCCTTTCATTAATTTAACATTTTTTCTTTCATATTTCCCAAGCAATATAGGAAATTTTAATAATTGAACAGCATCTTCTATTGTAATATTATTTAAAGTAAGTGGTTCTTTTATTGGAGCAGTATTAATTAATTTATTTTCAGAATTAAACATTTGAACAATTGGTCCAAATTTTGCAACACAAGTAAATAACTTATGTCCTAATACGGGATGAACTCCAATTTGCTGTAAATTTTTTAATTTTGCCATACTTTCACTATCTTCTAATAAATCTTTTAATTTTGATATTTCTCCTTGAAATTCACCATAAAAATTTTTCAACATAACTTTGTGGTCTAATGTTCCTTCTTCTATTTTATCAAGCATATCTTCCATATCAGATGTGAATTTATAATCCATAATTTTTGGAAAATGTTCTAATAAAAATTTAGTAACAACTTTTCCCATTTCAGTTGGGGTACACTTATTTGCATCTTTTCCCAATTGAATTTTTTTTGTTTTTTCTTCTATTGTATTATTTACAATAGAAAGAACAGAACAATTTTTTTCTATACCATCATTATTTTTAACACAAACGTAATTTGAATCTTGAATTTTCTTAACAATAGAATTATAAGTAGAAGGTCTTCCTATACCAATTTTTTTCATTTTACCAACAATAGAAGCGTCATCATATCTTGTTGGTGGTTTTTTATATTCTTCTGTTGAAATAACATTTGAAATATTAAGTAGTTCTCCAACTTTTGGTAAATTAATATTTTCTTCATTTGCTTCACCATATAATTTTAAAAATCCGTCAAAAATGCATTTTTCATGTTCAATTACAAATTTATATTTTTTATCATCGCTAATATTAACGTCAAGTATTGATATATTAAAAATAGCTGCTTGCATTTGGGAAGCCACAGTTCGTTTCCAAATTAATTCATATAGTGAAATTTCATCATTAGTAATTCCTTGTTTATCATCTATAGTAATATTTTTGACATGTGTAGGACGGATACATTCGTGTGCTCCTTGTGTATTTTTGCTTTTGCTTTCATATTGTTGTTCTCTATGATAATTTTCGCCAAAATTTTTAACAACAAATTTTCCTATTTCTAAAATTGCTGTTTCCGAAATGTTAGGAGAGTCTGTTCTGATATATGTGATATAACCTGCAGCATATAATTTTTGAGCCGTTTGAGTTGTTCTTTGTGTAGTAAAACCTAATTTTTGATGAGCTGCTTGTATTAAACTATCAGTAGTAAATGGTGGAGAAGGTTGTCGTGTGCTTTTTTTTTCGGAAATAGTATTAGTAGTAAATTTTGATGTAATAATATTGTTAAGAACTGTTAGGGTTTCTTGTTTGTTTTCAATTTTTGCATAATCAGTTTTTTTATTTTCGCATAAAAATCCTTTATGACTTTTGTTGAAAACACAATTTGTTTTAAAATAGGAATTACCCATATTTTCTCCTTCAAAAAACTCAGTAATTTCAGCTTCTTTTTCACAAATAAGTCTTGTAACAACTGATTGAACTCTGCCAGCTGATTTCGATCCTTGCATAGCTTTCCATAAAATAGGGGAAATTATATAACCAATAATTCTATCTAACATTCTTCTTGCCTGTTGGCTATGAAATAAATTAATATCAATATCAACTAAATTATTTAAAGCTTTATTAATTGCTTTTTCTGTAATTTCATTAAATATCATTCTTTTTGGATTTTCTATACCTAAAACTTGTGCAATGGACCAAGCAATAGCGCAACCTTCTGAATCACCATCAGTAGCAATGATAACATTATCACACTTATCTCTTTCTCTTAGCAATTTATTTTTAACTTCATGTTTATCTTTACATATTATGTAAGAAGGTTCAAAGGTTTCTAAGTTTATAGACATACAAGAAGGATCTAAATCCATAATATGTCCAACAGAAGCTTGGATATTATATTCAGCTCCTAAGATTTTCGATAATTTTTCGCGCTTGTTTGGAGCTTCAATAATAATAAGTGTTTTAGACATCTTTTTTTAATATTATGTGTAGCAATAATATTAAGTGTAAATATAAAAAATAAATCAATTTTTATTTTAATTTTATTTTTGCAAAGCTTTGTGTGTAATAATTCTATAATTAACACTTTGTCCTGTTAAATAATTATTTCTAACAACTCGAATTCCTTGTCCTCTTCTTAAAAATAAATATCGTGACATAGGATCTGAATCGTATTGTTTATTCATTTCCTTCTTCTTAACACCATAACTTTCATTAATTTCATCGAGTTCTTTATTATTTAAAACTTGAAATTCTGGACAACAAACATGTTCAGTAATATTCATCATAAATTCTGGTTCTACAAATATTTCAATAAGTTTTGCAGAAGTAAGTGTTTGTTTGATTTTGTCTGTAATACTATCAATAACTATAATTTTGTGATAATTAGAATATATATTTATAAAGTCACTAATAGCTTGTGACTTGCCTGTAATTTTTTGATTATAAATAAATATTACAAGAGTATTTGGGACGAATTTTTTCCATTCTTTTTTATTTTCAAATGGTTCATAAGTTTCAAAGTCGGTTAAATCGACATCTAATTTTACACTATATATTTTATTATCTTTATTTGAACTTGAAATGGAAGAAATTAAATTATCAACATTTGTTTTATTAACCCAACCTCTATATGCCAACATTTTTATTATGTTTGTTATAACAGTTTTATTGATAGTAGCAAGATCTTTTTTAACTTGAAAATTGAGACTGGACATGGCTTATAAATATGTATTAGAATAATATCTTTATACTTAAATATTTCCATTTTTTTTTCAATTTTTTATATTTTATATTTATTAAAAAAAAATTGAAAAAAATAAAATTATTGGAAAATTCATTTATAATAAATTTTAACTAAAGCTAGAAAAGTCACAAGTTTCTGAACTTACACAAAAAATGGCTATTTATCCAGATAAAAATGGGTTTTACTCATTTGCAATTTCGAATGAAAAAAATCTTGTTTTCAAATTCAAAAATGTCCATGACGATGGATTTTCTAATCTTGTAAATTATGTGCAAGTACAATTAGTGAAAACTTTTAATCTTGCAAAAAAATCAAAGAATACTTCTCGTCTCCAATCAGAATGGAAAACCTTAATTACACATTTTCTTATGGAAGAACAACCGCCACTTGGAAATGGACTTGATAATTATGTTTTGAAAAAAGATGCTAATATACAAAGAGCAATCAGAATGGTTATTGAAATAAATAATCTTGTGATTGCGCTTAACAATTTTATTTCTACTGGAAACAAATTTGCGGTAGAAGATTACAAAATTATTAGATCTGCATATTTGAAAGAAGAATAAAAAAATATTTTTTAAATAATAATAATAATTAAAAAATAATAATTAAAAAATATTTATTCGAAATTATTTTTCTTGCATACTATCTTTGGTTTAATATTTAAAGCCATTAATTCTTGGATAAGCAATTTGAATGCATATGGAATTCTAATTTTGCTGATTTCGCTCATATTTTGACATGAAGGGCAATAATATATATCAGCAGGTGTCGAATAAGTTTTATTTTCAGGTTTTTCAAATCTTTGAGCAAATAATCCGCATTTATCACAAACATATACAATAAAAGCATCTGAATTATCCAATAATTTTTCCTTTAAAAATTTAGACATACCATGGGCAATTAATGCATCACGTTCCATTTCTCCAATTTTCAAACCGCCATCTTTTGCTCTTCCTTCAGGAGCTTGTCTTACCAATGATGTTGTTAGTCCAGTGCTTCTGGAATTTCCAGTCCAAATGGGCCACCCATGTCTTCTGACATAGAATACTTCTGATGGAACTTCCATACAGAAAACAGGACCTTCATAATCATAGATTTCTTCAAAATTTCTCAAATTTGTCACTCCTTTATATTTTTTATTAACGGATGGAGTTCCACATAAGCTTAATCCGATGCTAAATATTACAGCACCACTATGTTTTCTTTCTTTCAAACTTTTTGTAGCAGAGACACCGGCGTGTAATGCTACTCTTGTAAGATCATCTGCATATTTTGTTGATGAAGTGAATGTTCTAAAAGTTCTTTCTGCCTTTACATATCTATCATTGTGGAAAAGGAATTCTAATAATATTTGTGATTGTCGTGCACTTAAATTCCAAACCCATTCAGGCAAGTATTTTTTATCAAATGCGGTATTATATTTTCTGACATAAGATGCTACTTGTGGATTATAAAATTTGAATATATCTTTATCTTCATCGATAATATATTCATAACCCAAATTTTTGCATGCATTTTTCAAATTCATTTTTGCTTTTTCGTTTCTCGCAGAAATTTCAATTATTGCATCATTATTTTTCTTAGATAATTGTACTCCTCTTGACATCCATAATCCGAATAATACAAGCCAAGAATCCATATGAACACAAACTTGTTTATTTTCCTCCATTTCTGGCAAAATAAATTGATAATCTGGAGCTTCCCAAATAGCGTCTCTTTTATATTTCATACATTTTCCGAAAATATCTTCTGCTTTTTCAAATCTATATTTTTTTTTATATAATTCTGTAACATACATACGATGATTACACGTGACATTTAAATTAACTTCCATGGTTTCAATTCTATACATCTTTCCTTTGTAATCTGGGAAAAATAATAGTTTTGGAACTTGATATACCAATTTTCCATCTTCCAAACATGCTATTTTTTCGCCTTCTTTTATTAACGGGAATGTTTTCCATCCATTTTCAGTTAAAACTTCATGATCCATAGTTAAACAATGAATTTTATCTTGAACTAACTGTTTTAATCTTTGATAATATGTAGGTCCAAAGAAATATTTAACATTCATTACTTCTCCTGTCAAACCACATGTTAATTCTTCATTGCCGGATTTTTCATATCCGAATTTTTCCAATATTTCTCCAACTTTATTTATATCAATATCTTCAAATTGTGTTCCATCAGCATCCATTCCTTGCAAAATCGCTGCTTTTCCAACAATACATTCTATTAATTGTCCAATTGTCATACGTGATGGTATAGCACAAGGACTTAGAATAATATCTGGTTTCAATCCATATTTATTAAATGGCATATCAATTTCATCAAGAATAATACCAACAGTTCCTTTTTGTCCATGAACAGAATTTCCACTCCAACATGTTTTTTCATTTCTCATAACATATAATAATCCTTCATTAGAATTAACTTTACAACAATATACTTTTCCACAATAATTTATATATTCATTAGTATCGCAATTTTCAATTTTGACATCTTCAAAAATTTCACCAAAATTACCTAATTTAGAAATTCCTCTTTTAAAATACATATTTTGTTTTCCGACAATTTCATTTGCTTCCATAATATTATATTCTCCATCAACATATTTAACATACATTCTATGATTAGGTGTTACTAATAAATCTATCTTGTTATTTTCAACTTTATACATAGGTCCTTCATAATCATAGTCAAATTTTTCGGTAATATTTCTATATTCAAAAGTATCATTATTTATAAGAGTAGCTACTTTATCATTCATGTCTAATTCATAAAAATATTTCCAACCATTAATAGTTAAAACTTTTGTTTTAGTATCATAGCAACAATATTTATCGCCAATTTTTGGAATTCTTTCAGATCTAACACAACATTTTCTCATTTCATATCCTTCTGAATTTGAAGTATTTAAATATACTTTATCAACAATACCAGGAGCACCAACTTTATAAATTTCTGACGTATCTCTATATGGTTTTTCTCCTTCTGAATTAGAAACTGGTGTAATTTTGCCGAATATAACATCATTATTTACAACAATTGTTTCTTCATTAATATATCCCATATCATTTAATTTATCATAAGAGCCATGTTGTCCTGAAACTTTTGTTGGGTCTGGTTTTGTGAAAATATCATCTTGTGCGGTTGATTGATTTTTTTGAATACTTTTTCCGAATTTCTTAACACTCATGGCCCTAAATTTACCTCTTTGAACAGCAGAACCATTAAAAATAAGGCTGTCTTCTTGATTATATCCTGTATAACAACCAATTGCTACCAAACAATTTTCTCCTGTTGGTAAAATTCTTGTTCCAGTATAAATACTTGCTCTTGGATAGACAAGACTTCTTTGTGGTTTATATAATATATAACTGATATCAAGTCTATTTCTATAATTTGTTGCATAAATAGTCATAGCTTGTCTTCCCTGGGCATATTGCATCATATTTCTTTGTCCTGGATTTCTGTTATAAAAAGGAACATTTGCAATAATATTTCCTATTAATAAAGAAGGATGAAATTCACAATAATTATATTTAGTGTAATACATATCATCATATCTATTTTCAACATGATTTGATTTAATATTTTGAACTTTTAATATTGAATTTTGCATTTTTTGCCTCATTTCTTCTATATTTTTAATTTTATGGGAAATCATAGAATATGGTTGTTTTTCAACGTCAATATAATCAATAACACCTGGATTATTAATTAAAAATTGATCCCAACTTGTAATTTTTGATTTATCACTTTTGTTAAGGGAAATATTAGAAATATGTTTTTTCTTTAAATTTATAACATTATTTTCAACAGTAATAACAGGTCTATTTAATCTTCCACTATCACAATATACTCTAATTTCACATTCATCATCATCTCTAATAACAGAAGTATTTTTGATATCAAATGTTCCTTCAAAACGTTTTTTTTCTATATTATCAACAAGATTATATGGATCATATGTTAATCCGATCCAATCTCCATTGAAAAATACTTTATAATAATTATTATCTCTCAAACTTTCTGGAACAACATTACTGACGGGAGTAACATTATTTAATAAATATTCACCAATTAAATTATATTGTTCTCTTGTCATAATAGTAACGCTTCCTAATAAAGTTAATTGTTTAACAAGTCCAATATCTTTATGGTCGGTAGTTTCTACAACACATAAAAATCCAACACTTGAAGGATGAATATGTCTTGGTGAAGTTAATTTATTTGTTGAGTTATCTGCACTTGGTGCATCAATTCTTCTAATAAGGGAAATGGTATATAAATATGTAATTCTTTGTAAAATTTGTGCCACGCCATTTTTTCTCATGAATTTTCCAGTAGATAAAGAACCATTAATACCTTGTTCAATAATATTTGGTTTAATAATATCTATAACAATAGTAGCCACTTCATTGCCTTTTGTTCTATGATCATAATATTTCTTACATTCTCCTATCATTTTTTTATGGTTTTGTTTGTAAGATTCAAAAATAATATCACCGGGCAATTCAACACGCTTATTGACATAAGAATCACGATCATCAGGGACTATTCTTCCCAATTCAACTCTGATAAGTTTATTTATCATATAGCAAATAAAATATGCCTTATTAATAGTTCTATTTGTTGAATTTTCACCAACATGTGGTAATAAATTATTTTTCAATAAATGTAACAAAAATTTTTTCTTTTGGGCATGTTTAACATCTTTGTTTGTTTCTGTAATTTTTTTATTTAAAACTTTCATTTTTGTAATTAAATAGTCTATTGCATCATCTTGTGTTGTAATTTTATTTCCCTTATCATTTTTGCATGCATCAAGAGAAACGCGGAGAATATCAAACATATCAGTGTCATGTTGATCATAAACAATATAATTAACAATATGTTTGTCTATTTCAATACCCAATGCTTTGATAAGAATAATGGCATTAATTTCATTGAGAATTGGGACTTTGATTAATAATTCAAGTTTTCTCAATCTGATCATAAGGGATTGGAAACCTCCTTTATCTCTGTATGATTTTGAATTAACTTGGGCAAAATATCCAACATCTTTCTTGAAATATACAAAACATTTATTGAAACATTGTGCATCTTGTGAAATAATAACTTTTTCGCCACCTTTTACGATGAAATAACATCTTGGATCTTGTTCGCATTCTGTTTTATCAACACCTTTGTGTAAATTTAAATTGCAATACTTAGATCCAACCATAAGTGGTATAATAGCAACTAAAATATTATTCTTAGTAACACCATTTTGAACGGTTGTTGTTTCATCCGTTAGAATATCAGTGGTATCTTGAAATTGAGACACGTCAGCGAATACTTTGAGTGAATAAGTAAGATTATTATGTCTTGCTCCTGATGGAAATAGTGGTTCAACACCATTTTCTAACATTGGTTCTTGAATTTTAATATTTGCAAATTTGAACCAAATTCTTGTAAAAATAGTAAAAGATAAACTTTCGGTAATAACATGTTCTTGATTTTCCAAAAAATTTTTAAGATCTTCATCAATAAATTTATCATATGAGTCACGTGGATGTCTGAATAAAATACCTTTTCTGTAAAAATACAAATCCATTAATTTAAAAACATCACTGGTTGTCAAATCATTTGTGTCAGCAATGAGGTTGTTTTTCATCACGTTTTGATATTCAGTCATATAATATATATTGTATAATATATAATTTTCAATTTTTTATATATTATTTAATTTCAAAGAAATTATTTAAGTTTAAAAATTAATCAATTTACAAATAATTACACATCTTTTAATCCACTAAAAAAATAACGATACTTCCATAATTTCTTTTTATTTTTCTTTAAGAAATTATCATATAACTTATTCCATTCATCACACCAACTATCTTTTTTATAATCACTCATTTTCAATATATAATTACTTGATGATATATAAGGACGTCTCATAGTATCACCTCCGGATACAAAGAAAACCATTTCCAGAACATTTTGATGCATTACCCATTCATAACTATCACAAGAAAATTCCATAAACCATCTAAAACCATCTTGTGGATGAATACCATATAAATTCATATAATTTCCAACAACCATTAATCTTTCAATATGATGTAAATATCCTGTATCAAAAGCTTTTTTTATACAATTATCTATGGGCAATATTCTTGTTGTGCCATCATACCAATCTTTAGATAGTTTTTTTTTATTATCAAAATAATTTTTATTGGAGAAATTGTAATATTTATAACAATATCTCTGATATTCTCTCCAAAACAATTGTCTAATAAATCCTTCAAGACTATTTAATGGGATATTATTATACTGTAATAATTCGTCAATAATATCTTTTGGTTGTAGTAATCCTATATTGATAGAAGTAGAAAGCAAAGAGTGAAATAAAGTATTATTATCTTTCAATATAGCATCCTGATATATTCCAAAATTATCTATCTTATCTTTTATAAAATATTTAACCCATTTTTTTGCAGTTTTATGTGTGAGTGGAAACATAAAATTATCTGTATTTCCATAATTTTTATTAAATTTTTTTTTAACAAAGAGTATGCCTTCTTTTATATATTTATTATCTATATTATTAGATGTAACTTTGGGTATTTTTATATCATTTGGCATCTTATTTCTGTTTTCCTTATCTTGAGATTTTACTTTAGGAATTATATCTAATTGTTTTTTGCTCCACATGTAGAAAGCATTAAAAAAGAAGTTTTTAGTTTTTTCTCTATATTTTTCACATAATTTTGTTGATAATAAAAAATTTGGCGAATCTAAAAATTCATAATTGCCTTTTAGATCTATTTTATCGATTGGATCAAATAATTTATATTTTTGAATATCAAACTTATCATTAAATTCAATATATTTAACGGGTAATTTTTTTTCTGTTAAATAATCATAATAATATTTCATTGAACCGCGATGTAATATTAATTTTTTTTTATTGTAATTATAGGATGTAAAATAATGAGGATGTTCATAAATAACATATTTATAATCTTTTGGTAAATATTTTATTTCAAATAATTGATTTGGTAATATTACAAATGTTTCCATATATAAATATATTTTTGATTATATTTATATTTATGAAATATTTATTATTTACATATAGTTCTTAATTCGTATAAGATTTTCTAACATACTTAGCAGTTGTTTCAATATCAATATCAATATCAATATCAATATCAATATCAATATCAATA
>Ga0169931_10008461_pt1 | contig 15004 bp, 15 predicted proteins | sample Kivu_15m_20L_FD_129675 | JGI IMG/M metagenome (GOLD analysis project Ga0169931, IMG submission 129675) | Freshwater microbial communities from Lake Kivu, Western Province, Rwanda to study Microbial Dark Matter (Phase II) - Kivu_15m_20L... | ecosystem: Environmental > Aquatic > Freshwater > Lake... | reverse complement strand
GACCGCGGCGCATCTTGGTGTGCCGTCGGCCGGTACCTCGGGGCGCTCAGGCGCTTCGCGCCCCACACCGTGACCCCCCTGCGAAGACGATAGACAGGCCGGCGCGGCAGCGCGACTGGGGTTTACCCGCGCCAGGGGCCCGATTGCGGCGCCCCAAGGCCCAGGCCAGCCCCCAGGCCCCGCGGCAGTCTCAATCCACCGCGGGATCCAGCCCGAGCGGCGCCAGATCGGCGCGCAGGCGCGAGCAGGCGGCGTCGTCCAGGGCCTGCAGGGGCGGTTTCAGGCGGCGCCAGCCGTCGTGCCCGCTCTGCAGCGCCATCACCGCCTTGAGCGAGGGGAACAGGGGGTAGCGCGCCAGCACCTCGAGCACCGCGTCGACGCGGGCCAGATCCGCCGCCAAGGTGGGCGCGTCGGGCTCGCAGGCCAGGCGCCGCACCGTGCGCGGCATGAAGTTGGCCAGGCCGCTGACGGCGCCGCGACTGCCGCGGCGGGCCATCTCGGGCAGGTGCGGCTCGTGCCCCACGTGCACCCCCAGCGGCGGCATGAAGGCCTGCGCCAGGCCGACCGAGTGCGCCAGGTCCCCGGCGCTGTCCTTGATGGCCACGATGCGCGGGCCGTGGCGCCGCAGCAGCTCGGTCACCACCCCGTGCGGCACCGGCACCGCCGTCACCTGCGGTATGTGGTACAGCACCGCCCGCAGGGGCCGGTCGGCGCAGGCCTGCAGCACCTGGTCGAAGAAGTCGAGCACGCCCGCCTCGGGCACGCCCTTGAAGTAGAAGGGCGGCATCAGCATCACGCCCCAGGCGCCCAGGTCCTGCGCATGGCGGGTGATCGCGATCGCGTCGCTGAGCGCCGTGCAGGCCGTGCTGGCCAGCAGGCGGGAAGCCGGCACCCCGCCCTGCACCAGGGTCTCGAGCGCGGCACAACGCTCCGCCACCGAGAACGACGGCCCCTCCCCGGTGCTGCCGAAGGGCGTGAGGCCGGCGCAGCCGCGGGCCAGCAGCGAGCGCGCGTGGGCGACGAAGACCTCGCCATCGATGCGCCCCCCCGCATCCAGCGGTGTCATCAGGGCGGGGAACAGGCCGGGCAGGCCAACCGACGAATCTGCCGGGGTGGCGGTGGGGGTCGAGGTCATGAAGGGGATCCGGGAAGGGGCGTCGCGCCGGCCGGGCGCAGGACGCCCTTGCGCAGCAGCACATTGCCGTAGGTGCGGGCTTCACCGCTGACGAAGATCGCGAAGGCCTGGCGAGCGCGCTCGTAGAAGGCAAAGCGCTCGAGAGCCGCCGCAGGCGGCTGACCGGCATCGCGCAGCACCGCCTGGGCATCGGCCACGGCGGGCGGCACGGCCGCCGCATCCCCCACCACCGCCATCGTCCACGCGGCCTCGGGGCTGAAGTCGTCCAGCGGCAGCAGGGTCAGCACCGCCTGCAGCACGCCGGGCATGTCGGCACCGGGCAGGTGCACGAGGCAGGCCCCGCCGTCGCGCGCCAGACGCGCCGCCGGGAAGAAGGCATCGACGATGGCGAGTTCGTCCCCATGGCCCATGCTGGCCAGCGCGTGCAGCGCGTCGGGGGTCAACAGGGGGGGAACGTGACGGAGCATCGGGCGGAAAGAAAACCCCGGATGCTAGTTTCCGCGCCGCGCGCGCCTCACTGGGGCAAACCCGCCCCAGCCCGGCTGGCCGGGCGATTGCACGGAGACGGCGCAACTTACAGTCCCGCCAGCGCGTCGCAGCCGCCAAGGCGCTACCCTTGCACCCATGAACGCCCCAGACCCCACCGACCTGACCGCCCGCAACTTCCCCAGCGCCGAGCAGGAGGCACGCGCCGTCCCGGCCGTGGCGCGCTATGCCGGGCCCGAGAGCGCCTACCGCCTGGCCTTCACCGACACCGACTTCCTGCTGCGCGAGGAACTGCGCCCGGTACGCATGCAGCTCGAGCTGCTCAAGCCCGAGCTCGTGCAGCAGGAGCACGGCGTGCAATCGACGGTGGTCATCTTCGGCAGCGCCCGCATCGTCCCGCCCGACGAGGCCGCCGCGCGCCTGGAGAAGGCGCAGGCCGAAGGCCTGGCCGCGGCCGTGGCGGCGGCGCGCACCGCGCTGGCGATGAGCCGCTACTACGACGAGGCGCGCCGCTTCGCCGCGCTGGTGACCGAGCGCACGCGCGGGCTCGAGACGCCCATCTATGTGTGCACCGGCGGCGGCCCCGGCATCATGGAGGCGGGCAACCGCGGCGCGCACGAGGTCGGCGGCAAGAGCATCGGGCTGAACATCGTGCTGCCGCACGAGCAGGCGCCCAACCCCTACATCACGCCCGAGCTGTGCTTCCAGTTCCACTACTTCGCGATGCGCAAGATGCACTTCCTGATCCGCAGCGTCGCGCTGGTGTGCTTCCCCGGGGGCTTCGGCACGCTCGACGAGCTCTTCGAGGTCATGACGCTGCAGCAGACGGGCAAGATCCGGCGCCGTCCCATCCTGCTCTTCGGCCAGGCCTTCTGGGAGAAGCTGATCGACTTCGAACACCTGGTCGAGACCGGGATGATCGCCGCCGAGGACCGGCAGCTCTTCCATTTCGTCGAGACCGCCGACCAGGCCTGGCACCTGCTCGCGGCCGAGTACGGCATCGGCAACGGGGCGGCGCGCCCGGGCTGAATTTCGGTTCAGCGGCCGTTCAGCGTCGCCGTCCTAATCTTCGTTCCAGCCAGGGCGGTCCTGGCGCAGCGAAGAAAGGTGCAAGACGATGGACAAGCCGACGAACACGGGGCTGGTGAAGACGGTGGCCGCCTGCGCCCTGCTGGGCAGCGCCGGGCTGGCGATGGCCGGCGCCGGGGGCTGGGCCGGCAGCGCCGGCATCGGCTTCGACGATCGAGCCACTGTGCGCGAGGTGCAGCCGCAGTACGAGCGCGTGAACATTCCGCGGCGCGAGTGCCGCACCGAACTCGTGCCCGAACGCCGGGTCGAGCGCGGCGAGCGCAGCCTCGCGGGCCCGATCTTCGGCGGCATCGTCGGCGGGCTGGTGGGCTCGCAGTTCGGGCGCGGCGAGGGGCGCGTCGCCTCGGCGGCCGTTGGCGCCATGGCCGGCGCGATCACCGGCGAGGCCCTGTCCGACCGGCCCACCGTGCGCGAAGAGGTCCACCAGCGCGAGGTCCAGCGCTGCCGCGACGTCGACCAGTGGGAGAGCCGCCTGAGCGGCTACCGCGTCACCTACGAGTACGCGGGCCGCCTGCACACCACCGTGCTGCCCTACGACCCAGGCCCCACGCTGGCAGTGCAGGTCTCGGTGACGCCCGACCACGCGCGCGAGCGCCGCGGGCGGGGTCACGGGTCAGACGCTCCCTGGTCGCATTGACGCAGGTCAGCGGCCGCCCCTGGGCCGCGCCACATGGGACACTCCAGCCCTCCGCCCATGAAGCTGTCACGCTCCGCGCAAGCCCTGCAGGCCGCCGCGCTTGCCGCGGCGGCCCTGTGCCTCGCAGGGGCGCCGCCGGGGGCGCGCGCCGACGCCCTCGAGCGGGCGCCGCTCTGGGCCCAGGCCGGGCGCCTGAGCCTGGACCAGGCGGTCAGCCGGGTGCAGCAGGCCACCGGAGGCCGGGTGCTCGACGCGCGCGACGAAGGCAGCTTCCACCGCGTCAAGGTGCTGACCCCGCGCGGTGAGGTGCGCGTGGTCCTCGTCGACGCGCGCACCGGCGCCATGCGCTGAGAGCCTGACAGGCCTGCGCCTGGAACCGCCACGCCACCGATGCGCATCCTGGTTGCCGAGGACGAAGCCGCGCTGCGCCAGGCCCTGTGCGCGGAGCTGGACGCGCACGGCTACGCCGTGGACAGCTGCGGCGACGGCGCCGAGGCGCTGTACCTGGCCACCGAATACCCCTTCGACGCGGCCATCGTCGACCTGGGCCTGCCCGGCCTGGGCGGCCTGGAGGTGATCGCGCGGCTGCGCCGCCAGGGCAGCCGGCTGCCGCTGCTGGTGCTGACCGCGCGCGGGCGCTGGCAGGACAAGGTGCAGGGCCTGGAAGCCGGCGCCGACGACTACCTGACCAAGCCCTTCCAGCCCGAGGAGCTGCTCGCCCGGCTCAAGGCGCTGCTGCGGCGCGCCGCCGGTGCCGCGCGCGAGGTCTTCGAGTTCGGCCCGCTTCGCCTGGACCCCGGCGCCCAGCACGTGGCCCTGCAGGGCGCGACTGTCGAGCTCACCTCCTTCGAGTACCGCCTGCTCGAGCACCTGGTGCGGCACCGCGACCGCGTGCTCGGCAAGGACGAGCTCGCCGCCCACCTCTATCCGCGCGACGAGGAGCGAGACAGCAACGTCATCGAGGTGCTGATGGGCCGCCTGCGCCGCAAGCTCGACCCCGCCGGCACCCTGCAGCCGCTGCAGACCCTGCGCGGCCGCGGCTACCGTTTCACGCTCGGCGATGCGCGCCCGGGCTGAGCCTGCCCGCCCGGCCACCCGCGGCCCGCGCGCACCGTGCCCCGGCCCGCTGCGATGAAGCGCCGCTCGCTCAGTCTGCGCATGGCGCTGGCGGCCGGCATCGTGCTGGCCGTCTTCGTCGTGCTGGTGGGGCTGGCGCTGGAGCAGGCGCTGCGCGACGGCGCGCGCAACGCCCGGCAGGAGCGGCTGCAGGCCCAGGTCTACCTGCTGCTGGCTGCGGCCGAGGTCGACGACGGCGGCCGGCTCTCGGTCGAGGGCCCGCTGGCCGAGCCGCGACTGCAGACCCCGGGCTCGGGCCTGGTCGGGCAGGTGGCCGACGCCCAGGGCCGCGTCGTCTGGCGCTCGCGCTCGGCCCTGGGTGCACCGGGCTTGCCGGCCCCGCCCGCCCTGCCCCCGGGCGACCGGCGCTTCGAGCGCGTCGACGACGCCGCCGGCGCGGCCCATTTCGTCCAGCATTTCGGCGTCAGCTGGACCACCGGCTCGGGCAGCCACCGTTTCAGCTTCGCCGTGGCCGAGGACCTGGCCCCCTACGAGCTCCAGTTGGCCGACTACCGCCGCACGCTCTGGGGCTGGCTCGGCGCCATGGGCGTGCTGCTGCTGGTGGCGCAGGCCGCCACGCTGCGCTGGGGCCTGCGCCCGCTGCGCCGGCTCACCCAGGCCCTGGCGCGGCTGGAGAGTGGCCAGGACGCCCGCCTCGAAGGCGAGCCCCCGGCCGAACTGCAGGGCCTCACCGACAACCTGAACGCCCTGCTCGCGCGCGAGCGCGCCCAGCAGGCCCGCTACCGCAACGCCCTGGCCGACCTGGCCCACAGCCTGAAGACGCCGCTGGCGCTGGTGCGCGCCGAGCTGCGCCGCGGCCCGGTCGACCCCGCCCTGCGCGCGCAGCTCGAGGAGCAGGTGCAGCGCATGGACCGCGTCATCGACCACCAGCTCCAGCGCGCCGGCGCCGCCGGCCGCAGCGCGCTCGCGCCGCCCCTGCCGCTGCGCCCGCTGGTGCAGCGTCTGCAGGCCGCGCTGGCCAAGGTGCACGCCGACAAGGCGCCGGCCTGGGCGCTCGAGATCCCCGCCGGGGCGCGCGTGCGCCTGGACGAGGGCGACCTGACGGAACTGCTGGGCAACCTGCTGGACAACGCCTGCAAGTGGTGCGCCGGCCGCGTGCGCGTGGCCAGCACGGGTGCAGGCAACACGCTGATCCTCGACGTCGAGGACGACGGCCCGGGCATCGACGCGGCGCTGGGCTCGGCCGTGCTGCAGCGCGGCGTGCGCGCCGATCAGGCCACCCCCGGCCACGGCATCGGGCTGGCGGTCGTGCGCGACATCGTCGACGCGCTCGGCGGCGAGCTCGAGATCGGCCGCAGCGCCGCGCTCGGCGGCGCGCGCATCACGCTGCGGCTGCCGGGGGCCTGGATGGGTGCGGAGGCGGGCTGAAGAGCGCAGGCCGACGCTCCCGGTCGCCATCCCATAATCCGCCGGCCCGCGCGCCTGCCCTCCGCCCTGGTGGAGGCTGTGCAGCGAGCGCCCGCCCTCACGCCCGGCCCGTCATGCCCCCCGCTCCAGCGCCCTCCGAGAATCCCGCCGAGACCCCGCTGTCCGCCGACCGCGACCCCTACTGGGTCGAGGCCCTGGCCCAGGGCCTGGCCGTGCTGCACGCCTTCGACGGCGACAAGGACTCGCTGACGCTGACCGAGATCGCCGCCCGCCTGGGCTGGAGCCGCAGCAAGCCCTTCCGCTTCGTGCACACGCTGGAGAAGCTGGGCTATCTGGCCCGCGACTCCTCGGGTCGCGCCTACCGCTTGACCACGCTGGCCATGCAACTGGGCTTCTCCAGCCTCGCCCGGCTGCCGCTGGTGGAACTGGCGCAGCCCGTGCTCGAGCGCCTGCGCGAGCGCGTGCGCGCCTCCACCCACCTGGCCCTGCTGGAAGGCAGCGACCTCGTCTACATCGCGCTGGCGCGGGTGCACTCGCCCAACGCGATCAACATCCACGTCGGCTCACGCATGCCGGCCTATGCCTCCTCGATCGGGCGCGTGCTGCTGGCCCACCTGGGCGAGGCGGAGGTGGACGCGATCCTGGGCCCGGCACCGATCCCGGCGCTGACGCCCAAGTCCACGGTCGACCCGGCGGAATTCCGGCGCAAGCTCGCGCTGGCGCGCCAGGAGGGCTGCTTCTTCAACGACGAAGAGTTCAGCCTGGGCATCCGCTCCATTGCCGCCCCCGTCGTCGACGGCGCCGGCCGCGTCGTCGCCGGGCTCAACGCCACCGCCCTGACCAGCGTCTTCAGCGAAGAGCGCGTGCGCGCCGAGATCATCCCCGCCGTCAAGGAGGCCGCCGCCGAACTCTCGCGCGGGCTCGGCGCGACGACGCCGCGGACGGGCCTGCCCGCGCCGCTGCAAGGTGACAGTGGCCGGGGCAGGGGCTGACCGAGCCCCCCCCCGCCCACCGCGCAGATGCCGCCAAAGACCCCCGGCGACCGAGGGTCTTGTTGTGTATTCAAAACAATGTTCATGACAAATCCGCGGGCGGTTCGCATGCCCGCCACCGCGAGAGGAGCACCGATGAAGTCCCTGTCCCCCTGGCCGCTGACCGCCCGAGCGGGCCTGCCGCGCTTTGCCAAGTCTGGGTGGGCGTCGGCTCTCGCTGTCGCAGCCTTGGCCGCCGCGGCCCTGCCTTCCGCCCGGGCGCAGGCCCCGGCTCCGGCGCCGGACGCGTGCGCCAAGGTCTCGCTGGCCACCGCACCCGCCAAGCCTGTGTCCATCCGCTACGGCACCACGGGCAGCGGGGAGGAACCGCTCGCCTTGATGTGGGCGGACAAGGCGGCCTTCCCCAACAACGGGCGCCTGTACGCGCTCGAGCCCACCGAGTTCGCGGCCACCGACCGCGTCACCGCCTTCCAGGCGGGCCAGCTCGACGCCGGCACCATCAGCTTCCCGGCCTTGGTGGCTGCCGTGCACGCCGGCATCGACGCCCGCGCCGTGGCCACGCTCGTGCAGGTCAACAAGGAGGACAACGAGGGCGCCTTCGTCGCGTTGGCCGACGGCCCGGTGCGCTCGGTGGCCGACCTCAAGGGCAAGCGCGTGGGCTACTACGGGCCCAACACCATCAGCGAGTACTGGGTGCGCAGCGCCATGGCGCGCGCCGGCCTGAACCCGCGCGAGGTGTCCTTCGTCGCGCTGCCGCCGCCGGCCCAGGAGCAGGCGCTGCGCAACCGCCAGATCGACGTGGCCTGGCTCGCGCGCCAGTTCCTGGCGCGCGCCAAGACCGGCGGCGGCCTGAACGTGCTGATGACCCCCTTCGAGGCCGCCGGCACGAACCAGCCCAGCCTGCTGGTCATGTTCTCGGCCCGCTTCGTCCAGGCCAACCCGCAGGCCTACTGCGCCTGGCGCGCCGACTACCAGAAGGCCTTGCAGACCTGGGTGGCCAACCGGCAGGCGCTCTACCCGAAGCTGATCGAGGCGCGCTACCTCACCCCCTTCGCCGCCAACGCCGGCCCCGACGGCGGGCGCAGCCCCGGCGGCACGCTGTCGGCCGCCGAGTTCGACGCCACCCTGAAGGACATGGTCTCCACGCGCTTCCTGCCCCCGCCGATGGCGCGCGCCGGCATGGACCTGATCCTGCACGGCTACGCGCTCGAGCGCTGAGCCCCGCCGAGACCCGCCGAGACCCGAGCTTGATCCACATCGAAGGCGTCGGCAAGACCTTCCGGCGCGGCGCCCAGGTCGTGCACGCGCTGGGGCCCGTGAGCCTGCACGTGCCGCGGGGCGAGTTCCTCACGCTCCTCGGCCCCAGCGGCTGCGGCAAGACCACGCTGCTGCACATCGTCGGCGGCTTCGAGACGCCGAGCACCGGCTCGGTCGTGGTCGACGGCCGCCCGGTCACCGGCCCGGGCCGCGACCGCGGCATGGTGTTCCAGGAGGCCACGCTGATGCCCTGGCGCACGGTGCTGGCCAATGTGGCCTGGCCGCTGGAGGTGGCGGGCCTGCGCAAGGCCCAGGCGCGCGAGCAGGCGCGCGCGCTGCTGGCGCGCGTCGGCCTCGAGCGCTTTGCGCAGGCCTACCCTGGCGAGCTCTCGGGCGGCATGCGGCAGCGCGCGGCGCTGGCGCGCACCCTGGCCATGGAGCCCAGCGTGCTGCTGATGGACGAGCCCTTCGGCGCGCTCGACGCCCAGACCCGCGAGGTCATGCAGGAAGAGCTGACGCGCCTGTGGCAGGCCTCGGGGCTGACGGTGATCTTCGTCACCCACGACATCGCCGAAGCCGTGTTCCTGGGCGACCGCGTGGTGGTCATGGGCGCGGCCCCTGGGCAGGTGCTGGACGACTGCCGCATCGAGCTGCCGCGCCCGCGCACGGCCCAGACCAAGTCCGACCCGCGCATCCTCGAGTACCGGGCCCGGTTCTGGGACCTGCTGCGCCAGCAGGGCGCGCGCGCCGGCTCGTGATGAAGGGGGCGGCATGTCGGTAGCGGCCCCCAGCGGCGACAGCGCGCGCCCGCTCGAGGACTTCCTGCGCGCTCACCCCGGGGTCGTCTCGCTCGCCTTCGTGCTGAGCCTGCTCGCGCTGTGGGAGGGTGCCGCCGCCGCGGGCTGGCTGCCCGCCTACATCCACGCTCCCACGGCCATCGCGCGCGACTTCTGGTCCCTGACGACGGGCGGCGGGCTGCTCGTGCCCGCCGCGCACAGCCTGCGCCGGGCCCTGGCCGGGTTCGCCATCGGCGGCAGCCTGGGCGTGCTGCTCGGCCTGCTGGCCGGCGCGTCCAGGCCCTTCCGCGACCTCTTCGACCTCAACCAGGCCTTCACCCACCCCGTGCCCAAGATCGCGCTGTTCCCCGCCGTGGCGCTCGTGCTCGGCTTCACCGACTCGGCGCGCATCCTCGTCATCTCGGTCAGCGCCTTCTACCCCGCCTACCTGAACGCGCTGAACGGGGCGCTCGGCGTCAACCCGCGGCTGTTCTGGGTGGCGCGCAACGCGGGCGCCTCGCGGCTGCGCGTGTTCTTCCAGGTGCTGCTGCCAGCCAGCCTGCCGCGGGCGCTGGTGGGCCTGCGGATCAGCCTGATGGTGGCCTTCGTGCTGATGGTCGCCACCGAGGTGCTGGGACATTCCAACGGCCTGGGCGCGCAGCTCATGCGCGCCTACCGCGAGGGCGAGTACGGCGCCATGTACGCGGGCATCGTCGCCGTGGCCGCGTGCGGCGTGCTCGCCAACGCCGCCCTGCAATGGGCCACGCGCCGCCTGCTGGCCTGGCAGGCCCACGCCGGGGTGCCCCATGCCTGAGGCGCTGCGCCTGCCCTGGCTCAAGCTGGCCGGCGTGGCGCTGGCGCTGGCGCTGTGGCAGGCCGGGGCGACGCTGGCCAACCACCGCATGGTGCCGGGCCTGCCCGAGATCGGCGCCCACCTGCTCGACGACCTGGCCGACGCCGAGTTCCGCGCCCACGTGCGCAGCACCCTGAGCCACGGCCTGCTGGGCCTGGCGATCGCCTTCGCCGCCGCCCTGGCCACCGGCCTGGCCGCCGCGCGGCACTGGCTGGTGGACGCCGCCCTCCACCCGCTGGTGACCTGGTGCTACCCCATCCCCAAGCTCGCGCTGTACCCGCTGGTGATCCTGCTGCTGGGGCTGGGCTGGGAATCGCGCGTCGCGCAGGTGGCGCTGGAGTGCTTCTTCCCGCTGTTCGTGCAGTGCCACGCCGGCGGCCGGGCCGTGGCCCGGCGCATGGAGTGGCTGGCCCTCAACGCCCAGGCCGGCCGCTGGCACCGCCTGCGCGACGTGATCCTGCCCTCCGCCCTGCCCTTCGTGCTGACCGGCCTGCGCGTGGCCCTGCCGGTGATGCTGATCGTGACCACGGTGACCGAGTTCATCGGCGATTCGCAGGGCCTGGGCCACGTCATCGTGCGCGCGGCCTCCTACTTCGACACCGCCGGCGTGATCAGCGTGGCCGTGGTGCTGGGCGCGCTGGGCTTCGCCGGCGACCGCCTCATCGTCATGGCGCGCGCCCGGCTCGTCTTCTGGGAGCGCGGCGTCGAGCTGTGAGGCGCCGGGCACCGCCCGCCACCGCAAGGAACCCCCCCATGAAAACCGAAAGAGCCGACGTCGTCATCGTCGGGGCCGGCCTGGCCGGGCTGTCCACCGCCCTGTTCCTCGGCCTGCACGGCATCCGCGCCCTGGTGGTCGAGCGCCGCGCCAGCACCTCGGTGCTGCCAAAGGCGCGCGGCCAGAACCCCGTCACGATGGAAGCCCTGCGCACCGCGGGCGTGGCCGAGGCCATCCACGCCGCCATCCCGCCGGGCCGACCGGCCATCACCTCGGTCGTCTCCGAGAGCATGACGGGCAAGGTGCTGTACGACCACGTCAAGCACCGGCCGGATTTCTCTCGCTTCTCGCCCGAGCGCCCCGGCATGGCCAGCCAGGCCCGCACCGAGGAGGCCCTGGCCGCGCGCGCGCAGGCCCTGGGCGCGCGCATCCTCTTCAACACCCTGTGCGAGGGCTTCGCCCAGGACGCCGACGGCGTCGACCTCACGCTGAAGTCCATGCACGACGACACCGCCACCCGCCTGCGCGCGCGCTACCTCGTGGCCGCCGACGGCATCCGCGGCAGCATCGTGCGCGAACTGGGCGTCGGCACCCACGGCTACGGCTTCCTGAAGTCCGTCACCGCGGTGCGCTTCCGCGCCGACCTCAGCGCCATCGCCGGCAACAACGCCATGGTGGTGCACTACCTGCAGAACCCCGACATCCCCGACGGCGCCGGCGTGCTCGTCAGCACCGACTACGAGGACGAGTGGGTCGCCAACATGTCGGCCGACCCCGACCGGGACGAGGCCCAGACCGCGCGCGTCATCCGCACCATGGTCGGTCTTCCCGACCTGCAGTTCGAGATCCTCGGCAGCACGAGCTACGACTACGCCCACCGCATCGCCGACCGCTTCAGCCACGGGCGAGTGTTCCTGACCGGGGACGCCGCCCACGTCATGCCGCCCACCGGCGGCCAGGGCGGCAACACGGCCGTGCAGGACGGCTACTACCTGGCCTGGAAGCTGGCCGCCGTCTGCAAGGGCCAGGCCGGCGCGGCCCTGCTGGACAGCTACGACCCCGAGCGCCGCCCCTATGCCGAGGCCGTGTGCACCTGGCAGGCGGCCAACCTGGCCGAGCGCCGCCGCCTGGACAACGTCGCCGAGGTGCTGGGCCGGCCGATGGACCACGCGACCATGATGTTCGGCTACACCTGCACCGCGGGCGCCTTCGTCCCCGACGCCGCCTGCGACGGCGAGTCCTTCGAAGACCCCGCCCGGCCCTCGGGCCGCCCGGGCGCGCGCATCCCCTACGCCGAGCTGGAGGGCCGCGACGGCCCCTTGCAGACGCGGCGCCTGCTCGGCCCCCACTTCACGGCCTACAGCGCCGCACCAGGCGGCGCCGAGACGGCCCGTGCGGCCGCCACGGCGCTGGGCATCGAGCTGCGCGCCTGGGAGGTGCGGTCCGTCGCGCCGCTGGGCGCTGCGGACGGGGACACGGTGCTGGTGCGGCCGGACGGCGTGGTCGCCTGGCGCGGCCATGACCCGGCCGGCGTCGACGCCGCGCTGCGCACGGTGCTGGCGCGATGATCGTCGTCGCCGGCGCGGCCGGCCGCGTCGGCCGCGCGCTGCTGGACGTGCTGTGCCGCGCCGGCGCCCCGGTGCGGGCCCTGTGCCGCCGCGCGCCCGACCGCCCGCTGCCCGCCGGCGTCGAGCTGACGCTGGCCGACCTGGCCGACGCCGCCAGCCTGCGCCCGGCCCTGCGCGGGGTGGAGGCCGTGTTCCTGTTCACGCCCGTGGGCGGCGCCAGCCCGCTGGCAGCACTGGCCAGGGAGGCCGGGGCGCAGCGGGGCGTGCTGCTGTCATCCATCGTCACGCAGAAGGCACCCGCGCAGGGCAACGCCATCGCTGCGCGTCACGCCGCCGCCGAGCAGGCGCTGCTCGACAGCGGCCTGCCCGGGACGCTGCTGCGCCCCGACACCTTTGCCGCCAACGCACTGGACTGGGCTGCGGCCATCCGCGCCGGTGGCGCGGTACGGCTGCCCTACCCCCTGGCGACCCGCTGCCCCATCCACGAGCGCGACATCGCCGAGATCGCGGCGCTGGCGCTGCTGCAACCCGGCCACGAGGGTGAGGCCTACTGGATCACCGGCCCGCAAACCCTGACCCAGGCGGACCAGCTCCAGACGCTGGCGCGCGCCATCGGGAGCCCGCTGCGCCTGGAGGAGCAGGACCCCGGCGAGGCGCTGGCCCAGTGGTCGGCGCGGATGCCGGCCGCCGCGGCGCAAAGGCTGCTCGACTACCTGCAGCGCTCGGTCGATCAGCCGAGCCCGCTCTCACCCCAGGTCGCCCGGCTGCTCGGGCGGCCGGCACTCAGCTTCGAAGACTGGGCGCGCGATCACCGCGCGGACTTCATCGTCTGAGACGCCTCGCCCCTGCCGCACCCGCGGGTAGGCCACCCGAGCCCGGGCGATGCGCGCCGCGACGCCTTGCAACAGAATGTCTTACCCGATGACCCACGCCGCCACTGCAACAGCCTCTTCCCCACAGGTGCGTGCCGAACTGGCCACCCTGGCCAACGGCGTGCGCGTGGTGGTGCTGCCCATGCCCCACCTGGCCACCTGCTGCGCCAGCGTGTTCGTGCGCAGCGGCAGCGCGCACGAACCGCGCACGCTGGCCGGCATCGGCCACTTCATCGAGCACATGGCCTTCAAGGGCACGGCCACGCGCGACGCGCATCACATCAACCTCGACGCCGAGCGCCTGGGCGCCGAGGTGCTGGCCCACACCGACAAGGACCACACCGCCTTCCAGATGCGCGGTCTGGCCGGGCACGCCGGCGAGTTCGTGCGCATGCTCGGCGACATCGTCCTGCAGCCCACCTTCCCGGCCGACGAACTCGAGCGCGAGCGTCAGGTCGTGCTGCACGAATTCGCCGAGGTCGAGGACGACCCGATGGATGCCGCGTACCGGCTCTTCGACCACGCCTGCTTCGGCCTGCACCCTTCAGCACAGCCGGTGATCGGCACGCGCTCGCACATCGAGCGCCTGACCCGGGCCGACCTGCTGGACTACGTGCAGCGCCAGTACACCGGCGCCAACGTCGTCGTCGGCGTGGCGGGCGGCGTGGAGCCCGGCGCCGTCCTGCGCGCCGCGGAATCCGCGTTCGGCGCCATGGCCGCGGGGCGCCCGCACGCCGTGGAGTCCCCAGGCTATCGCGGCGACGTGCGCGCCCGGGCGCTGTCGGGCTGCGGCCAGGCGCACGTGCTGATCGGCGGCGCGCTGCCCGCGCTGACCACCGCCGACGAGACCGGCACCGTCGCCGCCGCCGTGCTGGGCGAGGGCGTGAGCTCGCCCCTGCTGCAGCGCGTGCGCGAGCAGCGCCCCCTGGCCTACCACGCCACCTGCGCCGCTGACGTGCTGGCCTGCTGCGGCCAGTTCGTCGTCGAAGGCTCGACCGCCCCGGAGTTGCTGGAAGACTTCGTGCGCGAGGTGACGACGCTGCTGCACCGCCATGCCGGGCACGTCGACCCGGTCGACCTCGCCCGTGCGCAACAGCAACTGCGGGTCAGGCGCCTGCGCGCGCTGGAATCGCCCACCCAGCGCCTGGAGGAGGCCGCGCTCGAGCTCTTCGCCCTGGGCCGGGTGCGTGAGGTCGGCGAGCAGTTGGACGCCCTCGGCGCCGTCGGCGCCGCCGCCGTGCGCGCCACCTTCGAGCGCCTGCTCACCGCCGGCATCTCCGCCGTCGCCGTGGGCAGCGTGGGCCGCGCCGCGGGTGAGCGGCTCAGGCGGGCGATGGCGTGAGCGGCGCGCTACCTGAGACCTTGCGCCTCCCACGCCAGCCCGCCCTCGTCCGCTGCCCCCTCCCCCACCCCGAACCACCCCCACCGCGCTCGCTCCACCAGGTCCACGCCCCGGCCCCAGGTGCTGGCAGTCTCGAAGCGGCAATCCAGCAGGCGCAGCCAGCGGGAGGCCTCGGGCAGTTCGCCCTGCGGGGTGGTGATGCGCATGAGGCGCGGGGCCTCGTCGCCGGGGAAGGCGATGCACTGCACGGTGGCCTCGCCGGCCATGCCCGAGCGCACCACGGACAGCGCCACGCGGCGCGCGAGCAGCGTGCCGGCCCGGTCGGGCTTCCAGAAGTCCTTGCCGCTGAGTGCGGTGCCGCCGATGGGCACGCGCGGGCCGTAGTGGTCCAGCAGCAGTTTCTTTCCCGACAGACCGTTGTCGCCCTCGGGGCCGCCGATGGAGAAGGTGCCGCTGCCGTTGACGACGAGTTCGTAGGCTTTGGCACCTTCCCGTGCTTCCCCCGCCTCGAACCCCGGCAGCCTGCGGGCCAGTTCGCACGCCGCCTCGCGCACGGCCTGCGCCGCGGCGCGGTGCAGTTCCACGTCCCCGGCCTGCGCGAGCAGCGAGCACGAGACGGCGTGCAGCCGCCAGGCGCTGGGCACGCCGGCGGCCGAGACCTCCTCCTCCAGCACCACCAGCACCTTGCCGTCCGGGCACAGGGCCAGCGGCGAGCGCACGAGCGCAAAGAGTCGCCGCGCCACCTCCCGCGCGAGCCACTGCTCGGGCGGGATGCAG
>Ga0169931_10008459_pt1 | contig 15005 bp, 14 predicted proteins | sample Kivu_15m_20L_FD_129675 | JGI IMG/M metagenome (GOLD analysis project Ga0169931, IMG submission 129675) | Freshwater microbial communities from Lake Kivu, Western Province, Rwanda to study Microbial Dark Matter (Phase II) - Kivu_15m_20L... | ecosystem: Environmental > Aquatic > Freshwater > Lake... | reverse complement strand
TCACCAATAACTGAAGAGTTTCGCGTTGGAATCATGAGTTTAGGTTGGAGCATGTTGAAGAATAAATTAATCATTGAAGCTCACGCCGATACAAGTGAAACGGTGCCTGAGATTGATAGTGAAGCAACAGAAGGTCCTGATGTTCTTCGGATACACATAAGCCCACAAGAAGGACGAAACTTTGCCGAAAGAGGCAGACGTTTAGTTTCAGCAGGTAGACAAGTTTGTCCATTTTGTCAGGAACCACTTGGCCAAAGAGGACACATTTGTGCTCGTGCCAATGGTTACAAAAGATAAATTTCATGCAATCTTTGGAAGTTTTGCAACATGGAATTGTTGATATTGAAGGATTAATTCCAGATTCTTCCAATGGAGCTATCAAAGTTTCGTTTAATAAAGAAAAAAACAGTGTTGAGGCAATAATTAAACCTACAGTTTCAATAAGGCCGTTATGGGATTTTCCAAATCGGGATTTAAATAACCGAGAGTATGCAACGTTTCTATTCGATCAGGAATTGGGACTTAATATGGTGCCACCAACGGTGTTAAGAGATTTAGAAGGTATTGGACAGTTATTGGCACAGGAATGGATTGAAGAAATTGATAACGATCTGGTGATTGTTAAAAGTCCAGATGAAATCCCCAAGGAATATCTCAAAGTCCTACAGGGCTATGACGAGCTCAATAAACTTATTACCCTGGCACATAAAGATACCCAGCAACTCAGAAATTTATGCCTATTTGACTTAGTAATAAATAACGCAGACAGAAAAGGTGGACACCTTTTAACTGATAAGAATGAACGAAATTGGGCCATTGATCACGGGGTCACTTGGCATGAGGAGCTAAAGATCAGAACTGTTTTATGGGGATGGATAGGACAAAAATTTAACGATGCAGATAACGAATTTTTATCATCTGCACTAATTACACTTGAAAAATGGGAAAAAGATAGTTTTGAATACTTATTGAGTAGTGAAATAAAGCAAGGGATACAAAGAACTCAGGAATTGCTAAAAAATCAATTTTTTCCCCGCCCCGGAGACCAGTGGCCTGCGGTACCTTGGCCTATTTTTTAATTAATGTTGTCTTGGTCGCGTAAGGTGGAGCAATGAGATCTTGGACCGTCAATCCTCCAAATATTGAGATTACGGGTTTAGAAAATCACTCTTTAAGGATATTTGACTCAAAAACACAAAGAATAAATCTAATTCCAAAACAACCAGAACCAATTCAAATATATGTTTGTGGAATCACTCCTTATGATTCAGCTCATTTAGGACACGCATTTACATATTTAGCTTTTGATTTGATGATTCGAACGATGCGAGTTACCAAGCAAAATGTCAATTATGTTCAAAACGTCACTGACATTGATGATCCATTATTCGAAAGATCAAGAAAAACAAATAGAAAATGGACTAGGATCGTAGATGATCAATTAGAGATATATCGAAAAGATATGCAAGCACTAAACATCATGGCTCCAGATCATTTCGTGGGTGTGGTTGAAAATATTGACACTATAAATGATGAAATAGAAGAAACAATCAATCGTAAATTAACCTACCAATTAGGCACTAAATGGTATTTTCAAACCAGAAAAGACAACAAATCATTACTAGTAAAAGATGTGGAAGATCACGAATTGATCACTCTTGCTAATGAGAGAGGCTGTGACACTGATAATCCAGGAAAACTAAATGCAATTGATCCCATTGTTTGGAAAGAATCAAAAGAAGATGAGCCTAGCTGGAATAGAGAATTTGGAACAGGAAGGCCAGGTTGGCATATCCAATGCATATCTTTAGCAAATAAATATGCAAAGCTACCGCTTCATATTCAAGGTGGTGGAAAAGACTTGATTTTTCCCCATCACGCGATGTGTGAAGAACAAGCAATGGCTTTAGGTTTGGGGGATTTGGCAACAAATTATTGCCATGCGGGAATGATTTCTTATCAGGGAAGTAAGATGAGTAAGTCCAAAGGTAATTTAGTTTTTGTGCACGAATTGATAAATAAAGGTATATCTCCAATGGTTATAAGAACAAGTCTTATGTTGAATCATTGGCAAAGTGATTGGGAATTTCAAGAAGTAGACATAATTAGGGCTGAGAAACTACTAGAGAAGATCAATGCAAATTTAACAGGGAAGTTTTTGTCTAGAAATGAATTTGATTTTATTTTGGAATCTATGCTTAACAATATTCAAACACCGAAAATACTAGAATTTCTGAGTCAATTAGACCCAGATAAGAATGATGAAAAATTTGTCCCAATCGATGCAGTTTTAAGTGCTCTTTTAGGCCTAGATTTAGAAAGCGTATAATAAAAGCGTGATATATAAAACAAAATCTTGGTCAAAAATTAAAGTACTTGGAAAGAAAAGTGACGATTTCAATCTTGCAAAAATGTTCAAGAAAAATCCCAATAGAGGAAAAGATTTAAGTTTGTCGGTAGGTGACTTGACTTTTGATTTTAGTAAGTCAAGGATCACTGTAAAAGTTTTAAAGGAATTTCACAAGTTAGCCATAGAAATCGGTCTACAGAATAAAGTAAATTCAATGTTTGGTGGAGAAAATATTAATTCTTCGCAGAATCGACAGGTGGGACATATTTGGTTAAGAAGTAAGAATTTGAGACCAAAAACCATTAATGGGATCGAAGAGAATCAAGATCAGTTCTTGACGTTTGCAGATAATGTTCGTTCAGGTTCGGTGAAAGGAACTACGGGCAAGGAAATTACAGATGTGGTCAATATTGGAATTGGTGGATCTGATCTTGGCCCAGCTATGGTTTATAAGGCGCTTCAGAACAGTCATGACAATAAAATTAACTGTCATTTTTTATCAAACATTGACGAGTTTGAGAATATCAATACATTTAAAGGACTTAATCCCGAAACCACTTTGATTGTAGTAACAAGTAAGAGTTTTACTACGGCCGAAACAATTAAAAATGCTTTATTTGCCAAGAATTGGTTAAAGAGATCATCATCCCCATTAAGCGTTCGTGATCATTTTGTAGCAGTTAGTACGAATATGCAAGCTTGCGAAGAATTTGGTATCAGCAAAGACAGGGTGTTTCTCTTTTGGGATTGGGTGGGTGGAAGATATTCACTTTTTAGCTCAGTTGGTATATCAATTGCTCTTGGGCACGGTTCAAAAGTTTTTCTTGAACTTCAAAATGGAGCATCCAAAATTGATCAGTCATTAAAAGATATAGATTTTCTCAATTTCGCACCCTTCATTCATGCAGTTATAAATATTTGGAATCTCAATATATTGAAAATGAAATCTTTGGCTGTAATTCCTTATTCATCCTCCTTGCAAATTTTTCCAGCGTTCTTGCAACAGTTGTGGATGGAAAGCAATGGTAAGTCTGTTGATTTGAAAGGAAAAGAGATTTCTCTAAACACCTGTCCAGTGATATTTGGAGAGCCTGGAACAAATTCTCAGCATTCATTTTTTCAATTTCTTCATCAATCACCTGAAATTGTTCCAGTTGACTTTATTCTGATAAAAAGTCAAAAAATTGAAGATGATGAATTTCAGAACACCTTGTTTGCAAACGGCTTGGCCCAAGCCGCTGTTTTGGCGTTTGGCAAAAGTAAGTCTGATCTTAAAAAAGAGGGTGTTTCAAAAGATTTAATAAGTCACAAGGTTATGCCAGGTAACAGACCTTCAAATATTCTTACTTTGCCACAATTAAACGCTGGTTCCGTAGGACAATTAATTGCGTTCTATGAAACATCCGTTGTTTTACAAGGGTTCTTAATGAACATAAATTCTTTCGATCAATGGGGAGTCGAATTAGGAAAAACAACAGCTGAGAGTTTTCTCAATTCCATTCAGGGTGAAGTGAATCTTGATTTTGATAGTTCCACAAATAATCTGATTTCTGAATTTAAGAAAAACTAATCCTTAGTTCTTCTTTTGAGATATCTTTCAAATTCTCGTGCAATTGCTTCCCCGCTTGCTTCGGGAAGATCAGAAGCATCGACTGTTGATTCAAGTCGGTTCACATAATCACTAATTTCTTCATCTTCTGCTGCTAATTCATCGACACCATCTTGCCAAGCCCTTGATTCATCAACTAGATCGTCCAAAGGAATAGAGATATCTAGTAAGTCTTCTAACTTAGAAATCAGAGCAAGTGTTCCTTTAGGGTTTGGGGGAGAAGAAACATAATGGGGGATAGCTGCCCAAAGTGAGATACTAGCAATTTCTCTTTCTGTTGCCCCATCTTGAATTACTCCAATAATTCCTGTTGGTCCTTCATAAGCTGATGGTTCAAAATCAAGTAATTCTGTAAGTTCAGTTGTTGCTGCAACTGTTGTAACTGGAACGGGTCTAGTGTGCGGAGCATCTGCAAGTAGTGCGCCACAAGAAATAACTAAAGACGTTTCATAATCGTCAAAAATATCTAGTAATTCAGCAACATATGATCGCCATTTCAAATTTGGCTCTATTCCTTGCACTAACAAAATAGGATTAGGAGATCCAGGAGGTTCAGCCAAAAAAATTCGGGTAGAAGGCCAATCAATAACTCGACTACCTTCATCGGTGAGACGAACTCTGGGTCTAGCGACTTGATAGTCGTAATAATTATCAGGGGCTATTGATGCAATCTCGGTTGCATCCCAAACTTCAATTAAGTGATCAACAACATTGGATGCAGTCTCACCTGCATCATTCCAACCTAGAAATGCACATATCGCCACAGGATTCTTAGCAAGAAAGCCTTTAATGGACTTTGTTTCTAGATTCACAAGCCTCCGTTGAGAAGTTATATGTTATCCAAAGTAGTCTCTCAGGTAGTCAAACTTTTCAAGACATCCGGCTTTTACTTGAAGAACATGGTCAAAAATAGGAGCTTTATTTGTGCGTGCATTACTAATTGATATGGACGGAACGCTTGTTGAGACTGAAACTAGGTGGTGGCAAGCAGAAATTGATGTGATGCAAAAGCATGGATCAACCTGGGATATAGATGACCAAAACCTAGCCATAGGTGGACCTCTTAGTGCGGTGGTTGACTACATGGCAGACAAATCAAAAACTGAGGCTGAAAATATTTACCAAGAACTAGTAGATTCAATGTACAAATCCTTCACTGAAGTTGCCCCAGAATTGCAACCTGGTTGGTCTGACATCTTAAATCAAGCAAAGAAAAGTGATCTACAAATTGCGTTAGTAACCGCTTCAAATCGTTTATTAGCAGAAGCACTCCTTAAGTCATCAAATCTCGAAAAACATTTTGATGTCGTCGTAGCCTCTGATGATTTGCCCCGGACAAAACCTCACCCAGATCCTTACTTACACGCAGCAAAATTACTCGGTGTTGAAGTTTTAGATTGCTTAGTATTTGAAGATTCAAACACTGGGGTAACAAGTTCTTTAGCAGCAAAAATGCCTACGATCGCTCTGCCAGGTCGCGTGCTTCTTGATGAAAGAAGAGGAATGAAAATTCTTCAAACACTGAAAGGCATGAATTTACAAGACTTAGAGAAAATCCACAAAGAATTAGTAAAAGAATGGCAAGATCATTAATTTGTTGTGAACTCAGGGCAAATACTTTTAAAATAACAGTAATCGCATAACTTGGAAACCTTCGTAGGCCAGTAATTTTTGGCTTTAGATTCGCTAATCTGTTGAGCAATATTTTCGACTTTAGCAAGCACAAGCTCAATATCTCTTTGATCTGGTTCGTAGGTCAAAATTTGCGAATCTTTGAGGTAAATAAGTCGTAACATTTTGGGAATAATTCCCATCTGTTTATATATGACTAAGGCATAGAATTTTAATTGAAACATTGCTTTTGCAGAAAAATTCTCGTTTGGACTCTTGCCTGTCTTATAGTCATTTATCCTGATCCATCCATCAGGTGATTTATCTATCCGATCCACAAAACCTTTTATTTTTAAACTTGAAGAAATATCAAACTCTATTAATTTTTCAGTTGACTCAGGCTCAATTCTTCTGGGATCTTCGATTTGAAAGTAGTTTGCAACCAAAGTTTTAACTTCCGCAAACAAAACGTCTCGTCGATCTTGAGAGATGGTGTGTTCCTTCGAGAGTGGAAATTCAATATTTTCATCCAAAGCACAAATCAGATCTGGTTCACTTTCTATCAAAAGTTGCCAGTTTTGAGCTGTCGAAGATATGGCATTTTCAAATGTTCTCTCCGATGACTTCAAAGTAAAGATCTTTTCTAAAATTAAGTGGACAAGGGATCCTCTCAAGGCATCTAAACCTGGACGCTCTGGCAATTTATCTATCGCTCGATATTTATATAAAGCTGGACATTGTTGGTAATCAGATATTCTGGAAGGGGATAGTTGTAGAACTTCTATTTCTGTCATGAGACAACCATAGGCTCAAACACTGACAAAATCACAGCATTCGTAGACTTTTGATTAATATGACACTTTTTTTTGGTTCTTTAGTGACAATAACTGATCAAAAAGGTAGATCTCACACGGTTTGCCTTGAATCAGGAAAACAATTTTTCACAACACATGGCTCAATTAACCACGATGACATCCTTAGTGCTGGTGAAGGTGGAGTAGTAGCAAGTTCGAGTGGAATGTTGTACACAATCTTTTCTCCAGCTCTACAAGACTTTGTAGTTGGTATGCCAAGGGGCGCAGCAGTTATTTACCCAAAAGACGCAGCACAAATCGTTGAAATAGGTGACATGAAACCTGGGTCTAAAGTTTTAGAAGCAGGTGTTGGCTCTGGGTCCTTGACATTACATATCTTAAGAACAATTGGTGAAACAGGAAAACTTACTTCATGTGAAATAAGAGAAGAATTTTTGAAAGTAGCAAACAGAAATATAGAACGTTTTCTTGGTCATATTCCAAAAAATTGGACTGGATTATTGACTGATTTTGCTGAATTCAAAAGTGAAGAGAGATTTGATTGCATAGTTCTAGATCTATTAAATCCGTGGGACATGATTGAAAATGTCTATCAGCATTTAAGACCAGGGGGACACTTTGTTGCTTATTTGGCAACCACGACTCAAATGTCTCGGTTAGTAGAAGCGTTAAAGGAAACAGAAAAATGGACTGATGCCACAGCTTCTGAAACTCTTTATCGTGAATGGCACCTTCAAGGATTATCCGTTAGACCAAAGCATCGAATGAGTGGTCACACTGGATTTTTGGTCCACAGCAGAAGAATGGCAGATGGTGTAATCGTTCCAAAAAGGAGACAAAAGCCTGCTAAAGGCGCCTACGGCGTTGATTACTTAGCACAGCAGACTCAAGAAGCACAAGATCTAAATTAAAGATAGAATTATTTTCTAATTAATGGAGGAAAGACATGTCACAAGAAAGATCATCAGTGACACCTTTTCCTGACAACAATAATTCTATTGAAGATGTTAACCAACGAAACGCAGAGTTAGTAAATTTACTCTCTGATGCAAAGACTCAATTAGAAAATCTTAAAAATCAGGTTGAGCAACTAGGAGCACCTCCTTCGGGATTCGGAATTTTTGTCGAACATATTGGCCCAGATGCTGATGTGTTTATAAATGGCAGAAAAATGAGAGTAACAATCTCTCCAGAGATAGATAAGAATGATTTAACAGCAGGCAGAGAAGTAATTTTAAACGAGTCCCTAAATATTATTGCCACACACGGATTTGAAAAATCGGGTGAGTTAGTAACCCTTAAAAGCTTTTTAGAAGACGGCTTGCGTGCAGTTGTTATCGGTAAAACAGATGAAGAAAGAGTTGTATTAATTGCAGATTGCCTGAAAGACGTTGGAATGAAGATAGGTGATTCTCTAATTCTTGATGCAAGAAGTGATTACGTTTATGAGAAAATTCCAAAAAGTGAAGTTGAAGAATTAGTGCTGGAAGAAGTCCCTGATGTGGCATATGAAGATATTGGTGGTCTGCGAAATCAAATAGAACAGATAAGAGATGCAGTGGAATTACCCTTTTTGCAAAAAGATTTGTATAAGGAACATAAGCTCAAGGCACCTAAAGGAATTCTTCTTTATGGCCCTCCAGGGTGTGGTAAAACTCTAATCGCTAAAGCAGTGGCAAATTCGATTGCTAAAAAAGTATCGGAGAAGAGTAGTAATAAAGAAGGTAAGTCATTTTTTCTCAACATTAAAGGTCCAGAATTATTAAATAAGTATATTGGTGAAACCGAACGTCACATCAGATTAATTTTTCAAAGAGCAAGAGACAAAGCAAGTGAGGGTATGCCAGTTATTGTTTTCTTCGATGAAATGGATTCTTTATTTAAAACACGTGGCAGTGGAGTCTCAAGTGACGTTGAAAACACCATCGTTCCCCAACTTCTTAGTGAGATCGACGGAGTAGAAAGTCTTGAAAATGTAATTGTGATAGGAGCCTCCAACAGAGAAGACATGATTGATCCTGCCATTTTAAGACCTGGGCGATTAGATGTGAAAATAAAAATTGAGCGACCAGACGCCCAAGGAGCAGCAGAAATATTATCAAAGTACTTAACTACTGATCTTCCGTTAAATCAAGAAGATCTACTAAAACATAATGGTGATCGTCAATTAACCGTAACGAAAATGATCGATAAAGCTGTAGAAAAAATGTACAGCAATATTCCTGAAAATAAGTTCATTGAGGTAACTTATGCTAACGGGGATAAAGAAGTCTTGTATTTTAAAGATTTTGCAAGTGGAGCAATGCTTGAAAATATTGTTTCAAGGACCAAAAAACTTGCTATTAAAGAATTTCTTAGCAATGGGCAAAAAGGCATTCGCTTTGAGCACATACTCTCTGCCGTTAAAGAAGAATTTAGAGAGAATGAAGATTTACCAAATTCAACTAATCCTGACGACTGGGCAAGAATTTCAGGCAAAAAAGGTCAGAGAATTGTATTTCTTAGAACCCTTATTCAAAGTAAACAGGGTGAGGAAACTGGCCGCTCAATTGAAACACTAGGTTCAACTGGTTTATCTTTCTAGGGTTTAATAATCATTTGACAATCAAAAGAGTGATGGGATTAGAAAACGAATACGGTATCTCTAGTCAAAAATCTACAGACCCTGTAACACTCTCAAATCGAATTGTTTTGGCATACGCCAGATATGTCTATCCAAATAAAAACATTAGATGGGATTATGATCTAGAAACTCCTTTGCACGATGAAAGGGGATTTGATCTATCAAGAAGTGAAGTACACGAGTCGTTACTTACCGACGAAGATCAGAATATCCCTAACCTAGTTTTACCAAATGGAGCAAGATTTTATGTGGATCACGCTCACCCAGAATATTCATCACCAGAGGTATTGAGTCCTCTTGAGATAGTTAAGTGGGATTTAGCTGGCGAGCAAATAATGAAAAAAGCTTGTGAACTTGATGCATTAATTAATCCAGAAGATAAAATAAGAATATTTAAAAATAATGTTGATAATAAAGGTGCCAGCTATGGCACTCATGAAAATTACATTGCAAAAAGAAGCACCGATTTTAATAAATTAATTTCTGGATTAACACCACATTTCATCAGTAGGCAAATCTATTGTGGTGCAGGCCGAATTGGCATTGGACAAAATTCCGAAGTGTCAGGATTCCAAATTTCACAACGCGCAGATTACATCGAAGCACAAGTTGGACTAGAGACAACTTTAAGAAGACCAATTATAAATACACGCGATGAGCCTCATGCAGATCCAAAAACATATAGAAGACTCCACGTTATTAACGGGGATGCCAACATGAGTGATTTTGCTACCTTATTGAAGGTTGGTGTGACTTCAATAATAATAAAAATGATCGAAGAAGATTTTCTCAACGCTGCTGATATTCAAATTATTAATCCAGTTGAGGTCATCAAAAATATATCTCACGACATCAAATTAGAACAGGTCTATGAAACTACAAATTTACGAAAGATAAGTGCAGTTGACATACAAGAGTGGTATCTCGAAAAATCTATATATTTTCTAGAAAAAAGGAGTTCAGATGAAGAAACAGATCATGTAATTGAATTATGGCAACAGACTCTCAACATGCTTAAAAACGATAAGGACTCATTAAAGAATAAGGTTGACTGGATAGCAAAATATGAATTGGTAAATAAATATATGGATAAAAATAATATTGATTTTGATAACCCATTGATTAAGTCTCTTGATTTTAAATATAGCGAAATTACCTCGTCAGATGGGATAGGGCAAATACTTAAAAAGAATAATCTACTTTCAAGTTTCTTTTCAGTTGCTGAAGTGGATGACGCAGTTTTAAACCCACCAATTTCAACTAGAGCCTGGCTACGGGGAAGAGTATTATCAAAATATTCAGAATCGATTTCGGCTGCTTCATGGGACAGTTTGATCTTTGATCTAGATAAAGATAAACCTTTGGTGAGAATTTCGACGGCCAATCCACTCAAGGGAACTAAGGAATTGACCCATGATTTGATAGAAAACTCAAATACAGCAAGTGAATTGGTCGATTCAATTCGTGAAAGGCCTGAAACTTACTAAACTGAGAATCAAAGGAGGTTGCCATGTCAGAACAAGTGCGTAAGGCTGTAACAGGTGAAAATTCCTTAGAAAATTTAGCTGATATCAGTTTCAAAAAACATTCGACAAAGGATATTGATTCGGTCTTAGATCAAATTGATGCCGTCTTAGAGAAGAACGCAGAAGAATTTGTTAAGGGTTTCATCCAAAAAGGTGGGCAATAATTGTTTTTGATCCAATTAGCACAATTCAAAATAGAATAAATACTTGTGTAACGAACTAAATGAAAAAGTGATTTCAGATGATTGACAAAAGAATAATGGGTTTAGAAACCGAATATGGTGTTACTTGCGTTGTTGATGGTCAAAGAAGATTATCTCCTGACGAAGTTGCAAGGTACCTATTTCGCAGAGTCGTGGCATGGGGTAGATCTTCTAATGTATTTCTACCAAATGGTGGACGACTTTATCTAGATGTTGGTTCACATCCTGAATATGCAACAGCAGAATGCGACAATCTTTTAGATTTAATAAAGCAGGATCAAGCAGGAGATCGTATAGTTGAAGACTTAGTTATTGAGGCTGAAAAAAGATTAAACAACGAAGGAATCCTTGGACAAATCCATCTTTTTAAGAACAACATTGATGCAGCTGGAAATAGTTATGGGTGCCATGAAAACTTTTCTGTGCAAAGAAGGCATAACTTCCAGCAAATAGTGGAGAACATGATTCCTTTTTTGATAACGCGCCAAATATTCTGTGGATCCGGCAAATGGATGACTAGTTCGAAGTCAGGAGTTTTTAACTTAAGTCAAAGATCAGAACACATGTGGGAATCTATTTCTAGTGCGACTACTAGGTCCCGACCGATTGTAAATACCCGAGACGAACCCCATGCAGATCCAGAAGAATATCGACGTCTTCACATAATTGTGGGAGATTCCAATATGAGTGAATGCACCACAACACTGAAAGTTGCTACGACTGAATTGGTATTGAGGGCGACAGAATCTGGATTAATAAATGATCAATATTCAATTGAAAATCCAATAAGAACAATTCGAGAGATTTCTACAGATTTATCGTTCAAGAAAAGATTTAGATTGACTTCAGGTAGGGAAGTGACAGCTCTACAAATTCAGCAAGAAATTTATGAATTAGTAACAAAGATTCCAGATTTTGAGCAGGTGATGAGTCAACCTTTATATAAATATGCATTTGATTTATGGGGCAGAGTATTAGCAAGTATTGAGTCAAATAATTTTGAAGATGTTAGATTCGAAATCGATTGGATAATAAAGAGGGATTTTTTTCTGGAGTATATGAATAAGCATAGTTTATTGGGAAATGATTCTCGAATGACATTGATTGATATTTCCTATCACAATGTCCGAAAAGATAGAGGTCTTTTTTATATTCTAGAAAGATCAGGTTTAGCAAAATCTTTAATCAACGAATCCGATGTTGAGGATTCGATGTCAAGTCCACCTCAAACAACAAGAGCAGCATTAAGAGGAAAGTTCATTAAGATTGCCCAAGAAAAAAAGAGAGACTACACAGTTGATTGGCTAAACTTAAAAATTAATGATCAACATCAAAGATCTGTTATATGTAAAGACCCTTTTAAAGCTGTGGACGAGCGCGTAGATGAATTGATCGAGAATCTATAAATGTCTATCTCAAAATCTGAAAGAATTTTAAACCTATTTTTCGTTCTTTTAAATACAAATAGACCTTTATCACGGTCTGAGCTTAAGCAAAAAGTGAGCGGGTATGAGGCAAGTGAAAGCGAGACAGCTTTTGAAAGAATGTTTGAAAGGGACAAAGATGAACTAAGGACAATTGGGATAAGAATCCAAACCCTACCTATAGATCCACTTTTTGATGATGAGCTTGGCTACAAAATTGATCCATCAGTATTTTTAACCAAACAAACATCTTGGACTGATGAAGAAAGATATATCCTTAATTTGGCTTCAGCTTTATGGCATGAAACTGAATTTGAAAATCAGGCTAAGGTTGCAAATATAAAAGTTGGAAGTCTTGTCAGCACCGATAGTGATTTGCTAACTCAGAATTTGCAAGGAAGTATCGATGTATACAAAACATTATTGCTAGCTCTCCAAAAACGTGATGTAATTTCTTTTGCATATCTTGCAAATGACGAGGATATCCCCAGTCAGAGGAAGATTATCCCTAGAAAGTTGTATAGAAAAGATCGATTTTGGTATCTAGAGGGATTTGATACTAAAACCTCGCTGATTAAAAATTATCAAATAGATAGGATTTTTGGCGATATTAAGCATTCAAAATCCAGTGAAATAGAGCGAAACTTAGTAAATAAACTTGAGGTAAAAACCAATAGTGAAATGACAGCAACTATTGAGATTAATCAGAATCCTCAGCTTATTACTCACATCATAGGCGGAAGTATAGTAGATAGAACTAGAATTAACTTGCATTACTTTGAGGCTAAATCATTGGTCAAATATCTTTTGACAATTAGTTCAGTCATAAAAGATATTCAGGATAAATCAATAAAAGATTTGTATCTAGATACACTCACCAGTTTTCGAAAAGTACTCTCATGACAACAACAAGCGAACGAATACCTCGTTTACTTTTAGAACTGCCTTGGTTGATTGCCAATAAAAATGTGTCAATGAAATCGTTTTGTTCTCAATTCGACTTAAATCTTGAACAGGCAGTCGAAGATTTGGCTCTTTTGACATTTGTTGGTCCCGGGAAATATGGAGGAGAACTTGTTGACATCCAATATGATGATGAAAGTATCAGGGTAATCAACAGTCAGGGATTAAATAGGGCCATAAGCTTTAGCGGCTCTGAAGCGATGGTCTTAATGCTAGGTGTGAAACAAATTATAGATAATTCACGAGATGTATCGATAGCTAAGATTGTTGAAAACAAACTTTTAGGATTGATCGACGATTCATACGTGATTGATGATTTGCAAAAATATAATAATTTCAAGAATCAACTTGAAGCTTCGCTCAAGGATAATAATGCAGTAGAAATAGATTATGTAAACAGTGTTCTAGGAGTAAGTTCCAAAAGAGTTGTTCAAGTAACAAAGTTATATAACAGCGAGGGTAACGATTATTTCGATGCAGTTGATTCGAAAAGTGGCAAAGTGAAAACTTTTAGAATTGATAGAATTGTAACTTTAAGGGAATTAGACCAAGAACTTATAAAGACAATACCCGTGAAAAGTGATTCAAATAGTTTTAAAGTCAAAATCACCACAAAACCCTGGTTTACAAGTCGAATCGCAAGTCTTGGGCTAAAACATCAAATAATCGATAATCTATTGGTTATCGAAATGGAGTTCTATGATGAGGAATTTTTGCTCGATCTATTACTTCGACTAGATGCAGAAGCAAAAATTGAATCGTCTGAAAAAGTCAAAAAAGAAACACTTAAAATTTTGGACGAGCGAATAAAAAGGATGAAATGAAAGTCGCTCTAGTCATCAACAAGGATAGTGGGAGAAGATTCAAGGATCCACCTGTTTCAAGACTTAAACAAGCTCTAGTGGAATCAAATGAGGTGAGTGAATTTCTTGCATCCACTGATGAAGAGCTCGATAAAGTTGGGCAATTGATAAGAAATAGGTTTGAAATAGTTATCATTTGCGGAGGAGATGGAACTGTCTCAAGATTAAGTCATCATCTGGTGAATTCGCAAACTTCTATTGTAATCTTTCCCATTGGTTCAGGTAATGACCTAGCAAATCATCTAAATATGACCCAAAATGTGGACAAATTAGTTGCGGACATAAAAAATTCAAAAAAATTGCTGATAAATACAATCGAGATAAACGGTGGTCAATATCATGCTTTGACGATTGCATGCTTTGCATTTGAAGCAAGAGTCAATCGATTGGCAACAAATCTTCCAAGATTTTTAGGTGGGATTAAATATACACTCGCGACTTTCATTTGTCTTTTGGGTAGGCAATATGAAAATTTGGAAATATTTGGACCAGATATACAAGAAAAAGGTTCATACTCACTTGCGATTTTAGCGAATTCTCCAAGCTTTGGCGGGGGAATGCGAATCAGCGACAAAGCACATGTCAATTCTGATCACCTATACCTGATTCTGGTCAGCAAGGTAAACAAACTGAAGTTAATCTATTTATTTTTACTTCTACTAGCTGGTAAGCATTATAATAGAAAAGAATTTAGACAATTTCCCATCCAAAGCCTTGAAGTGAGATCTATGGGCTCAAAGTTATTTCCTCAAGCAGATGGAGACTCATTAGTGCTAGATGATTTTCAGGCCAGGATTCTTAAGGACTCATTATCAATAATTGAGTGTCGATAATGTCAACTTATGCAGATAAATTAAACAAATATCGAGATTTGAGTTTAGATAATAGAAAGATAATTTCTGATTATTTGATGACAATACCATTTGAAATTGATGATTTTCAAAATATTGCAATTCAGTCCTTCATTAAAGGAAACTCTGTTTTAGTTGCTGCACCAACGGGCTCTGGTAAAACGATA
>Ga0169931_10008458_pt1 | contig 15007 bp, 10 predicted proteins | sample Kivu_15m_20L_FD_129675 | JGI IMG/M metagenome (GOLD analysis project Ga0169931, IMG submission 129675) | Freshwater microbial communities from Lake Kivu, Western Province, Rwanda to study Microbial Dark Matter (Phase II) - Kivu_15m_20L... | ecosystem: Environmental > Aquatic > Freshwater > Lake... | reverse complement strand
GGCTGGAAGACAAGTCGCTCGACCACATCGCGCGCCGCATGCGCGACATCCGTCGCCGCCTCGACCTGGGACGCACCGGGCCGGCGGTGCAGGGAGTCGAGCGGGGGGTCGTCGCTTCGCTCGACGAGCTGATCAAGCAGCAGGAAGATCGCCAGAAGCAGCAACAGCAGCAACAGGCCAATGCCTCGGGGGGCGCGCCCAGCGGCCGTCCGCTGGAGGAGAGTCGTCCGGCGGAACTGAAGGCTCCGGGGCTCGTCGACCGCAAGGACATCGGCGCGACCGCCGGCTGGGGCAACCTGCCGGACAAGGAGCGGGAGCAGGCGCTGCAGCAAGTGGGGCGTGATTTTCCCGCCCATTACCGCGAGCTGATCGAGCAGTATTTTCGCGAATTGGCGACTGAGACCGCGCCGGCCGCCCCCTAGGCGACGTACGGACGCGGCCGGATTGCCGGGGCAAGGGACGGCGCCTATGTGGAGCTTGTGGATGACCGCGGTCTGGGCCGTGCTGGCGGAAACCCGGCTGCAGGCCGAGGCGTCGACGTTGGACGGCCGCACGACCTCGGGGGCAGTGCGGGCATTGTCGGCTGCGGGGGCCGACCTCGAGCTGGCCGAGGGCAAGGCGTTTCTGCCTGCCGACCAACTGCTGCGGCTGAGATTTACGGCGGCAGCGCCGGAGGCCGGGCCCGACGCGTCGCGGGGCATGGCCGAGGCGTGGCTGGAAACGGTCGACGGCTCGCGGTTCGCCGCCGCGGAATTTCGCCGCGAGGCCGAGCGCGCACGGTGGAAGTGGCCGTCGACCGGCGACGAGGGCGTCTGCCCGAGCCGCAGCGTCGCCTCGATCGTCTGGCAACCACTTTCGGCAGCCGCCGAGCAGTTGTGGAACGACACCGCCGCCAAAGAGGTCGACGGCGATCTGCTGGTCGTCAACAAGCGCGAGGGGACGGCCGCCGACTACGTGGTCGGGATCGTGGGGGAGGTGCGGGCCGACAGCGTCGACTTCCAGTGGGACGACGAGCGACTGGCGGTGGCGCGGGCGAAGGCGGCGGCGATTCGTTTCTTTCGCCGCGATGCGGAGCAGCTGCCGCGTCCCGTGGCGACGCTCCAGCTCCGCGATGGATCGCGGTTCGCGGTCGTCGATTTCCGGCTGGCCGACGGTCGCGTGACGGCCGACGTAGCCGCCGGCTTCGCCGTCGCCGTCCCGGCGGTCGACGTCGAGGCGATCGACTTCTCGCAAGGCAAACAGCAGTACCTGAGCGATCTCGATCCGGCGCTGTTTGCCTGGACGCCGCTGGTCGGCGCAGCGAGTCAACTGGAGTCGCTGCAACGGTTCGGCGAATACCGCCGCGACGCGTCGTTCGCCGGCACGCCGCTCGCGTTGCCCAGGCGCGGCTCGGGAACCGCACGCCCGGACGACGTGGAGTCGTATCCCAAGGGACTGGCGGTCCGCAGCCGCAGCGAATTGGCGTACCGGATACCGGAAGCCATGAACCGGTTCCGGGCGCGGATCGGCATCGACCCCCTGACCTCTCGCGACGGTCATGTTCGCCTGCAGATCTCGGCGGACGAGCAGGTCGTGTGGGAGGGGCCGATCTCGGGAAGCGCCGAACCTGCCGAGCTCGATCTTGAACTGGGGGCGGCTCGGCGGCTGCGAATCGTCGTGGATTACGGCGAGAATCTCGATGTCGGCGACCGCGTCCATTTTGCCAACGCGAGGTTCACGCGATGAATGGCCGCTGCCTCGCTCACCGTCGCTCGATCCGGGCCGCCTGTCTCGTCGTCGGCGCGCTGGCGGGCAAAGACGCCGCGTGGGGCGCGGCGCCGGCTGTCGAAACGCCGGCGGCCGAGGTGCTGGCGGCCGAGCAGGCCCGCGTCGCTGCAATTGCCAAAGCCTCCGCGGCGACCGTCGCGGTCTTCGACGCCGAGGGCCAGGGGGGCGGATCCGCCGTGTTGATTTCGGCCGACGGCTTCGCGCTCACCAACTTCCACGTCACGGCCCCCTGCGGACCGGCCATGCTGTGCGGGCTTCCCGACGGTCGGCTGTACGACGCCGTGTTGGTCGGCGTCGATCCGGTCGGCGACGTGGCGTTGATCCAACTGCTTGGCCGCGACGACTTTCCGGTGGCCGAAGCGGCCGACAGCGACGCGGTGCGCGTGGGCGACTGGTGCTTTGCCGCGGGCAATCCGTTCCTGCTGGCCGACGATTTCCGCCCGACGATCACCTACGGAATCGTCTCGGGAGTTCACCGCTACCAGTATCCGGCGAAGACGCTGCTGGAATACGCCGACTGCATCCAGACCGACGCGGCCATCAATCCGGGCAATTCGGGCGGACCGTTGTTCGATGCGGACGGGCGCTTGATCGGCGTCAACGGCCGCGGATCCTTCGAGAAGCGGGGCCGCGTCAACGTGGGCGTGGGGTACGCGATCTCGATCAACCAGATCAAGCGTTTTCTCGGGCATCTCAAGAGCGGCCGCATCGTCGATCACGCCTCCCTCGGGGCGATCGTGAGCACGCAGTCGGGAGGAGCCGTCGTCGACGAAGTGGCCGAGGACAGCGACGCCTACCGCCGTGGCCTGCGGTACGACGACCAGATCGTGGAATTCGGCGGGCGGCGAATTGCCACGGCCAATGCGTTGAAGAATGCGCTGGGCGTCTATCCGGCGGGCTGGCGGACTTCGCTCGGCGTGTTGCGCGAGGGACAGACGCGCCGACTGGACGTGCGGCTGGCGCCGCTCCACGGCGAAAGCGAGCTCATCGAGCTGATCCAGGAACAGGCCGAACAGCCCCCGAGCGACGCTCCGGACGACGGCAAGCCGGCGCCGTCCGAACAGCCCCCCGGCGAACCGTCTCCGCCGCGTCCGCGCGCCAGGCAGGCGCCGGCGCCCGTCGCGACCGAATCGCTGCCGGAGCCAGTCGCCGCTCGCTATCAGCCCCGTCGCGGCTATGCGAATTACTGGTTCAACCTCCAGGCGCAGGAGCGGACGTGGCAGCAAGGAGTCGTCGGCCGCGGCTGGACGACGCTGGGCAGCGCGTGGAAAGTCGCCGGGACGACTCCGCAAGGCCCCTTCGTCCTGACGACCGACGCGCGACAGGCCGAACTCGCCCTGCCGGCTGGCGTTGCTTCGGCGATCCTGACCGGCGATCTGAGCGACCAGTTGAGCCCGCCGCGATCGGGCGGCTTGCTGGTCGCCGTCCACCTGTGGCAGCGGTTGCTTGCCAAAGGGCCTCGCCAGTTCGGCGAAGTCTACTACCTGGGCCAACTGCCCGCGGGGCCCGAGGGGCCGGCGGCCGATTGCCTCGTGGCGCTGGCGTCGGGCATGGAACTGCGGCTCTATTTCAGCATCGACGACTGCCGCTGCGTAGGGATCGAACTGTTTGCCGCGGACGACGCGGATCCGTGCGAACTCTGGTTTGACGATTTTCGCGAGCAGGAGGGCCGGTTGCTGCCGTTCCGCTGGACCGTCCGCCACGGCGACGCCCTCTTCGCGGAGCTGTCGCTTGACGCATGGCAGGTGCTCGCCCCGTCCGTCGACGCCTCAGGGGGCCTGCCTTGACCTCGCTGCCGATCGCTCCTTCGGACCCCGCGACGGCCCTCGCCGCGTCCTCCCGTGCCGCGTCTCCGCAGGCCGGCGCCGCGACCAGGGCGACGCGTCGCGTCCCTTCGCGTTGGCGGCCGTCGCCGCTGCTGGGGCCGCTGAGGCTCTGGACGCTGACGCTCTGGACGCTGATCGCGGCCGCCGCGCCGACGCCCGTCGGCGCGGCCGACCTCCACGACGTGATCCGCGATTGCCAGCGGAAGGTCGTCAAGATCTACGGCGCGGGGGGCGTGCGCGGGCTCGAAGCGTATCAAACAGGCGTCTTGATTTCCGCAGAGGGGCACGTCCTGACCGCGCTCAGCTACGTGCTTGACACGAACGAATTGGCCGTGGTCTTGGACGACGGTCGGAAATTCGCCGCGGAAATCGTCGGCAGCGATCCGGTCTGCGAGCTGACGCTGTTGCGGATCGCGGTCGGCGGCGAGTCGGTCGCCCACTTCGATCTCGACGACTCGGCGGCGGCGCAGACCGGAGATCGCGTCCTTGCCTTGAGCAATCTGTTCGGCATCGCCGCTGGCGACGAAGCGGTGAGCGTGCTGCATGGCGTCGTCACCGCAGTGGCGCCGCTGGAAGCCCGCCGCGGATCCTTCCAGGCCAACTACCGAGGACCGGTGTACGTGCTCGACGCGCAAGCCAACAATCCGGGAGCTGCCGGGGGCGCGCTGGTCGGTTGGGACGGCCGGCTCCTGGGCATTCTCGGCAAGGAGCTTCAGAGCAGCGTGACCCATGCATGGTTGCATTACGCCTTGCCGGTCGACGCATTCGCCGCTGCGGTTCGCGACCTGCGAGCGGGACGCGGCGCCCAGGCGCGGTCGGCGGCGCTCTTGCCGCCCGACGACCCGCTGACGCTCGACGATCTGGGCCTCGCCCTCGTTCCCGACCTCCTGCCGCGCACCCCGCCCTACGTCGACGCGATTCGCGACGCCTCCCCCGCCCGGCAAGCCGGCTTGCAGCCCGACGACTTGATCGTCTTCGTCGGAGGGGAGCCGACGGCCAGCTGCGCCGAGGTCGTCGCGGCCCTGCAGCGGCACGAGAAACGGGCGCCGGTCGCCATCGGCGTGCTGCGGCGCGGACAGTTGCAGCAGTTGGAAGTCGGCTTGACCCTCAATCCGTTGCGGTCGGTGCGCCCTCGCGACGAGACAGCCCCCGCCGACGCCGCTTCCCCGGCGGCCTCGGAGCCGTCCGCCGCGCCCGGCCCCGCCGCGCCTGGCCCCGCCGCGCCTGACCCCCGCGGCCCCGCCGCGCCGGACGCCGATACGATCCCGGCCGGAGCCGCGAAAGGAACGCCATGACCAGGGCTCCGTCCACCCCAGCGGTCCCGGTTGCGGTCGCCGCTCCGCGGCGTTGCCGCGGAGCGGCGGCGCTGCTCGCCCTTCTCGCGTGCGGAGGGGGCGTCGCCACGCGCGCCCAGGATCTCGCCGATCCGCAGCGGGCAGCCCTGCAGCACGCGATGGACCGCGTGGCGCCGGCAGTGGTCCAGATTCGCACCGTGGGGGGCGTCGACCAGGTCGATGGCGCACAGATCCCCAACGGACCGACGACGGGCCTGTTGATCTCGCCGGAAGGCTACCTCGTTTCGAGCGCTTTCAACTTCGCGCAGCGTCCGTCGTCCATTCTGGTCCGGATGCCCGACGGCTCCCAGCAGGCCGCCCAGTGGATCGGCCGCGACCTCAACTGCATGCTCGTGCTGCTGAAGGTCGAGCCGATCGCGGAGATGCCCGCGATCGAAACCGCTCCGCTGGCGGAACTCCAGCCGGGGCAGTGGGCCGTCGCTCTGGGCCGCACCTTCGTGGCGGAGCGGCCGAACGTGTCGGTCGGCATCGTCAGCCAATTGGGACGGATGCTCGGCCGCGTGATCCAGACCGACGCGGCGGTCTCCGCAGCCAATTACGGCGGCCCTTTGGTCGACGTCTCGGGACGCGTGATGGGCGTGCTCGCCCCGATGGCCCCGCAATCGACCCCTCCCGGCGAGGCCGGCGAACTGGCGGGAGCCGAGTACTACGATTCGGGGATCGGTTTCGCGGTTCCGCTGGAACACATTCGCGAGCGGCTGCCGCGATGGATTGCCGAGCGCGATCTGCATCGCGGCTTGCTCGGCATCAGCATGATCCCGGGCAACCCGCACGCCAAGCCGCCGCGGCTGACGACGGTCTGGCCCGATTCGCCTGCCGCGCGCGCCGGGTGGCAAGCGGGCGACACGATTGTCGCGGTCGACGGGCAGCCGGTCCCTTCCCAGACCCGGTTGCGATTCGCTTTGGCCCGTCGGTACGCGGGCGACGCGGTACGGGTCGCGTTGCAGCGACCGCAGTCGGGCGGAGAGCCGGCCAGCGGACCGCGCGAAGAGTCGGCGCCCCCCGTCCAGACGGTGGAGACGGAGTTGACGCTCGTCAAGGAACTGCCCCCCTACCGCGCGGCTTTTCTGGGCGCGCTGCCCGCCTTCGAGGCGCTCGGACCGCGTTCCCCCGCGCCGCCGGCCGCCTCTGCGACGCCTGCCCCGGAAGAGGCCCGCCGCGCGTCCGCCGTCGAGGGAGCCGCCCCGGGCGGCGTGCTGGTGCGCGCCATCTGGCCGGCCAGCCCCGCCGCCGAGGCGGGCCTGCTCCCCGGCGACCTGCTCACCGCCCTCGACGGCCGTCCGATTGCGGAGTGGGGCGCCGCCCATGCGGTGCTGCGCAGCTTGCACCCCGGCGCCCCGATCTCGGCGGTCGTGCGGCGTGGCGCCGAGGAGGTCGCGCTCGCGTCTCGGCTCGCAGTCCCTCCGGAACGCGTCTTGACGCGCAGCGAGTTGGTCGCTCCGCCGCTCGCGGCCGACGCCGCCGTCCTCCGCGGCGAACTCAAGCTGCCGGACCTGCCGCAAACGGCCCGCTATGCCGCCCCCGAAGCGCCCGAGGGGACGTGCGGCTTGCTGGTGTGGCTGGGATCGGCGGAAGAGACGGCCGAGGAGTCGGTCGGTCGATGGACCGACTTTTGCCGGGAGGCCCGCGTGGCCGTGGTCGTCGCCGCCCCTGCCGACGCCGACGCGGGCTGGGACGACGCGGACCTTCCTTTTCTGGCCCGGCTCCTCCCGCTGGTGCAGAGCCGGTTGAGGACCGATCCCCTCCGCGTGGCGGTCGGGGGCGTACGGCAAGCCGGCCAGACGGCCTACAAACTGGGCCTGGCGCGGCGCGGCACGGTCCGCGGCGTGGCGGCCGTCGACGCTCCCCTGCCGCGGACGCTCAAGGCGCCGGGCAATTCGCCGGAGGGTTCGCTGGCGTTCCTGGCGGCGGCGAACGACAACTCGCCGCTGGCGGTGCTGTTGCGGAACGACGTCGTGGCCCTCCGCGGGGCGGGCTACCCGGCGGTTCTCGAACTGCTGCGCGGCGATTCCGGGAGCGAGCTTGCCCCGACTTCGGAGCCGCTCCGCGATTTGCTGACCCGGTGGCTGCTGGGCCTGGGCGCACTCTGATCGCTCTGCCGCGGCGCGGCGGAGCGTCGGCTTGGCGGGCCGGGGCGGCGTCTGGCAGTGGCGACAGCGCGGCGCCGACGCCTGCCTGGCGGCGGCAGCTTCACGCGTATTCGAGGATCGGCTGGTCGACGGCCAGACTCTCGCCGACGGCGGCATGCACCTTGGCGATCTGGCCGTCGCGTTCGGCGCGCAGCACGTTCTCCATCTTCATGGCCTCGACGACCGCCAGTTCCTGGCCCGTCCGGACCTGGTCGCCCGCAGCGACGCGCAGCGTTGTGAGCAGTCCCGGCATCGGAGAAAGCAGGAACCGCGACATGTCGGGGGCCGGCTTGGCAGGCATGCACGCGAGCAGGTCGGCGGCGCGCTGGTTGAGTACCAGCACGTCCGACTGGGCTCCCCAATGCTGGAGGCGGTAGGCCAGTTGGCGGCGTTCGACCTGCATGCAGACGGGCTGTTCGTTGACGGAACCGGTGAACAGCATCTGCCCGAACTGCCAGGGGCTTCGCACGATCAACCGCTTGCCGTCGTAAGCGACGACGTAGCCGCCCTCGGCGGGGCGGACGTGCACCGGATGTTGGGCTCCGTCGAGAATCACGACCCAATCCGCGGGAAGGATGCGTTCGTAGCCCGGCAACTGTCCGCTGATGCGGGACGCGCGTTCCATGTACCGGTAGTGGATGACGGCGGCGACGGCGATGATCAGCCAGGGTTCGTCGTGGACGACGTCTTCGTAGCGAAACCCTTGGGGATAGGCGTCGGCGATCAGGTGGGTCGTCAGGCGTCCTTCCAGGAACCGCGGTTGGCGGACGAGCGCGGCCAGAAACGACACGTTGTGGGCGACGCCGCGGATGCAGAAGGCGTTCAGCGCATCGCGCAGCTTATCGATCGCTTCGGTGCGGGTGGGGGCGTGGGCGATCAATTTGGCAATCATCGGATCGTAGTGGATCGAGATCTCGCCCCCCTCGTAGACCCCCGAATCGACGCGTACGCCCGCGTCCTGCGGCGGGGGAACGTAACGGACCAGACGGCCCGTGGAGGGGAGAAAATTGCGGAGCGGATCCTCGGCGTAGATGCGGGCCTCGATCGCCCACCCGCGGGGCCGCAAATCGTGCTGTTGCAAAGTGAGTCGCTCGCCGACGGCGATGCGGATCATCCACTCGACAAGGTCGATTCCGTACGTCTCCTCCGTGATCGGATGCTCGACCTGAAGACGGGTGTTCATCTCCAAAAAGTAGAAGTTGCCGCGGCTGTCGGCGACGAACTCGACGGTTCCCGCCGAGCGGTAGCCGACGGCCCGGGCCAAGGCCACCGCCTGCGCGCCCATGGCCTCCCGCAGGCGCGCGTCCAGCATCGGACTGGGCGACTCTTCCAAGACTTTCTGGTGGCGCCGCTGCAGCGAGCATTCCCGTTCTCCCAGGTGGATCACGTGGCAGTGTGCGTCGGCGAGGATCTGGATTTCGATATGCCGCGGCTGCTCGATGCATTTCTCCAGCAGCAGGCGGTCGTCCCCGAAACTCGTCAGCGCCTCGCTGGCGGCGCGGGCGAATCCCTCCCGACACTCCTCGTCGGAACGGGCGATCCGCATGCCTTTGCCGCCGCCCCCCGCGCTGGCCTTGAGCATCACGGGGTATCCGAGTCGACGAGCGATCGCCACGGCCTCGTCGGGGCTGGCCACGGCGTCGGGATGCCCTGGGATCGTGTTCACGCCGGCCTCCGCGGCGATCCGTTTGGAGGCCAGCTTGTCTCCCAGGTGGCGCATGGCGTCGGGGCCGGGTCCGATGAAGGCCAGTCCGGCGTCGAGCACCGCTTGCGCGAAGGCGGCGTTTTCCGACAGAAAACCGTAGCCGGGATGCACCGCCTCGGCGCCGGTCTGCCGTGCGGCGGCGAGAATCCGTTCCGCGTGCAGGTAGCTGGCGGCGGCCGGGGGGGGGCCGATGGCGACCGCTTCGTCGGCCGCGAGCACGTGCAGCGCGTCTTTGTCCGCTTCGGAATAGACGGCGACGGTCGCCAGCCCCATCCGCCTGGCGGTCCGGATGATGCGGCAGGCGATCTCGCCGCGATTGGCAATCAGGATCTTCTGGAACATGGCCCGCTCTCCGTCAGGGCGGGAAGCCGGCGGCGGAACGGGTCGACCGTTTGCCTGCTCGGGCCCCGCTTCCCGGTGATCGCCGCCCGCGCGCCGACGGCGGGGGAGGCTCGAACGTCGCGCCCTTACAACGGGATGTTGCCGTGTTTCCGCCAGGGGTTCTCCAAACGCTTCCCGCGGAGCATGGCCAGCGACCGGCAAATCCGCTGGCGGGTGTGCCGCGGCATGATCACGTCGTCGATGTATCCGCGGCGGCCCGCAACGAACGGATTGGCGAACTGCTGGCGATATTCCTCCGCCAGGCGGGCGATCCGCTCCGGGTCGGCGGCGTCCTTGCGGAAGATGATTTCCACGGCCCCTTTCGGTCCCATGACGGCGATTTCGGCAGTCGGCCAGGCGACGTTGACGTCGCCGCGCAAATGCTTGGACGCCATGACGTCGTAGGCCCCGCCGTACGCCTTGCGGGCGATGACGGTGATTTTGGGCACCGTGGCCTCGGCGTAGGCGTACAGCAGCTTCGCCCCGTGCTTGATGATGCCTCCGTACTCCTGAGCCGTTCCCGGCAGGAATCCCGGCACGTCGACGAAAGTCAGCAGGGGAATGCCGAAGGCGTCGCAGAAGCGCACGAAGCGGGCGGCCTTGATCGACGACTTGATGTCGAGGCAGCCTGCCAGGACCAGCGGCTGGTTGGCGACGATGCCGACCGGATGGCCTTCCATGCGGGCGAAACCGACCAGAATGTTTTTCGCGTGGTCGGGCTGGATCTCGAAAAAATCGGCGTCGTCCACCGTCTTGTCGATCAGTTCCCGCATGTCGTAGGGACGGCTGGGATTGTCGGGAATCAGCGTGTCGAGCGACGGCTCCTCGCGATCGGCGCGATCGGGCGTCGCCCGGTAGGGCGGCGGGGCGCGATTGCTGGCCGGCAGATAATTGAGCAGCCGACGCGTCATCACGAGCGCCTCGACGTCGTTGTCGAAAGCCCGATCGGCGACGCCCGACTTCGTCGAGTGCGTGACGGCCCCCCCCAATTCCTCGTGGGTGACCGACTCGTGGGTGACGGTCTTCACCACCTCGGGCCCGGTCACGTACATGTAGGAACTGTCCTTCACCATCAGCACGAAATCGGTGATGGCCGGGGAGTAGACCGCCCCGCCCGCGCACGGGCCGAGCACCAGCGAGATCTGCGGCACGACCCCCGATGCGAGCACGTTGCGCTGGAACACGTCGGCGTAGCCGCCGAGCGACGCGACTCCCTCCTGGATGCGGGCCCCTCCCGAGTCGTTGAGTCCGATGATCGGCGCCCCGACCTTCATCGCATGGTCCATGACCTTGCAGATTTTTTCGGCGTGCGCCTCCGACAGCGAGCCCCCCAGAACCGTGAAGTCCTGGCTGAAGACGAAGACGACCCGGCCGTTGATCGTGCCGTAGCCCGTCACCACGCCGTCGCCCGGTATGCTCTGCCGTTCCATGCCGAAGTCGCGGCACCGGTGCTCGACGAACATGTCCCACTCTTCGAACGTGCCCGGATCGAGCAGCACGTCGAGCCGCTCGCGGGCGGTGAGCTTTCCTTTGGCATGCTGCGCCGCGATCCGCGCCGGGCCGCCCCCCAGTTCGGCCGCCGCCCGTTTCTCGGCCAACTGACGCACGATGTCCTGCATGGCGCGCTCCCGAAACTGCCCGTGGCGCCGGGGGGACGCAGATCCCCGTGCGGCTCCGGCATAGTGCTGGTACAGCAATTATAGCAGGACTCTGCGGTCCGTGCGACCCGAGACGCCCAGGCAACGGCCCGGACGCTGCTCGACGTCGCCGATACGGCCAATTTTTCAGGAAGTTGCCATTCCCCGTCAATCGTGCACGTGCAGCAATTGGCGGTTGACTTCGGCTCCGAAACGGCGAATGATGGCGTGGAGAGAGAGTGCGATTGCTGTCTTAGCGCTACTCCGTTGGAGCCAGCGCCGACCGCTTGGACGACGGCCGCACGCCGTCCCCACCGAAAGGAGCGTGCCATGGTTTCCACGACCAGTCCCGTGTTGGAGGAGACGTTTCAGAACGTCCGCAAGGCGGCCGAAGCGAGTCTGCGGATGCAGCAGGAGATGCTGGGCCACTGGGCCAGCATCTGGCCGGGTCTGCCCAAGCCGCAGTCGGCCTGGGTCGATCAGCTGCAGAAGTTTCGCAAGGAGATGGCCGCGGCGATCGCCGAGACGGCGCGGAAGCACCGCGAGGTGCTCGACCGCCAGTACCAGGCGGCCTTGGAATCGCTCGACGCTGCGCTGAACGTGGCCGACGCCTCGAACGCCGAGGAGTTCCGCCGTCGCAGCGAGCAGTTCTGCCGCAAGGCCATCGACTGCGTCCGCGAGACCTCGGAAACGCAGATTCGCGAGTTCCAGGAGATGCTCGCCAAGTGGACCGAGGTGCTGGCGAAAGCGGGTCCCTGAGCGTCGCGTCGCCCGACGCCCCCGCGAGGGACGGCAGCGTGCCGCCGCGCACCCGGGCCGGTGCGCGGCGATCGCCGTCGTGAGCGCGATTTCGCACAGGAGCCGAGCCATGGAAATCAAAGACAAAGTCGCCGTCGTGACGGGAGCCGGAAGCGGGATCGGCGAGGCCGTCTCGCGGGAACTGGCTCGTCGGGGAGCCAAGGCGGTGATCATGGTCGATCGCCGCGATCATGCGTTCGCGATCGCCGACGCCATCAACGCGGAAATCGGCCGGCCGGCCGCCGAGGTCAAAATCGGCGACGCGACGAACGACGCGTTTCGCGGCCAGGTGTTCGACGAAGCGGCCAAGCGCTACGGACCGCCGCGGATCTGCATTCCCGCCGCCGGCATCACCCGCGACGCGCTGGCGGTCCGCATGAACAAGGAGACCGGAGCGGCCGAACCCTACCCGGCGGCCCAATTCCGCGAAGTGGTGGAGGTCAATTTGATCGCCCCGGTCTACTGGGGCGTCGAAATGGTCGCACGACTCGCCGAAGACCGCTGGAAGAGGGGCCTCAAGCGGTGGGAGCCGGAAGAGGAGGTGCAAGGCGCGATCATCTTCGTCGGGTCGGTGTCGTCTCAGGGAAACAAGGGGCAGCTCTCCTACGCCGCCACCAAGGCGGGGCTCGAAGGGGCTGCCGCCACCCTGAGCAAGGAGGCGATCTTCTACGGCGTCCGATGCGGCGTGATCCATCCCGGCTTCACCGACACGCCCATGGTGCGGGCCCTGGGGGAGGAGTACATCGCCAAGCACATCCTTCCCTTCACCCAACTGCGGCGGCTGATCCGGCCGTCGGAGATCGCCGATGCCGTCTGCTTCATGATCTCCAATTCGGCGGTCAGCGGACAGCTGTGGGCGGACGCCGGATGGCATCCGCAGGCCTAGCAGACCGCTTGCGAACAACGCCCTGCGTCGTCGCCGAGCGCGATGCCGCGAGGAGCGCTCGAGAGACGCTCGTCGCGCCGGCGGCGACGGTTTTGGGGGACGGTCCTGGACGAGCCCGGGCAAGCGGGAACCACGGCGGAAACGCGTTCGGCCGCCGGCGGCCGAACGTGCCGCCGCCTCAGTCGAGCACCGTGACGACGCCCGAAAAGCAGCGTTCGACGCCTGTCGGCGTGGCCACTTCCAGGGCTCCGTCCGGGCCGATCCCCAAGCACCGACCCTGAATCCGCCGCGCGGGCTGAACGACGACCAGTTCCCGCGCGGTCAGCACGCAGCGGTCGGCGAAGGGCGGAACCAGATCCGCCATGCCTTCCCCAAGCAGTCCCAGCCAATGCGCCAGCCGATCCAGAATCGCCGCCAGCACGTCCGCCAGCGCCGCCTCGCGGCCCAACAGCTCGCACAGCGATACGACCCGCGGCCGCAACTCGGCGGGAGCCCGGTCGGCGGCGTTGTTCACGTTGACTCCCATCCCCAGGACCAACCGCTGTCCGGCGTCGCTCGGCGACTCGACCAGCACCCCCGAAAGCTTCCGACCTTGCACCAGCACGTCGTTCGGCCATTTGACGCCCGCCCAGCCGGGCGGCAGGAAGGCGTCGCAGGCCTCAGCCACCGCCAAACCGGTCAGCAGCGACGCCGCGGGCCATTGCCGCTGCGGCAACTGACTGTGCGACGCGTCGATCAACAGCGAGAAGGTGAGCGCCCCCCGGTCGGCCCACCAGACATTGCTGCCGCGGCCCCTGCCCCCGGTCTGCCGTTCCGTCAGCACCAGCAACGGCAGGGGGCCGTCGAACGCAGCAGCCTGCCGCAGCGCCGTCGTGTTGGTCGATTCCGTCGAGGCGAGGTACTGCAGGCTGCCGACGAACGGATGCGCCCGCAGTCGCTGGAGATCCTCTTCGGAGAATTGCCGTGAAGCGTCGCTCACCTTCGTTGCCGATGCCCCATCGTCGTCTGCGGACTCGCGCCGGCCGCTGCTCGGGCGGCCCCTGCGGCTTGTTCCCGGGCCCCAAGCGGCGGCCGAGTGCATGGCCGGCGCGGCAGTCGACCGAGCTCCGCACGCTGCACGCCGCGTTCACTGCCGCACGGTCCGACCGGTCCGTATTGTCTTCGGCCGCAGGGCTCTGTCAATTCTCGCCCCGGGGGCGTCGGCGCCTCGTCCATCCAACCGCCTGAGCCGCGCCGCACGGCGCGGCGGTTTCCGCCACCGCTTCCCAAGACGCCGCAGGATTTGACCTCCATGGCGACTGCACCGATTGTCATCAAACGCTACCCCAATCGCCGTTTCTACGCCCGCGCCGCCAGTGCGTACGTCTCTCTGGCGGAGATCGAACGGATGATTCGCGACGGCAAGACGGTCGAAATCCGCGATAGCCAGACGGGCGAGGACCTCACGCGCACCGTCCTCACGCAGATCATTCTCGAGCGTCAACCCGACAAAATCGCCTTGTTTCCCGCCGACATGCTCCACTTCATCGTGCGGTCCAACGACGCCATGGCCGGTTTTCTGCGGGACTATTTCCGCCACTCGCTCACTTATCTGGAATACCTGCAACGGCACGGACCGACGCCCGCACCGCTCAGTCGCCCCGTGCACTGGGTCAAAGCCTGGCTCGACGGGTTCAACTGGCCCGCCGCGGGAGCGCACGATGCGGCGGCTTGCGAGCCCCCCGAGTCGGCGCCCGCCGCGCGCCGCGACGACGCCGCGGAGACGAACGCTTCGCACGCGACTCCCGACCCGCAACGCCAGGAACTCGCCACCCGCGTCGAACGCCTCGAAAAGCGGATCCGTCAACTCGAGGCGATCAGCGGCGAAGGACCCGCGGCCCGCGAAGACCGGCAGGCTTGAAGCTGGTGACGGCCGTGCGCACCGAATGCAAGCCGCCGCGCACGGGAGACGTCGCCCCCCGCAACGACCGGCGAGCCATCGGCCGCCTTCGCCGCCAGCGGCTTCCCACGCGCCGACGGTGCGGGCCGCCCTACGCCCGCGCGGCCGCCCGCGTCAACCCGGCAAGGGTCGCGTCGAACACCTCCTCGGGCGTTCCGGCCGCGCTCACGGCGAGCAGGGCGTCGCGGGCGGCGTAGTACTCCTCCAGCGGAAGCGTCGCTCGCTCGTACGCCTGTAGGCGCACCCGGATCGCCGCCGGCCGGTCGTCGTCGCGAAGCACCAAATCGCCGTGGCACTGGTCGCAGATGCCGGGTCGCTGCGGAGGCGAAGCGGCGAGGTGGTAGACGGCACGGCACGTCCCGCACGTTCGCCTGCCCGAGAGCCGCTCGACAATCGCCTCGGTCGGCAAGTGGTACGATACCACGGCGTCCAGCGGAAGCTGCAATTCGCACAGCAGCGTCTCCAGCCGCTCCGCCTGCCGCAACGTCCGAGGCGCCCCGTCCAGCAGAAAGCCGCCGCCGCATTGCAAACAGCCGCTCCGCTCGCGGACCAGATCCATCACCAGATCGTCCGACGCCAGTTCG
>Ga0169931_10008456_pt1 | contig 15009 bp, 7 predicted proteins | sample Kivu_15m_20L_FD_129675 | JGI IMG/M metagenome (GOLD analysis project Ga0169931, IMG submission 129675) | Freshwater microbial communities from Lake Kivu, Western Province, Rwanda to study Microbial Dark Matter (Phase II) - Kivu_15m_20L... | ecosystem: Environmental > Aquatic > Freshwater > Lake ... | reverse complement strand
TGATTTAGCTGTTTATAACTTAATTCTACATTACCACTTTTCAAAGCTATATTGTTTGGAGTCTTAATTACCTGCTCCTCAAACTTACCATGAATAGTACCACTTAAATCCTCTATATTTAATTCTTTGTTAACTGAAAGGATATAATTAGAAATATAACTTTGCTCTAATTCTAGTAACTCGCCAAATAGAATTTTTCCTTGCTTAAATAAGTTTAATTTATGGTAAAAACTTTTAAAATGATGATCAAAATGATCAAAAAAACTTAATAAGGGATTGTAACCTATAGCTATTTCATTTAAAGAGCTGTTATATTTTAAAGATAATAGGGAATGATCAAGATCATTATTATCTATGTCATAATATAGATTAATTTTGGTAGTAGTATAAAAAAAATCTTTTGAGAAAAAGGGGTAAAATTTATTATCAAAAATACTAAATTTATTGGAGTTTAAATTGTTCACAAGCTCTTGACATGAATTGGATAAATTTACATGAATGCTTTTTTTTAAACTAACAACTTTGTTATTATCGTTAATGCAATTTAGAGTAAATTCATATAAAGAATTTTTTCTTGAATTCAAAAGTGACACCAAATATATAAGAAAAATTTGAATATCTATTTTTGAGAGAACCAGCGCTTTATCTACTAAATTTATTTTGTATTGCTTTTTTGCTACTACGGACTGAGTAAGGCTACAAAAATTTTCTATTGAAAAAATATCCTGATTTAAGTTAAGCTCGCTATAGTAAGAATTGAGATTGGCAGCGAAATTCTCGAATTTAATAAAATCATGAATATCATTATTCAACTTGAGGGCAGTTTTTTTAAAATCATGACTATTACTTCTAGACAAATATATAAGGCCATCAATAAAGAATTCAGAAACCTTATCTTCTAACTCGTTAAAATTTGTCTTATCCAGCTCCATATTTTCTATTTCTTTTGAGTAGAAAATATATGAGCCCTTATCATCTTTAAGAAAAATATTAGCACTAACTTGATTATTTTTTATGCTCAAATTAAGCAAAATTGTTGGTATATCATATTTACTTTCCTTGGATAAAGTAAAATCTATCAAATAATCATATTGATTAATTTTAATATTTTCTCTGTCAATAATATTTACATTATTAATATTATCAAAATTCCATAATTTGTTATTTATTGGGTCTACTAATAGTATATCTATTTTATAACCAATATCTGCTAGGTAATTTACAGTTTTTTTTACAAATGAAGTGTTTGAAGCTTGAATTAAAAATCTAAAAATTTTCATTAAGACACCTTTCCAAATTTATTTTTTTAATAATAACCTTATACTTCCCAGTTTTTTTTATTCATAGCAGCTTTAAAAGAGCTATTATTATATATTCCTGCTCTGGTAAGAGTTTTTATGACATTTTTTACTATTGGCATTTCAGGACTCACATCAAAATTATCGTATAGTTCACTAATAATTTCTTTTGATAAACTTTGATTATTAGTAACACCAAGAAGAAGCTTATAATTAAATTCTTTCCATGAGTTAATACTAAAATACCTTATTAAGAAATCTACTAATTTTTCTGCAATTTTATCTTTATAATCATCTGCTAAGTTCTCCCATGTATAGGACATTAATTCAAAAAAGAAGTTATGGTGTTTAGCCTCATCATTCATATGGTCATTAACATAACTTCTGATTGAGGGATGCATATTAATACAATTAAAAAACTCTGTTAATTCTTTGACTAGAGTGGTTTCGAATATTGATATAGCTATAACTTGGAACATATCTTGATATTTTACTTCTAATTCATTTTTGGTGTTAATTAAAGCATTATATGCATCCGAAACTGGATAATTTTGTTCTTTAATATCAGGATAATGCTGTTCAAGTTGCATTATTATATCATGAGCTATATATACATGATAATATTCATCAACTATTACTGTTAAAGTATTGAGCTTAATGCGACTATTATACTTTACTTCTAGCTCATCAAAAAATATTTGGTTACATGTTTTATTAATAAGTTTTATTTCTAAATCAGTAATGTCATTTAAATATTTATAGAACGAGTATAGTAAAAATTTTTTCTTTACTTCATACCCCAGAGAAGCTATACTTTTGTTTTGTAGGATTGGCTGCTTTTCTTCAGGAAAAAAGAAGCCGGAATGATTAAAGTCTATAATTTTTCTTGGTCTTGTCCTAATGCTACTTCGTAATTCCCATATTTCTTGGTACTTAGTATGATAAATTTGGTTATCACAAGTCCCCTCTCTGTTAGTTAAAGCATTGTCAACTTTTTCCATATAAATCCTTAAGTTTATTTAATCAAATTTCCTAACTTAAAAACAATACTTAATTTGGAAGTAAATTTCTATAAAAAACTAATCCTTGTTATGTTAAAAAACTTTTGATATAGGTTACTTATTAAGTATTTTGCAGTCAAGCAATATAGCCCTTTAAATTAACAATCTGAGCTTAGATTATGCTTAAAACTTTAAATTAAGGTTTATTGAATAATGAAAAAATATTCTTATGCATTTTTTGGTTTTCCTGCTATTGGTCATACAGGTCCTTCCTTGGGATTAGTTAAAAAATTAATGGAAGAAGGACATGAGGTAACCTATTTTAGTAGGGTTGATCAAAGAGATATAATACAAAAAACTGGAGCAATTTTTGTAGATTATGATAGCCAATCATTAATTAACACATGTATACCAGGAACAGAAATTGATAGCTTAAAAATTCAAGATTTTCATATAGGATTACACAAAATACTATTAATATGTGCATCCGAAATCTTAGATAAGATATATAATATAAGTCATAATTTTAATGGGGTAATATATGATCAATTTGCCATTTGGGGCCAAATTTTTGCTGACATGAATAATCTTCCATCTTTTTGTTCTTGTCCTATGTTTTTAGATTCTACTGAGAATATATTGCCGAGACTTCCTGGAATTAATGAATTAGAGGTAGATTATATTGAAAAAATTAATTTGTTAAAAAAATATACATTATCAATTGAATCCCATAAAGACATTTTAGACTATTTAACCTGTAAAAAAGCTAATTGGGTAATTACTTATACCTCCAAATATCTCCAGCCTAATTCATCTACTTTATTTTCTGATGAAAAATATATCTATCTGGGAAATAGATTTGATAAAAAATATCCACCTAATAATAAAAAATTAGAAAATAATTCAATAATTTATGTTTCATTAGGAACAATATTTAACGGTAATTTAAAAGTTTTAACCGATATTATTGACTTTTTTAGTAGTTATCAATACAACGTACAAGTTTCATCTGGAGGTAATGATTATATTTTTTATAAGCTACAGAGTATAAAAAAGAATAATAATATTACAATATATAAATTCGTTAATCAATTAGAAATGTTAGAAAAATGCTCATTATTTATCACTCATGCTGGTTTAAATAGCTTGTATGAGAGTCTATATTATACTGTTCCTATGATAATGATACCTCAAATGGCTGAGCATAATATAAATGCTCGTAGGTTAAAAGAGTTAAATGCTGCTTACCTAATAGAATCTCCCAATGAATTAAAGGCTAATCTAACCATTGCCTTAGATAATATAGTTAGTAATTGGCAACTCTATAAAAATTCATGTTCTAAAATTAGAGAAAGTTTTATCAATTCTGAGGATAACGTTTCTGTAGCAAAAAAAATATCTAATATTACACTAAGCTTCAAACTTAATAACTAAAAGTTTAATATTTAGCATTAAGTTTAAGTATATAATTTTCAAAAAATTAAGTTGGGCTTTTTAAAATATCTCTTTGTTAAAAAAAGCTCTTGGTGTGTTTTTGTTATACCATTACACTAGTAAGCTAAAGTATTTATTATCATAACTTAAATTCATTCAAATATCTAAATTACCTTACTTTATGTAAAGCAATATCAGTAACATCAAAATGCTATATACAATTATTTCTTTATTCTGTTACCTCTGTGCAACTAATATAGCTGAGAGTATGTTTCTTTTTCAAATACAACCAAATTATCAACTAACTTATAATACATCACATAATGTCTTAGAGGCATTGATACAGATCTAATTTAATACATTGACCTTAACTTGTCTTTATATTTTCTTTGTAATTCATAAAATTTATTGAAAATAAGATATAAAATCAATATAGTTTAAAATTGGTAATTTACAGTATATTATGTTTACAAATAAATCTAACGATTCAGTTAGGCCTACTATTGGCATTATTGGTGGCTCGGGGCCAGAAGCTACTATTTATTTTCAATTTGAGCTGTTAAAAGCGATGAAAGAAAATCTCAAGCCATTAAAAGATCAAGATTATTATCCCGTGTTAGTTGATAATGATCCCTCTATCCCAGATAGATCTTTAGCTGTTCTAAAACAGCAGGATGAAATAGTAAATCTCTATATTAATAGAATAAGGAAACTGGAAAGCTTAGGAGCGAGTATTATTATAATTGCTTGCAATACTGCACACGCCTTTATTAAAAAAATTCAAAAAGCAATTAATTCATATTTAATAAATATTATAGAAGAAGTGGTGAGCAATTTTGTTAATACAAACAAATTAATAAAAAAGGTTGGACTTTTAGCAACAATGGGGACATTTAGTTCAAAGATATATCAGCATGAATTTTTAAAATACGGTGTTGTTGTAGAAGAAATATCAGCCGAATCAACTCTAAAGGTGCATCAAGCTATATATGGAATAAAAGCTGGCTTTGTTACTGATTCGGACATGAAACAGGATAGAGAAAGATTGTATCAGGTTTATAAAGCCTTCGATGAGCAGCAGTTAGATTTTTTTAAAATCAAATCACCTACTGACCTTCTTACCGAAATTTTATACGAAATGCACATAAAAGGAATAAACCATGTTATCCTAGGATGTACCGAATTACCTATTGCTTTAAATAATGAAATTTTTCAAGGCCAGGTTTTATTTAATCCGGCAACTATTATTGCAAAAAAAACACTATATTACTGTAATCTTATAGAAAATAATAATGTACCAAGGAAGGTTATATAAATGGGTTATCCTTATTTAATTGAATATGGGGTTCAAGATGTCCAAGAAAATCTGTGTGACTACATAATTAACAATCGAGACTTCATTTTTAAGAAAGTTCATAACACGGGGGCTGTACTACTCAGAGGATTTAATCTGAAAACTGCAGAAGATTTTCGAAAAGTTGTTACAATTTTACAACCTGAATTACAAAATTACATTGGAGGTGATTCGCCAAGAAGTAAGGTTACTAATAATATATATACTTCAACTAGCTATCCTCCTGAAGAAATCATATCTATGCATCACGAAAAATCATTTTCAAATTCATACCCAAAACTTATTTACTTTTTCTGTGAAATTGAGCCTAATATTGGTGGGGAAACTCCCATAGCAGATGGAAGAGAGATTTATAAGAAAATGCCTTCTGATATAATAGAAAAGTTTGAGAAGAGAAAGTTGAAATATATAATGAATATGCATAGTGGAGATGGTTTTGGTAAATCGTGGAAAGATGTTTTCGAAATAAGCTCAAAAATTGAGTTAGAAAAATTACTTAATGAACTTAAAATAAAATTTAAGTGGAAAGAAAATGGATTATTGCAAGTGGAAGAAATCGTAAACCCTATAATTATTCATCCAGAAAATGGAGATAAAATATTCTTTTCTCAAGCAGATCAATGGCATCCATCTAATCTAGATGAAAATGTTTTAGCCGATATGAAAGAAATTATGCCCGAAGAAGATTTCTATCATAATTGTCGTTATGGAGACGATTCTGAGATTAGCTTCAAAGATTTAAATCGTATAAAAGAGATAGTTAACAAGGAAAGAGTGTTTTTTAAATGGAAAAGAGGTGATTTACTAATATTGGATAATCTCATTTCAATGCACGGACGTAATTCTTTTAGCGGTCCAAGGAGAATACTAGTTGCCATGTCTTAGCTCTCTATTAAGTATACACAAGCTATTAAAACTCATCTATGATATTAATTTAAAATACCCTAGTTAAAATGGTAATAGTGTGATGAAATTGTCTAATTTAAAAAAAGAAACTGTATGTAGCTTATTTGAAAAACAAGTTGCATTAACTCCTTTATTACCCGCAACAATTTTCAATACAGATACACTAAATTATTCAGAGTTAAATACTAAATCTAACCAACTCGCTTTATACCTAACCGAACTAGGCATTTTCTCTGGTGATATTATTGCAATTAATATTGATAGGTCTATTGACTTACCAATAATTATACTGGCTATTTTAAAAGTTGGTGCAGCATATTTGCCTCTTGATATAGATAGTCCTCAACTAAGACTTCAAAATATATTATCAAATTCAAATCCCAAATTACTTATAGCTAATGAATTTTACCTTAAAAAGTTTAGTGATTATAGTGGCACGATAAAATCATTGGAAGATATATTACAAAAATCTCAATTTTTAAAAGGAGAATTTAAGTCTAAAGCAACTCCTAACAGTCTAGCTTATTTAATATATACTTCTGGTTCTACAGGTGAACCAAAAGGTGTTGAAAGTATTCATATAGGTCTTACCAACAGACTAGTATGGATGAAAAAAGAATATAAAATTAATTTTAAAGATAGAATTTTACATAAAACACCATTAAGTTTTGATGTTTCTGTATGGGAAATATTATTGCCTTTAATCTCTGGAGCGACTCTAATTATTTCTCCTCCATCTGTTCACAAAGATCCAATAAAAATAATAAATCTTATTGAGAAATATTCGGTTACGGCACTTCATTTTGTTCCTGTAATGCTAGGAGTATTTTTAGATTTTGTAGAACACAAGAGATGTAAGTCATTAAAAAATGTATTTGCTAGCGGTGAGGCATTGACGGAACCTACAGTAGAAAAGTTTTTTAAAAAACTAAATTCCCGCCTTCATAACTTATATGGTCCTACTGAAGCATCAATTGATGTTACTTATTATGAATGTAGACCAAATCATAAAGTTACTATTGGCAAACCAATATCTAACACAAAAATATATATTTTAACCGATAACCTATTGTTATGCGATAAAGGAGAAACAGGCGAAATATATATTAGTTCTATAGGCTTAGCAAAAGGCTATTTAAATAGACCTGATCTTACCACAGAAAGATTCATTGATAATCCTTTTATAGAAAAAACCAATAAAAAAATGAGTGCGTTCTTTAAATTATATAAAACTGGAGATTTAGGGAAATTTTTATCAGACGGTAATATTCATTATATAGGTAGAGTTGATCATCAGGTAAAAATTCATGGCCATAGAGTTGAATTGGGTGAAATTGAATCCATGTTACAAAAATCACCATATATTAAAGAAGCAGCTGTAATTACAAAAATAAATAATACAAATAACCAAATATTAATAGCTACTATAGTACCATTAAACCTCTCAGAAAATAATGAAAATGATTTTCTTGAACTTATAAAACAATATATGCGAAACAATTTACCTGAATATATGATACCAGCAAATTATATTATATTAAATGAATTGCCAATAACTACAAGTGGTAAAATAGACAGGGTTAAGCTAGGAGAGTTGGATACAAAAGTTTATAAAAAGGATTCTTTTTTTGAATTACCCCAAACAGCTATTGAAAGTAAGATATGTGAGATCTGCTCCTCTGTTTTAGAAGTAGAAAATATGACATTATCAGATAATTTTTTTGATTTAGGGGGTAATTCCATACTAGCTATGAAGCTATTACTTAGATTAAAAAAAGAATTCAAACCAAATATTCCTTTAAGAGTGATATTTGAAGCTAATAATATAAAAGAGTTATGCGAATTAATAGAAAGTAAATAAGTTTATAATGTAATTGAGAGAATAATGCAGTTCGTAACTTTGTCGGCAGCACAAGAGAGATTGGTATTTGTTGATAGCTCTATTGAAAATAAGTCCTTATTTAATATTCCGCTTGCTATAAAAATTACAGGCAAGCTTGATACAAAGTTACTTAAATTAGCTTTTTTTAATCTAATTTTAAGGCAAAAAATATTAAATCTTAAAATTTATAATTTTGAAGGAGAAATTAAAGGTAAAATACTTAAAACCCCTTACTTTAAATTAAAAAGCACTAAAAATTTTAAAAACAAAAATCAAAATTATATAGAGGAGTTTATAGAAGATGCGCTAGCTAAAGATTTTAAGGAACAAGATCTCATTAGGGCTGAATTATTGCACTACAAAAAAGATGAATATATTCTAGTTATCGTAATACACCATATTATTTCTGATGATTGGTCTATGGATATTTTATTGCGAGAATTATCGCATTTATATAACTCTTTAAAAAAAAATATCCCAAATGAATTACCTTTTTTAAAAATTCAATATCATCAATTTGCAAAAAATCAAAAAGAATTAATACAACGCCAATATTATGAGGAAACTCTAAATTATTGGCAAGAATATTTAGAGGGACATTCTAATTTTATTAATCTTCCTTCTACTAAAGCTAGACCTAATGTATTAAGTAATAAAGGCGAAGGAATAATTACTAAGATTCCTGAAGCAATATATAAAAAAATTAAGTCATATTGTAGAATAAAAAGGGTCACTATATTTACATTCTTAATTACAGCATTTCAATTTTTATTACATAGGTATAGCAGTGAAGATGATATAGTAATTGGATATCCAAGTGCAAATAGACTAGATCCTGACTTAGAGCATCTCATAGGTTTATTTGTTAATATTTTACCTCTTAGGACAAAATTTGAGGGAAATAAAAGTTTTTATGAGCTAATTGAACAGACAAAGTTTGATCTAATCAACGGATATGAAAATCAGGATTTTCCTTTTGAGCAGTTAGTTCAAAATTTAGGAATCAATAGAACTCCTAATTATCATCCAATATTTCAAATCCTTTTTACTTTTATAAATAATGATAGTTATTACGACTTTAGTGATTTAACAATATCAATACTAGATATTAAAGCCAAACTAGCAAAATTTGATCTTAGTTTATTTTGCAATGAAAAAAATAATGAACTTAGTATTAACTTTTTATACTCTACTGATATATTAGAAAAATCTACAGTAGAGATATTAAGTACGACATATCTGAATATAATTAACAATGTCTTAGAAAATGATACAATGTTAATATCTAAAATTCCTTTAGTAGATAGTGAATTTCCTACTAATATAATTGAAAATAATATTCAAGAAGAAAGTATAATCAGTTTATTTGAACAGCAGGTTTTAAAAAATCCAGAAAAAACAGCCATAATATTTAAAAATCAGAAATACAATTATAGAGAATTAGCTAATTTAGCTAACTCTTTTGCCTCTTATTTAAAAAAATCCGATATAGACCAAGGTACTATTATTGCTATAAATATTGAACCGAGCGTTGAATTTATATCCATAATTATAGGCACTATTAAATATGGGTGTATTTTTCTTCCAATAGATAAGATGACTCCACCTGAGCGCATTCTAAATATTATAAATGAATCTGATGCTAGTTTGTTTATAGCTTCAAATTTAGATTCAAATTATATCAAAAAATATGATGGTAGAATTCTTGATATAGCAATAGATTATGACTATGTGTTCAATACAAAAGAATTTTTAAGTACAAATAATAAGCAGGATGAGATATGTTGTATAATTTATACCTCTGGATCAAGCGGAACGCCAAAAGGGGTATTGTGCAAGCATATAAGCATAATTAATCGTGTTAAATGGCATTCTAAAAAATATAAAATTAAAAATAATGATATTTTTATACTTCTTGCAAATTTATCTTTTGTAGATTCTATAGGAGAAATTTTCTTACCGTTACTTAATGGATCTACGTTGGTGATTCCTCCAGCTAAAACTGCTGCTGATCCTGAGCAATTAATAAGTTATATCAATAAGTATAGCATTACTAGAATAGGAATTGTTCCATCTCTATTAAGAATCTTATTTGAAAAATATAAAAACTTAAATTTAGAAATACCTAGTATAATGCATATGGAAGTCAGTGGAGAGCCATTTCATTATGATTTAATTAAACAAACATTAAATGAGCTGAAAAAAGTTAAACTTATTAACCGTTATGGCTCAACAGAAGCAACTTCAGTTATATATAATGAATTAAGAATAAATCCAAATTCGGAAGAAAGTTTTTTAATAAAAACTCATGTTATAGATAATGCAGAAATTCACATTTTAGATAAATATTTAAATCATGTTCCGAAGGGGCTAATTGGTGATGTGTATGTTAGTGGAGTACCTTTAGCTGATGGATATTTAAAAAGTCCTGACCTGACTGAGGAGAAATTTATTAATAATTTTAATAACCCATTACTTCCTCAAAAAATATATAAAACTGGAGATTTAGGTATTTTTAACCAAGATGGATCAATTCAAATAATGGGCCGAAAAGATAATCAGGTTAAAATTAATGGCTATAGGGTTGAATTAAGAGAAATAGAACTAGCTATTGAAAGATATTCAGAAATTAATCAAGCAATTGTAACTTACGATATAATTGATGACGAGCAAAAAAAATTGATAGCCTTTATAACTCTTAAAAATGTAGAAAATCTCTCAGGAACAACTTATTCAGAAAATATATTAAGGGAATTACTCTCAAACTCATTACCTCAATATATGATACCCACAAAATTCATCATTTTAGATCATATTCCTCTCTCTAATAATGGTAAAATCAACTATCAAGCTTTAAAAAACTCAAGTGATCTTGTAAAAAAAGAATATAATATAGCTCCTAGAAATCATAGAGAATATAAAATTGCTAAAATATGGGAAGAAGTTTTAAAAATTGATAAGGTAGGAATTTTTGATGATTTTTTTCAGATCGGAGGAAATTCTTTAATTGCAATTAGATTAATTGTAAGGATACAAAAAACATTTGGTATTTCATTTCCCATACCAAATATTTATAAGTATAAAACAGTAGAAGCAATGGCAAAAATTATTGCTCAGGATAATTCTTTTCCAAATGAGGGCGTAATATTACCAATAAATAAAAATGGAACAGAAATTCCTATTTTCCTTATTCATCCTGCACCAGGATTTGCCTTTCCTTATTCTATACTTTCTAAACACCTCAAAAATTACCCTATATATGGAATAAATGATGCTTCATTAAGTAATCCCGATTTATCATTTAAAACCATACAGGAAATGGCAAGTTTTTATCTTCAGAAAATAATAGAAGTTCAAAAAAATGGTCCTTATATTCTTGGAGGCTGGTCCTTTGGTGGAGCTGTAGCTTTAGAAATTGCATATCAATTGAAAGCAATAAATCAAGAAGTTGATACAATTATAATGTTTGATAGTTCACACAGGCCAAAAGAATACTATAATGAATGGACTGATCAGGAAATTGCTGAAGACTTGCATAGAATAGGATTAAATCATGATTCTAATGAAGGTAAGATAATCATCGAAATTATGAAAAGAAATGGTGGTTTGTTAAAAAATTATATTCCAAGTAATTACGTAGGGAGAGTAATTTTATTTAAAGCTCAAAATGATGAATATACAAGTGAATTCAGAAGAAATGATTTTTTTCAAGGATGGTCGAAAGTACTTGGAAGAAATCTTGAAATATACTCAGTAAAATCTACACATAAAGATATGTTTAACGAAGAACATGTACAAGAGCTTTCTATTTTACTTGAATATCTAATAACTAATAAAAATATTAACTATATTTTACAAGACCAGAATCTATCTAATATTGATGCTTATTTACATTATGCAATAAACCAGAATGACCAATTCAGCATTGATAGATTATTAAATATTGGCGCCTGTATGTCTTCAAAGGATTCATTTGGTAAAACTGCTTCTGATAAAAAATTATTGACATCTAAACACAGTATCCCATCTGGCACAGAGGGGTGAAATAGTATGCTCACTGCCATTAAGTTAAGGAAAGTACCTCGGCGCACAACATTTACTTAATATTATGTGGCTAAATTCGCTCTAGCTTTATCATTATTTTCAAGTTTATGTCTGCACATGTAAAAAACCTATCTATTATCTTTATTATAAGCTCTTATACTATAATAAGACTAAAATTTAAGTTCTTTTTTAAGGTAATAACATTTCGTATCTCCAATAATTTTTTATATCATCACTAAGATTTATTGGATCTTTTCTCTATCTCATTCTCAAAACCGCTAATTATAGCTCTACCTAAATCTTGATATGAGTCTATAGTAAATATAGTATCAAGACTATAGCTTAGATTTTTTATTGATTGGTAAAATTTATTTATCTGATTTTGTGGATTATTATCTTTGATATTAAGAATTGCTAAACATCTATATCCTCTAGCTACGTCAACTTTCTCAACTCCATCTTCTACCTGAAATGTACAAAAACTTTTTATTTCTTGTTTACGGTAATTAGATATACTCTCTGAAGTAAGCTCATTAAATTTTAAATCAAGTAACAAACTATCTAATCTTCTGTTTGAATAAAATTTATTATATGTATAAGTAGTAATATCAAATGCATAAACAGTCTAAAAATATAAGTTTCTTAATAATGGATAACATCTAAAACCTAAAAATATCAGTATTAAAATAAACAACAAATAAAATAATTTCGATCTTTTCATATTTATTTTTTGAATTAAAAATTTAAGAAATGATAAATGTTAGTAATATTATTGTCAAATTATTCTTATTATTAGTGATATTATTGTCTAGTTGTTAGTCAACATCATTTATTGAAATATATATTTACACTTTATTAACAATAAGCACCCTTTACTTTCTTTCAGTCTTTTAAATCTATCCAATAGTCCTTCTAGTGGCTCTGAATTCTTTTTTTAGGTTTATTTTTTGTATTAGGTTGAATACCACTTGTGTGTCTCAGAGTTTTATAAGTTAAATTATACTCAATATAAGAGTTAAAATCTTTGATATGTATCCCGAGCCTATGAGCAATAATTGATTTAAACTCTCCACTATCATGAGTACCTTTTATAATAGCAGGACTTATACAAATCGTACAGCTGAGCTTTTTAGTTCCTGTATTAAGTAGTTTCTTAATAATCAGCTCTTCACTTGATAAATAGTAGAGGAGGTGGCATTTGCTACTTTTTTTAATAATAGTAAGGATTATGTGTATTGTATAAGATTTGATTTCGATTTGTTTCTCTCATATTATTAGCCTCATTTGTATTTAATTGCTTTTAGTTTGTTTCTTTTGCTTTACGTCTTTTTTTGTGGTTTTGGGCAAGGATAATATTTCATCCTGGTTTAGTTTTGGAATGAAAAAAGATTGTATATTTTTAGGAGGAATCTGTATTTCAGACTTGATCCTACCGATTGCAACTTCTGCTTCCGGAAGCAATACATATGCTTCCAAAGGATTTAGTAGCTTGAAATCGTTAATATCAATCAGCGGCTTACTGCGTTCCTGTTCGGTATAGCTCTCTCCATCCCTGTGTTCATGGGCACCGAATGATATATTCTTCTGTTTTTTGCTATATTCGATATTACCGACCTGTTTTATGATCATTGCGGCCTCTTCAGGATCATTAATTCTGCAGACGATATTGGTATTAAATTGTGAGAGCATTATGTTACCTGCATCTCTTCCGTATTTTGTATAAAACTGCTTGAAGCTCTGGGTAGCTGCAAGTAAGCACCCGCCGTATTTTCTAAGACGGGTAATGTAAAGTTCCAGAGCGGGTAACCTGTTTAATGCGGCCAGTTCATCCATAACAAACCAATATCTGCGTTTTAAATCCTCACCTTGTTCCATAAGGGACATTACGGCTACATCAAGTAATAACGAAATCAGCGGAAGTAATACCTTTGCATGTTTTGTATTAGCAGTTAAGAATATCCAGCGCTCACTTTCCTTATCAAGGTTCCTGAAATAATCCTTAAAACAAATCTTTTTATCGGGTGCTACATTCTCATCAATAAGTTCAAGCCACTTGGTATATGCCATAGCGGTACTTCTGATATTATGAGCGGTGACGTTCTTCTCATTATTTAAATCCATTATGATAGCTGCAGACGTACCTTTAAGCTTTTTCATGAGAGCCGAAGATGTATCAAGGTGAATCATTTCATAAAGGTTTCTAGTAGTCAGCTTGGAATAGTTTTTTAAATATCTGATGCTACAAATAAATAGATCCGCGGACCAATCGGCAAATAATTTACTGACCTCTGAAGAGTCTTTACTTTTACCGCCGAATAATGAATGAGCAATAGCTTCAAGATCTTCCTTCTCTAGCACCTCTTTCCTGAAATCCCAACAATGTGTCCTCTCATCAAAAGGATTAATAATGATATCGTAGCCGGGACGATAATACCTGGCAACCATCCCTCCTTCCAAATCAATTACCATAGCCGGTTGTTTCCTTTTTCTAATTTGCGGTAATATCTCATGTAAATAGTTGGTCTTACCCGAGCCGTTTGAACCGGTAATCAACGTTCCTTTAGTTTCAGAATCTTTAACAAGCGGCATACCGGCAATTATTATGTCACTTGCCTTTTTCTTGCTTCTTAATATGCTCGCTATTTCTTGAGCCGTCTTGATTGTACTACCGCTTAGCTGCCGTGTCTCCTTGGTTGATTTTCCTATTCTTCCCCAACCGATGAAAATTATTATCAGAAAACCGGTAATTCCAATAAGGTTATAAATACCGAAGGTTATGATCAGAGATTTTAATTCCTCTCCGCACGTCTTGTAATATCTATCCTTTACAAAGTGATCAAGTCTTACCTCTCTTATCCTGCGATGATCGGTACTAATGTCAATCTTACCAATTTGGCCGCCGGGAAATAACAGATCAACCGCCTTGTCCGCTTCATACATGAGCACCCCCCGCCAGTAAGTAAGGGCCGGGTGCCATGAGATACTATTGAACTTATCCTGAATAAACAGGCTACTTAAGGCGAGGGATAATATAAACGATACGCTTACCGCTTTGCCCGCTATCTGTTTGAACATCGCGATCCGGTGAAT
>Ga0169931_10008454_pt1 | contig 15013 bp, 13 predicted proteins | sample Kivu_15m_20L_FD_129675 | JGI IMG/M metagenome (GOLD analysis project Ga0169931, IMG submission 129675) | Freshwater microbial communities from Lake Kivu, Western Province, Rwanda to study Microbial Dark Matter (Phase II) - Kivu_15m_20L... | ecosystem: Environmental > Aquatic > Freshwater > Lake... | reverse complement strand
GCGGGGAGTGCGCCCGACGCGGCTGCCCCTGGCCGGGCGCCCACGAGGGGCAGCCTCGATGTGCGCGAGGGACCGCCGCAGACACCCAGGGCGTCGACCGCGTCCTGCGCCATGCGCCGGTAGGTCGTGAGCTTGCCGCCGGTCACGACGACATGGCCCTCGGGCCGATGCTCGATGAGGTGCCGACGCGAGATGTCCGCGGTGCTCGGCGCCCCGGGCTCGCCGACGAGGGGGCGCAGCCCCGCGTAGGTGCCGAGCACGTCGGCGGGACCCAGGGGACGCGCGAGTGCCGTGGAGAGCTGGGCGAGGATCCACGCGACATCGGTGTCCGGGGCGAGGGGAACGTCGGCGATCGGTCCCTGCGTGGGCTCGTCGGTGATTCCCGCGATCACCGGGCCGTCCAGGGTGGGCAGGGCGAAGACATAGCGTCCGCGCTCGCCCGAGACGGGCACCGTCAGGGCTGCGCGCGGATGCCCGAGCGCTTCGGGGCGCAGGAGCACGTGGGATCCACGCGATGTGGTGAGCGAGGTGTGCGCATCGAGCTCGGGGGTCCACACTCCCGCGGCGACGATGACATGGCGGGCAGGTAGGTCGAATCCACTGCCGTCACCGGGCGTGATGCGCGCACCCGATCCCGTGACCGCAGACGCAGACGCCCGCGTGATGATGCGAGCGCCGTAGAACGCTGCCGTCCGCGCCACCGCGATTGTCAGGCGCGCGTCATCGACGAGTTGGCCATCCCAGTGCACCGTGGCGCCCATCAGCCCGCCGCGCTCCAGGGCAGGCAGCAGCCGCCCGGCGTCGGAGGCGCTGACCGTCCTCGGGCGGGGGAGCACGTGGCGCGGCGTGCCCGCCGCCGCGCGCAGCAGATCGGCGGCGCGCAGTCCCGCGCGCACGAGCGCGCGCTGCTTGGGATCAGCATCCAGCGGCATCACGTGGGGGAGCGGACGGATGAGGTGCGGGGCGATGACCGTCATGAGCCGGGAGCGCTCCACCGCACTCTCCCAGGCGACCGCGACGTCCCCGTGGGCGAGGTACCGCAGGCCGCCGTGCACCAGCTTGCTGGACCACCTCGACGTGCCGAAGGCGAGGTCGTGGGCCTCGACCAGGACGACGTCGAGCCCGCGGCTCGCGGCATCGAGCGCCACACCGCACCCGGTGATGCCACCGCCGATCACGAGCAGGTCGGGCACATGCCCGGAGGCCACGGCGTCCAGGTCGTGCGCCCGCCGCCCGGCGTCGAGATCTGCTGTGGGGACGGGCACGGGGCCAGTCTGCCCGGTCGCCGGTGACACACTGTGCCGGTGCCCGACGCAGAGGAGTCCCTGGCCCGATGGGGTGGTCCTTCGGATGCCCCTGAGCTCCCGTCGCGTGTCCGCGACTACCTCGCGCAGCAGGTCGGTGTCGCCCACGCCTGGCCGCCTGCCGAGCCCGCTTCCTGGCAGCCGATCCCCTCACGCGTCCCCCGATCGGTGGCTGACGCCCTCCGATTGGCGGTCGGCGACGACCATGTGAGCGATGCGCGCGCTGATCGGCTCGCCGCGACGGGAGGGGCAGCCTTCATCGACTATGCCCGTCGTCGATCCGGGACGATTGACGACGTCCCCGATCTGATCGTGCGGCCCGGCACTCACGACGAGGTCATGCGTGTCCTCGCCGTCGCACGAGAGCACAGCGTGGCGGTCGTGCCCGTCGGCGGGGGCACCTCCGTCGTCGGAGGACTGCGCACGGATACTCCGCGCATCGCTCTCGCGCTCGATCGACTCGGGCGACTTCTCCACCTTGACGAGGTGTCCGGGATCGCGACCGTGGGACCTGCGGTCACCGGACCGGTCCTCGAGGCGCTCCTGCAGGCACGCGGCTACACCCTCGGGCATCTCCCGCAATCGTGGGAGCGCGCGACCATCGGCGGCTATGTCGCGACCCGATCGGCCGGCCAGTCATCGACGGGATACGGCCGCAGCGACGACATGGTGGAGTCGCTGCTCGTGGCGACGCCGGAGGGCACGCTCGAGCTCGGCCGAGGACCGTCGACCGCGGCCGGCCCGGACCTGCGTGGCCTGCTGATCGGCAGCGAGGGCGCATTCGGCGTAATCACCCGGGTGGGCCTGCGGGTGCGGCGCCTGCCTGAGTATCGGATCTACGACGCGGTCCTCCTGCCCGGGTTCGCCACCGGCGTGGAGGCCTTCCGGGACGCCACGCAATCGCGCGCGACCGCCGACGTCATGCGCCTGTCCGACGAGGCGGAGACGGCGACGACGCTGCTCATGTCGGGCCCGGCAGGACTGGCCAGGGCCGCGCTCGAGCGCTACGCGCGTGCCCGCGGCGTGGAGCTCGCGTCGGCCTCCCTGGCGATTCTCGGCTGGGAGGGCACCGACCAAAACCTGGTCCGGGCGCGCCGTGCGGCGACGTGGCGCGCGCTGCGACGCCACGGCGGAGTGTCACTCGGGCACGGCCCCGGGGAGTCGTGGCGGCGTCACCGCTTCGACGGTCCGCACCTGCGCGATGCGCTGATGGATGCGGGCTACCTCGTCGAGACCCTGGAGACGGCGACGCACTGGTCGAGTTACCTCTCGCTACATGCGCAGGTCACCTCAGTGCTGGACGACGCGCTCGGGCCGCGTCCGGGACCCTACGTCATGTCCCACCTGTCCCACGCCTACGAGACCGGGGCATCGCTTTACACCACCGTGATCGCGGTCGCGGATCGCATCGACCCCGTGGCGCAGTGGCAGCGGGCGAAGTCCGCGACGTCGGATGCGCTCGTGGCTGCGGGGGCGACGATCACGCACCACCATGCCGTTGGGCGCGACCACGCGCCGTGGCTCGCCGCGGAGGTTGGCCCGCTGGGAGTGTCGATCCTGCGCGCTGCCAAGGGCGCTGTCGATCCCGACGGCCTGCTCAACCCGGGCGTGCTCGGTCTCTAGGCCTCGTCGGGGCCATCATCGTCGGCGATGACGGTGACGAGACGCACTTCCCGGAGCACCGTCTGGCCGATCTCGCGATCGCGGTAGGCGGTATCCGGCCCCCATCCGGCCGATTGCAGGAACTCGCGGCGGGGTTCGTCTGCGAGCGGCACCCAGGTGGTCGCCTCCTGATGGCCGCCGGCGACGAGGTGGTCGACACTCGCCTGCAGCAGTCGCGATCCGTGGCCTTCGCGCCAGTGCGCAGGATCGACGACCAGGAGGCTGATCTCGCCGCAGGCACTCCCTGCGTCGGGGTCGGCCGAGGGCCCCACGGCGGCCGCTCCCACGACGGTCCCGGTGGAGCCCACGGCCACGAGGAGCCGATGGGGACCGGGCTGCAGGAGCGCCCGTCCCCACTCCCACGCGATGGCGTCAGCGTCCAGATCGTCGAGGACCTCCGCTGGGAGGATGTCGGCGTAGGCGCCGCGCCACGCGCCCACCTGGACCCGGGCGACGTCATCGACGTCGGAGGTGCGGGCAAGGCGCACGGAGTCAGGCGGCGTCGGCGACATGCCTCCTGCCTACCACCGGGAGGGGAGGCGCGCATGGGTAGGGTCCAGGGCGGGAGGTCACGTGTCTGAACCGCAGGCCATCGAGTTCCGCAGTGATGTCACGGTGGAGCTCGTCAAGGCGACCGCGCGCGACTCCGATGTCGTATGGGCCGCGCGCGTGTCCACGAAGGGCGAACAGTCGCTCGACGATGTCGACAGTGATGCTGCGGCAGCCCGTGGACTCATCAACTACCTCATGCGGGATCGCCACGGCACTCCCTTCGAACACACCTCGCTGACCTATTTCGTATCTGCCCCGATCTTTGTCTTCCGTGAATTCATGCGCCATCGGATCGCCTCCTACAACGAGGAGAGTGGCCGCTACCGCGAGCTGCTGCCCGTCTTCTACGTCCCAGGGCCCGAGCGGCGCCTGGTCCAGCAGGGCAAGCCCGGCGCCTACGAGTTCGTCGAAGGGACGCCTGAGCAGCACGCGGTGGTCGTCGAGCAGACTCAGGCTGCCTGCCGCGCGGCTTACGCGGCGTACCAGCAGATGCTCGCGGCGGGCGTTGCCCGGGAGGTGGCGCGCATCGTCCTGCCCGTGGGGACCTACTCCTCGATGTACGTCACGATGAATGCCCGAGCCCTGATGAACTTCCTGTCCCTGCGCACCAAGCACCCCGACAGCCACTTCCCGTCGTTCCCGCAGCGCGAGATCGAGATGGTGGCTGATCTCATGGAGGCGGAGTGGGCAGCGCTCATGCCCATCACGCACGAGGCGTTCGTGGCCAACGGCCGCGTGGCGCCGTAGGAGTAGCCTGTCGCCATGCGTGAGCCCGCCATCGGACCCGTCGGGGTCATGCTCACCGCGATGGCGACGCCTTTCGGGCCAGACGGGGCGCTGGATGTCCCCGGCGTGCAGCGCCTCGCCGAGCATCTTGTTGACACCCTCGGCAACGATGGGCTCGTCGTCAATGGCACGACAGGGGAGTCGCCGACGACGACGGATGCCGAGAAGGTGACCATCATCCGGGCCACGCGCGAGGCCGTCGGCGATCGAGCGCGTGTCATCGCCGGCGTAGGGACCTATGACACCGTGCACTCGGTCCACCTGGCACGCGAGGCCGCCGCGGCGGGTGCCGACGGCCTGCTGGTCGTGTCCCCTTACTACAACCGGCCACCGCAGGAGGGTCTGCTCCATCACTACCGCACCGTCGCCGATGCCACCGATCTCCCCGTCGTGACCTACGACATCCCCAGGCGCACCGGCGTGGCGATCGAGGTCGAGACGTTGGTGCGCCTCGCGGAGCATCCCCGCATCGTCGCCAACAAGGACGCGAAGGGTGACCTCGAGGCCTCACAGTGGGCAATGGCGCGCTGCGACCTCGCCTGGTATTCCGGCGACGACATCCTCAACCTGCCGCTGCTGTCCATCGGGGCACGGGGCTTCATCTCCGTCGTAGGCCACGTCGTCGCCGACCGCATACGGGCGATGGCCGAGGCCTTCCACGCCGGTGACGTCTGCGGCGCGATCGCGATGAACCGCGCGCTGCTTCCCGTTTACACAGGTATCTTCCGCACGCAGGGTGTCATCCTCACCAAGGCCGCGCTGCAACTGCAGGGACTGCCATCCGGTCCGGTGCGGTCACCGCTCGTGGACGCAACAGCCGATCAGATTGGGCAGTTGGAGCGAGATCTGCGCGACGGCGGCGTGGACCTCTCGTGAGTCACGCGCATCCCGAGCTGCCGAGTCCGCCGCCCCTGCCCGAGGGTGCGCTGCGCGTCGTGGCCCTCGGCGGCCTGGGGGAGATCGGCCGCAACATGACGGTCTTCGAGTACGCCGGACGGCTGCTCATCGTCGACTGCGGAGTGCTCTTCCCCGAGGAGTCCCAGCCCGGGGTCGATCTCATCCTTCCCGACTTCTCCTACATCGAGGACCGGCTCGCCGACATCGAGGCGATCGTCCTCACGCACGGTCATGAGGACCACATCGGCGCGCTGCCCTTCCTCCTGCGTCAGCGCCCCGACATCCCCCTCTACGGATCCCGACTCACCCTGGCCTTGGCTGAGGCCAAGCTGCGCGAGTCACGCATCACACCGGTGACCCACGTCGTCACCGAGGGGGAGCGGCTCACCATCGGCCCGTTCGACCTGGAGTTCCTCGCGGTCAACCACTCCATCCCCGACGCCCTGGCGGTCGCGATCCGCACGCCGGCCGGGCTCGTGCTGCACACCGGTGACTTCAAGATGGACCAGCTTCCCCTTGACGGCCGAGTGACCGACCTCAACGGCTTCGCTCGACTCGGCGACGAAGGAGTCGACCTCTTCCTCGTCGACTCGACCAACGCCGAGGTGCCCGGTTTCATCCCCAGTGAGCGCGAGATTGCTCCCGTCCTTGACAAGGTCTTCGACCGCGCGCGCGGGCGCGTCATCGTCGCCAGTTTTGCCTCCCATGTGCACCGCATTCAGCAGATCATCGACGCTGCAGCCGAGCACGGGCGCAGGGTGGCCTTCGTCGGACGCTCGATGGTCCGCAACATGGGAGTCGCGCGCGACCTCGGCTATCTCACGGTGCCCGCGGGAGTGCTCGTGTCCGTCGACGACCTCGCCGACCTGCCCGACGACAAGGTGGTGCTCGTCTGCACGGGATCCCAGGGCGAGCCCATGGCGGTCCTGTCGCGCATCGCCAACAACGACCATCAGATCAAGGCTGGGCCCGACGACACGATCGTGCTCGCGTCGTCGCTCATTCCCGGCAATGAGAACGCCGTTAACCGTGTGATCAACGGGCTGACCCGCAGTGGCGCAGCGGTGGTCCACAAGGGCAATGCGCTCGTCCACGTGTCAGGGCATTGCTCCGCCGGGGAGCTCCTCTACGCCTACAACATCGTCAAGCCGCGCAACGTGATGCCGGTCCACGGGGAGTGGCGACACCTGCGCGCCAACGCCGCGCTCGCCGAGCGCACGGGTGTGCCCCGCGACCGCATCGTCCTCGCCGAAGACGGTGTCGTCGTCGACCTGCAGGATGGCGTGGCCAAGATCGTGGGCGCGGTGCCCGTCGGATACGTCTTCGTCGATGGCGCCAGCGTGGGGGACATCACGGAGGCAGCGCTCACGGACCGGCGGGTGCTTGGCCATGAGGGATTCATCTCGATCTTCGCTGCCGTCGACATCACCGGTGGCACGGTGGTGGCGGGCCCGGAGATCGAGGCGCGCGGCTTCCATGAGGATCCGGAGGTGCTCAAGCCCGTGCGCGACGAGGTCAGGGCAGAACTCGAGCGAGCACTGTCCGATGGTGTCGTCGATGCCCACCAGTTGCAGCAGCGGGTGCGGCGGGTCGTGGGCCGCTGGGTGTCCCAGACCCACCGACGCCGTCCCATGATCATCCCCGTCGTGGTGGAGGCCTGAGCAGCCAACTCCGCGACACGCGTGAGTGCGTGTCCTGAGTTCCCACTCGCTCGCTCCCGAAATCGTGTCCTCAAGAAGGCTCCGCAGACTTAACAAGACTTCCGGCGTCCCAGAAGTCTTGTTAAGTCTGCGGAGCCACAGGTCACCCCTCCGCCCGAGCGAGGTGCGCCCTGGCCTGAGCAGCCAGCTCCGCGACACGCGTGACCCCTGTGACGCCCGGGATTCCTGCTACTCACGGGTACTCTCGGGATATGGCGAGTCGATCCAGCGCGCCCACGCGCACCACGGGTTCCTCCTCCGCGAGGAAGCCCGCCGCGACACGCCCGCCCTCACGCTCCAGAGGTGCCACCGCCCCCAGGAGGGCCCCGAAGGCCACCGCCCCTGCTTCTCGCGCGAGCTCATCGCCCAAGCGCCGCCCGGCTCGCACCGGACCAGGGCCTGTCGCCCGAGCGGTCAGGGGGCTTGGGCGCGCCCTGCGAGCTCTCTGGCTGGGCCTTGCCCACGCCATCGGCGGTGCGGCACGCCGCGTGGGCCACGGGGCACGTGACCTCGACGACGTCCACCGTCGCGATGGGCTCGGGCTGCTCTTCGTGGCACTCGCCGTCATCGTCGCGGCGGCCGTATGGTTCGGGGTCGACGGATGGTTCACGGTCGGCCTCGGCACCGTGTCGGCGTACCTCCTGGGAGCCTTCGACATCGCCGTGCCCGTGCTCCTGCTGGTTATCGGGTGGCGCACACTGCGCCACCCGGAGGATCACGTCACCAACGGGCGCCTGCTCGTCGGTGGCCTGGCACTGCTGCTCGCAGCTGCCGGACTGTGGCACCTCGTGCAAGGTGCCCCCACGCCCAGCGACGGATTCGACTCCCTGGCTTCTGGCACCGGCATCACCGGCTGGGTGACCACCGCGCCGATCTCTGCGGCTCTCGGGCCCGTCGTGACCGGCGTACTCCTCGCTCTGCTTGCGCTCTTCGGCATCCTCGTGCTCACGGGCACGCCGCTCATGGCTGTGCCTCAGGCACTGGGCAAGGCGCTCGGGCATGTGCTGCGCCCGGGCTCGGGAGGCCGGGGCGTCGAGGTCGAACTCGACTCCTACGCGGCCGATGACATCGATGGCTTCGTCGTCGATGAGTCCGACGAGGTCCTCGACACGGACGCCGAGGCCGAGTTCCTCGTCTCCGCCGCCGAGCCCGCGGGCGCCCGTCTCGGCCTGGGGGAGGCAGCCCGGGAGATCGCCGATGCCGCACGCTTCGACACGGCGGCACCGCTCGCGACCCCGCGCGACGAGACCAGCGAGATTCCGGTGGTCACCGAGCCGCCACCCCCGCTCGCTCCGGCCCCCACAGGACCCGCGGAGCAACTGCCCCTCGATCGCTCCATCGACTATCGCCTGCCGGACGCCGGCATGCTCAAGGGTGGCCCCGCACCTCGAGCGCGCACCAAGGCCAATGACGCGGTCGTCGCGTCCCTGACGCAGGTGCTGGACGAGTTCAGCATCGACGCCCGCGTCACCGGCTTCAACCGGGGACCGACGGTCACCCGATACGAGATCGAACTCGGACCCAGCGTCAAGGTCGAGCGAGTGACCGCCCTCAGCCGCAACATCTCCTACGCGGTCGCGAGCCCCGAAGTGCGCATCCTCAGCCCCATCCCGGGCAAGAGCGCCATCGGCATCGAGATCCCCAACGCCGACCGTGAGCTGGTGAGCCTGGGCGACGCGCTGCGGTCGGACGCCGCGGTTGACGAGCACCATCCCATGACCGTGGCCCTCGGCAAGGATGTCGAGGGCGGCTACGTGGTGGCGAACCTCGCCAAGATGCCGCACCTCCTGGTCGCCGGTGCCACGGGGGCGGGCAAGTCCAGCTGCATCAATTCGCTGATCACCTCGATCCTCATGCGGGCAACCCCTGATGACGTGCGCATGATCCTCGTCGACCCCAAGCGCGTGGAGCTCACCGCCTACGAAGGCATCCCGCACCTCATCACGCCCATCATCACGAACCCCAAGAAGGCTGCGGACGCCCTGCAGTGGGTCGTCAAGGAGATGGACCACCGCTACGACGACCTCGCGCACTTCGGGTTCCGTCACATCGACGACTTCAACAAGGCCGCGCGCACGGGCAAGTTGACACCGCCGCTGGGAAGTGGGCGTGTCCTCAGGCCCTACCCCTACCTCCTTGTCATCGTCGACGAGCTCGCCGACCTGATGATGGTCGCACCGCGCGACGTGGAGGATTCGGTCGTACGCATCACCCAACTCGCGCGTGCAGCGGGGATCCATCTCGTCCTTGCCACCCAGCGCCCCAGTGTCGACGTCGTCACGGGCCTCATCAAGGCAAACGTGCCGAGCCGACTTGCCTTTGCGACGTCCTCGCTGGCGGATAGCCGCGTGATCCTTGACCAGCCCGGAGCGGAGAAGCTTGTCGGTCAGGGCGACGGACTCTTCCTGCCGATGGGAGCGAGCAAGTCCCAGCGCATCCAGGGCGCCTTCGTCTCCGAGACTGAGATCCGCGCCGTCGTCCGCTTCGTGCGCGAGCAAATGGACCCGGACTACCGCGAGGACGTCACGAGTCCCACCGCGGCGAGTAGGCAGATTGACGAGGAGATCGGCGACGACCTCGATCTGCTGTGTCAGGCCGCCGAGTTGGTCGTCACGACGCAATTCGGCTCCACGTCGATGCTTCAGCGCAAGTTGCGCGTCGGCTTCGCCAAGGCCGGTCGCCTGATGGACCTGCTCGAGTCTCGCGGCGTCGTCGGGCCGAGTGAGGGCTCCAAGGCCCGGGAGGTCCTCCTCAAGGCCGACGACCTGCCGGGCTTCCTCGTGGACGTGCGCGGCGGTTCCTGACCGCCCTGCCTCGGCACGGCCCCAGGTCCACTCGGCAGCGAAGTCCCGCATTGCCGGGACAACTCCCTGCGGTCTTCCGGACGGTGCCTGGGCCGACGCGCCTTTAGGCTGGCTCTATGTCGGATGCGACGGTGGTCACGCCCGGGGCTCTCATCAGCGACGCCCTGGCCCGTCGTGGGATCACCCTGGACGACCTCGCGCAGTCCACACGACTGCGACGTGGCCTGCTCGAGCAGATGGAGTCGGACGACTTTGCCAATACCGGCGGTGACGTCTACGCGCGCGGGCACCTGCGCGTGATTTCCGGGGTCCTCGACATCGACTCGGATGCGCTGCTCGCGGCGTACGACAAGGCGCCCGCGGTCCGGCGCCCGCCCGCGCCCTGAGGCTGCCCGACGGGTCTCTACCCTGAGGGGATGACACCCCGCGTCGGCGTACTGCGCCTGGGCTGTGCCCGCAACGACGTCGACGCCGACGAGATCGAGGCGCGCCTGGTCGATGGCGGCATGTCGGTCACGGGCGAGGGCGACGACGTGGACGTCCTGCTGGTTAATACCTGCGGCTTCGTGGCATCGGCCAAGAAGGATTCGATCGATGCGATCCTCGCGGCCGCGGACACGGGGGCACGCGTCGTCGTCACCGGCTGCCTCGCCGAGAGGTATGGGCGCGAATTGGCCGACTCACTGCCCGAGGCCGCTGCGGTTCTCAGCTTCGACGACTATGCCGACATCGCCGATCGGGTGCGGCGGGTTGCAGCCGGAGAGGTGCTGGAGGCGCATGTGCCCTCGGACCGGAGGCGGCTCCTGCCCCTGGCTCCCGTCGATCGCGCAGGATCTGCGTCTGCCCCCGGCCACGCGGGCCTGCGCCGCGCCGTGAGCGGCCCGGTGATGGCGGTCAAGCTCGCGTCGGGGTGTGATCGTCGCTGCACCTTCTGCGCCATCCCGTCCTTCCGGGGATCCTTCGTCAGCCGACGACCCGAGCAGGTGATGGGCGAGGTCGTGGACCTCGCCGAGGAGGGCGTGCGCGAGATCGTGCTCGTCAGCGAGAACTCCACGTCCTACGGCAAGGACCTCGGTGATATTCGCACGCTCGAGGGCTTGCTTCCTGCCCTGGCCCGCGTGCCCGGCATCCTGCGCCTGCGCGTGAACTACCTCCAGCCCGCCGAGATGCGGCCCGGGCTGGTGGATGTCATCGCGAGCACCCCCGGCGTCGCGCCGTACTTCGACCTGTCCTTCCAGCACGCGAGTGCCCGGGTGCTTCGCCGCATGCGGCGCTTCGGTGGCACCGGCGACTTCCTCGCCCTGCTGGAGGCAATTCGCGCGCGCGACCCTCGGGCCGGCATACGCACGAATGTCATCGTCGGCTTCCCCGGCGAGACGGACGACGATGTCGACGAGCTCGCGTCCTTCCTCGAGGCTGCACGGCTCGACACGGTGGGTGTCTTCGCCTACTCCGACGAGGAGGGCACCGAAGCAGCCGGCATGGAGGGCCATCTCCCCGAGGAGGAGATCGCCCGCAGGACAGCCCGCATCTCCGCGCTCGTCGACGAACTCATGCTCGAACGCGCCCAGGAGCGCGTGGGTGAGGAGGTCGAGTTGCTCGTGGAGCAGCCCGGGCTCGCGCGCGCCGCCCACCAGGGACCTGACGATGCCGCCACGATCATCGATCCGTCCTACCCCGTGGGCGAGGTCGTGCGCGCGGTCGTCACCGGCCTTGACGGCATCGACCTCGTGGCGGCCCCCCGATGAGGGCCGAGGGTCCGGGGGAGCCCCTCGCGGGAATCCCGGATCACGCGGGCGATCCTGTCGGCACCTCGCGCTGGGCCACTGTGCCCAACCTCCTCACGCTCGTCCGGCTGCTTCTCGTGCCGGTGCTGGCTGTGCTTCTCCTCGCCGATGGGGGGCTCGACCCCGCGCTGCGCTGGGCCGCGATGGTCGTCTTCGTCGTCGCCGCCCTGACCGACCTGGCCGACGGCGAGATTGCTCGGCGCAGCGGCACGGTGACCACCCTGGGCAAGATTGCCGATCCCGTCGCCGACAAGGCGCTCACCGGTGTCGCCCTGATCGGCCTGTCGCTGCTCGGTGACCTGCCGTGGTGGGTCACGATCGTGATCCTGGCGCGCGAGGTCGCGGTCACGGTCCTGCGCTTCGTCGTCATCCGGCATGGTGTGATCCCGGCATCGCGAGGTGGCAAGGCCAAGACGGTCGCCCAGGTCATCGCCATCGCGCTCTATCTCGCTCCGCTGGGCAGCTGGGCTGATCCGTTGCGGGTCATCACCATGGGCATCGCACTCGTGCTCACCATCGTCACCGGTATCGACTACGCCGTGCGCGCGTGGCGCTTGACGCGGGCCGCGTCATGAGCGCGGTGGATGCGGCGTCGCTCATCGCCCGGCTCGTCGCACGGGGCGACACCGTGGCCACGGCGGAGAGCCTGACCGGCGGCCTGGTGTGCGCGGCGCTCACTGCCGTGCCGGGTGCCTCGGCCGTGGTGCGCGGCGGGATCATTTCGTACGCCGTGTCGGTCAAGGCCGATGTCCTCGGTGTGGATGCGGGACTCCTCGCGCGCCAGGGCGCCGTCGACCCCGCCGTAGCAGCGCAGATGGCCATCGAGGCCCGCCGGCTCCTCGGCAGCGACTACGCCGTGGCAACGACCGGGTCCGCCGGGCCGGATCCCGCCCCCGGGGGCTCCCACACCGGGCCTGTCGCCCCGGGGAGAGGCTTCGTGGCCGTTGCCGGCCCCGAGGGCGAGGTCGTGTCCGGCTTCGCCTGTGAGGGTGAGGATCGGGACGGCGTACGTCGGCACGCAGTCCAGGCGGCGCTAGACCTGCTCGGGCGCGTCCTTGCCGGGACCGACTGATGACGGGCGATCCTCGGGCTGGCGAGGTAGCGTGGTCCCGTGATCGTCCTCCGCGAAGTCATTGGCACTGAGATCCGTCGCATCCGGCTGCTCCAGGGGCGCACCCTGCGCGATGTCTCCGCCGCCGCGTCCGTCTCGCTCGGCTACCTCTCCGAGGTCGAGCGCGGAGAGAAGGAAGCCTCGTCGGAGATGCTGCTGGCCATCTGCGGCGCACTCGGCCTGCCACTGTCGGCACTGCTGGCGGCCGCGGCCGAGGATGTCGCCTCCCTCGAGGGCGCCCCGATCGTCCGCGCCGCCTAGACCCTGCCCGGGCCGGGTGGCTCTGCGGTGATTGCCGGGGGAGGCGCCGCCGGCTGGCAGTGCGGACACCAGTAGGCATCGCGCTCATGCCTCCCGCTGCGCTGCGTGCCGTACTTCACGCCCGTGCCGCAGCGCAAGCAGGGCCGGCCCGCCCGTCCGTAGACATAGTGCTGCGCGCGCAGGTCACCCGTCGATGCCTGGGCGCCCCGGGCGCGATTGGCCCCCATGAGATCGCGGCCCTGGGTGACCAGCCCCGCGAGGTCCGGGATGGAGCCAACAGGTGCCTGGGGTGGAATCCCGCGGAGGAAGAGTGTCTCGCTCACGTAGATGAGCCCGAACCCCGCGACGATGGCCTGGTCGAGGAGGGCATCGCCGATAGCCCGGTCGGGCGCAGCGGCCAGCCGCGCCACGACCTCCGCGACGTCCACGTCGTCGGCGAGGATGTCGGGCCCCAGTCGGCCGAGGAGCGCTTCTTGTCCGCGTGCGTCGAGGATCTCGACCACGGGGAGGCGGTAGCCCACGGCCTGCCAGTCCGCGGTTTCCAGCACGGCACGGACCTGCCACTGGGGGCCGCCCTTCCAGGGGCGCCCGTGGCGATAGAGATGCCACGAGCCATCCATGCGGAAGTGGGTGTGCAGCGCAAGGCCATCACCGACGCTGAAGAGCAGGTGCTTGCCGTAGGCGCGCACCGACTCGACGGTGCGGCCGCTCAGGTCGACGGTGGCCAGCTGTGGCACGCGCAGGTCGGCAGCGACGAGCACGTCACCGGCGAGGCAGTCGTCGAGGCGGCGAGCGGCCAACCAGACGGTGTCACCCTCAGGCATGCACCGATTCTGTCCCCTCGGCGGGGGCGCCACCCTGGGGCACCTCGCGATCACGCCGAACGAGACGAACGACGTAGGAGATGGCGAGGGCACTGACCGTCACGAGTACGGCGTACGCCGTCCACCAGGCGGCGGCGGGCGCGTCAAGGGCCATGAGGATCAGGCGGGCGTTGAGCAGCAGGATGAAGCAGCCCACGATCACGCCGAGGATGCGCGGGTTGAGGAATCGCACGAGCCAGGCCGCAAAGGGGGCGGCAATGACGCCGCCGATGAGAAGGGCGAGCACGATGCCCAGGTCGATGCCTGCGGTGCCGAGACCGACGAGGAAGCCCAGGCTCGCGGCCAGGGCGACGATGAACTCCGCGGTGTTGACCGTGCCGACGACGCGCGCTGGAGTGAGCCGACCATCGGCGAGCAACGTGGGCGTCGTCACCGGCCCCCAACCGCCGCCGCCGGTCGCATCGATGAATCCACCGACGAGCCCCAGCGGGATCATGAGGCGGTTGCCGGGGGTGCCGGGCTTGCGGCGCGGTGCGCGGCCCATGACGAATCGGATGACGATGTAGATGCCGAGGAGGAAGAGCAGGGTCCCGGTGAAGGGCAGGGCGGCCTTGGTGGAGAGGTTGGACAGCACCGTGGCACCGGCAAAGGCACCCACGGCACCAGGCAGGCCGATGCGGCGTACGCCGGCCCAGTCGACGTTGCCGAAGCGCGCGTGCGCGGCGCCGGAAGCCGCGGCTGTGCCGAGCTTGGCGAGGTGCACCGACGCCGATGCAAGGGCGGGGGACAGCCCGACGGCGAGCAGCAGGGTCGTGGAGGTGACGCCGAAGCCCATGCCGAGCGCGCCGTCGATGAAGGATGCGCCAAAGCCGGCGAGGGCGATGAGGATGAGCCCGGTCATGTCTCTCCGTCCGCGGGTGTCTCAGGGGCCTGGGCCTGGATAAAGACCCTATTGTCACGTCTGAGAGGCGACAATAGCACGAATGCCGCCCGCAGGGGTGGTCCGGGTGGCCCGTGTCGCCAGGGCCGCGGCCGGTCAGTGCCAGGCGGCCGGGTCCTCGGTGAGCTTGCGGACCCGGGCGGGCAGGTGCTTGTCGACAACATCGGACAGGCTCACGGCCTCGAGGATCTGCCGTTCGGCCGCCCGAAGAGCGACCAGCACCTGGGGGAGTCCCGCGGCAGCCCCGGAATAGTGGAGGTCCTCGGGCCGTGTGCCGGAGACATTGGTGAGCGGTCCGTCGATGGCGCGGATGACGTCGGCCAGGGAGATGTCAGCCGGTGGGCGGGCGAGGGTCCAGCCACCCTCGGGCCCGCGGCGGGCGCGC
>Ga0169931_10008453_pt1 | contig 15013 bp, 10 predicted proteins | sample Kivu_15m_20L_FD_129675 | JGI IMG/M metagenome (GOLD analysis project Ga0169931, IMG submission 129675) | Freshwater microbial communities from Lake Kivu, Western Province, Rwanda to study Microbial Dark Matter (Phase II) - Kivu_15m_20L... | ecosystem: Environmental > Aquatic > Freshwater > Lake... | reverse complement strand
TCGAGGCGTGACGCCTCCTCGCGCAGCGGGCCCGCAGGCAGCAGCCTGCCGTTGCCGAGACCGCGTGCCGCATCGATGACCACAACCTCGAGATCGCGAGCGAGCGCGTAGTGCTGCAGTCCATCGTCACAAAGAATGAGATCCACTCCGAGCGCTTCGAGCGCGCGAGCGCCGGCCGCGCGATCGGGTGACACCATCACCTCGGCACCGGTCGCAATCGCCAGCATCACGGGTTCATCGCCCACGGCTCTGGGGTCGGCATCGCGAGTCACGCGAATCGACTCGCGCACTGCGGCCCCATGACCACGCGTGAGAATGCCCGGCCGCAAACCGCGACTTTTGAGCGAACTGGCGAGCGCTGCAACCAAAGGACTTTTTCCCGTACCACCGACGCTGAGATTGCCGATCACGACCACGGGAATTCGTGCGCGATAGCTGCCGATCAGTCCGGACCGGTAGAGCGCACGACGCACGCTGGTGACCAAAGCGAAGAGCGCACTCAAGGGCGCGAGCAGCGCCGCACCCGGCTGATCGCGGTACCAAACCCCTTGCAACCAGGCTTCAATCTTTGTCGTCATCGGACTTGGCAGTCATCAGACCGCGAACTGCAGGCGGTGCAGCTGCGCGTAGGGCCCGTCGCGTTGAATGAGTTCGGCGTGTCGACCACTCTCGACCACCCGCCCCTCGTGCAGCACGACGATGAGATCGGCCTGCTCGATGGTCGAGAGACGATGCGCAATGACGAGTGTGGTACGGCCGCGCTGCAGCGTGGCGAGTGCAGCCTGGATGCGACGCTCGGACTCGTTGTCGAGCGCACTCGTGGCTTCATCGAGCACCAAAACCGGCGCATTTTTGAGCAGCGCCCGTGCGATCGAGACGCGCTGTCGCTGTCCGCCCGAAAGCTGCGAGCCGCGCTCGCCCACGGGCGTGTCGAGTCCCTCGGGGAGCTCGGCCGCAAAGTCCATCACATAAGCGGCGCGTGCAGCATCTTCGACGGCCGGTGCCGAGGCCTCGGAAATATTGAACGCGATATTGCGGCGGATGCTGTCGTCGAACAGCATCACTTCCTGGCTGACGACGCTCACCTGCCGGCGCAGATCGTCGCGGCGATACTCGCGCAGATCGACCCCGTCGAGCAGTACGCTGCCGCTATCCGGATCAAAGAAACGCGGCAACAGGTTGGCGAGCGTGCTCTTGCCACTACCCGACTTGCCGACGATGGCGACCGTCTGACCCGGGCTGACCTTGAAGCTGACCCCCGAGAGCACTTCGCCCTGTGCACTCGAGTAGCTGAAACCCACATCGCGAAACTCGATGGCACCCTGCGCCCGCGCGATCGTGCGCGAACCGCCTGCATCCTCGATTGGCGTATCAAGGACCTCGAACACGCTCGCGCCGGCGGCAATGCCTTGCTGCAGCGGCCCGAACACCTGCACCAAACGACGGAGCGGCGCGGTAATCAGCAGCAGCGCAGTCATGAACGCCATGAACTCATCGACGCGCATCTGCTGCGTGAACACCTGGCGGATCGAAAAGAACAGCACACAGGCGAGTCCGAGCGAAGCAATGATTTGTACTACCGGGTTGGCGAGCGCCCGCGCACCGATCAGACGCATGTTGCTGTGGCGATTGCGCTCGTTGGCAGTGGCAAAGATATTTTCTTCGTGACGCTCGGCGTTGAAACTTTTGATCACCTTGTGACCATCGAGCGCTTCTTTGGCCACGCGCGTGACATCGCCCATCGACGCCTGGATGCGCGCGCTGTAACGACGGAAGGAGCGGTTGATGTACTGGATCAGCCAGGAAATCGGCGGCGCGAGCGCAAGTACAAAAACCGCAAGCTGCCAGTTGTACCAGAACAGCATCGCGATCAAGCCGATGATGGTGAGGGTGTCGCGAATGAGTACGGTCACCGCGTTGGTCGTCGCCTCGGCCACGAGCTCGATGTTGTACGTGAGGCGCGACAGCAGCCCGCCTGAAGCGGCCGTGTCGTAATGCCTCGTCGGCAGACGCAGGTAGTGGGCGAAGAGTTCGGCGCGCAAAGTTTTGATGATCTGCCGACCGACCCAACCCGGAAAATAATTGGAGATGTAATCGCCGATGCCCCGCAGCGTGAACAGCAGCACGGCACCGAGCGGAATCGCCCAAATGATGCGCGGGTCAGGATCGACGAAGGTGCCACCCAAAAAGCGCTGCACCAACACCGCGAGCGCCGCGTCGGTCGCCGCGAACAGCGCCATGCCGACCACGCCGATGAGGAACATGCCGAGGTGCGGGCGCGCATAGCCCAACAAGCGGCGGTAGACCTTGGCGGCGTCGGTGATTTCGACCGGCGTTTGGCTCAAGGGCGTGGTGGATCCTGCATGGCATCGGCAAGCCGACGGTTACTGCCGTGGATCATAGCGCCAGAGGGGGGCGGCCTGCAGGCCGGCGTGCCTGAGCCAGCGCGGCGGCAAGCCTGCCCGCAGGTGCAAGGTCACGGCTCCCTGCTCGGCAATGGCGTAGACGCGCTCGGCCGCGATCTGCCAACTGCTCGCGACGCGCTCTCGACGATCGGCAGCGCCATCGCGGCCGCCGAGTAATACCCACTGCGCATCGACCGCGCTCACGAAATCGGCCGTGACGGCAGTCGGCGAACCGCGCCGCGGCGCTACGACCACCGTAGCCGCAAGATCGAGCTCGCCACGCTGCGCGCGGACCGCGAGCCCCGCAGCCTCTCGCGCATCGATACGCTCGGGGATCAGCACCGTGGGGTTCGCCTTGAAGCCGACGCGTAGTACGCAGGAGCCGTCAGCTTCGCCAAAGTGCGTGAACTCGACGCCATCCCACCGCCACTCACGCGGCAGCGTGCAATCTTCGAGCGCACGTGCAGCGCCCGGCCATTCGCCACCGCCCGCGAGCTGCGCGACCTTCGCACCCTGCATCAGGCGCGCAGCCCCCGCAGCGCGATAGGCATGGGTTCGACTGAGCAGCAACAGATCGATTTTTTTGATACCGAAACTGCGTAGCGCCGGTAACACCAGTCTCTCGGCCGCTCGACCCTCGCTGTCGAAATCCTCACCGGTGTCGTACACGAGCGTGTGCTGTTGCGTGCGAATGATGAACGCTGCGCCATTACCCGCCTCCAGCGCCGTCACCATGACTTCGCCCTGCGCAGGTCTTTCTGCGCGCAGCCACGGCAGACTCGCCAGCGGATTCCACTCGATGGCGGCCCAAGGCTGCGACGCCACGGCAACCAATGCTGGCCATAGTGCTTCGTGAACGCGCTCTCCCAGCCACCAAATGGGTCGCGCTGCCGATACGGACCAAAGTCCGAGGGCACTGCCGCCGAGTGCGACCGGTACCAGCACGAACGAAAACACCGGAATCGCCGCGAGGTTCACGAGAAGCCCGGCAATCGAAACGCTGGAGAACCAGAGCAGCGTGATCGGCAACAGGGCGAGACTGACCCACCACTGGGTGCGTAAATTTTCGCGCAGCCACGCCAAGGCTTTTCGCTGCAACGACCTGCCCGCGCGCGAGGGCTCGTCAATTCTTTGAGTACTCGCCGCGTCGGCTTTTTCAGCCTTGTCGGTCTCCCCTGCAAAAATCAGCGCCGCCATCGCAATGAACGACAGCCAAAAACCCGACGAGAGCGCAGCGAAAGGATCGATGCAGAGCACGACGACCAGCGCCACCCCGAGCACATCGAAGGGTGCATGCACCCGCCCGGAAAGCCGCAAGGACCACCACACCGCGAGCATCACGACCGTGCGCTGCGTCGGGATCCCGAAACCCGCGAGCAGCGCATAGCCGCAGGCGGCGGGCACACCGAGGCTCGCGGCAAAGATTTCGCGATCGATGTACCCCGCGAGCCTTTGCGAGCGACGCCAAAGCGCCCGCGCACAGGCCGCGACCAACCAGCAAAAGAGCGTCACGTGCATGCCGGAAATCGCCACCAGATGCGTGGTGCCAGTGATGCTGAAGGTCTGCCACTGCTCGCGACTCACCTCGCCCGTGGCACCGACCGCAAGCCCAGCAAAGAGCGCCGCTGCATCGCGATCGACTACAGCGTCGCGCACGCCGCGCGCCAGTTGCTCGCGCAGCACGAGCAAGCCACCTTGTGCGCTCGCCGAGCGTTCGTTGAGAGTGGAAGGCAATACCCTCGCCCGACCCTGCAGTCGATCGCGAAAGAACTCGCGCTGTTCATCAAAACCACCCGGATTGCTGTTCGCCCGCGGCGTCGACACCTGCAGCAGCAGACGCCAGCGCTCACCGGCACGCGGCAGTGCGTAGGGCTCGCGCCAGCTGATCCGTAATCGTAATTTACGCTGCAGTCGCTCGGGTGATTCGATATGCACCAGCGCATCGAACTCGAGCGCGAGCCCGCTGCGCTCGGTCAGCGAATCGACCACGACGTCAGCGATCACCCGTACACCTTCATCGGCCGGCGACCAGCGCTGCGCGAGCTGATCGAGTGCAACGAGCAAGGTCAGCAAGGCCGCCACCGAGCTCACGCCGAACGCAAGCAAAGAGCCCCTGAAGCGCGGCAATGAATAGTCAAAGAAAAAGCGCAGCACCCACGGCAAGAGCAACGCCAGAGGGGATAACAGCGCGAGCGCAAGCACGGTCAGAAGATTGGGGCGTAGCGGTCCGTAGAGCGCCGCTATGGTGCCGAGCAGGGTCGCCAGTCCGACGACGGTGCTGCTAGAGTGGCGCCCCGAAATGCTCCGCGACACCAATCGTCACCTCGGCCGACGGGCACAGGCGCTGCGCGATGCGTGGTATCTGCGACCCTTCGCCCATGTTTTCGTCGACCCGCGGCTGTGGTCGCTACAGCGTCGCGGCATCACGGGCGCGTTCGGTGTCGGACTGTCGATCTGCTTCGTGCCGCTGCCCGTACACATTCCGGTGGCCTTCATGCTGGCGATGCTCCTGCGACTGAACGTGCCAACGCTGATCGGCACGGTGTTCATCGTGAACCCGATCACCGCGGTGCCGATCTATTACCTCGCCTATCTGACGGGTCGCACGCTGCTTGGCGAAACGCCGGGGCAGTTCCGCTTCGAACTCAGTTGGGATTGGCTGCAACACGGTCTCGGACCGATGTGGCAGCCCTTTTTGCTGGGTTGCGTGGTCTGCGGGGCGATTGCCGGCTTCGTAGGCTGGATTACGCTCGATCGGATCTGGCGGTGGCGGGTGCAGCAGAAATACCGCACGCGCGGCTGTCGAACCAAGTCATAAACCGGGCGTAAACGCGCGGATTCGCGGCTCAACTCACCAGTCGACCTTCGCTCAAAGTGAGCACGCGATCCATGCGCGCTGCGAGTCGCGCATCGTGGGTGACGATGACGAGCGTGGTGTGACGCTCGCGGTTCAGTCGCAGCATCAGCTCAAAAACCTGCTCGGCGTTGCGACCATCGAGATTGCCGGTGGGCTCATCGGCAAATACCAGCGCGGGTTCGGTCACGAGCGCCCGCGCCACCGCCGCCCGCTGCCGCTCGCCACCCGAGAGCTGATGTGGCCGATGCGTAAGCCGCTCGCCGAGCCCCACTTCCTCGAGCAAGGCCTGCGCCTTGGCCTTGGCCTCTGCGGTCGGCAGGCGACGTACGAGCAGCGGCATGGCAACGTTCTCGAGCGCGCTGAATTCCGGCAGCAAATGATGAAACTGATAGATGAACCCGATACTGCGATTGCGCAGCGCACCGCGCTCCGCTTCATCGAGCGCGTGCAGATCACGACCCGCGATGCGCACGTGACCCGCGGTCGGTCGGTCGAGCCCGCCCAAAATTTGCAGCAGCGTGGTTTTGCCCGAGCCCGAGGCACCGACGATCGCCACGCACTCGCCACGCGCGAGTTTGAGCTCGAGCCCATCGAGTATGCGCAAGGTGCTCGCGCCCTCGCGAAACTCGCGGACCAATCCCTCGGCCTCGAGTACAAGTTCGCGCTCAGATTCACTCATGCCGCAAGGCCTCCGCCGGCTCCGTTCGTGCTGCGCGCCAGGCAGGATAAAGCGTCGCCAAGGCGCAAAGCGCAAACGCCACGGCGCAGACCCTCGTCACATCGCCCCACTCCACCACTGCAGGCAGATCGGTCATGAAATAAACCTTGGCATCCATGAACTGTACGCCGAACAGCCCTTCCATGCCGCGTACGATCGCCTCGATCTGATCGGCAAGCGCAATGCCCAGCAGCGCCCCTGTCAGCGTCCCCACGAGTCCGATCAGCACACCCTGAATGGCGAAGGCGCGCAGAATATCGGCGCGCGAGGCGCCCAAGGTGCGCAGCAAAGCAATATCACCCTGTTTTTCTTTGACGATCATGACCAGCGTCGAAACGATGTTGAACGCGGCGACGCCGACAATGATCAATAAAATGACGAACATCATGCCCTTGGTAAGTTCGATCGATTGGAAGAAGTTGGCGTGATTACGCGTCCAGTCGCTCACGTAATAACCCCCGCCCAGGGCGAGTGCGAGCTCGCGCACGGTGTCTGCGGCGCGCCGCGGATCTTCGAGCGCGAGGCGGATGCCCGTGACCTCGCCACGCATTCGATAGAGTCGTGCGGCATCGTCAATATTCATCAGTGCAAGCCCACGATCGAACTCGTACATCCCTGACTCGAAGGTGCCGATGACCTCGAGTCTGCGCATGCGCGGCTGCACGCCTTCAGGGGTCGCTGTGCCCTCGGGCACGATCAGCACCACCTCATCGCCACGCGCGACGCCCAACTCTCGCGCCAGTGCCGAGCCGAGCACGACGCGCCAGGAACCCGCGACCAAATCTTCGATGCGCGCATCGCGCAAATGTTGGCTGAGTCCCGTGGCCGCACGCTCAAGTTGCGGATCGATGCCCCGCACCGCCGAACCCAGCACGCGACTGCCGCGCGAGATCATGGCCTGCGCTTCGACGTAGGGCACGGCATGACGAACGCCTTGAGCTTGCAGCGCCCGCGCGCGAACGTTCTGCCAGTCAGGCAGCGTGCCTTCGAGCCCCATCAAAGTCGCATGCGAGGTGACCGAGAGAATGCGCGATCGCAACTCGCGCTCGAAACCGTTCATCACCGAGAGCACCACGATCAGCACCGCAACGCCCAGCATCAGACCGAACGTCGAGATGAAGGCGACAAAAGACACGAAGCCGCGCCGATGCGTCGAGCGCAGGTAACGCGTGCCGACCAGCCATTCCCACGAGCGCTGCATGATCTACTCGTACCTCAGCGCTTCGGCGGGTTCGACCCGCGAGGCGCGTAGTGCGGGGTACACCGTGGCCGCAGCCGTGATGATGAGCGCGACTGCGGCAATCAGCAGCACATTCTCGATCCTCACCTCGGCGGGAATCTGCGTCACGTAATACACGCTCGGATCCATGATCCGAAAGCCGAAGATGCTCTCGAGCACGGGCACGATGCTGCCGACGTTGTCGGCAACCAGCACTCCGAGCAGCACCCCGAGTACGACGCCCGCCCAACCGATCACCAGCCCCTGCGTCAAAAATATCTCTAGCACGCTGCGCGGTGTGGCACCGAAGGTGCGCAAAATCGCGATGTCAGTACGTTTGTCGGTGACCACCATCACCAGCATGGCGACGATGTTGAACGCAGCGACGCCGACGATCAGCATCAGAATGATCGTCATCATCGCCTTCTCTATACGGATGGCCCGGAAATAATTGGCGTGATCCTGCGTCCAATCGCGCAAACCGAGCCCGCGGCCGAGGCGAGCACCGAGCTCGCGATTGAGCGCGGGTGCGGCCATCGGATCGGCAAGCTTCACGTGCAGACCGAACGATCGCGCATCATCCAGCGTGAGTTCGCGGACATCGTCGATATGAGCGAGCGCGAGCGTGCCGTCATGATCGTGTAGACCGACTTCAAAGATTCCGCTCACCGTGAACTCGCGCAGGCGCGGCGAGGGCGCGCCGCTTTGATCGACTCCGGGTACGAGCAAGCTCACTCGATCGCCGCTGACCACGCCAAGCAGGCGGGCGACGACGCTGCCGAGAATCAAGCGATCTTCGCCGGGGACCAAGCTCTCGAGACGACCCTCGACCATGGCCGAGGCTGCAGCCGAGACGTTGCGCTCGAGCGTCGGGTCGATCCCGCGCAGTTGCACGGGCAGCATCTCGGGCGTGCGCAGAGCGAGTGACTGGATTTCGACGTAGGGCGCGACGCCCTGCACCCGCGAATCCGCGCGCAACACCGCGAGAGCCTGCTGCCAGCCGTAGTCGCGGGCCTCGGCCGAGACGCCCTCTTCGACCGTCGCCACCACCCGAGCATGACTCGAGAGCGCGAGCAAGCGATCGCGCAATTCACCCCCGAAGCCATTCATGACCGAGAGCACCACGATCAGCGCGGCCACGCCCACGGCGACGCCGGCGAGCGACACCCAGGTGATAAAGGACACGAAGAATTTCCGCGTTCGTGAGCGCACGTAGCGCAAACCGACGAACAGCGAGAGGGGCTGGAACATCGGGTTGAATTTAACCACATCGCAGGGCTTGCCTCCGTGGGGCGGCCCGGTAAGCTTGCGCGCCCATGTCGCGGCTCCTCCGGCCCCTCATTCCGAATTCCGGGCGCCCGCAGGTGCACTGGACGGGCTTGCATGGCAGCGCCACGGCCCTGGCCCTCGCCGAGGCTGCCGCAGCCGATGAGCGCCCTTGGCTGGTCATCGAGCCTGACAGCCGCAGCCTCGAGCGCCGGCGCGCTGAGCTCGGCTTCTTTGCCCCCGCAGAGCTGCGCGTGCTCACCCTGCCCGACGGCGAGGTGCTGCCCTATGACGTGTTCTCGCCGCATCCGGACATCACGAGCGAACGCCTGCTGGCGCTTGCCGAGTTGCCCACCCTGCGCCGCGGCCTGCTGCTCGTCACCGTCGATACGCTGCTGCAACGGCTCGCCCCGCAGCAGTACGTCGCGAGTCGCAGCTTCTCGCTCGCGGTGGGCGAGCGGCTCGCCCTGGAGGCCTTCCGCCTGCGGCTCGCCGAGGCGGGCTATTCGAGCGTCAGCCAGGCCGCAGGTCCCGGCGAATACGCCATGCGCGGCTCGCTGCTCGATGTATTTCCGATGGGGACGGATTCGCCCCTGCGCATCGATCTCTTCGACGATGAGATCGAGGCGATTCGCAGCTTCGATCCGCAGACCCAACGCTCGCAGGACACACTGAACTCGATCCGCCTGCTGCCCGCCCGCGAGATGCCGCTCGATGGCGACTCGGTGCGCGCCTTCCGTCGCCGCTATCGCACACGCTTCGAGGGCGACCCCACGCGCAGCGCGATCTACCGCGGCGTCAGCGATGGCATCGCCCCTGCCGGCATCGAGTTCTATTTGCCGCTTTTCTTTGATGAAACGGCGACGCTATTCGACTACCTGCCTGCCAACGCTTTGATCGCCGATCTCACGGGGGATCTCGACGGGACGATCGGCAAAGCCTGGCAGGCCCTGCAGGCGCGTTTCGAGGACCGCTGTGGCGATCTCGAGCGACCGCTGCTGCGACCCGAGGAGCTTTTCATTGACGGTGCAGCGGTAGGCAGCAGCATCGGCACTCGGCAGACGATCACGCTGCACAGTTTTCGCAGCGAGTCAGCCGGGCCCGAGACCTGCGACTTCGGTTCGCGACTCCCGCAAGAGCTGCGCCTCGATGCGCGCGCCGAGAAACCTCTCGCGCCGCTGCAAAGTTTTCTGGCGAATCACCCGGGTCGCGTGCTGCTTGCCGCCGACTCGCCGGGGCGGCGTGAAGTGCTCGGCGAGCTCTTGCGTGGCGCCAATCTCAGGGCGACCCCCTGCGAGGGCTGGACGCAGTTCGTCGCCGGCAACGCGCAGCTTGCGCTCACAGTGGCGCCCGAACTCGCCGGGCTCGCGCTCAGCGAACCGTCGCTCGTGGTGCTCTCCGAATCGCAGCTCTTTGGCACGCGCGCTCGTCAGGAGCGGCGCCGCCGCAAAATCACCGCCGACCCGAACGCCATCCTGCGCGATCTGCAATCGCTGACCGCGGGCGCCCCTGTCGTACACGAGGAGTACGGCGTCGGTCGCTATGTCGGGCTGCAGGTGATGGAAGTCGGCGGTCAGAGCGGTGAATTTTTGGTACTCGAGTACCAAGGCGGTGATCGGCTGTACGTGCCCGTGCACTCGCTGCACCTCATCAGTCGCTACTCGGGTGCCGCCCCTGAATCGGCGCCCCTGCACAAGCTCGGTACCGATCAATGGAGCCGTGCCCGCAAGCGCGCAGCCGAAAAAGTACGCGATGTCGCCGCCGAACTGCTCGATCTTTATGCGCAGCGCAAGGCCCGTCGCGGTTTGCGACTCGAATCGCGTGATCTTGAATATCAGGCTTTTGCCAACGCCTTCCCCTTCGAAGAAACCGCCGATCAAGCCGATGCCATCGGCAAGGTCGTGGCTGATCTTTGTTCCGAGCAACCGATGGATCGCATCGTCTGCGGTGACGTCGGTTTCGGCAAAACTGAAGTCGCCATGCGCGCCGCCTTCGTCACCGTGCAGGCTGGCAAGCAGGTCGCGGTGCTCGTGCCGACCACCCTGCTCGCGCAGCAGCATGCCGCAAACTTTGCCGATCGCTTTGCCGACTGGCCGGTGCGTATCGAATCTTTGTCGCGCTTTCGCTCGACCCGCGAATCTACGGCCGTACTCGAGGGCATCGAGAAAGGCACCGTCGATATCGTCATTGCCACGCATCGGCTGTTGCATGCCAACGCGCGCTTCAAAGATCTCGGGCTCATCATCGTCGATGAGGAACACCGATTTGGCGTGCGCGACAAGGAACGCCTGAAAACCCTGCGCGCCGAAGTGCACGTGCTCACGCTGACCGCAACCCCCATCCCGCGCACACTCAACATGGCGCTCGGGGGACTACGCGAACTGTCGTTGATTGCGACGCCGCCCGCGGAGCGTCTCGCGATCAAGACTTTTGTCAGCGAGTGGAGCGATGCGGCCGTGCGCGAGGCGATCCTGCGCGAGCTGCGCCGCGGTGGGCAGGTCTATTTTGTGCACAACGAAGTCCGCGACATCGAGAAAGTGGCGGCCGATCTCGCCACCCTCGTGCCCGAGGCCAACATTCGCGTCGGCCACGGACAAATGCGCGAGCGTGAACTCGAGCAGCTGATGGTCGATTTCTATCACCGACGGTTCGACATTCTGGTCTGCACGACCATCATCGAGAGCGGTATCGATGTGCCAAGTGCCAATACCATCCTCATCGATCGCGCCGATCGTTTCGGTCTCGCGCAGCTGCACCAAATGCGCGGTCGGGTCGGTCGCTCGCATCATCAGGCCTACGCCTATCTTTTGATCCCCTCGCGCAAGGCGCTCGCCGGCGATGCCCTCAAACGCCTTGAGGCACTCGAGTCGCTCGAAGATCTGGGTGCGGGCTTCGTACTGGCGACCCACGATCTCGAGATTCGCGGGGCGGGTGAATTGCTCGGCGAGGAACAAAGCGGCGAGATGACCGAAGTCGGTCTCACGATGTATCTCGATATGCTAGACCGTGCGGTCAAGGCGATGAAGGATGGCCGTACGATCGATCTCGCTGCGCCCCTCGCCTCGCAGGCCGAGGTCGAAATGCGCGTGCCCGCGCTGCTGCCCGAGACCTACGTCAGCGATGTGCATGTGCGACTCGCGCTGTACAAAAAAATCGCGGCTGCTGCCGATAACGACGCGCTCGATACGCTGACCGCAGAACTCGTCGATCGCTTCGGCGAGCTGCCGCCGCAAACCCTGAACCTGTTGCGCAACGCGCGGCTGCGGCTGATCACGCAGCGGCTCGGCATCCGCCGGCTTGATTTCGGTGGCCATGGCGGCACGGTGCTATTCGAGACCGAAAATCGTATCGATCCGCTAGCAGTCATCCGTCTCATTCAGGATCGATCGCGCGAGTACCGGCTCGAAGGGCCGCTCAAACTGCGTATCTCACGCGATCTTGACGACGAAGCCGAGCGCTATGAATTTGTCAGCGGGCTGCTGCAGAAGCTCGCCGCCGCAGCCTGAGACCGCTCGGCTATCATTGGCCTATGCACCTGCCCTCCATCATGCGACCAAACTTGAGCATGCGACCGAGCCTCGCCTGCCTCGCCATGGTGTGGCTCGGTCTTCTCGCGAGCCCGCCCGCCGTCACCCAAGGCGCCGCCGCCAGCACCTACAACATCGAGGTGCTGATTTTCCGCATGAACGGACCGCGCGAGGGCGAACCCGGCGCGGCCGCCGCGCGCTCGGCAAGCGGTGACTCGGCCCAAGGCGCCACACAGGTCGCCCGCTATGTGGGCGCACTGCCCGTCGCCAAGCTGCAGCTTGCAGGGGCTCGTCAAAAACTGGCGGGCGCGGGATATCGCGTGCTTGCGCATACCGGCTGGACGCAGACCGCCAGCAGCTGGGGCTCACGCAATGGGCTCGCGGTCGAACGCGTGGGCCTGCAAGTACCGGGCCTCAGCGGACAATTTTTGCTCGAACGCGGTTCACTCCTGCATTTCGGCATGAACCTGCGCTACACGCCCGAGGGCGGCGCTGCGCTGCAAATGAGCGAGATTCGCCGTATCCGCTTCAATGAAAAGAATTACTACGATCACCCGGGCTTGGGTGTCGTCGCAGTGATCACGCCCGGCGCCAAATAAAGGCCCGACGGCAAATACATCGCCTCGCGGCGCGTCAGGCCAGCCGCAAATCAGGCGGCGCCATGCAACGTTCGAGGGCGCGCTGCGCTGCCTGCCACTCAGCCGACTCCCGCAAAGAATCTGGGGTCCATTGACCGCGCCCGCGCAGGCGCACCCTGCGCAACGCCGCTGCCGCATCGACTGGGGCCTCGAATCCGTCGAGCAGTGCGATCACGCTCTCGCGATGATTACAGACCGGCAGTACGTCGCATCCCGCAGCCAAGGCTTTCTCGGCACGCTCGACAATGCCGCCCACGGCTGCAGCGCCCGCCATCGACAGATCATCCGCAAAAACCACACCCTGAAAACGCAGCTCGTTGCGCAGATAGCCGCGGATCCAGCGCTGCGAGGCACTCGCAGGGACATCATCGATCTCGGGATAAAGCACATGCGCAACCATCACGCCCGCGAGTGCGTTGGCAATGAGCACGCGATAGGGCGCGATATCGGGCTCGAGATCCGCCAGCGATCGCCGATCGACCGGCAAGGCGTGGTGAGAGTCAGCGACCACTGCGCCATGGCCCGGAAAATGTTTGGCGGTGGCCACCATGCCCGCTGAGCGCATGCCGTGCATGTAAGCGACGGCGAGCGCGCCGACCACCTCCGGATTGGCGTGCAAGGCGCGATCGCCGATGACTTCGCTCACGCCGTAATCGAGGTCGACGCAGGGCGCAAAAGACAGATCAACGCCGACGGCCCGAAGCTCTGCTGCCATCAACCAGCCAAGCTCGCGCGCGAGTGCGAGACCGGCCCGCGGCGCGGCATCGTGCTCGTGACCGATACGCCGCAGCGGCGGCAGCCGCGAAAAACCTTCACGAAATCTTTGTACGCGACCGCCTTCGTGATCGACACCGACGATCAGCGCCGGATTGCGCACGGCGTGAATGTCGGCGACCAGTTGCTGCAGTTGCCGAGGATTTTCGTAGTTACGCGCAAACAGGATCACGCTGCCGACCAGCGGGTGCTGCAGCAACTCGCGCTCGATGGACTGCAGCACCGTACCCTGAAGATCGATCATCAGCGGTCCTAAAGTCATCGTGAGGCCTCCAGCACGGTAATGGACTCGACGTGGTTGGTATGCGGAAACATGTCGATCACGCCCGCAGCCGCAAGTTTGTAGCCGTGCTCGTGACAGAGCAGGCCGAGATCGCGTGCCAAAGTGCCCGGGTGACAAGATACGTAAACCATCCGCTCGGCACCCTGCGCAGCGAGTTTCGGCAGTACCTCGATCGCACCAGCGCGGGGCGGATCGAGCAGCACACGATCGACGCGACCGGCGAGCGCCGCCGCCCCCCCATCCGCTTCAGCAAGATTCGCCACATGAAAACGCGCATTGCTCAAATCATTGAGCGCGGCGTTGTGGCGGGCTCTGGCGACGAGCCCCGCCTCGCCCTCGATACCCACCACCTCGGCGACCCGACGGGCGATCGGCAACGTGAAATTGCCGAGCCCACAGAAGAGATCGAGCACCCGATGATTCGGCTGCAACTCGAGCAGTTCGATCGTCCGCGCAATCAGCGCCTGATTGACCGCGCCATTGATCTGCACGAAATCGGTCGCCTGAAATTCGTAGCGTAGGCCTTCGGCAGGCAAGCGGTATTCGAGCGCGACGTTTGCTGCGTTGCTGGCTGCATCAAGCGGACGAATGCTATCGAGACCCCCCGGCTGCCGATCGATACGCAGCCCGTGCGTCGCTGCAAAAGCCGCGAGCGCCGCGCGATCCGCTTGGCAAAGCTCAACCAGCGTACGCAGCACGAGCACGGTGAGATTGTCAGCCACCGCCACCTCAATCTGCGGAATCGAGGCCCGCGCCTCGAGCCCAGTGAGTAGCTCAGAGAGCGGTGTGATCAATCCATCAAGCGGTGGCGCAAGGATCTCGCAGCGCTCGAGCGCTGCAATATAAGGCTTGGCGCGTTCCCGGAAACCGACGAGCACCCGGCCGCGCTTCGGCACGAACTTGGCACCGAGCCGCGCCCGACGACGGTAATTCCATACCGGTCCCGCGAGCGGCTCCAGCCAACGCTCGGGACTCACGCGCCCGATACGCTCGAGATTATCGGCGAGCTCCCGCTGCTTGGCCTGCAACTGCGCCGCGGGCGACATGTGCTGCAGCGAACAGCCGCCGCACACTCCGAAGTGTGCGCAACGCGGCGTCGTACGCGCCGCCGAGGCCGCGATCACCTCGAGCAATTCGCCCTCATCGTGCTGTCGATGCTGGCGAACCCGGCGAAACCGAATGCGCTCGCCAGGCAAGGCGCCCGCCACGAACGCCGTCTTGCCCTCACGCACGACACCCTCGCCATCATGATTGAGCGCCGCGACGACCGCCTCTTCGGGCGGACCCGGGGGCCTCGGACCGCGACTCATGAAGTTTGATCTCGAC
>Ga0169931_10008452_pt1 | contig 15013 bp, 3 predicted proteins | sample Kivu_15m_20L_FD_129675 | JGI IMG/M metagenome (GOLD analysis project Ga0169931, IMG submission 129675) | Freshwater microbial communities from Lake Kivu, Western Province, Rwanda to study Microbial Dark Matter (Phase II) - Kivu_15m_20L... | ecosystem: Environmental > Aquatic > Freshwater > Lake ... | reverse complement strand
TAATTCCACAGACTAATGCAATAAATCTAAGCAACAACTAACAAATCCAAAAAGACGACTATCCGTAAACAACTTGCGGCTATAGCAGGTCAACTCTCAGCATAAAACAGAGCATGAAGTATTACTATTTATTAATGATGTTTTATTGTAGTTAATCGAAGTAATATAGCTTATTTGTAAATTAAGCAGTATGAGCGTGTAATATTAATCGAATGAAAAAGGACAAAAAGAAATACTCAGGGTATATGGGGAAATATTCAGGTGGCCAGGAGATTGCTCTGAAGAACAATTGGCAGCCCTCGATGGTTTCCGTAACTAGGCTATAGCTCTCAATGGTGGGGTACTGGACCCTCGTTGGGATGATTACTATCTACTTCGTTTCCTAAGGGCTAGACAGTTCAAACGCAAGGAAACTTTAAAGATGTGGACAGATTACATGTAATGGCGCAAGAAGAACAATATCGACAACATCAAAGTATATATCTAAACACAAAGACATTCTACTTCCCCGAGTTGGGTGAGCTCAGAAAGTTATATCCTCACGGCTATCACATGTACGACAAACAAGTAAGAATTTAGTAAAACAGTATCGACCCGTATACATCGAGAGAGTTGGAAAAACCGATATAGAACATATTCTCAAACTTACCTCATAAGGCAGATTGCTTGATTACTATGCCATGGGCTACGAAATTCTTCAGTAAGTCATCTTTCCTTCCCTCACATAACTAAAAAGAAAATAGACGGGAGATGATACAAGAGTTGGACAGACTTGCTGTATTCTTGATCTAAAGGATATCAAGTTGAGTGGGGCTAATACTGCTTACAAGTTTGTTAAACCAGCTTCGCAGATGGCCCAAAACTGCTATCCAGAAATGTTAGGCAAGTATATTTTGTAGGATTCAGTATGTTCATCATCAACGCGCCTTTTCTTTTTACAGGTATCTGGGCTATCGTCAAAATGTGGCTGGATGACAAAACTAAATAAAAAATACATATTCTTGGAGGTAGCTACAAGAAAGAGCTGCTCAAGTATATCGATGCAGATAAACTACCAGATTTCTTGGATGGAGGCACTTCTATTCTTAAGGACGGCACTTTGAGCTACAACGTTGGTCCTTGGAATCCAGATGGTGATGAGTTTTATCCTCATTGCTTCAAGAAGATGGCCGAGCTCAAGAAATAATAGAAGTAGTAATAGCAGAAGTAAATTGAGAAAGTTTAAAAGAAAGTTGAGTAGCTTTCGTTGAAAGGCGAAGTCAAGTAAGAGACCCAGGCTTCTAGAGATGAATCATAAAACGCAGTAAAATGATCCTTATGACTCTATAGACCATAAATACTAAACACAAATATCTTAATACATTTAGGTCTAGAAACATAGATAAGTTTCATTTAATCATACAAACATCATTTTAAACCCGACTAATTAATCCTAATATCCATATTTTAAATATCAAAATGTAGCAAAAAACTTATTTGCTCAAATCCCTCAAAACCCTTCTAGCACTTGATTAAGCCCCTTACGAGCTATCAGAATCACCTGCTCTAGGAAAATTCATCGAGGATCCTAACCAAACTAAACTTTTGATCTCCGCCCTTCCTACCAAATAGTTCAAAATCATCAACAACCACTCACAATTGCCTCAGGAAGGAAACATCATACAGATCAGCAAGTTTACTCCAGAATCTAGTTTGAGTAGTTTCTTCAATTTCAATATCAGACCTGCCAAAGGATTCAAGGATCTAGTCAAACAACTAAGTCATGTCTACCAGCCTATCGCAAACAGGACCAAACATCCCTCTCTTATACAGGTCAAATAACTCAGAGCTGTGCTTGAAAGTGAGACTAAAAAACAATTTACAGGCTAAGATGATTTAAGTTTCACTTCATTCGAGGAGTAGTTTGATTTTTGGCAAGAAGTTGATCTTGAGAAACCTACGCCTAGAGTTGCTTTTTTCCTTAAGGAATATACAACTATAAGCAAGAACTGGAGAGGAGGTACTTAGCTGTCAAGACTAAGCACACTTATATAAACAACTTGGGCTGTCATCTTTTCCATATGGAACTCAACCCACAAATATCCCTAAAAACGATTTTTGAAGTTAATTTAAGTTTTCTAGAAAGAAGTAAAAACCAATATCAGAATGGCTTTTGCTCGTGAAAGCGATCTACTTGAATCAACTTTCGATATCAGACAAATGTTAGTCTAGTCGATCAAATGCTGCAACATATTCCTCAAGTTAATGGAATACAACTCGCAAACTGCTAAAAATAAACTACCGGCTCTTAGAAGCAAAATCATCCAGGAACTTAAAGATAAGATCATGGCAACTTATAGAACTAAATGCAAAGTTGAGTTTTTGCTTAAACTTTTCAAACAAAACATGATCACCTAAGATCCAGCTAGTCTTATGTTCTTGATAAAGGCATAGAATTTTATGTCTGATTTTACAAGTCAGTTCAAAAATAATCCTAAAGCAGTTCAAAAGCTTTAAAAATAGAAGGAAAAACTGTCAAATCTAACAGCAGCAGCTTTACCCATATTTTAGCAATAAGTCAAATAGACAATATAAAAACCTAATTTTAATTACCTACTTAAGACTCTTTAAAAATGGTATTACTTCCTTAGCGAGCCTCAATTTGCGACCTCAACTATTTAAGTTCAAGACATAGCTCTTCAAAAATCAATAGAATATCTCTAAAAATACTACAAAGATCAAATAAAAGCTGTATAAGCAAATGGAAACTAGAAATAGCCTTCTAAGCTTAGAATCGTCAAAAATATAATGAAAAGATTCACTCAAATCGACTAACTTATGAAATAGTTTGCCAATAATAGCGAAAATATGGCATCTTATCTTAAAAAATATTAGAAAAATTATCAACTTTTGACCAATATGGAAACTCAATTCATAGGTTCTTTCAATAAAAGATATGAAGATATATTGGCAACTGCTTCAAGTTCAATCATTGGTAAAAAGATTCTTAATTTTTCAATAGGAGATAGAGGAATGATGTTTCAGGTTGACGAAGCCTGTCATATTTTCATACGAGAGCTTGATTCGATGATCTAGATGGGCTATACTGATAAAATTTCAGATAAGTTACTAGCTCTTCACTAAACAGCTAAGCAATATCACAAAGACAATAGTTATATAGATAGCATACGTTCTCGATACAACTGGCTTTAAGGGAAACTACAGTTTTTCCAAAAACATATGCTAACTAAATAGATAAAATAGATCTAAGATATTGTCAAAAAACCACCAATAAGCAAAAAACTAGGAGGCAACTCTTACTAATGGAAAGACAGTTAATAAATAAACAACTTCATTAATATTCTTTCTTTAAGTGTCGACAAAATGACCAATTATCTCAAACTATTCAATTCTAGCGAGTCATAACTTGAATAGATATCTTTAGAACTGCTTTCTATTCAATACCATCCTAACAATTTTTTAGTTATTTCTCAAAAAATGTAAACCATGAATAAAATTATATAAGTAGCTTGTGTGAATAGAGACAGTAAGTTATGGCGTTAGCATTGGAAAAATAAACTTACTCAAGTTATATAAATCATTTGGCAGGAAACACTGGTCAAAGGAGTAGACATACCTATCACTGTACACACCACTCTAAATGCTAAGAAAAGCACATATGAACCTGCACTTTCTTAAGTTAAGTAGAAGTATTATAAAGAACTTAAGCAGTTTATAGGGTGGCCTCTTTAGCAAAAAATATTGTAAGGCCGTAGTCTAATCGAAGATTCAAATAATCTGATCGTTTAGATTTACAACAAAACATAAGAACAATTTGAAAACTTATAAAAAAGATTATCGAAATTCAAAATATTCTAAGAAAGATTGAGTTTAGATCTCGACAACATTGAATAAAAAATGAACAAATAAAGTATAAGTAGTCAGTAACTAGTAGATATTTTATCAACTTTGAAAGAAACAAAAAGCTAGATCTAGCAAATAAAAACATAATAAAAAATAGGATCTTTCTTTATTGATAATACTGCGCTTCAAGAAAATGTTTCATAGGCATTAAGCCAGCTCATAGAAGGACTTATTCAGCTTATTAAATACTCAATCAAACTTTAGAGCTAACAAGTCTAGTAGTACATCACTACAGTTATGTCGAAGATATAATCAAAGCCTAAAAATATGTAAGAAATGGCTGTGGCTATTCAAGATTTCGACAAAATAAAGCAAAATTAAAAATAGATAATGTAAAAAATAAAGAAAATATAACAAAAAAACCAAAATATAAGATCAATTACAGGAAGTTCTTTCAATACAGCAAACATGCTCAAAAGATGGTAAAACTTCCAAATGGCATCCGTTTAAATGAACAACATCCTTTCCTAGCAAAAAAGCAGAATCCAATAAGAAACAATCCGAAAGTGTGAATCTCTTGAAAAATAAGCAATAAAAGTATACAAAAGATATGAACAAATCAAACCTAAAAGTTAGGATCTTAACAGAGAAGAGGTTTTTGAACTTTATAGTAAAATTAAAGACTGGCAATTGTAGTGGAAATAGGTTTAAGAAAAATATACACAGATTTAGTCAGATATCAAACATTTTAATATGAAAATGCCGTAGTTTGCAACATACAAGGATATTAAAAGAAAATTACAGTACTAGCTTGGAAATTGGGTGTTTTTTATGCAGTATAGAGGAGAGGTTTAAAAATTATAGCCTGAGTAGTGGATAACTTTCAGGGGCAGTTTGAATAAATATCAGGAAATAATAAATTAGTATAACCAAAAAGCTAAATAATTAAGCAATTCAGACTCAGTTGCAAAGTTCATTAAAGAAGTACTTTAAGATAACAAGCAAACAATACCTTTACTTAGATGTATTACTGGTTAAAACTTCTAAAAAGAGCACTGGGGAATGCTTTTCTCTATACTTAAAATAAAAAACATAACTTCAGTCGATAAACTTACCTTCGGAGACCTAATTTCTTCAGATTTATTAGGAAAAGCTAATGAGCTTAGATAGTTATAGGCACGTTCTCGAGGATAGATGAATATCAGAGTAGCTCTTGATGATCTTGAAGCATGGAGTATTACTAGGTAGTTCTAGCTTACGGACTACAACTCGATGGGAAGAGTTACCTCGCTTATCAAATAATGGAAAGACGTCATGACTGAAGTTTCAGATCATCAAGCTCTTATCAACTCCATAAAAGACAACAGATACGCAGGAAGGTTCAAGAGTTAGATTTAGAACTACTAGACTAAATTCGGTATATTAGATGGTGCGTTACTTAAATTAAATCAAATTCAGAGAAAATGGATATATCTTTAGCCTATCTTCATGAGAGGTGCATTGCCTCAAGAGCAAGGTCGTTGGCGTCGACTTGATTAAGATTACAGGAATATCATGAATAACATTAATTTGAATCATCATGTCATAGAACTTGCAAATATTGCTGGATTTTTAGATACACTTAACACCATCATGGCTCAACTATAACGTTGCCAGAAAGCTTTGAATGATTACTTATAATAAAAACGAAACAAATTCCCAAGATTTTACTTTTTGGGTGATGATGATATGCTCTAGATCCTCGGCCAGTCACAAAATCCAACCATCATCCAACTACATTTAAAAAAACTATTTTCAGGCATACATACAGTCCATTTTGGTTAGAACAATTAAAAAATCTTAGCCATGAGATCTCATTTAAAATAGTAGGTAAAACTAAGCGAAGATGTCTAGGTTAGTTAGACTGTTTAAAACTGGTTAAACGATCTCAATAAAAACATGGTGGTTACTCTTAAAAACTAGACTAGTAGAATAAAAAAGAAAAAGATTGAAGACAGTTTTAGTTAGTTCAGCTCACAAATTATATGTCTATTCAATTAGTTAAATTTTAATGCTAATTGTATAAATGCTATAAAATCAGGTGGAGAACTTCAAGGTACACTAAAGGAACATCAAACCTTGTTGAATTCTCTTACTCAGAAATGCCATCAGACTAAAGACTAACTTGTTTTGGCAAAAATAAAATCTTTGATATTGGACGTCATCCATCAAATAACTATCCTAGAACATCTTATTCAACAAAAAACAAACTCTATAAGTGACTGGAACTGGTACAAACAGCTTAAATTTATCGAATAAGGCAATAATATCAGACTCAATATGGCTAATGCTTCATTCTAATACAGTTTTTAGTACCAAGGCAACGCACAAAAACTTGTGTATACTCCTCTAACTGATAAATGTTATCTAACTTTGACTCAAGCCATGCATATGGGTCTAGGAGGTAACCCTTACGGTCCAGCAGGAACAGGCAAGACGTAATCAGTCAAAGCTTTAGCCCTTGCTTTTGGTCGACAAGTTCTAGTATTCAACTGCGATTAAGGTCTTGATTTTCACTCAATGGGTCGTATTTTCATAGGTTTAGTCAAATGTGGAGCTTGGGGATGTTTTGATGAGTTTAATCGATTACTATAGTAGCAACTTTCAGCCATTTCTCAGCAAATACAAATCATCCAGTAAGCTATTAAAGCGAAATAAAATGTTATCAACTTACTAGGTAAAAGAGTGGATGTCAATTTTAACTCAGGTATTTTTGTGACTCTAAATCCTGCAGGTAAAGGCTATGGAGGTAGATCTAAATTACCTGATAATCTTAAACAGCTTTTCAGACCTGTAGCGATGTCCATTCCAGATAACTAACTCATCGCTTAGGTGTTACTTTTTGCCTAAGGATTTATCACGGCTAAGCTTCTTTCTCAAAAAATAATAACAATTTTTACTCTATCTAAACAACTTCTATCAAGACAGCTCCATTATGATTGGGGTCTTCGTGCCCTAAAAACTATTCTTACAGTCGCAGGTAGACTAGTCTTCTAATAAAAAGATAATATCAACGATGCCATATAAAGTTAGATCCTCATCAAAGCTTTAAGAATCAACACGATAAGCAAGTTGACATTTGCAGATATGCTTAAATTTAATGTTCTGGTCGAAGATGTCTTCCCTGGTATAAATATCAAAGATATCATATATGAACAAATAACTAAAGCTGTCAAATAAGTATTCGGAGAGTAGAAATTTGAGATGTTGCCTAACCAACTTAACAAAATATTACAATTTTATGAGGCAACTAAACAAAGGATAGGAGCTGTGTTGGTTGGACCTTCAGGATGCGGCAAAACAACCATATGGAGAACTCTTAAAAAAGCATATTAAAAACTCAAACAAACTGTTAAAATACATCTTATCAACCCTAAGGCTATGCCAAGATCATCTTTTTTGGGACACATGAACAACGACACAAGGTAGTTTTCAGAAGGAGTCCTTACTGTCTCAGCCCGTTAGGTCGTCAAATAAGACTCTAATGTCCTTAACTGGATCATTTGTGATGGAGATGTTGATCCTTAATGGATCTAAGCCTTAAACAGTGTCCTTGATGATAATCATCTTCTAACTTTACCCACAGGTTAGCGTATTTCTTTCGGAGCCAATGTCAATTTCATATTCTAAACCGATAATCTACAATTCGCATCTCCAGCTACAGTCTCACGTATGGGTATGATATACATGAACGATGAGGATATCAATATCAACAGTATTATTTTGAAATGGGCGAAAAAACTTAAACAATAACAACAGTTTATTGTCTCACAAGTGGGTTTTATTTAGGAAACTTGTGATAAGATATGGAAGATCGGTTAAAGTCAGATCGTAGAGACAACTAAAGTTGGGTTAGTCAGAAATGCTTTATCTTTGATATAAGATTCTGTCAACTAGCAGGAATTTAGACTTAATCTTGTCAAAGGATTAGCCTCTAATTTCGCAAAATAACAAAGATTAAAGATCTTCTAAATAGTATTTGGTAAAAGTGTTCCGGGAGATCGTGATCCACTTATCTTAAAAATCGCTAACGGCAAGATATCTGCATACAAAGATGAGTAGGTAAGCTAAGTTCAAAGAATATATCTGACTAAATAGTTACAAAAAGATATAGATGTCGTATCTCACTGGTTGAAATCTAACCAAAATGTCATAATAGTAGGTAAATAAGGTTGTGGAAAATCTTTACTACTCGAAGCCAGTATACAATAGCTTTAAAAAACATAAAAATGCAAAATAACAACTCTTCATTGCAACAGATAGAGTAAATCTAGTCTTCTCATTCAAAAACTTTATCAGACTTGTCTGAAGGCAACTTCTACTAGTGGAAAAGTACTTAAACCAAATAATTGTAATAGACAAATTTTTGTTCTAAAATAAGTCAATCTTCCCAAACCAGATAAATACAATACTATGTAGATCATCACTTTCTTACAGTCGCTTATATCTCATTAGGGATTTTATGATCATAATCTTGAGTTTGTTAAAATAGGATAAGGAATACAATTTGTATGCATAGTTAAACCTTCAAGTACTATTGGAAGATTCGAGCTTACCACCAGGTTTGTAAGCAATCTAAGAGTTCTTACTGTAGATTATGACTCTGTCGGTTTACGGCAAAAGTTAGATACTTTAACTCCTCATGCCTAGAAGGTCAACTAAAAATTACAATAATTCTGGAACTGCATACACTAGCACTTTAAACCTGACGACAACGCACATTATCTATTCTGCCCAAGAAACCTCAACGCGATGGTCGATAGTTTATATCACTACAACATCGATAGAAAAAATATAAAAGAAGTCCTTTTAGCTTTAAGAAACTAAGCCATAAAACAATTCTAAGATAGACTAGTGAGTCAAGCATAAAAAAATAATTTCCAAAAACTAATATAACCAATTTTCGGTTCAAACAAACAATAAATATTTTTCACAGTATCTGAAGGTAAGTTGAAAGGTGTAGAGAAAAGCTAATATATATAAATTATTCAAAAAGCTATAAAGACATACTAGAGTGATGTGAAAGAAGCTAATTTGGTATTAGTTGATGAACTTGTTCATTTGATGAGTTCTTTTTAGAGAAAGTTTGTAGAAAAAGGGTCTTTGTTGTTGGCGGGTGTGTCTGGTAGTCTTAGAAAAACTGCTTTGAAGATAATGGCGCATCGGCATAAAATTCCAGTTCATACTTTATCTAACTCCAGGAATCCTACTCTTAAAGATTTTTATAAAGATCTAAGAGCTGCTATATAGATAGCAGCGGGTCAGAATAAATAAATTATTTTGTTCTTGTAAGAACATCAACTTGGCAAAAATTAGTTTTATTAAAAAATTAACAGTTTAATGAGCTCGGGCTAGATATCAGGGCTTTTCAACCCTGATGAAATATAAAGTTTTATTCAAGATGCTGATAATCTTCGAACTTAGTATTTTGGTAAGACTCTATATGAATCTTTTATAGAAAGAGTAAAGAAAAATGTAATAATTGTTTTAAGTCTTGATCATAGAAACAAATAATTTTATGAAGTTTGTTCTGCCAATCCTGCTTTTTATTCAGTATGTAGAATCATATGGTCAAACTGCTATTCAAAATAATCCATGCAAATACTATTTTCCTAAAAAACTAAATAACTCAATATAAAAGATATTGCTGATATTAATAAAGCTTTGTGTACTATTCACTAAGGAAGTTCGCATCAATATGTCAAACTTATCAAAAACTTCCTTACTATATACGAAAGTACTCAAGCTAAAAGTGGCAACAAACTTGAAAAATTGACACTTGGTTTGAAAAAGCTGAGCTAAACTGCTAAAATGGTTGATACTTTAACAGCATAAGCCAAGTCTAAGAAAAAATTATTAACGGTAAAGCAAAAATAAGCAGATTAGTCTCTAAATTATATTACGGATGCTATGTCTGAGACCTCTGCAAGCAAAGCCTAAGCCTCAAAACTTCAAGCATTCTTATAAGTATAAGAAAAAAAGATTTAAAGGGATCGAAAAGTTGTCATGAACTAGTTATAGAAAGTTCTACCTTTAATATAAGAAGCTAAACAAGCTGTTGGTAATCTAAATCCTAAAAATATACAGCAAATAAGATCATTTATGAATCCTCCTTAAGCAGTCAGACACGTTCTTAAAGCAGTTTTGGCACTTTTCGGAAACAAAGATGACAGCTGGAACTCAATGAAAAATTTCTTAAAAGTATGTAAAGATCAGATACTAGTGTTCGACATAAAAAGTGTAAGTTAAAGAGTGCGGAATGACGTCTAAAGTATTATAACTTAGCATGCATTTTATTTCCAAAAATAAAATGTGTTTAAAGCTTCACAAGATGCAGTTCCTTTAGCAGACTGGGTCAAAGCAGCTGTGTAATACAGTAAGACCTACTAAAAAGTGAGACCTCTTTAATAAAATCTGATAAAAATTTAAAAAGAGCTGGCAACTTCTAAGGTTAGGCTGGCTTAGTGTATCGAAAAAGTTTCAACTTCTTAGGCTAGAATCAAATAACTTAACGAAAATTTTATCAAAAAGACTAACTAAGCATAAGTACTAAAAGAATAGCTAAAAAAAGCATAGACAGCTATGGCTAGCGGACAATAATTGTTATCAAAACTGTAAGACTAAAAGGTCAGATGGGGCATGCAAAGTGACAAATTAAAAGTTTAGGTTTAAATGATGCCAAAATACGCAGCAACGACTGCATGTTTCGTCACATATCTTTCACAATCTCCTGAAAATATCAGACATTTGTAGCAATAAAAATGGAAAAAATTATTAGGCTGCCCTTATTACAACTTTTTATCTTTTGTGACAACTTAAGCCGTTACTCTGCAATAGGTAGTAAAAGGTCTTCCTAACGATCAACTGTCTATCTAAAACAGTCAAATCATTACGTATCTTAAATAAATTCCAGTAATAATCGATCCGCATACTCAAGCTACGAGCTGGCTCAAGTAAAAGCTTCAAGTTGATAATAAAGTTTAAACGTTGACCCAGCAGGATCCTAAATTTTTAAACACTATGTAACTTGCCATCAGATTCGGCAAAACTCTCATCATACAAGAAATAGATTATATCTAACCTGTTCTTACTCCTGTCTTAAAAGGAGATTTCATCAGACAAGGAGCTAGAAACTTAGTCCAAATCGGCTAAAAAACCCTAGACGTCAATTAGACTTTTAAATTGTACTTAACTACAAGAAACAGCTCTATTTAAATTTCTAAACATCAAAAAGATCTCGTGAGTGTTATCAATTTTTCAGTCACAAAAAGCGGACTTGAAGGAAAACTCCTCTCCATCATCATAACATATTTCCAACCTTAGATATAAAAACAAAAACAAGCTCTTTTATAAGATCAGTAAAAACTAAAAATCAGTCTGTCAAATCTTGAATAAAAACTCTTAAAATAACTCGCAGATTCTTCTGGTAATATTCTTGAAAACAAAAGTTTGATTAACAGCCTTAACTAAACAAAAGCTAACAGTCAATAGGTATCACAGTCTCTTAAATAATCTTAAAAACTTCAGAAAACTCTTGACTAAAAAAGAGCTGTTTTCCAAGTAATAGCTTAAATTGGAGCAAAATTATATATTAGTTTGTCTATTCTTAAAAACTTGAATCCTATGTACAAATTTAACCTTTCTCAATTTATCGGACTGTTCCACTAATCTCTTTAAGTAGGTAAAAAGACCAATAAAAATCAAATCGAAACCATTCAGTAAGCTCTCATACAAATCACATACAATAATATTTCTGTATCTTTAATCAAGTCGCATAGATTGCTCTTAGGACTCATATTTGTACGAGAAATTTTCTAAAATAGTATAACTTAAGACTAGTTCAATGCGCTTTTAGGTAACATAGTTAGTACTGATAACGTTCAAATACCTAGCTGGATGTAAGAAAAAGATAAATAAAAGTTCAGAATATTCCAGTCAGTGATAAACAGCAAATAAAATTTCAACGGCGCTAATTGGAAAGAATGGTATCAGTCTCGAGAATGCTAAAAACATATTCCATCTAATACATCCCTGACATCATTTCAAGTATGTCTTCTTTCAAACGTATGTAGACCGGATCGACTTACCAATAATCTAACGAATTTTGTTTTAGAAACGTTAAAATTGGATAATCTTTCAGGTCTTTAAATCAACATGAAGACTCTTGTAGACTAAAAAATCAAAAATACTGTCCCCTGTCTTTTTATTGTTAGCATCGGTTTCGACCCTTCTAAATAGATTCAGTAGTATGCAAAAAAGATAGTAGGCAAGTAAAGATTTTAGTAGCTATCTATGGGTGGTGATCAGAATGAATACGCTTTGCAGCTGCTAAGAGAAGCTTCGAAGCAAGGCAAATGGCTATGCCTGAAAAATCTGCATCTTGTGATAGGTTTTGTTAGTATACTTGAGAAATAGATTCTTTCGATGGAGCCTCATGAAAACTTCAGACTTTTCTTGACCACTTAAGCTCATTAGAAATTCCCTCCTATTCTTCTCGAATCCTGCTACAAAGTTAGTTACTAAGCCCCTCCAGGAATCAAACAAAACTTCAGTCGTCTCCTTAGCGGTCAAACACTAAACAAAGACAACAGTCTCTAACTAGTCGCAACATATTTCCACGCGCTGCTTCAAGAAAGAAGAAACTACATTCCGCAAGGCTGGAACAAATTCTATTAATTCAACTACGGAGACTATAAATCAGGTTTGAATATAATCAGAGAAGTCTCATCTAAACCGAACAAAGATTGGCAGATGCTCTATGGTCTTATGCTCGATACGATTTATGGCGGGCGTATCGATAACGATGTAGATAGAAAACTTCTTTCAGTTTATCTGCTTGAGTTTTTCAATTAAAAAATAGCCAACGGACAAAAACCGATTTATCAAAACGTCAAGATAAATAACGTCGAGTAACTTCTTCAAGCTCTGCCTGCAATCGACAATCCAGACGTCTACAACTTACCCAACGGAATCGACAAGGCTTTACTCAGAATTAAAGCTAAATAGTTAATCTAAAATCTAAAAGTAGCTACGATTGCTTCAGACTCATCGACTAAATTTTCGAGGGAACTTTGGATGAAGACCCTGAATCCTCTTTTAACTCTTTGGAAAGGACTGCAAAAGATGATAAACTAATCAAAACTAGTCAGAATCTAATAATAAAAGCTTAAGACAGTCGACCCTATCTAATCTTTCGTGTATGGGTAGTACAACTAAGCCATGAATAACTACTTTACGATCAAACAGATACTTGGTAAGTTGGAAGGAGTTCTTTTTGGCAATTAGATTCTTACTACTGAGATCGAAGACGTAGGAAAGATCATGATAAAGGGCGAAACTCCAGCTAAATGGAGAAAAATATGGGAAGGACCTGACCTAGTTACATAGTGGCTCAAGATATTCATCAACAAACTAAACAATCTCGACAAATGGAAAGAACTCGTTTAATCCAAAAAACTTCTGAATTAATTCTTGGACCTTTCATAAGTATACAGACCTTAAATATTCCTAAACGCCCTAAAACAAAAAATCGGCAGATAAAAGAAAATCCCGATAAACCAGCTAAAAATCAAAGCGTCTTTTACTCAAACTACGTAAATGGCAGTAAAGCTCAAGAATCTGATTCTTCAAGGATGCGCTTTGGCAGGTAATGCGATTGTATAGGCTAAAAATGACCAAGAGTATGAAGAAATTTCAGTTTTTTATGTGTACTTTAACCAGAAAGAATCAGCCGATGGGTAGTACAGTCTTCCTTTCTATACCGATATGACTAGAAGCACTTTACTTTCGATGTTGCCGATCAGTTGTGGAGATTCGAATCAAAAACTTGTCCTGGCATCGGCTGCACTTCTGCTCAAAGAAATATGATGAAACACAATATCAAACAAATATTATTTAACAGATTGATTATTTATCGTAAGAAGAATAGTTATATCATATGAAGAATAGTTAGTATAATCTAATCTAATCTTTCGCCCTCTGGAATCAGTTAATAGTTAGTGTATATCAGGCTTTTCTACGAAATAATCGCAATCATTATCGAAAAAGTCTTCTTGTGACAGCTTGAACCATACTACCTTTTTTGGAATAGAAGTGTTCAATCTTAGAGTTGATAGATCACATCCCAGCATTTAAATTCAAAGCTATCAGTCATCTTACTTCCGAAATTACAGAGTAGAGTAACAATTCTTTAGAAACGATCAAAGGCATGATCAGTAGAGATTAGTGCATATCAAAGGTGCTGTTGATTGATGCATGGATAACAAAGGTGCTGTTGATTGATGCATGGATAACAAAGGTGCTGTTGATTGATGCATGGATAATAAAGGTGCTGTTGATTGGTGCATGGGTATCGATTGTTTTTAAATTATTTTTGATTGTTTGAAAAAGGTATTTCGTATAAAAACTTTTTAAAAAAATGCCGATTTCAAGAAATACTGTTAATAAATAGAGCTGCTATTTCTAAATTTTCTGTGTAGAATAAAATTGTCCCGTGATATTTTTATAAAAAAATATTTTGGTTTTTTTATTTACTGTGAAAAAGATGGATGCAAAAACGTTAAATTTACTATTTTTTAAAATAAAAAAAGTTAATAATAATTTTTGTTTTCAGACTGTAGGATCTATATCCATCTATTTTGACTCGTAGTTAATTAAAAAACAAATACTAAAATCTTTTAATTTTCTTAGAAAAAGCTCGAAGCTTGTATCGGTTTATAGACATTATCAAAAAATAATTCGAATTGTTTATCAGTAATAATAAAGCTAAATAGATTATATCCATCAAATTAGACTTGGAAACTAATTAATAAATCAAACAAATATATGCTTAGACTTACAAATTAAAAAAAAATCAAATAAAAAAATAAACAAACGCTTGTTTTTTTGATAGAAATAAAGATAAAATAATTAGATTTAAAAGATAAACAATCATTTATCAATCTCAAGGTTCTTTTGTTTGAAGATTCGTTAAAGAAGTTACTATTAAAGAAAATAGATCTAGCTGTCGCCTAAATGTTTACTGGATTACATAGCTGTAGATAAATAAGATTGGGCCAGTGTGCTATAGAGAGAAGCAAGCATCCATGATTACCGATCGAGTTTTTTGCTAAATGTTTACTAGATTACATAG
>Ga0169931_10008451_pt1 | contig 15016 bp, 9 predicted proteins | sample Kivu_15m_20L_FD_129675 | JGI IMG/M metagenome (GOLD analysis project Ga0169931, IMG submission 129675) | Freshwater microbial communities from Lake Kivu, Western Province, Rwanda to study Microbial Dark Matter (Phase II) - Kivu_15m_20L... | ecosystem: Environmental > Aquatic > Freshwater > Lake ... | reverse complement strand
TGTAATATGTTAATTCATCATCGACGACGAATAATCAAACTCAGTCTTTTATTCTCTTGCATTCATGCCTACAATAGCTGTCGTAAGCGGTCAAAGGTAAAGCGTAAAGCACTTGTTCATTCAAATGAATCTCCACGGATGAAATTGTACTTGGATGGTGATGATTCCTCGTTCCTACATCTCACCGGTTTTACAAGAAGAAGTTTTCTCGCGTAATCTTCCCTGAATCAAAGTACACTAAGAGAACACCACATCGTATCACTGGAGACAAATGTAAAGGCGACGTGTGGTCATGAAGCCACGTCACTACTTGAAGCGCACGTAAATATTGTTTAGAATGCTTTAGCCATTTTCTAAAAGTTTAGACAGGTTTCGAAACGGGAGCTAGGGTTAGGGTACTGTTTAGAAAGGTTTAGAAACCAGGGTTTAGAGCAGTTTTATTTTATTTTATCTGAGTTTTTGGAGACACCCATTGTCTAAACCATTCTAAACAATATTTACGTGTGCTTCAAGTAGTGACGTAAATGTCTTCATCACCACACGTTCTTCTGTTTGCTGCTGTATCAAGAAACGTGTTAAACGCCACATAAAAATCTTCTGTATCAACCATGCCAAGAAAAAAAGGCTCGCCATCCGGCTCAAGAAATCATCGCTCTTCACTGCTTGCTTGGAATCTATACTAAAGGGAGAATACAGACCAGCGAAATGAAGAAACAAATTTTTGTTGCATATCATCGAAGGGGTTCTGGTAGAGTGAATGCCATAGACTTGTTCCTTGCTGGAGACGGTCTTTTCAGCATTTTCTGATTGGCATCTTCTTCATCGTGGAAGCCTAACTCGCCTTCGAAATCAGAGCTTATTCCATTGTTCTAGCATGCGTTCAAACCATCTCTATTTCCAATAGCCAGTTATGTTACGCGCAGCATGTTTTCCGTATGTTGTCTGCAGATTGAAAAGTGTGAATTCTTATGACTATCCTCCATCTCCCTTTTAGAGCACCGAATGTACACTCTACATCTTTTTCATACTCCATTCAAATAAAGCATAGACATGAATAAAATTCGATGGTCTAGGCGGCTGGAGTCAATGAGGAAGGATGTAGAGTTTACATTCGGTATTCTAAAAGGGAGATGGAGATACTCATGAGAATTCACACTTTTCAATCTGTAGACAACATATGGAAAACATGCTGCGCGTAACATAACTGGCTATTGGAAATAGATGGTTTGAACGCATGCTAGAACAATGGAATAAGCTCTGATTTCGAAGGCGAGTTAGGTTTCCACGATGAATAAGATGCCGATCGTACCATTCCTCTAATTATGGCTCGTGTTTATTCATCTGATAATGATGCAAGAAGTTACACTATCATGCTGACTAACATTGTAGCGGACTCCGGCTTTGTCAGTAAGCTGCCCAGGGAGCAAATGGGACAACTCGCGCTCATCTCCCTCCCAGAAAATGCTGAAAAGACCGTCTCCAGCAAGGAACAAGTCTATGGCACTCACTTCACCAGAACCCCTTCCATAGTATGCATCAAAACTTTGTTTCTTCATTTCGCTGTTCTGTATTCTCCCCTTCGTATAGATTCCAAGCAAGCAGTAAAGAGCGATGATTTCTTGAGCCACTTTTTGAATCTTCGGAGGAGCTTGAGTGGGTATCTTCGCTGTATTTTTCTTCGAAAATGATGCCATACTGATTGAAATCAATTTTTGCAAGCAAATAAGCTTTGAATCATCAGGTGGAAAAATAGAAAGTGCGTGGATGTGAAACAAGAATTTTTTTGCCTACAATTGCGTGCGGTATGTAGATACAGATGTTGTTATAGGTAGTTGGATACAGTGAATATCAGTTTCCAACTATTGTGTTGACAATAACAGAAACGGCTGCAAAAACAAAAATTATTTTTGTTTTTGTGGGAGCTGCTCCAGCTATGTACTGTACATAGGTGACACGGTGACACCGGGTTACGGTATGTTCAGTACATGTATTTACTGTAGGTCCTACCAACCTTCATGCCCCAGGGCTCCAGGGCTCCAGGCTCCAGGGCTCCAGCAGCTATCATCTATCAACATAAGATTTTAACGTTTCAAGACATCTCCAAAAGTCAAACATTTCTTAACAGCAACATCTATTATCTGGCATACTCAGTCAAGTATGATGGGATGGAGCTCTAGCATGAGCCGGCTATGGCTGAAAGGAAAACACATGACTTTATGCTTATCATCGCTACAAGCACGTACTTTAAAATCATCGTCTACGACGAATTATCCAATCCAATCAGTATCTCGTCCAATCTCAAATCGTGTATACTTCTTCTTCTCACCTCGGTATTTGACTTACTCTCGAACTGTACCTACCCAACAACAAGCTAAAGTGACTGTTCCACCACGTCGGACTGTTTCACCGACAGAACGAGCTGAACTACGTATGGCAAGGAAAAAACAAGCCGATGCAACACTACGTCAAGCTCAACAAAAGGAATCCATTGCTCCATCTTCATCGCATCCTAGCAGTAGAGCACAAGATTTGAATACTAGCACCAATTCTACAACTTCAACCTTACATGTAACATCCAAGAAACCATGGGATAGTCGAATTGTTTATGGTTTGGGAGTGGGTATACCCACAATCTTACTTTCATGGGCGATTTATGATGATCAATCTCCTCCAGCTCAATTAGCACGTACCGTGGGAATTACACACGTCATAGAAAATATTGCTGATGATTTCGCAAAACCATCACGTCCCAAGTTATTGCCCGATTGGTCTCAAATGCCGAATGTACCCCATGATATGGTACCACCGCATACACTGGTATTGGATTTAGAAAATACCCTTGTACATTCCACGTGGGATCGCAAACATGGATGGAGACATGCCAAACGTCCGGGGGTGGATAAGTTCCTTACAGAAATGGCTCAATATTATGAAATTGTCTTGTATTCACCATCTCATGAAGGATTAGCCGATCCTGTCGTGGCCTCCTTAGATAAAAATGGATGTATCATGCATCGATTGTATCGTGATGCATGCTATTACAAAAATGGTTCCTATACCAAGGATTTGTCTAGTTTGAATCGTAATATGAACAAGATTATTTTAATTGATGATGATGAAGCAGCTGCAAGGTATCATAAAGAAAATTGGATCCCCATACGCCCATATGATAATCCGAATGATCGTACAGATTCTACCCTGAGTCGGATTACTCCATTCCTGATTGAGATAGCTAGAGAGGGATATAATGATATTCCCGAACTCTTACGACAGTTTCGGGGGATGGATGCCGATGGTATTGCAGATGAAATGGAACGTCGGGTACGAGAAATGAAGGAATTAAGAATTCGGAGATCTCAACATGGATTAGGAGCTTTAGCACATGTAGGACGAGGTGGAGGAGTCTTACCTCCACCTGAAATGACACCCGTAGATACTTCTTCCATCTCATCCTCTGCCGTAAAGCAATTGACATCGAAAGATTTAGTAGCTGGAGCAATCACCGGTTCAGCCACAGACGATAGTGGTGGATTAAAAGGATGGTTAAATAAAAGACAAAAGGAAAAAGAAGAACATCATATGCGTACTATGGAACACTGGAATGAGATTATGATGAAGAAAAGTATGGAAAAGAAACAAAGAGAGGCTTCCGCTACAGCTTAAAAATTAAATAAAAAGATAACATGAACAACATGGTAAACTTCTACTTTTAATAAGAAACAACTCGGTAAGATGCAAAATTTTTGGGCGGTTTCCCGTGTTCTTTTATCAGATTCAAAAAGTATTTCGAAGGTCCATCATTAAAGTCACGTTCCAACGATTCAAAACATTCCTGGGCACGAGTCCAGTCTCTTGCATAATATGAGTTCAATCCCTCATTGTATCGCTGAAAGAAGTCATTATCGAAACGTTTAAATAAGCCTCTAAACTCTTGAGATCTCCATACGGTATCGCGGTAAATCGATAAACCCGTTGGAAGTGACAGTGTCGGCGTCTCGCCGACTTGAAAATGCCCAATGGATCCCTTACGTTGCGCGACTGAGACAACGTCAAAGTCGAGTGTATACAATTCAATGACATCCTTATCTTCTGAGCTCGGTAAGTCAGCTATTATATCATCCACATCCTCGTCTTCAAAGCAAATACGATCAATCTTCCGGCATTTGACGCGTAGCGTAGGTTTCAGCATCTGCACAAATAAATGACTCATCACAATATTCACACCATAATCTTTCGAGGAGGACTCTAGAAACTCAGCGAAATTGACGTTTGTTCCAACGTAAGTTGGATCTAATTTCATTTGTGAACCTATGGCACCTTGGACAGCTCTACCCGCATGCAACCCAATGCCCATTTGTACAATGGGACCAGATCGCTTTGACATTACCTTATCACGTAATTTTTTCCTAGCAGAGGAACTGAGTGTGTCAAGGAAGAAGTCATCATATTGTAGAGCCATGCATATCTTGACGCATGCTAGTAGAGCTTTGTCTGCCTGTTGTTTCGATGAGACGAGACTGCTCTTGAAAACATTTTGACCCTGACCAGAGGGAATGCTCGTTGAGAATCTACGCAACATACCCGAATTCATATTCATACCCTTACTGGATGAAGGAATGTCTGGTGTGTCTAGTTTCCACGTTATCAAGAAAGCATCGCCAGCGTTTTGATTTGCGGCTCCTCCGTAGGTATTACAGTAACTATGTACCACAGCTGCCACTCGATTGGTGAACGCAAATATTTCCTCTTGTAGACATTCAGTGGCATCGGTAAATCCTCGAATATCACAAAACATAAAAATTGATGATGTAGAGGATCCCTGTAGATTCTTGAATATTATGTCTTTGTTATTACCACCCCTCTCTAGAGAATTCCGTATAATTTCAACTCCTGCGGTACCAAATCCTACTCTCATCAACGATCCGATACGTTGAATGGTTGACATGAGAAAATTTGTCTCCATTCCCTTGAGAACTTCCTTCTTCCAAAAAGTATTTTTTGTGAGATCATTCTCTTCTAAAGTGAAAGCTTTGTATCGTTTGGAGGATTGATAACCAAGAGGATCTTTCATCATCATTCGCAAAAGACGTATCATGCGTTCAATGGGAATAACAACAAGGATCATGAGAGGCCCTACAAAAGATGTAACGGCGAAAAACCATAGCAAAAGAACAAATACAGTGAATATTAGTGATACAGCAGCTAGGGCTTGTGTGCCTGCACTTATATCGAAATAAGACTGGGACCCAGCGATGCACGTGTCATCATTTACAAGAGTACAAATTGTGATGTTTAACATTTCGCTGTGTCGAAGATTGACATCCACTGACATTTCACCCATATGACCCACATGACTCATTTCATTTAAAAACCTTCTTTGATTGATTAAACTCATAGTCATGTTGGCGGTGATTAAGGAAGGGTTTATAAAATTTATTGCATTTGTTGGTGTGCAATTTTGAGAGTCCAACTTGCTATGAAACAGATGATGCTCTGCAGGGGATGTTTCATTGCAAAAAAAGAAAGCTATCAAATCTTCTTGTTCGTAGGTAGAATTTAACATGAACTTCCCTAGATCCAAATTCTTAAAAGAGAGATTGTGTATGTATAATACCGAGGCTGGTTTTGTTGTATCAACTTCTAGATAGGTGAACATGATAGAGGCTATAATCGCAATCAAAATTCCAAACGCAACTCGTTCTACAGTATCGTATAAAAAAGAGATAGGATGTGAATAAAGATACTTATATAACGAATTTGAGTTTCTGCAACATATATTTTGGGTTACTACTTACGTCCTGTCAAATCACGCATGGCAGTACCAACTTGTGTTTCATGGGCTAAGGTGCTTGTATGACTTTTGGATTTATCCGATGATGATAATGATGATGAAGGGAAAAATCCACTTGTTATTAAGGATTGACGTGATGAAAACGCTCGTGCTACGATACTTCCTCTTTTACTGGATTTAGTAGATACAGACTGTGGCATACTTTCCTCTATGATATGATCCATATTTTTCTCACTACCAAACTCGGATACTGGTACTTCTTTAAATCCTCGCCATGCATTTTGTATAACTGTTGCTGCAGAATTTCGTCGGATAGTAGAATCATCCTGTAGTCTTTTCCTTGTAAATAGACTGGATAAGTGACAACAAGTATTTTGATAACTTGTCTTTATATGTGGTGACATTCTATGATTCTTGTCAGGACTCGTACTACTATCCCCATGATAACAGCATGAGTTTAAATGACTTATACATGATGATGATAAAGGTAATAAAAAACAACAAAATCCATTGATCAGTGAAGATATTTTTTGTACCGATGATGGTGCTAAGAATCTTGCAATACGTGCAGTTCTTGCCAAGGCAACAAATACAACAAAAGGCAACTGTATTAATTTCGCTCGTTGTAGGACACTTGTATTCAATACAGATCCTGTTGTATCTGTATGTATATGTATAAATAGCATAGCTGACATATCGGATGAAAAGTAGGATATATCATAAATCAAAGTACCAGTAGAGAATACATCACACCAAAATAAGAAACTACCACATCGTATCCAGGGTCCATATGTACGAGTGGAGAATCGATCCGGTTCTACCTGTGCACTTTTATTTTTCCATTTCCATACTTGTAGAGGTAGGTAGGTAGAATCAAAGTATGCTAATCGTAGTATATCCAAAACAAGAAAAGTAAATGCCAGGGAATATAAAATATTAAATGCATTATCCACCGTGGGCGGACACCATGCATATTGTATATTACTTAGAAAAAGTAATATTAAGGAAGAAATAAATTTGATGATATTCCATGGTAGGGTACATTTATATGCTAGATAGAAGAGGAAGTGTTTGGTAGTGTTATTCGGATTGGATCCACAGGTATTACAACATTTACAAAAGATGTACTGGTACCATGTTTGATGATTCTCTTTGGTGGGTATACAAGCTTGTTGATGTTGATGATGGTTATGACGTCGAGAGCCACAACAACAACAACCACATGTTGTAAAATCAAAAGTAGTATATAAAGGTAAAGTATTGGTATTTTCAAAAAGAGAGGAAGAAGGAATCTGAGTATCTCTTTGACTGTATTTTTTTGTCATTTTGGAATGAGTGGATGAAGAAGAAGTAGCTGCTGCTGCAGCAGCAGCAGCTGCAGTTCTCATGCTCATGTTACCATATAATTTCCATGATGACGATGATGATGAAGTGTGAGGAGGAAGAGATGAACTATTGGAACTATTGTCACTTCCTTTACTTTCACGTCGTGTCATTCTACCCAGAAATTGTGATACACCACTGATGGTATTCGTGTTGAGTCGATTCGTAGGATGATTATGATGTACAGTAGGAATCATGGTAGATGTATTTGGAGTCACCACCGTACGAGTAGGATTCGTAGTCTTACTATCATCACCGTTTTTTGGAAATGAAAATTCAGCTTTTGGAAACATTTTTCTTCTTGTATGAAAATTACATTACTGTTTGTTGGTTTATGTTTTTCCCCTTACGCTTTGGTGCTATTTTACAACTTTATTTCAGTGAAAACGCAGGTTCAGTGGAATAATCAAGGACTACACTCTGAACTACTGAGCAAGAGTATAACAAGTCAAATTCATGCGCAATGCGCACTTTCGTCCATCACGACAACGGTTCACACGTTTATGTGTACGTCAAAGTGTCCAAGTACTGTAAACTGTAAGCGTACCACTCAATCTATCGCAGGGACAGAACATAGTAGGATCTTTGATTGGATGATATATCACATGAAATCAAATGAAATGGAATGGAATGTGTTCAACAGAGAGAGAGAGATACTCTCTATTGATAATATTATTAAGATATAGTATATATACATAAACTTATACATTTACTGGCTTCCTTCGTCTCCAAGGTTTTACATTGGAAATCTCTCGCACGCTCTCTCTCTCTCTCCTCCTTGTTAAGATCAAGATTTTTTTATTATAATTACTTTTTGGGTTCTTTGAATGTGTCTTACTACTTCTATTAATAATGCATCGTCATCATCATCATCATCGATACTTTCATCGCTTTCTGTTTATAAAGGGAATACCCATATATATCTTTCTTCTGTGTCATATATTATTACGAATCTCAACTACAACTGCTACATGTTCATCATCTTCTTCTTCAACGAATATACCTATTCTTGTATCCAACATCCAACCATACTGCATTTCAAAATCACAACGATGGTATCATCGATACATGAATCATCGTTTTGAAAATGTCCATACACATAAACCTTATAATGGATGTCATGATTCACTCATGCAACCTACTGCTACTCCTTCTACAATCGTCTTACGAGGAGGTGGCATCGATACCTATGATGATGTTAATAATGATCCTACTGAATCCTTTATCCATTCCAAGACCCATCACAATGACTTCCCAACAATAAAAGCTCTCTTGATACCAAGACAAGTATCTCTACCCCATTTCATACGATTCTTGTTAATACTACCCTTTAGTTTTTTCTTCCTAGAAATGATACGTACTATTGGACAACCGTATCGAAATTCTATTCAAACACTGTTACAAGGTTCGACGAGTCGTACTAGTATACATACAACTTCATCCAAAAGGACATCTTTCAATGCTATAGAAGAATATGTAGCGAAACTTATAGCTCAAGGACAAAGGGAAATATTACCACCTAAATATATACCATCCGTGAAATCATTTATAGGAGTCATTCTTGTCTTTTCATTATATCTATTTGGAACTATTTTATTCCCTATATGGTTTTTAAATTATCACATATGGCTTTATTATCGTCCTATACCTACTTCAAGTACATCAACAATGAATGATTTTGTATACTTGGGGGAAAGTCAAGGTGACCCATTACTCATGAAATTATTAAGAAAAGGAAAGTATCATCATACATCAGAAGCAACAGTAGCAGCAGTTCAAGAGGACAATGATTATTATCGTAGCAACTTTATACAACGTCATCTTCATCCAAGGGAAGAGAATAAAGATACAGTATGTACTGGTATCGCAGTACTTATTCAACCATCATCAAAAAATTCATTTCTACCTTCTTCTCATGGTCATTCTATAGAAGATAAAATTACTTGGCTTTACTTTTCAGAAGATTTTGATATCAATCATAATCCCAAGATGACAACAACAACGTCGTCATCTTCAACACATCAGAATAATAATATTAATACCTTTACATCTCATCCTTTACCTTATTATTTTGAATGGGATCAACAAAGAATATATGTAGATTTTCATTTTCAATCCACTTCATCATCGTCTTCCTCCCATTGTTCAATACAATATAAAGATGGTAGTCCAGATTTTTATAAAAGATTATATGTAGAGGACATGGTTCGTCCTTGTCTACAACTCTTGCAATCTAAGAATCATCACCCTCAACGAGGGAAAGAGGATACGTTGGTTTCATTTTTACCAGCCTTGAATCATCAAGTTTTGCATATCGCTACTCAACGATTTGGAAGATACAATAATATAACCTTACCTACCCCGACGATACGATCAGCTTTCTTAGCACGTATATCTTCTCCCTTGTCTATTTTACAAGTTATGGGACGATTACTTTCAGCTTTAGAGGAACCCTTTTTACCCATGGTAATGAATATAGGTTTTATTTGGTTTCGTCATTACTGGGGTACAAAACAAAGTGTATTTGCAGCCAAGGAGCTTGTTCGTGAAGTTCAAGGTGATACTCAAGAGATGGCTCAGCATTATGTTTGGGTACTTCGACCGACTAGAAAACGTCACTCCGAATCAAAAGGAAGTATCAAATTAATTAGATGGACTCAGATTCATTGCTCTGAATTACTACCAGGTGATATATTCCTTCTTCCTACCATGGATGAAATGTCCGATGACCCCCCGACCATGGGTACGTCTCCTCGAGAGCTAATTATGCCTGTAGATGCTTTGATCTTAGGAGGATCCTGTCTTGCAAGGGAAGCAGTCATCACTGGAGAAACTGTTGCTCAAGCCAAGGTGTCGATAGAGATAAGCCGTGGTCAGATGCAATCAAGATTTTTAGATATTGATGGGCTGGATCGTAATTCTATCCTTTTTGCTGGGACTACCATTATAAGCTCACGCAACGACGATCCAACAACATCTTATTACGTATCCAAAAGACTTTTCCATCAGTTCAAAAGGACAGATTCCTATCCGATTCCATGTCTTGTCTTGCGCACAGGAGTCACTTCGTCTAAAGGGGAAATCGTTCGTGCCTTGACCAAGAGCAGTACCGTTCTCGGAACCGTCTCGACTCGTGATATTGAGTTAGACTCGAGTCGTCTTATTTGCAGTCTAACCGCATGCGCTTTACTTGCATGCTCTTCTTTATTGCTACCTAGTTTACGGAAGAATCCAACACAATCGGTTTCTGCTTTCCGTACGGTGATACAGTGCACTCGGATAGTTGTAGCGTCCATACCATCGGACTTACCTCTTATGATTGCATCAGTCGTTCAAACTTGTTCGACGAATCTTCGGAAGGAATCGGACGTTGTTTGTTCGGATACAGCTGCATTGATTAAAGCAGCACAAATCAATACAATTGTTTGGGATAAGACAGGAACTTTGACCGATGACACTCAATCTTTGCGATTTGTCATTGATCCTCCATCGGTGAGGTCGACTGGAATAATAAAAGGAATGAAACATCCAAGCAGGGGAAGAAAGAGAAGGGGAAAATCTCATCCTATGCTTCATTCTGTTCTTACAGGTTGTCATTCACTGACGTTATTGAAAGATGGCAAAGATTCGTACCGTCCGATAGGAGATCCACTTGATATTGCATGCGTTAGGTACTGCCAGTATCACTACACTCCTGACCACACTTTTACATTCAAAACCAAGGATGATGGTTATACATACGATCCACTCAAAGTCCTAAAACTTTGGCAAATCAAATCATTTCCGTTCGATCCAGCCCGACGATGCTCCTCCGCGTTAGTATTAGCCTTGCATCATGATAATCAGTTCCGACTATGGGTGTTGATTAAAGGTTCTGCAGATATTTTAATGTCTAGGATGCGATGGAAAAATATTCATATGTCTCATCAATCATTCCAAAGTTGGTACGAGGCCACGACAACAAAATTCGAAAGGTTAGGGATGAGAATGATCGCAATGGGGGTAAGGGATGTGTCTTCGGACGTTCGTTTTTATGGTCATCTATTTCCAGAAGGTCTTGATGGGCTGAAAGATGATCAACGTTTGGTATCAATTTTAAAGGAATCCCGGACACGAACGAATGACGATTTTGATAGAAATTTAGTGGAGAAAATAGACTCATCATTATGTGTTGAACCAAAAGCAATTTTGAATGCGTTTGACTTTGTTGGATTTTGCTGCTTCGAAGCTGCTGTGAGAAACTCAAGTAGTCGTGTATTGGCAGCCCTTAATGGATCAGGTGTTCGGTCTATTATATGCACTGGTGATAGTGTTGAGGCCGCATCATCTGTTGCAAAGTCAGTCGGGCTTTGTTGCCAAAAGTACACAGCTACTCTTGAGTTGCAACAGCATGATGTGCGAAGTTTACACTGGAAGTTTTCTCACATGCACCAATCTGGTACAGGTCATCATCTGATTCCGTTCAAAAGACTGTCACTTGATAAACTTTTCTCTTATGATAATAAGTTTAGCGTTTGCTTAACGGGGGATGCGTTTTCATTGGTATCGGATATACATTATAAGCGTGTCTTGACCGATCGGGTAACTAAGTCTATCTGCTCGGAAATTTTAAAGAGATTGCCCCGTGTCACGATTTTGGCGAGAGCCTCACCCAGCATAAAACAATCATTTGTTTCAAGCTTGAAGAAAATCGGTTGTAAAGTTCTTATGTGTGGAGATGGGGTCAACGATGTTGCGGCACTCAGGGAATCCGACTTAAGCGTTGCATTACTCAATGGCTATTCCGACCTATCTTATTTACATAGGGACGTGGAAGATGATCGTCGACGGGAAAATTGGCAAAGAAGTCGAATGGGTACCAGCTCATCAGCTGGACAATTGCGATTCCAGAATAGTATGAGGGAATTTATGGAGAACTCGGAGGAATCCCAACCGAGCGATATTGTCTCTGCTTTTTTCTATTCCCTTAAAAAGGAATACAATCGATCTAAAAGATTGCGAGATGGTGGCGCAAAGGCTGCCCGCGTACTCGTTGAGGATGACCTTTTATTGACAGACAAGGTAGGCTCAAGAACAGAGACGACTGATTCCATAAAATCCGGTGAGGCATGTTTAGCAGCAAAATTTACATGTCTCCGTCCATGTATTGATGGAGTAGAATACATCATACGACACGGTATAGCTGCGTCAGCCTTTTCTCTTACATTACGCAGTATCATATTTCTCAATTCGTTAATGGCTTGTTTCAACTTGGCGACGTTATGTAGAAATGGCTTCCGATATGGTCGATATATGTGGAATGCAGAGTTATTTATTGCCACGGTAAGATAAGGTACTCTGCGATGTGCGAATTTGATGAATATTTATTTGTTCTTATTTTTTCATTTACATATTACCTTGAAGTCATTGGAAAATGAAGTATATAGAATGTCCTGCTCTCCTCGTCCTTACATCTCCCAAGTTCGACCGTTTCAAAGTATCTTTCACCTACCAACGCTGATTTCTTTATTGGGTCAAGCATTGATACATATCATAATTCTTTCAAATGGTGCTACCATATTTTCATCATTATCAGAAAAGACAATGTCACGTGAACAAAAGTCCTTATCTATACGGTTTCCCTTGAGAAACTTCGCTTTCTCGTCCTGCGGAGATAGTGCAAATCCCGTTCATCGTTTTACTCCCCGTGAACGATTTCGACCAAATTTGTTGACCAATTATGTCTTCATTCTGTCAATCGCTCAAAACACGATGATAACTTTGACGAATCATTTGGGTAAACCTTATCAGGAGGACATACTCGAAAACCGATCAGTGATAGTCCTTACATTCTTATCTCAATTGCTTTGCGTAATTTTAGTTACAGAACAGTTCCCGTCATTGAATCGATTTTTAGAACTAGCCCCTTTTACAAATAAGAAGATCCGAATTGTAATGATATCATTGCTTGCATTAAATTCCCTCACATCGCTAACTCTTCGATTTATAGCACGAACCCTCCCACAACGTCGTGCTTATCATTTGCGTGAAGAAATCAGGTCCAGTCGGCATAGAAACGCAGCTGACTTGGAAGTACAAACCTTGGCACGCTACCGTGACGAAAATTTTCAATTGATATCGGTATTTATTTGCTTACTGATTGTTGTAATTCTTAAAGGTATAATATTATAGTTGTAGAAGGAATGATTCTTTACTCAAGACGTTTTCATATGTGAGATGAACTGAAGCCCTCGATGAAATCGCGATCAAATGCATCCAAAAATCTCCGTTTGAGTTACGTGGACTGATGTCGGTTCGTAGATCGATCAATCTCAGGCCGTTCACGTCTCTATAGTACTGTGATGGTTTTCATGAAATAGATACACCACATACTCCCGTATATCAGCACTAAAGTCCAATGATCATAGATGACTCTATACGTTAAGCTTCTGTAACAATCATCAAAAACAGCTACATATGTATCCAATAAATAAAAATACTTCCTCTTTTTCATCTAAAACGTTTACTACTAAGTCCAGGTCATCATCATCGAATAATACAAGAAAAGATGAAGATATTGGTACAAGGTTTTGAAAATTGTAACTTCAAAATTTGTGGCAAGTTAGGCTTGAAGAAGACTGTACATGATATTCCACAAAGGTTTTATCAAGAGAATAACAATGGAACATAAAAACTGAAGCTAAATGTACGTCAAAAGTAAAATCATTTTCGATGGAGGAAATATCAAGAAAGTGATCGAAGAAGATTTGATCCCCTATCAATCATCATTACTTATTATCGTATAGTTATAAACTGCATAGAAATATGTATGTACTTCAGATCCACGAAAGAATGCGGATATGTCTTTGTTTATCTAATGTACAATTTGTCTACTTCATCCACAATATAAATTGGATGGATGGTACTTGTGTGCTTTTCTATAGCTCGTCAACATACAATTTTATGCACCCATGCACTTCTCGGCAGTATATAAGCTACGCTTTCGTTCAGACAATTCATATACTACTATCTCTATCAAGGAGGCTAATGTGGTCCTTACATGTGATATTGTGGTGAACAGGTCAATCCATGGAATTTCATAAAAAAGAGAGAAAATTGTCGATCAAACTGATTCCCTCATACAAATCTTACTTCATTGGATAATGCTATTGGAAGAATTTGCTGACGGATAAGTAAATATGTATGAAATTCCATTTGTACGACCCAGTCACCTCAGCATCATAAGCAAGTACTAAGTCCTATATTTTTCAACCGTGTATGCTTACTGTGTGGGAGCTTGACATAAATTTCGAACCAGGAAAAGGATGTAAGTCCATGAATGGGTGTACTCGTATGATTCCCAAGAGGTGGTTCTTGTGCCCGGGAAGCTTGTAAGTGTTTTGTCACCTATGATAATTAGTTCCTTTCCTTTTAAATTTGATTTAAGATTGGGATTTTGAGTCACCATGTACAGCTTGATTTCTTGTTCCAAGATGAGCGATTGGGAGAATGCTGCTGATGTCTGCTTGTTAATGGAGCTCCAGAAGTTTGAACTGAAGCTTCCACTCGTTAACAATATTCCTTGAGATCCTACTTTTTCTGCACCCGTCTGGCGTCTGGGTCTGGGTGTATGTATGTCTGGGTGTCTGAAATCCTCCTTTTTCTGCACTGTCTGGATGTCTGGGCCTTCTGGGTGTCTCTCGGTCTGGGTGTCTGGGTGGTCTGTCGGTCTGTCGTCTGGGTGTCTGTTTATGTTACAGTAGGACTACTGTACAGTCAGTACAGCAGGCCTACAGCCTACAGTAACAGCTGGATGGCGTCGTACCAGTTCGTAGGCAGAGTCTAATCTGCTGAGACGTCGCG
>Ga0169931_10008450_pt1 | contig 15016 bp, 18 predicted proteins | sample Kivu_15m_20L_FD_129675 | JGI IMG/M metagenome (GOLD analysis project Ga0169931, IMG submission 129675) | Freshwater microbial communities from Lake Kivu, Western Province, Rwanda to study Microbial Dark Matter (Phase II) - Kivu_15m_20L... | ecosystem: Environmental > Aquatic > Freshwater > Lake... | reverse complement strand
TGGACAAGGCGGACAACTCAATTACGTTAATCCGAGTATGGATGTAACTAAAGAATTCATTAATTTCTTGAACGAAAATCAGTCACAAATCGAAAAAGACTTGAAGTAATGTTGTTGGTGGAGCAGAAAAAGTCTGAAAATGTGGCAGAGTTCGTTTTGTACATGTTTCAGATGGAGGATTTGATTCGAATGTTTGGTTTTGACTTAGATTTATTAATGGAGGGTTATGTTTCCAAAAGTTTATCAAATAAAGCATTTGAACCACAATATCGACTTTGGTTTAAGTCAGTTATTGAGGAAATGAAGTCCAATGCTTTGGAAAAAGAAGGACATGTGGAGGTTGTAAAGGAAACAATCATCGAATTGGTTTATCTTCATAATACTTTGCAAACCATAATCAAAGACGAAAAATACATCGGACTTTGCGAGCAATCAAAAGATGCAATTGAAGAATTTCGTCAGAAGGCAAATATGCAAGGGCGACATGATGTTGAGGTTTTGTTCCATGCGATGTACATGAAATTGCAACTTAAAATTAGGAAACAAGTCATTTCTGAAGAAACAGAAAGTGCAATGGATTTAATGCGAATTCAATTGGCTCATTTATCAAGAGAATATAAAAGAATGTATGCGGGTGGATTTGCTCCATCACCAAATTAATTTAGTTCAGGGAAAGGGGTTAATTTACCATTAAAACTGAAATCGGAGTCGGGTAATCCTTCCAATTGAATGTCATAGTTCGATGGAAAAAATTTGAATTTCCAAGTTTTATCATTGAAAAATAAACTCAACTTTTGTTCTTCTGAATCAAGTTCGAATTTCCCCTTTTGAACAGTGTTATTGTTGATGTCGTTTAGTGTTCCAAAAACAAAATCCCCAGATTCGTAAAAAACCACACAAATTTTTCCGGCTACTTGATTAATAGTGAGATTGTTTTCGCTTTCAACTAAGAACCACAAATTGGACTTGCCGTTATGGAATAAAATGGAAAAGTCGATTTTTTCCGTTCTAACTGATGTTGTACAAGCAGATAGCAGTAAAAAAAAACTAAAAAATAAGTTGATTTTCATTGAGATATTTCAAAACTTCAACTGAAACGGAATCTTGTTTTTCTTTTAAAATTGCTCTATCGTTGATAGCCTCACAACTTTTGTATTGATATCTTCCTTCTTTCCAACTGAACAAGCAATTGTAAAAGTACTTTTGGCTTTCATAACGCTCAAAAAAACGAACAACAATATCATCGTAAGCACTTTGTTTTTTACGTCTTTCGATTATGTAACCAACAAAACCATTTACTTTAACTAGTTCTCCTCGTTCACGTTCAAAAATCAACAAGCGTCTTACAGGATATTTATTTACCCCAGCTCGAACCAATAGCATAAAACCTTCACTTAATGGTTTGCCTACCCTCAAAGGAAAAAATCGAAAAAATCGAGGTGAACAAGCAGGAACATCTAAATTATCTTCTTGTCCTTTAATGGTATCGCAAATTCCAATTTCTGCCAACAATTTTCTTTCAATATCACTTGAAAAGGTATTTGCATTAAAATCGGTAGAAATTTGTTCTATTCCATCATAATTGTCAATTTCAGGATTAATTACTGGAATAACGTTTTTTTCTTTTTGGTTAACGAAATAAATTACAAGGCTTAATAAACCAATAATTCCGAAAGCAATAAGGAGTTGTTTTTTTGTCATGTAATTAAAACTGAAAATTTAGGAAAAGATACGTGAACTAAATGAATACGCATCCTGAAACGCTTTTTCTTCAATTCCTGAAACGATATTTTTTTTCTTCAACCATTCCAATAAAATTTCAGTTGGAAGATTCCCTGTTAAATCGTCTTTCGCCATAGGACATCCACCAAAACCTTTCATTGCACTGTCAAATCTTCTACATCCTGCATTATAAGCTGCTTCGATTACGTCTCTCGCTTTTTCAGAAGTTGTATGTAAATGTGCCCCAAACTCAACCTTCGGAAGTTCTTTCATTAGCAAACTGAATAAAGGTTCAATTTCTTCTTTTTTTGCAGCACCAACTGTATCTGAAAGAGCCAAAATTTCAATACCGAAAAGATTATTCAATCGTTGCGACCAATTCAAAACAATTTCAGGACTCCATTCATCACCATAAGGATTTCCAAATCCCATGGATAAATAAACAACCATTTTCTTTCCTTTCTTGGTTGCCAAGTTTTGAATTTCCTCAACACGTGTCAAAGATTCTTCCAAAGTGGCATTGGTGTTGCGCATTTGAAAAGTTTCAGACACGGAGAATGGATAGCCTAAATAATCGATTTCTTCAAAACTTAGTGCGTCTTCTGCTCCTCTGGAATTGGCAATTATGGCAAGTAATTTCGAACTTTCATTGAGATTCAAGCCTTTCAGTACTTCCGCTGTATCTCTCATTTGTGGAATGGCTTTAGGAGAAACGAAACTACCAAAGTCGATTGTGTCAAATCCACAATTAAGTAATTTGTTGATGTATTCTATTTTTAATGCCGTAGGTACAAATTCCTTCATTCCTTGCATGGCGTCCCTTGGACATTCAACAAGTTTCAATTTTGAACTCATAAATTTTCTTTTATTATTCGTTGATTGATTTTTTTTACAAGTGAGGGGCCTTCATAAATGAATCCCGAATAAAGTTGAATTAGTGAAGCACCAGCCTTTAATTTCGCTATCGCATCGTCAGCAGAATGTATTCCTCCAACTCCAATAATCGGAAAACTACCTTTCGATTTTGAATGAAGATAACGAATTACTTCTGTTGAGCGTTTTGTTAACGGTTTTCCCGAAATACCTCCCGCGCCAAGCTGATTCACCACTTCGGGATTCGTTTTCAAATTTTCCCTACTAATGGTAGTGTTTGTTGCAATTACTCCTGCAATTTTTGTTTCTTCAACAATTTCTATAATGTCGTCTAATTGTGAATCGGTTAAATCTGGTGCAATTTTCAAAAGAATTGGTTTCGATTTTTCTTTTTCTGTATTCAGTTTTTGAAGCTCGGATAATAATACTTTCAAGGGTTCTTTTTCTTGTAAATCACGAAGATTTGGTGTGTTGGGAGATGAAACATTTACAACAAAGTAATCTACGTAAGGAAAAAGTTTTTGGAATGAAATGATGTAATCGTCTGTAGCATTTTCATTAGGAGTGTTCTTGTTTTTACCAATATTCCCACCGATAATTAAATTGGGATTATTACGTTTTTTTAATTTTTCAACAGCGACATCGACCCCGTAATTGTTAAATCCCATTCTATTTAGAATGGCTTCATCTTTTTTTAAGCGGAACAATCGAGGTTTGTCATTTCCGAATTGAGGTTTCGGGGTGAGAGTTCCAATTTCTATAAATCCAAATCCACAATGTTCTAAGTCATTGAAGTAGGCGGCATTTTTATCAAATCCAGCAGCTAGACCAACAGGATTTTGAAATTTTAAACCAAAAACTTCTCTTTCTAGTCTAGGATGATGAACAACATAGGCTTTTCGAAATAAAGTTTTACTCAGATTAAATTTCATCAAAAATTTTAGGTTGTTCACCACGAAATAATGAACTCGTTCAGCATCGAAGTAAAAAAGAAATGTTCGGAGAATTGAATACATTGGGCAAAAATAAAAAAAGCGGGACTTGCCCGCTTTTATGTAATAAATGATTTGAATTAAACACGGTATTTACCAGCAGCAGAAACAACTTTTCTAGATCGTTCTCTACCATAATCTTTGTAAGTGAGGTTTTTTGTTACAATTAGATTGAAGTGATAAAATGCATCCTTCCATTTTGGGTTTCCTCTTTGCTGACCTGGGCCAAACGATGGGTGTGGGAAAGCAGGATTAGCTAAATAAACTGCAGTTGGTGAAGATAAGTTGGCAGGATCTGTATAAGTGGTACTCACATCATCAAGGTAATCAGAAAACGTTTTAACGTAAGAAGCTTCAAACCCAATTCTCCACATTCTTCCAACACCCCAACGGAAACCTGCTCCCATAGGCATAGTTAAAGTAACAGGTGAATAAGGTTTTTCTTGACCTTCTGTTTTCAATGGTCGTAAAGCAGTCCAATTACCATCTTGATCCATTGCTTTAGGGTTGTGGTACATTAAACCTAAACCTGCAAAACCATAAACTTGAATTGAAAATTGTTTTTTCGAGTAATTTCCTGGTAAGTTAAATATTGAACCAAATTTGTCTTTCCAAAAGACAATCACGTCAAAACGTTGACTTAATTCAATTGCATTATTTCTAACGTGCAAATTTCTTTTGTTTCTCATGATTTCTTCACTCCACTTGTCATCAGCTCTGAGTTGGTGAAAGTTTAAGCTTGTTGTGGTAGCGAACATAGGAAGAAACCTATACCTATAACCAATATTTGCTCCGTATCGAATCGCTTGCCAGTCCCAATCATGCAAACTGTTTGGTCTTCCAACCCCCCATGAGCCACCTAAATCACCCATCAATTGAGTCGCTCCCAAACCAAATCTCAATTCTTTTTTATTGATTGACCAGTTTGTTTGACTGTTGAAGTTAGGCGTTTGTGCTTTTAATGTTACAAACGGGGCTATAATCAAAGCAAGACTTGGAATTAATTTCCTCATAGTACTATAGTTAGTGTAAGAATGCCACGAAATTACTCCTTTTTTTTAAAATTCAAATCCTTAGATTGATATTTTTATTAAACAATTGAATATTGATTACTTCAAATTCGCAATAATTCCAACGAAATTCGATATTAAACTTCATTTTTTTTACTTTTATCTAAAAATTTTACCATGCGACAAATTGACAAATTACTTTCCGAGTACGGTGAAAGTCACCAAAACCCAACAAATAAATTAGTTCATTGGATTTGTGTTCCCATAATTTTTTGGAGTATTACTGCACTTTTATGGTTAGTCAAACTTCCCTTCGAAATCCAATTTTTGCAAGTTCAGTTGAATTTAACACTTGTAGTTTTGATTTTGGTATTGGTTTATTACACAAGACTTTCTATACCACTTTCGATTGGAATGACCATTTTTTCAATAATCTGTGGTCTTGTTTCACACAAACTTGAATTATTAACCATAGATTCATCCGTAAAACTTTGGATGATTGCATTAGGAGCATTTATAATCGCTTGGATTTTTCAATTTTGGGGACACAACATAGAAGGTAAAAAGCCTTCCTTTTTAAAAGATCTACAATTTTTACTTGTCGGTCCTGCTTGGTTGATGCATTTTATTTTCAAAAAGATTGGTTTAGCTTACTAATCCTCTTTGAGTTCTCTAAGATATAATTGGATTGTATTTTCAATGCCGAAATACAAGGCATCGGAAATTATGGCATGACCTATACTTACTTCGTGCAAGGCTTCAGCGTTTTGTTTGAACCATTTCAGATTTTCTAAATTAAAATCATGGCCAGCGTTTATTCCAAGTCCAAGTTCGCATGCATAGGATATTGCTTTACTGTATTGAGAAACTGCTAATTCTCTATCCTTCATGTAGTCTTCAGCGTAAGGTCCCGTGTAAAATTCAACACGATCTACTCTCGTTTTTTGAGCAAACTCCAAAAGTCTAAATTCAGGCTCTATGAATATGGATGTACGAACGCCTAAAGCCTTTAACTTACTCACAGTTTTTGTTAAAAAATCATATTCTTTTTCGGTGTTCCAACCAGCATTTGAGGTCAAAACATGAGGTGGGTCAGGCACTAAAGTTGCTTGATCTGGTCGTATTTCTTCAATCATTTTCAGGTAACGCTCGTCTGGGTAACCTTCGATATTGAGTTCAGTTGTAACTACTTCTTTAAGTGCGTAAACATCATTGGTTGTGATATGTCGCTCATCTGGTCGAGGGTGAACGGTAATTCCTTGCGCTCCAAATCTTTCACAATCCATGGCAAACTTCATAACGTCTGGATAAGAACCACCACGGGCATTTCGAAGAGTTGCAACTTTATTGATGTTTACACTTAGCTTGGTCATTGGTATAATATTTGGTCGGTCAAAAGTAAGAAACTCTGAAAGTAAATTACTATTTTGGCACCCCATTATGCGCGCTTTTGACCTTATTACAGATGAAATCCCACCGTTGGTTCACACCGACAATGGAGATAAAGCTTTGTCTTGGATGGACGAGTTTAAGGTTTCCCATTTACCTGTTCTTAAAAATGGAAATTTTGTTGGGGTGGTTTCAGAGTCTGATATTCTAGATCATTTGAGTTTGGAAAATTCTTTAGACGTTCTTTTCCAGCATTTACCAAGACCTTTTGTGTTTCAAGGAGCACATATATATGAAGTTCTAGCCAAAATGTCAGAATTCAAATTAAGTGTACTTCCAATTTTAGACGAACAAGAAAATTATCTTGGTTGCACAAGTATTTACCGATTGATGGTTGAATTAGCCAATACTGGTTCGATTAAAGAAATAGGTAGTATTTTAGTTCTAGAGGTGAATACAGTTGATTATTCTCTTGCCCAGATTTCCCAAATTGTTGAAAGTAATAATGCAAGAATTTTATCCTCTTATATCCTTTCAAATCCTGAATCAACGAAATTGGATATCACTTTAAAAATAAATGAACTTGATTTAACAAGAATAATTAGAACTTTCGAGCGCTATGAGTACACCGTTAAAGCATCGTTCAACAACCAACTCGGCAACGAGGATATGCAATGGCGATATGATACTTTAATGAATTTCTTGAAGTTTTAAATATGCGGGTTGCACTCTACGGAAGAAAAGTTACCAAAATCAATGTTGATTATTATTTACAAGTAATCAAAATTCTCGATGGTTTTGGATGGAGAGTGGTTTTGGAAGAAGAACTCAAACAACTTTTAGTTCAAAAAGCAGGGATTTCAGAAAACTACGAGGTTTTTAATTGCCACAGGGATTTTCACAAGGGAATCGAGTTAGCGATTAGTATGGGCGGGGATGGTACTTTCCTAAAAACAGTGAGTTATGTTAGAAATTCGGGAGTTCCGATTTTGGGTATTAACACAGGTCGTCTTGGTTTTTTAGCAAATATTTCAAAAGAAAACATTGAGGAAACCATGCAAAAAGTTTGGAATAAAGAGTACGAATTTCAATCTCGTTCCTTACTTCGTGTTCATACTGAAGAAGATTTGTTTGGTGTAGATAATTTTGCATTAAACGAACTAGGTTTACACAAAAAAGATACGGCTTCCATGATTACTGTTCATGTTTCATTGGATAATAATTATTTGAATTCCTATTGGGCAGACGGTTTGATTGTTGCTACTCCAACTGGATCAACTGCATACAATTTAGCTTGTGGAGGCCCAATTGTAACTCCAGGATGTCAAGTTCATATTCTTACTCCAATTGCACCACACAACCTGAACGTTCGTCCGATGGTTGTTCCCGATCATTTGCCAATTTCACTTGAAGTTGAAGGAAGAGATAGAACCTACTTATTAAGTGTAGATGGGAACTCGAAAAGTATTCGACAAGGAGAGATTGTGGTTTTGAGAAAGGCTGAATTTATGATTAATGTTGTGAAATTTGAAAACAATAACTTTTTAGATACAATTAGAAATAAAATGATGTGGGGAATTGACCCGAGAAATTAAATTTAAAATCATGAAAAAACAAAAAATAACTCTTGCGACCTTGCTATTATGTGGTGGTCTTTTTGCACAAACAAAGCCTGCGACGACGCCAGCTAAACAGCCCGCAACCAAACCGGCTACAACTAACACTCAAAAATTTGCTACAAAACTGGATTCTGTTTCCTATATAGTTGGTCAAAGTATTGGTGCAAACATTGTTAAAGAGTTTAGTGAAGCGAATGTTGAGGCAGTTTTGGCAGGATTACGCGATGTTTTGAAAGGAAATCCGCCAGCAATTATGGATCCTTCTGGGCAAACTGTTAACGGTTATTTTCAAGACAGAAATATGAAAAAACTGGAACAAGAACATGCGCTTAACAAACAAGAAGGGCTTGATTTTCTCGAGAAAAATAAAAAACGTCCTGAAATTAAAGTTACAGCGAGTGGTCTGCAATATGAGGTAATCACTATGGGGACAGGTGAAAAACCAAGTTCTACATCTAGGGTAAAAGTTCATTATCACGGTACAACGCCTGATGGAAGAGTTTTTGATAGCTCGGTTGAACGTGGTCAGCCAATCACTTTTGGGCTGGATCAAGTTATTAAAGGTTGGACAGAAGGTCTGCAATTAATGCCTGTTGGTTCGAAATTTAAACTTTATATACCTCAAGAATTGGCTTACGGAGCAAATCCAAATCCTGCAAGCATCATCGAACCATTTATGCCTTTGGTTTTTGAAGTTGAATTAATTGAAATTGAAAAGTAAGAATATGAAAAAGTTGATTTTTATTTTGTCCTTTATTGGGCTTGCTAATGTTTTTGCTCAAGAACAACCATTTGATGATGGACTTTACGCGCAGTTTATTACCTCAAAAGGGGAGATTGTTTGTCGTCTTGAAATGGAAAAAACACCAATGACAGTTGCCAATTTTGTTGGCTTAGCTGAAGGTAAGTTTAAAGTTGGTGATAAAGTTTTTGATAAACCGTACTATAATGGTTTAAACTTTCATAGAGTTATTAAAGATTTCATGATTCAAGGTGGTTGTCCGCTGGGTACTGGTTCGGGTGATCCGGGATACAAGTTTTTTGACGAAGTGGAAACCGACCTAAAACACAGCAGAGCTGGAGTTCTTTCTATGGCTAATGCGGGGCCTGCAACAAACGGAAGTCAGTTTTTTATTACCCACAAAGCAACTCCTTGGCTGGATGGAAAACACACTGTTTTTGGTTTTGTAGTGAAAGGACAAGAGGTTGTTGATGCTGTTCAACAAGGTGATAAATTGATGGAGGTGAAGATTTTAAGGCTAGGGGAGAAGGCTAAAAAATTTGATGCAACGGCTATTTTTGGTAGTTACTACAATCCATGGAAAGCAAGAAAAGAGGAAGAGGAAAGAATTGCCAATATGTCGATAGAGGAATATAACAAGCAACTTTTTGAAACCATTAAGAAGAAATATAATAAAGCAAAGCAATTGCCTTCAGGACTTATTGTTTTAATTGATAAGAAAGGAAAAAAAGTTAAACCTACAAAAGGTGATAAAGTGAGTGTTCACTATGTAGGAACTTTTGTAAAGGATGGAAAGCAATTTGATTCTTCAAGGGATAGAAAACAACCTATGGATTTCAATTATCAAGTGAATAGAATGGTTCCAGGATTTGAAGAAGGAATTGGTTTACTTGGTGTAGGTGCTAAGGCAAAATTAATTCTACCTTATCATTTGGCTTATGGAAAAGCGGGTAGAGGTACAATTCCTCCTGTGAGTGATTTGCAGTTTGAAATCGAAGTTTTATCGATTCAACCTGGTGAGAAAAAAGAGGATCACCACCATCACCACGACCATAGTGACCCCAATCATAAACATTGATTTCTTATCAATAACACTTATGCCTCGATAAATTCGGGGCTTTTTTTATTCCTACAAACTTTAACTTTCCGTTTGGACTGAAAATTGATACCTTTGAAAAACATGAAAAGAATTCAAATCGCAATTTTTTGTTTGTTTTTTACAAACGTTTATTCCCAACAAGTGGTAGTTCCAACCATGGACTTCAACAATTTCTTCGTTTCCTTTCAAGATGGATTTTTTAGACAAATAGAAATTCAACCCGTTTTAAGTTACAAGGCAGGTGATGAGATTGTTGCGTATATTGATACAAGAGGAAACCTGAGAATTTGGGACGGAAAAGAACGAAAGGATGTAACCGCTCTCAATGTTGAATATCAAGTTTCCGATCACTTAATGGCGTATAAAGTTGCGGGTGCTTTAAAAATGTGGGATGCTGGAAAATTCCAAACCTTGACCACTTTCGCAAAAGATTTCATGGTGAAAGACAGTATCATTGCTTACCAAGATTTGCGTTACAACACCTTCAATATTTACTGGAAAGGCAAAACCTTTCCTGTTCTTACTTATTTCGATAATTTTAATCTACCGTCAACAATTGGGGAAAATCTGATTATTTGGAAAGATAACTCAAACACTTACCACACTTTTTGGAATGGAAACACCTACGAAATTGGAACTTACAACGATGAAGTTCTAAAGTTTGATTTAGGAACTGATATTTTTTGTTTTAAAGATCCTTATACCCAGACGTTTATCGCTTTTGACAAAGGTCAATTCTTGGAAATTGAATCAATGCCGATTAAAAAATACAAGGCTGGACGTGGTTTTTTAGTTTACGAAGACATGAACGGAAACCTATGGTATTATGGTAAAGGAGAAAAATATCAACTTTCCAATTTTTCAAGTTCGCATTGGGATTTGGTTGATGACATGGTTATTTGGATGGAAAATAGCTATTTGTTCGGTTTTCAAAATGGAAAAAAATACGACATTGCAACCTACAAACCAGCTGATTATCTTTTAAAGAACAACACTTTTGTGTTTAAAAATTTAATCGGTGGAATAAGTGTTTTTAGCGATGGAATAGTTACCGAAATCACCAATATGACTAATGCGGAATATGCGATTTTCGGAAATAAGGTATTGGTGAAGTTGCCCAATAAAACATCTTTAGTTTTCAGTGATGGTAAGATTTACAATAACTAAGCAACTAATCTTTTTTGCTTTTACGGTTTTATTCGTGAATCTGGAATTAAAGGCTCAGGTCCCAGCGTTGGATAAACTCGAAATGCTTTACGATCAAGGACATTATCGGATGGTTTATCGTCGTGCTAATCGTTATTTGGATAAACCTGACTATGATTTCTCACTTCTTCCTTCATACTATAAATCACTTGCAACACTTCAATTAGCTCAAGAAACAGTTTGGTCTTTGAGAAATCCAAGGGCACATATTGACGCACTAAATGAATTGAATCGAATTAAATTAACTCCTAAAGGAAAGTTGATTTTTGAGTCTCATATTGTTGAACTTCAAAACCTTAAAACCGACATCGAGGCGTGGGTTACGGATTTGAGACGTCAAAAGAAAAATGACGAAGCAACTCAAATTGCAAACTTGGCGAATCAGTTGTTTGAAAAAGTAAAATTTAGAGAAGAGAAAAGTGTTGAAGCGCCGAGTTATTCCTCTGATGTCAGTGTTCGGTTCAAATCACGAACTGACATGGTTTCATTTTCCAAAAAATACTTGGGTGTTCCCTACGTTTCTGCTGGAGATACTCCCCAAGGTTTTGATTGTAGTGGCTTTACCTCTTTTGTGTTTAGTCACCACCAAATCAAATTACCTCGTCGAGCAGCTGAACAGTATCAGGAGGCAACAAAAATCAAAGAAAAAGATGCAATGATGGGAGATTTGGTGTTTTTTTCCAATGGAGGTGAAGTTTCACATGTAGGAATGCTAATCAATGAACCTGGAAAGCCAAAAGTAATGATTCACGCAAGTTCTTCGAAAGGAATACAAATTATAGACCTTGACTCTTCAACTTATTGGAAGCAAAGAGTTGTTGGGTTTGGGAGATTTGTGGATTAATACCGACGATGAAATACAATGTTTCCTTAGTAAATTAAAAGATTTTCTAACAAAAAAAGAATTGGTATGAATTATCTTTTGTTTGATTCAAAGCATTCGTAATACCCCTTCAGGATTCTTTCTTTTCGATTTGACGTTTAAAATAGGTAAACTAGGCATCGAAAATAAAATCCTATATTCGTGGCACAAAAAATTCAAATTATGTCAAAAGAAGTTTACATTGTTTCTGCTGTCCGAACACCAATGGGTGCATTTTTAGGTGGTTTATCTGGAATTTCAGCTACTCAGTTGGGTGCAACAGCAATTAAAGGTGCTTTAGAAAGAGGCGGAGTTGACCCTTCTACTATTGATGAGGTTTTTATGGGTAATGTATTGCAGGCCGGAGTTGGACAGGCTCCAGCTCGACAAGCTGCCTTAGGTGCTGGACTTGGAAATAATGTTCCTTGTACAACTTTGAATAAAGTTTGTGCTTCTGGAATGAAAGCAATTATGCTCGGTGCTCAAACTATTTTGGCGGGCGATAATCACGTTGTAGTTGTTGGTGGAATGGAAAATATGTCTCAAACACCGCATTATGTAGCAGGTCGTCAGGGCACAAAATTTGGCAACATCACGATGCTTGATGGAATTACAAAAGACGGATTATTAGATGTTTACAGTAAAGTGCCAATGGGGAATTGTGCCGAACTATGTGCAAAAGAACACAACATCACACGTGAGGACCAAGATAATTTTGCAATTACATCTTATCAAAGAGCGGCTGATGCTTGGAAAAATGGACGTTTTACGAATGAAATCGTTCCTGTTGCTGTTCCACAAAGAAAAGGTGACCCAATTATGATGGCTGAGGATGAGGAATATAAAAATGTTTTTCTTGATAAAATACCTGGCTTGAAACCTGCTTTCGATAAAGAAGGAACAATTACTGCTGCCAACGCATCTACTTTAAATGACGGGGCGTCTGCTTTGGTTATTGCCTCCAAAGAAGCAGTTGAAAAATACGGTTGGACACCTATTGCGAAAATTGTTTCTTATGCGGATGCTGCTCAAGCTCCTGAATGGTTTACCACTGCTCCTTCTTTGGCTGTTCCTAAAGCATTGGATAAAGCCGGATTGAAAGCGAGCGATGTTGATTTTTGGGAATTGAATCAAGCATTTTCTGTTGTAGGAATTGCAAACACTAAACTTCTTGGTTTAGATCCTGCAAAAGTTGATGTTAATGGTGGTGCTGTGGCACTTGGACACCCTCTCGGAAATTCAGGTTCTAGAATTATCGTTACCTTAATTAATGTGTTAAAACAAAATAATGGTAAATTCGGTGGGGCAGGAATTTGTAATGGTGGAGGTGGTGCTTCGGCGATGATTATTGAGAACATTTAAGTCACGAAACAAATATTCATAAAAGTTGAAGTCCTAAAGGCTTCAACTTTTTTTTTGCACTTGTTTATACCAATTAATTTCCTGTTTTCCAACTAATTTCAAATAAGCGTTGGTGGACGAAAAAGGCTTACTGCCAAAAAAACCTCGGTGAGCTGAAAGAGGTGACGGATGAACGGATGATAAAATCTTGTGGCGACTTTGGTCAATTAAAACTGTTTTGGAAATCGCACTTGCTCCCCAAAGTATAAAAACGACATTTTCACATTTATCACTTACCGTTTGAATCACTTTATCCGTAAAAATTTGCCATCCAAAATCTTTGTGACTATTTGCTAATCCTTCATGCACGGTTAATACACTATTCAACAACAATACACCTTGGCTTGCCCAATGACTTAAATCACCATGAACGGGAATTTCCACACCTAAATCCTCTTTCATTTCCTTGAAAATGTTCTGTAAACTTTTCGGCAACGGTCGAACGTTCGACTCCACAGAGAAACACAATCCGTGTGCGTGACCTCTTGTTGGATAAGGGTCTTGTCCAAGAATCACTACTCTAACTTCCCTTAATGGACACAAATCAAAAGCTCGAAAAATCTGACTTCCTTTTGGGAATATGACATTTGGATGATTTTGATAAGCCGATTTGACTTTTGAAATTAGCTGTTGAAAGTAAGGTTTATCGAATTCGTTTTTAAGTGCGTTTTTCCAACTTTCTTCAATATTCACTTCCATAACATGTTAGTTTTCGTGGGGTTCTTCTGAATAATATTCGTTCGCAATAAAATAATCTAACATCGCCTCTTTTATAAGGTGTTGTTGCTCCTGATGATTCAAGGGTGGAAGATTTTTTTCAAGTTGGAAATGAGGCCAATTATCGTCGTCTCGCCCCACAAAGGAATAATAGCCATAAGGTTCTAAAAGCGTGCAAACAGCAACGTGTAATAAATCCGTTTTTTCTTGCTTTGAATAAGTTTTATGACCTTGTCCTAATTCATTCACCCCAATCAAAAACAGTAGGGCTTGCACATCCATTCCTTCTCCAAATTCTTTTTCCAAATGTTTCTTCAACTTTTGAAAACGCAACTCAATATCATAATCCATGGGTGCAAAGTTAAACTTGAAACCTCAGAAAGGTTAAAAATGGAAATATAGATGTTCATAAATATTTTTTTCGGTCAAGTGTGTCAACAATTGATCTTCTTTCTATTTCGAAAATGAATGACACTAATAGGGTAGGAGCGAAGTACTTTACACCTCTCGTTTTAAAATATACCTTTGTTGAGGTTCAAAAAGTTTTTCGTTCATGGCATTATTGGAATCATTTGAAAAAAACGGTCAATTTTTATTCCGTTGGCGGGGTCACATTCCATTGATTTTTATTTTATTAGCTATTCCACTATTACATTTTGAGTTGGCTTATTTCCAAAGAATGCCATATCAAACAAATTACATTCTATTTGCAATTGCTATTGTTTTTGCTTTCCTAGGTCACTTTTTTCGTGTTTTAACCGTTGGAAGACGACACCTTCAATCATCGGGAAGAAACAGAAGCCATCAAGTTGCCGCTCAATTGAATACGTTGGACATGTATTCTATCGTTCGACACCCTCTTTATTTTGGGAATTTCTTGATATGGGTTGGGTTGGTCATTTTTCTGGGACATTTCTGGTTTGGGATTTTGGTTCTATTTTCATATCTCTGGTACTATGAAAAAATTATGTTTACTGAGGAAAATTTTTTAAGAACCAAGTTTGGAAAAGCCTATTTAGATTGGTCAGAAAATGTTCCTGCATTTTTTCCAAAATGGTTGAACTATAAATCTTCTGGAAAATCTTGGTCATGGAGAATTGCAGCAAAAAATGAATACCCAGGTTTAATTTCAACATTGAGTACATTTTGGTTTATTGCCGTTATGAAATTTTGTTTAATCAACAACACAATTTTACCAAGTGATGAACTGATTTTTTCTGCATGTCTAATATTTCTTTTCGGTGTTACGATGAAAGGAATCAAGCGGTACAGCGGTATTTTCCACAAAGACGATTGATTTTAAAACCAAATTTATAAAATGAAATTTATTCAACTATTTGTTTTTCTGATTTTTACATTAATTTCTCACATTTTGAAATCTCAG
>Ga0169931_10008449_pt1 | contig 15017 bp, 9 predicted proteins | sample Kivu_15m_20L_FD_129675 | JGI IMG/M metagenome (GOLD analysis project Ga0169931, IMG submission 129675) | Freshwater microbial communities from Lake Kivu, Western Province, Rwanda to study Microbial Dark Matter (Phase II) - Kivu_15m_20L... | ecosystem: Environmental > Aquatic > Freshwater > Lake ... | reverse complement strand
TTTTTAGGTTTTTCATAGTAGTAAAATTTAGAATTGGTAATTGAATTTGAGTTGAAAATTTCTTCCCATATCGGCAGTGAAATACCGAAAACGGTTCATGTATTCCTTGAATTCGGTATTCAAAAGATTGTTTACCTGCAGACTCAGGCTCAAGGGGTTTTTAAAGAGTTCTAGTTTTTTAGAATACCCCAAGTTGACCAAGGCATAAGCAGGTGGAGCAGGTGCTAAGTCAAATACTGGTTCGCGATGCTGTTTTGCCACCAATACATTGCTCAGAGTAATTCGATTTTTCCCCTGGTCAGGATTTTTATCCAAGGAATAGGAGAGTCCCCAATCCATTCGATCCGAAGGGATAAATGGGAAATAGGTATCGGTTTCGGTATTCTTAGCCCGGATGATTGACCCTTTTGCATAGCCATTTAGATTCTCTGTGAAACTGTAAGTTCCTGAAAGATCTAGGCCATAAAAGAAGGCATCTGCTTGGAGGTACTCATAGACATTGAAGGTGCCTCGTAAACTCACGAAGGTCTCTCCAGTCGGGTTGAGGTAGATGTAGTCTCGGATTTGGTTGGCATAAGCAGTGAGTTCCACCGTCCCTTTCTTTCCTTCGTATTCGAGTCCATTCACCCATTTGAGGGACTTTTCAGAATCCAAGTTGGCATCCCCCAATTCTACGGCTGCCGCGCCATGGTGAAGACCTTGGCTAAACAATTCATTCACATTAGGGGGTCTCCAGGCAGTCCCTAGGTTGGAGGTAAATGCCCAGTTTGCATTAATTTGGTACCTTCCTCCCAGAAAAATGGAACCATTTTGGTAGGTCAAATTGGCTTTTTGCAAGTCATTGCCTACATACCGGGCAGCGGAAACGGTGCGGTAATCGTAGCGTATACCGGCTTCGAGTTCAAGTGGACCTTTCAGGTATTTTTCCATCAAAAAGACCCCACCATTCAGGAGATCATAGTTTGGGATCAACGGAGTCACTCCTGTTCCCGGCACATTGCTGTTGGCTTGTTGGATTAAGTGAATCCCCATCGAACCCGTCCAGTGGGATTTCAAATTGTGCTCCAGAACTACCTCGGCTGTATTGGTAAACAATTCCAAATCCAAACTCGGCCGTACATTCAATTCACCCCTTCGTCGATCAAATTCTTGACGGTGATTTTGTTGAAATCCATACTGAAAATTGATTTTCCAGGAGGGATTCAAGTGGTAATGCGCCTTCAGTTTGGCCAAGTGGTGGGTGACCACTTGTTTGGGGTTGTTGAGGCTGTAGGTAAACTCTGCCTGGGTAAATGGCGCACCGTTCTCGATGATGGCAAGTAAGTCGGAAAGGTTGCCTGTGTGCGCATCGCGAAGAATACCCAATTCAGTGGTAAAGAAACTGTAGTAGGCTTCGGTACCGATTTTGGAGGAACTGAAGCCCAAAGCCCCGGAGAGGCTGGATTCAGACATGCCCGTATTTCCTTGGAAATAATTGGGCGTTTGGATATTTCCTGCTCGTCTGCTGGCACCTTGGATTCGGTAGCCCAATCCTGGGTATTTTCCAGATCCGCCAGCATGGGAAATCGCCACATTTCCTGCTCGTCCATTGGTATGGCCAACCAAATTGAGTTCTGTAATGGATTTTTTAGAGGTTGGTAGCGCAGGAGGGTTGACTAAAATCACCCCACCCATGGCTTCGGGTCCATAGCGAACTGTCTCTGCACCTTTGACTACGGTCAATTCATCGGCCAAAAAAGGATCTATCTCTGGAGCATGTTCCGCTCCCCATTGCTGTCCTTCCAGACGAATGCCGTTGTTTAAGATGAGGATTCTATTGCTATGCAGCCCGTGGATCACCGGCTTGGAAATGGTGTTTCCAGTTGAAAAGGTAGTCACTCCAGCGACCCGCTTCAAACTTTCGCCCAAACTTTCGCCTCGCGATTGAAGGAGGGTTTCCCCGTAAAGGGTGGATACGGCTGTGGTCGTTTGTACTGCTTCTCGGTGTCCATGCACCTCAACACCAGTGAGGGCTACGGCCTCTTCCTCCATTTTGAAGGTCAAATTGCTCGTTGCAGAGTTCAGTACAATGGATTGCTTGATTTCCTTGTGCCCGATAAAGGTGATTTGAATGGTTTGTTGACCAGGGCAAAGATGGGTAAGCGTAAAATTGCCATTGGCATCCGTGGCTACTCCAGTAGCGGATTCGGATAGCCACACGTAGGCGGCTTCAATAGGTTGGTTATTTTCCAAATGCAATACCCTTCCCCGTAGAACGAGGTCGCATTTTTGAGCGGAAAGGGTGCCTAGAGAAACTGCCATAACCAGACAAAGCAAAATTGCTTTTTGAATCATAGTTGCAAAAATAAAATATAACTCAAAAATACCTAGTATTTTTGTAACAAAGTTGCAAATGATGACCAAAGGTAAAATTTATAGATTTACAGATTTACAGCAACTAGGGATGTACTGAAAGTGAATGGTCAAAAAAAAATCCAGCACTAGGCTGGATTTCAAAAAGATCGGAGGATTAAGTTCAATTAACTTCCTAGCCAATTTTCCCAAGGGATTCGACTCAAAATCAAAACCAAACCTACTGCATAAAGCATGTAAATGCTGCGAAATTTGGCTTTGGAACTTTCCAATTTTTTGGCTCTAATGTAGCCAATGCTGATCAGCATAATGGCAACAATATTGATAAGCGGGTGCTCCAAGGCAGTTAGACGAGCTGCGGCATCCGACATGGCACCTTCTCCAGAAAGCAAAACATAACCTACAGGGCTGACGAAGTAGAGAATCAAGCCAACCAGTAATTGGACATGACACAAGATAAATGCGATAAGGGCAATTTTGCGATCCTTTTCCTGAAACTCGCGGCCAGAGAGCGCGCCAACGAGTGACCATAGCATTACAAGAATAAGTACCAACAATGCCAAGTAGGCAATCCCAGAGTGTGCGTGTTGAAGTCCAGTGTACATGAGCGATATTTTTTGTGATGGGTTTACTACAAAAATGAAATTTGTTAGCAATATGTTGGAAAACTAATCTACATACAAGACTAGCCCCTTCAAATATTCTGTTTCCGGGTGAAAGCAATTGATAGGGTGATCTGCAGGCTGGGAGAGTTGGAGTAGAATCCTCACATTTCGTTTGCTCTCTAGTGCTGCTGCAGTGATGGTGTTGGCAAAAAGCCGCTTATCCACTACCTGGCTGCAGGAAAAGGTAAATAGGATGCCTCCGGACTTAATTTTTCGTAGCGCTTCAGCATTTAAGCGCTTGTAGGCTTGCACTGCATTGTGTCTTGCCTTGAGGCTTTTGGCAAAGGCTGGGGGATCCAAAATGATCAGGTCGAAGTCATCACCAATTTCACGTATGTATTTGACCACATCTGCCACAATTGATTGGTGCCTTCCTTTAAATCCTGCATTTAAACCTATGTTTTCCTCAGTAAGGTCAATCGCTTTTTGAGAAATATCAACGGAATGGACTTCGCTGGCTCCCTCTTGCAGTGCGAGTACTGAAAATCCTCCTGAGTAACAAAAAGTGTTCAGCACTTTTTTTCCCTTGGCATAGGTGGCGACTAATTTTCTGTTTTCACGTTGGTCGATGAAGAACCCTGTTTTCTGCCCTTTTTCCCAGTCGATCTTGTAAGTAGCCCCATATTCTTTCACCAAATTGGTTTCAGCTTTGCCCCACAGCCATTCGTTGGAGGGGACTGTCTCGGCTTTGGGAAGGGTTTCCCCACTTTTGTCGTACACCCCTTTGAGCTGTTTCCCATAAACCACGCGCAATGCTTCAGTTATTGCCTGTAAGTGCTGGTGCATTCCGATGTGGTGTGCTTGGATTACCGCGGTACCGTTGTAATAATCAATGATTAAGCCAGGCAAACCGTCACCTTCCCCATGGACTAATCGATACACGGTTGTTTCTTGATGTTGAGTGAGGTTCAAAACTTCTCGAACTGCATGGGCAGTTCGAATCTTTTCCGTCCAAAAGGAAGCATCAATGGCTCGTTCTTCGAAGGAAATAATCCGAACCATGATGGAACCCAAGGCGTAATGTCCAATTCCTAAAAAATCATTTTTGGAAGAATAGACTGCGACCAAGTCTCCATTTTGAATGCTTTCTTCTTTTTTGGCAACTGCTCCAGAAAATACCCAATGGTGCTTACGGAATAAGGAAACTTCTTTTCCTTTCTGGAGAATGAGTTTAGGATAATTCATGCGCTGTAGTCGATTTTTTAGGGAAAATCAAACTTCCAAGCACCATCCCTATTGCACTAGCCACTAGTCCTAGTATATGGGTTTCTTGATCTGGAATGTAGATTTCCGCTGCAAGATAGACGGCCATCCCCATAAATAGGGCAAGAAATGCTCCACCTGAAGAGGATTTTTTCCAATAAAGCCCAGCGGTCAAAGGAACAAACAAAGAGACCAGCATTAAAATAGATGCTCCAGCTACTAACTCGTAGATGTCTGATTTCCAATAAGCGAAGATTAAGGCAATGCCGGCCACCAAGATCACATTTACGCGTAGAATCCACAAAAAATGCTGGTCTGATAGCTTCTTTCCAAAGTAGGGACGAACCAAGTTTTCGGAGATAATGGCAGCAGGGGCTAGTAATCCCGAACTAGTGGTACTCATAATGGCAGAGATTAAAGCTCCAAAAAATAGCACCTGAATGGGAAGATTGCTGTGCTGCAAAACCATGGAAGGCAATAGCATTTGCTTGTCTGCCAAGTACAATTCTGGATACATGATTTTGGCTCCTAAAGCGATAAACAAGGGAAGCAAGCCGAAGGTAAGGTAAAATAGGCCTGCCAAATAGGTGGATTGCACGGCTATTTTTTCAGATTTGGAAGACATTACCCGTTGGTAAATATCCTGGGAAGGAATGCTTCCCAACCCCAAGATGATCCAAGCCCCGAAATAGGTGGTCCAGGCAGAAAAGTTTGCCTCAGGAAAAAATTGGAAACTTTCAGGTGGGGCTTTTTCCAAAATCACGCCCACGCCACCTGCCTCTTCAGCCACGAGATAGGCCACTGCAAATAACCCGATGACGATCAGGGTAGTCTGCATAAAGTCGGTAATGGAGATGGCCCACATTCCTCCCAAAAAAGTATAGAAAACAACAATACAGGCAGAAATGACCACTCCTTCCATCAGGCTGAGATCCGTAACGGCTCCCAATACCAGGCTTAAGGCAACCAGTTGCGCCGCCACGAATCCAAAGTAAGCGGGCACCATAAAGATGGAGGCAATAAAGGAGAGCCGCTCTCCAAAAATTTTCTTAAATACATCTCCGATAGTGAGCACATTCATGCGGTACATGGGACGGAGATAGAATAATCCAAATAAAATCAGACAGAGTGCCCCTCCAAACGGATCCTCAATCACACCCAGAAGGCCTTCTTCTAAGTACACCGAAGAGGCACCAAAAATAGTCTCTGAGCCAAACCAAGTGGCAAAGAGTGCCGATGCAGAAAGAAATAAAGGCAGTGATCGTCCAGCCAGGACAAAGTCATTCGAATTTTTGACTAACCTCGCGGACCAAGCTCCAATAGCAAGGGTAAGGGCTAAGTAAATTAGAATAGCAGTGAGTAGCACGACTGGAATGCTTACGGATTAGACGGTAACACCGTACATTTTTTCCCGCAAAGCCTTGATTTCAGGACTCATCAAGTAGTCATCGTAAGACATGCGTCTGTCGATGGTGCCTTTGGGAGTAAACTCGATTACCCGGTTACAGGAAGACTGCACAAAGGTGTGATCATAGGAGGACATCAGCACGGTACCATTGAACTCAATGATGGCGTTGTTGAAAGCGGTAATTGATTCCAGATCCAAGTGATTGGTTGGCTCATCCATGAGCAACAAGTTTGGATTTTGAAGCATCATTTTGGATACGATGCAACGTACTTTTTCCCCTCCAGACAAGACGCTACATTTTTTCAAGGTCTCTTCCCCTGTAAATAGCATTCGGCCTAGGAAAGTTCGTACATAGGCTTCTTCCTGGTTGCTGGAATACTGGCGCAACCAATCGATCAAATTAAGATCCGTCTTGAAATAGCCAGAGTTGTCATTGGGTAAGTAGGCTTTATTGATGGTTACTCCCCACTTCAATTCCCCTTTGCTTGGCTTGATTTCTTCCACAATCGTTTGGAAAAATTTATTGACAGCCTGCTTGGTTTTGGAAATGAAGGCAATCTTGTCTCCCTTGTCCACCATAAGATTGACATCGGTAAAATAGGTCACTCCATCAGCCTTCAGCTCCAAGTTTTCCGTCATGAAGATCTGGTCTCCCGCTTCACGCTCAGGCTTGAATAAGATTCCTGGGTATTTTCTGCTTGAGGGCTCAATGTCATCTACATTCAATTTCTCAAGCATCTTCTTACGGGCGGTAGCCTGTCGAGACTTGGCCACGTTAGCGGAGAAGCGGGCGATGAAATCCTGCAATTCTTTTCGCTTTTCGTCTGCTTTCTTGTTTTGATCTCCACGTTGCTTTAAGGCCAGTTGAGAGGATTCGTACCAGAAGGTATAGTTACCGGAGTAGATTTTAATCTTTCCAAAATCAATGTCTACCACGTGGGTGGAGACGGTATCCAAGAAGTGACGGTCGTGGGAAACAACAATCACCAAGTTTTTAAAATCAATCAAGAAATCCTCGAGCCAGACGATGGTCTCAGCATCCAAGTCGTTGGTTGGTTCATCCAGAATCAGAATATCTGGATTTCCAAACAGTGCTTGGGCCAAAAGTACGCGTACCTTCTGATTACCAGCCAAGTGCTTCATTTGTTGGTAGTGTAGATCTTCAGCGATGCCAAGACCTGAGAGTAGGGAAGCAGCATCTGACTCAGCGTTCCAGCCGTCCATCTCAGCAAATTCGGATTCCAACTCGGAAGCACGGATTCCGTCTGCTTCCGTAAAATCTTCCTTGAGGTAGATTTCGTCTTTTTCCTTCATGATGGTGTACAACTTTTTGTGTCCCATCAAGACGGTTTTCAATACGTCTATCTCATCAAATTCAAAGTGATTTTGCTTCAATACCGCCATACGTTGACCTGGGGTAATGTTGATCGCTCCTGAGGTAGAATCCATCTCCCCAGATAGAATCTTCAAAAAAGTGGACTTTCCTGCACCATTTGCACCAATCACCCCGTAGCAGTTGCCTGGAGTGAATTTTAGGTTTACTTCCTCGAAAAGGGTTCTTTTTCCAAATTTGAGGGAAAGGTTATCTACTGAAATCATGTGTATCGCTGAATTTGAGCGAGCAAAGATAGAAAAATATCCCTTTTGCCGGGAGGCTTCACCTGCCTAATCTTTCTTTGTTTCAAAGCGGAAGATGCATCAACTTCTAAAAATAGTCTAGTATATTCACTGCGATAATTAAAAACCGCCAGTCCTTCACTATGCGCATCATTTTCCGCCTTGTATTTGCTTCACTCTTCAGCTTGGTAGCTACCTTTTCCAGTTTTGCGCAGCTCTCCACCATTGGGAAGGAATTTTGGGTTGGGTTTATGGAAAACAATCGAAGTCTTCCCGCTACACCGGATTTTGCTGTGCTATTGATCACTGCCACTGAAAATACGACGGGGGTAATTGAATACCTTGGCCAGTCAACGCCTTTTTCCCTAACGGCGGGACAGCAGTATACTTTTCGCTTGTCTTCTGCAACTTTGGATTTGTTGCATCGAAGTTCGGGTGTGATTGAAAACTTAGGGATCCACATTACCGCATCTGGTAAAATTGCAGTTCATGCATTCAATGAGCGTTACCGAAGCGCCGACGGCACGGTGGTGCTACCTATCACGGCCTTAGGAAAGGACCACTACATTACTTCGCATTTTGAAGTGAATCCTTCCGCCAACTTGAATATCAACAATGAGAGTACGCTCTTGGTAGTGGCCACAGAAGACAATACCCGTATTGAAATCACGACTACTGAGAACTCTATTTCTGGAAATGTTAAGGGGATACCTTCAGAAATCACCTTGAATCGAGGTCAAAGTTACCAGATAAAGGCACGTGGAGATCTGACAGGCTCCCGTGTGCGTGTGGTAGGATCCAATGCCGATGATTGTAAAAAAATTGCAGTATATGGAGGTAATAAATGGACCTCAGTAGGTGCTTGCGGACAAGCCAATGACCACCTTTACCAGCAAGCCTATCCCATCAATACTTGGGGAAGTTCCTTTGTGCATACTGCGCTATTGGGGAGATCCTCTGGTGAATTGGTTAAAGTTTTGGCTTCGGAAGACAATACAGAAGTTCGGGTTAACGGCCTCCTTCAAACTAGGGTGTTGAACCGTGGCGAATGGATGTCTTTGGAGTTTGGGGCCAATGTGTCAGGTAAAATTGATACTTCGAAGCCATCGTCAGTTTCTGTATTTTCAAAAAGCCAGGCCTGTAACAATCCTACTGATCCATTCGCAAATAATGGAGACCCCTTTATGATCTCCTATAGTCCAACAGAGCAACTTTTGACTCAATTGGATTTCAATGCGATCAGTCTTCCTTCCATTGTGAACCATTATGTCAATATCGTGGTAAAGGCAGGGGAGGAGAATAAAACCCGCTTGGATGGGGTTGCTGTGGGTGCAAGTTTTCAAATGCTTGCTGGAGACCCAAACTATAAGATTGCCCGAATAGAAATTGCCCAAGGTGTGCATAGCCTTTCCAATCCTGCCGGATTTGCTGCCTATGTCTATGGCTTTGGAAACATTGAATCCTATGGCTATGCAGCGGGTGCCGCTTTGAATAACTTGAATTTTGAGACTGAACAGGACTATGCTTTTGATGTAGAAGGGGATAATGTGGCCTGCCTCAATCAGGAAGGTGCCTGGACAGTAAATCCAGAAAATCCAGAATTCACTTATTTTGTTTGGAATTTTGGCGATGGGTCAGCCACAAAAATTGGAAAAAACGTCTCCCATACTTTCAAGGCGCCTGGAAAATACGAGGTGAGTATTGTGGCCTCTTTGAGTCCGAATTCTTGCGATGAACAAGAAGAAACAACCTTTGAGGTGGAGGTATTGGATACTAAAGTGGAGTTGGTTGGTTCCCAATCTGTTTGTCCGCTGGTAGAAGAAGTGATGTATCGGGTACAAGACAAGCAAAATATCTCCAAAATGCTGTTTGAAGTGGAAGGAGGAACGATTCTGCAAACCTATTCCGATTCAGTTCTTATTCGGTGGGGACCTTCCAACACCAATGCCAAGGTGCGAGTTCTGCCATTCTCTGCCAATGGCTGTCCAGGTGCTGCGGTAGAATTACCTGTTGTGGTCAATCTTCGAATTGTCGTAACTGAAGCATTGGGTGAAAAAGAGGTATGTTTCGATCCTTCGGTAAATTTCACCTATTCTGCACCGGATCCTTTACCGGGTAGGAGGTATGAATGGGTAGTAAATGGAGGAACCTTGGTAAGCGGACAAAACACAGATAAGGTAACTGTCGTTTGGGATCAAGCAGATGTTACGGGTACCATAGGGTACACGGCTTACAGTTTGGTAGATAATTCCTGCGCCGGAACTGCCCCAGAAATAAAAGTCAAAGTTGCCAAGGCTCTAATCTTCAGTACCCAATCCATCCTTGATGTTGCTTGTTTCGGTCAAGCTACTGGAAAAATTGAAGTGTTGGCAAATGGGGGTACTCCTCCGTACACCTTTTCCTGGGGTCACGATGCCACCTTAAAGACCGCAATAGCTTCAAATTTGAAGGCTGGATTGTATTCGGTAAAGGTGACAGATGGTTTGGGCTGTGAAAAAACAATTACAGGAATCGAAGTCAAAGAACCTCCTTTATTGGAACTTGCTGGGGTCACTGCAACAGCTACTACCTGCTTTGGGAAAAAAGATGGAAAGGTGAGTTTGCAAGTGAAGGGGGGCGTTGCGCCTTACAGTTTGGAGTTTGGAGGCAAACAGATTTTCAATGGATTATTTGAACTCGATACCCTCAAGAAAGAAAAGTACGTTTGGGAAGTTACGGATGCGAATGGCTGTAAAATTCCCGTTTCTTTTGAAATCACTTCCCCTCCGCCCTTGGTCGTTGATGTTACACTTGCAAAGACAGCATGTCCAGGGGAAGCCAACGGAGAATTACTGGTAGTGCCTTCAGGTCCTGCTGGACCATTTCAATTCCTTTGGACGCCTTCCGGTCAACTTACAGACCTGGCAACAGGTCTAGCCAAGGGGACTTACCAAGTGCAGGTGACCGATGCTGCTGGCTGCGTATCTTTTGGTTCAGGGAGTGTAATTGAGGAAGCACCCAAAATTCGTATGCCCAATGCCTTTAACCCTGCAGAAGCACCTGGAAAGTTTACTGGGGTGTCCAATTGTGTGGTTAACTTTTCCATGGTCATTTACAACCGCTGGGGCCAACTCGTTTATTCGGGAAATGAGGGTTGGGACGGAACTTTTGCGGGAGACTATGCCCCAACGGACACCTATGCTTATGCCACTACTTACAGCTATTTGATGGAAGGCAATACGGTTCAGGTGACCTTCAAGGGTTCTGTTTTATTAGTTCGTTAAGACAGGGTCGCAGTGGATCTGGCGGCTCAACTGGTCTTTTATGAGATAATTTCCCTAGTTTTGTCTGCCTTATCTTTTTAATTGAAATGAAAAAAATTTTGATCACCGGTGGCGCCGGGTACATCGGTTCGCACACTGCGGTTGAACTCTGGAATGCAGGTTTTGAACCCATTATTCTGGATGATTTTTCCAATTCCCAGGAGGATGTCCTCGAGCGTTTGGAAGAAATTACGGGTAAGCGCTTTGCTTGTTACCGGGGGGATTGCAACCACCAAGCCGTTCTAAACCAAATCGCCCAAGACCATCAACTCGAGGGTGTAATTCATTTTGCAGCTTTTAAAGCCGTAGGAGAGAGTACCCAGCAACCCTTGGCCTACTACAAGAATAACTTAGGCTCTTTGCTCGTCTTATTGGAGTTTATGGGGGCGAATAAAATTACCAATCTGGTATTTTCTTCTTCTTGCACAGTCTATGGACAGCCAGATGTACTGCCCGTAACTGAGTCTACTCTTCGAAAAGATGCGGAAAGTCCCTACGGCAATACCAAGAAAATAGGAGAGGATATCCTCGTGGATTACGTTAAAAGCAAACCTGGGATTCGCGTAGTGGCACTTCGCTACTTCAACCCAGTCGGGGCGCATCCTAGTGCTAAAATCGGAGAATTGCCGATGGGTACTCCACAAAATTTGGTACCCTTCATTACGCAGACAGCAGCAGGAATTCGTCAGAAACTCACTGTCTTTGGTAACGATTACGATACACCCGATGGCAGTTGCGTCCGCGATTACATCCACGTGGTGGATTTGGCAGATGCACACGTGAAGGCGCTTCGTTTTCTCTTTGAAAAGCCCCTTGATTTTTACGAGGTATTCAATGTCGGTACAGGCAAAGGCAATACCGTTCTGGAAGTAATTCATGCCTTTGAACAGGTCAACGGTCTAAAATTGGCTTATGAAGTAGGGCCAAGAAGGGCAGGCGATGTAGTCAAAACCTGGGCAGATACTCAAAAAATCAATACAGTATTGGGATGGTACCCTAAGTATGGATTAGAGGATTGCATGCGGGATAGCTGGCGATGGCAACAGACATTGACTCACTAATTTTTAACCAATCGTATAAATCAAAAAAGCCATTAGATTTTGATCTAATGGCTTTTTTGATTTTGTAGGAAACTTATTCTTCCTCCTTCTTCGCGTCTTCAGGTTTTACAGCAACCATCTTTTTCACTTTGTCGCCTTCTTTTAATTCCTTGCTTACTACAAAATAAGGGCCTGCGATTACTTCATCACCTTCTTTTAGACCTTCCAAAATCTCGATGTTTTCGTAATCCGAAATTCCTGTTTTTACCTCACGCATTTTGGCTACCCCGTTTTCACTGACAAAAACAATTTCCTTAGGCTTTACCGTGCTGGTAGCCAAACTATCTTTATTTTCCTCACGAGTAGTAACCGCTGCAAGTGGAATCGCAAGTGCATTGTTTTTGGAGTTGGTCAAAATCTCTACCGAAGCAGTCATTCCAGGACGGAATGGATACTTATTACCTGCCTTCACCAAATCCTGGTAGGATTCATTGAGGATGCGGATTTTTACTTTGAATTCAGTTACCGCATCTGGAGAAGCCTTGGTATTGGCGGTATTCGCAATGCTAGTGACTATGCCTTTGAATTTCTTTCCAGAAGCGGAATAAGCATCTACATCGATGATGGTGGTGTCTCCCAAGGAAAGCCGTACAATGTCGTTTTCATTCACATCTACACGAACTTCCATTTTGGAAAGGTCAGCGATGGTCATCATTTCTGTACCAGCCATTTGCTGTGTACCCACTACGCGTTCGCCTTGTTCCACCTTCAAGCTGGATACAATGCCAGATACAGGGGAGTTGACATTCGTTAATCGAAGATTTTCAGAAGCTTCGTTGACTGAGGCTTGAGAGCTCTTTACGATAAATTCAGAGGCAATCACGTTTTGCTTAGCGGCTTCAAGGTCTTTCTGTGCAGATATATAGTTGGCTTGAGCCTGCTCAAAATCAGCATCAGAAATCGCCTTTTGCTGGTGGAGTGTACGCTGACGCTTGTATTCCAATTCAGCACGGGTAAACTGGGCCTCAGCGCGCTGTAAACTAGCACGTGCTTGTGCCAAATTTGCCATCTGCTGATTCAAATTGGCCTTGGTACGATCCAAAGCAGAAATAAAGTTGTCCGGTCTAATTTTCACTAAGAGTTTTCCCATTTCTACGGAATCACCTTCTTGAACATTCAATTCAATGATTTCGCCCGCTACATCTGGGGAAAGTTTTACTTCTACTTCTGGTTGAATTTCTCCGGAACTGCTCACCTTTTCGACAATAGCCACTTTTTTGGCAGTAGCAAATTCGACTTCAGTTTCTTTTGCGCCGCCAATCCATCCGGCTTGTTTACCGATGATGGCAAAAATGATGATTACCCCTACTGCGCCGAGTAGGTAGTATAGCAATTTGTTAGACTTTTTAGTAGCCATGGTTTAGTTTAGATTGATAGGGTTACCAAGATAAAAATCAAGGACTTTGATACGGAAAATGTAAGTATATTTTGCATTCAATAGGTCAGCTTGGGCATTGAACAAGTTGTTTTGAGCCACTTGAAAATCAACGGAATTGATGGCGCCTAAATTAAATCTTTGCTGGGCAATTCGAAAGGTTTCTTCCAAACTCTTCACACGTACTAAGGACGCTTGGTAAGAAAGTTCAGAGGAATAAGCGGAATTGTAAGCGGTCTCGATATCCTGTCTCAATCTGTTTTTCGCTTCCGTAACTGCTACTTCGGCCAACTGTCGCTGTACACGAGCGCGTTGCAAGTTGGACTTGTTGCTGAATCTGGTGAATAGAGGGATGCTGAAATTTAGCGTTCCCGACTGAGAAAAGTTATTTTCTACTTGGGTATTGAATGCGATGATTTCCTTAGATCCAGGAAGAAATGCCTGGTCGACGTAGTTGGAAAAAGCAGATACCCCTGCATCCAAGGTAGGTAAAAATCCTCCTTTTGCGATTTTTACTCCATACTCAGCACTCTTCACACTCGCTTCCGCGGCCTTAATTTGAGGCATTATGGTCACAGATATCTCAAAGATCTCTGCAGGGCTTCCGGAAGTTAAGGCTTCCTTAGCAACTTCGTATTCGGGTTCGATGACATCAAAACTTTCGGTAAATGGAATCTGCAATGCCTGAGCCAAAGCAAGTTTGGCCAATCGAAGGCCATTTTTTGCATTGATGACATTCAACTGGTTGGTGGCATTTTGGGATTGCAGATCCAACAAATCCGAATAGGGGAGTGAACCTGCATCGACCAATTGCTGGGTGCGACCCAATTGCTCTGAGGTGGTGTTCAACTGATTTTCAGCAATTTTTACCTGCTCACGGTTAAACACCACATCAATAAACAAGTTGATTACATTCAAGGTGATGTCGTTGCGTGTGGCCTCCAAGTTGTACTGACCAGATTCCAAATCACTTTTGGCTTGTCCAATGCTGTTATTGATGCGCATCCCTTGGAAAACTGGAGCGCCCGTATTTCCAAAAAGGTTGACGTTCCCGATTCTTCGGGTTTCAAACAAGTTGGTTACTGGGTTGATGGATCGACCCCAACGGTAACCTGAACTTGCCCCTGCTGTGAGGCTTGGTAACCTTCTTCCTTGGCTTTCCAGAAGATTGGCTTCGGTAATCATTTGGTTGAGTTCCGATCGCTTGAGCGTGAGGTTGTTTTCAATGGCAATTGCCACACAGGTGTTCAAATCCAGGGGCCCATTCGGAGCCTCCGTTTGCGCACTTACCTGTTGGACGATGAGTAGCCCGAAGAAAAACAATACAAAAAGTTTTTTCATTTGTGGTTGGTGTTGGTTTGGTTTTATTAGAGATCGATATCTGGAATGTAAATCAGTTCCTTGATCCAGGGCAAGGAAAGAAGGTATTGACGCGTAATTTCTTGGATCCCGGAATCCATTTCAATCACATGACAGGCCAAATCGTGTTTCCCTTTTCTGGACACAGACATGGTGGCAATGTTTACTTTTTCTTGCGCAATGACACTGGAAATAAAGGCAATGGCACCAGAGGCATCGTCTGCTTTAATGATTAAGGTGTGGTTTTGCGCAGAAAAGTTGGCTACAAATCCATCCACCTCAGAAATATTAATTACCCCCCCACCTAAACTTTCTCCCATGATTTCTACCTGCCGCTCTCCTTTTTTAAGTTGGAGTTTGATGGTGTTAGGATGGTGGATCGAGGAATTGCCAATGGACTTGAAACTGTAGATCAAACCCTTTTCCTTAGCAATTCCCAAGGCGTCTTTAATTCGAACATCATCTGTTTTGAAGTCCATCAGCCCACCCATGATGGCTCGATCGCTTCCATGACCTTCGTAGGTTTTGGCGAAGGAATTGTAGAAGGTGATGTTCGATTCCTCAGGAATTCCTCCCAGAACCCGGATCGCTGCCCGAGCAATTCGAACTACGCCAGCAGTATGTGAAGAGGAAGGG
>Ga0169931_10008448_pt1 | contig 15017 bp, 14 predicted proteins | sample Kivu_15m_20L_FD_129675 | JGI IMG/M metagenome (GOLD analysis project Ga0169931, IMG submission 129675) | Freshwater microbial communities from Lake Kivu, Western Province, Rwanda to study Microbial Dark Matter (Phase II) - Kivu_15m_20L... | ecosystem: Environmental > Aquatic > Freshwater > Lake... | reverse complement strand
TACGGGCAATATGATTTGATCTTTTCTATCGCTTGCTTTGAGCATATCCATCGCCTGCCGCAGGCTCTGCGGGTGATGCACCGTTGCTTAAAGCCTGGAGGGCGGCTATTCACCATGCATTCACCTGTCTGGAGTGCGTTTGATGGACATCACTTGCCGATCACGATTCCGCCCCGATTTGAAAGCAGCCAGAGCAACCAGGCTCAGATTTTTCGACCCTGGGAGCATCTTCTTCTGACGCGCGCTCAAGCATTTAAGTTGATTCGAGACCGTTTCGATGCTGAGTTTGCCGAGGAAGTGATCTACTACACTTACAACAGTGATCACATTAACCGCTATTTTAGCGAAGATTATCAGTTAGCCTTTGACACTTCGCCCTTTGAGATCGAACAATATCAACTAACATTCCACAATCAGACTCCAGCAGAGATCGAGGCAGTCCTAAGACAAATTCACCGTGGATACGCCCAGTTTTCAAACAATGGCGTATTTGCGCTTCTAAGGAAAACATCTCCTCTTGGCTCAAAAGTGGTTTTTTGAGAAAATGGAAAGAATTGACGCGCTGGCCCACACCATAATCACAGGCACACCCATATTGGAAGCCTTAAAGAAAGTAAATATGCCTCCAATTTATACGGCCTTGATTGTTGACAGTGAAAATAGACTTAAAGGAATTCTCTCCGATGGAGATTTCCGGCGCGGCTTGTTGAACGGGCACGATCTAAGCAATCCTGTAGATGTATTTATGAACCACGATCCAACTACAGCCCTTGACTCAACCGCCCAAGAGAATGCAGAATACTTGCTGAGAAGCAAGAGTCTCGCCTGCCTTCCCCTAGTGGCCCAAGATGGCACATTAAAGAAGCTTCTAATATCTAACTCTGCTCAACATAAGAGCAAGGAAGATAACACAGCTGTTATCATGGCTGGGGGCAAAGGCTCCAGGCTCTACCCACTGACGAAAGACTGCCCCAAGCCGATGTTAAAGGTTAACGGCAAGCCCATCCTGGAGATATTAATTGAACAATGCATTCAAGCAGGCTTTAGCAACTTCTATATTTCTGTCAATTATCTCAAAGAGCAGATTATTGACTACTTTGGGAACGGAGACGGTATGGGCGCCTCAATTAATTATCTTTTTGAAGATCAGCCGATGGGCACTGCGGGCTCTCTACAGTTGCTGCCCAAGTCAATTAATAAGCCATTTCTAGTTCTCAATGGGGACTTGCTGACAAACTTCAACTATCGCCATGTAATGCAATTTCACGCTGACCACAAGCCATCCGCAACAATGTGCGTCAGGGAACACCTAACTCAGATTCCGTTTGGAGTGGTTCAGACAGATGGTCATAGATTGATTGGGTTTGAAGAAAAACCCACATATCGCCAATTTGTGAATGCTGGCGTTTATGTGATTGACCCGGATATTCTTAGCTACTTAGAGCCAGATACACCCACTGATATGCCAACGCTGTTGGCAGACGTACAGGCTTCTGAACAGCAAGTGATGGTGTGCCCAATTCATGAGTATTGGCTTGATATCGGCAGACCAGAGACACTGAACATTGCGCAGCTAGAATGGACCAGTCTTGGCAGATAAACAGATCTGTGAGGTTGCCGACAGAAATTCGTAAGATTTTGATCTGTGGCCTAGGGAGTATTGGTAGGCGACATCTCAGAATATTGCGACAATACTGGAAAAGCGTTGACGTGGGAATCTTGAGATCTGGCTATGGACCTTATGCGCAAGAGGTCAAACTTGCCAGCCAAGTCTTCACAATATTAGATGATGCTGTTCTATGGAAACCTGACGCTGCAATCATCTGTACTCCCGCTAGCGAACACTTAAGAGTGGCCTTACCATTGGCTAGAAATAGAGTTCCCCTTCTGATCGAGAAGCCAGTAGGGGATGGGAGAGAATCACGAGATGATTGGCAAGAACTGATTCAGCTCTCTAGCAACGTGCCTATCGAAGTTGGTTATGTCTTTCGTCATGATCCGTGCGCGGCCAATCTATTGAGATGCATCAAAGAAAGGTTGGTTGGCAGACTTGTAGAAGCTGATTTTTATTGCGGATCATGGCTGCCCGATTGGCGGCCAAGTCACGATTATCGTGATTGTGTGTCTGCCAAACGGGCCCAAGGTGGTGGCGCGTTGCTTGAGTTAAGCCATGAACTTGACCTAGCGCAATATCTTCTTGGCAATCTTGACCTTCGCTCGGCACTCCTACACCGCTCGGGCTTGCTAGAGATTGATGCTGAAGATCAAGCCCACTTGTTTGCATACTCAGAAGATCAATGCGTGGTCTCCATTCGTGTTAACTTCTGTACGCGACCATCCAGTCGCCATATCCACATCCGGGGCAGAGATGGCGAAATTTACTGGGATCTGCTAACAGGCAGGGTTGAGGTCATGCAAGCGTGTACAAGTCAGAGGCTAAGCTTCCAATCGCCCATATCCTCGGATGAGCGCTATCGCGTCCAGATGGAGCATTTTTTGTCGTGTGCGGTCGGCAAAGCCAAACCAGCATGCTCCATTTCAGACGGCCTTAAAATACTAGATATCGCGGCCAAAGCTCATGAATTCAACTCTGGCTGCAGATTCTAATACTATGCACAAAACATGCGCTTTTGTTTTTGCAAGAGGTGGCTCCAAGGGGCTCCCTGGCAAAAATATTTTGCCCATAGCCGGTCTACCACTTGTTGCTCATAGTATTCAAACTGCGCAGTTGCTTGACAGTATTGAGGGAGTCTATGTTTCAACAGATTGTCAAGATATTGCCGCGATTGCTCTCGCTGCAGGCGCCACAATCATTGATAGGCCAGCAGAATTAGCCAGCGATACGGCACCTGAATGGCTTGCCTGGCAGCATGCCATTCAATGGGTTCAGGCGAATCACGGAAACTTTGATCGCTTTTTGAGTTTGCCTCCTACAGCTCCCTGCCGAAGCGTTAATGATGTACAACGCTGCCTTGATGCTTTGACCTCTGATGTAGACCTTGTCTTGACGATGACGCCCTCCCATCGGAGCCCATGGTTTAACATGGCAGTTCAAAAAAGAGATGGTTATCTAGGACTTGTAAAATCTGATGATAAGGTCAAAAGAAGACAAGATTCGCCTATTTGTTTTGACATTTCCACTGCTGCATACGTCGCGCGTCCGACATTTATTTTGGGTTCAAGGGGAATTTGGGATGGCAGGATTCGAGGCGTCGAAGTGCCATTAGAACGCGCAATTGATATTGACACTGATGTAGACTACGCAATCGCGAGATTCCTGAAGGAGCAGTACATTCCTTTCATTTCGGGTTCAGAAGATGACTGATCTAATACAAGGCCGATTGGTTGGGAAAAATCTGGTGATTACGGGGGCTGCAGGCCGCATCGGTTCTGCCACTGCGAGAGCTGCACTCGCTGAAGGGGCCAAGGTTGTATTAGCAGATATATCGGAAGATAGTCTCAATGTTTTGGTGCGTAGCCTGCCTGACTTCTTTAAGGACCGAGTTCATCCAATTCCATGTGATGTGACTAAGGAGGCCGGCATCATGGCTTTGATTGAGCAAGCGGTGTCTGCGATAGGACCTCTCACCTCCGCAGTCCATAGTGCGTATCCCACCTCAGCTGGATGGGGCACCCCTTTTGAGGAGTTGCAAGCTTCTTTCTTGCATAAAGACTTAGCCAGCCAATTAGGAGGAGCCATTTTGTTCTCCAAACACATGTTAAGGCACTTCCAAGCGAATAAGGGTGGAGACCTTGTACATATCTCCTCGATCCAGGGCGTCTGCCCTCCCAAGTTTGAGCATTACGAAGGAACGGCAATAACTTCGCCAATTGAATATACAGCCATCAAAGCAGGCATAATCGCAATCACGCGATGGCTTGCAAAATATCATTCAAACCAGAATATTAGAGTTAACTGTGTCAGTCCTGGAGGCATTCTGGATCGGCAGCCCTCTGAGTTCCTGCAGCGCTATCGCAAGAGCTGCACTAATATTGGCATGCTTTCGGCCGAGCTAGTGGCTCCCGCCGTTGTCTTCCTTCTTTCTCCTGCAGCCAATGCAATCAATGGCCAAAATCTGATTGTTGATGATGGATGGTCGCTCTGATGACCAACTCCTCCTGTGTTTTGGTGACTGGCGCCGATGGTTTTATCGGCTCTCACTTGGTGGAGGCGCTGCTGGCGGCCGGCCATCAGGTGCGTGCCTTCTGCCTCTACAACTCCCTCGGCAGTTGGGGCTGGCTCGATAGCCTCTCGCCTGCGACGCAGGCGGAGCTCGACGTTGTGCTGGGCGACATACGCGATCCCCTCTGCGTGCGAGAAGCCATGCGCGGCTGCGAGCAGGTGTTCCACCTGGCGTCGCTCATCGCCATTCCTTACAGCTACACCGCTCCCGCCAGCTATATCGACACCAACATTCACGGCACTCTCAACGTGGTGCAGGCGGCCCGGGATCTGGGGGTGCAGCGGGTGGTGCACACCTCCACCTCTGAAACCTATGGCAGCGCCCAGTTTGTGCCAATCACAGAGGAGCATCCCCTGGTGGGGCAATCGCCCTATGCCGCCAGCAAGATTGGCGCCGATCAGATCGCCCTCAGCTATTGGCGCAGTTTTGAAACGCCGGTTGCCGTGCTGCGGCCGTTCAACACCTACGGCCCCCGCCAGAGTGCCCGCGCCGTGATTCCTACGATCATCAGCCAGATCGCCGCGGGCCAATGCCAGATTCGTCTCGGCGCCCTCTCACCCACCCGTGATTTCAACTATGTGGCCGACACCTGCGCCGCCTTCCTGGCGGTGGCGGCCAGTGATGTGGCCCTCGGCCAGGTGATCAACGCCGCCAGCCAGTTTGAAATCTCGATCGGCGATACGGCTGCTCTAATCGCCGAGGTGATGAACGCCCAGGTCGAGATCGTGACCGACGATCAGCGGCTGCGACCTGAGGCCTCCGAAGTGAACCGTCTCTTCGGCGACAACACCCGCTTGCGTGAGCTCACCGGCTGGAAGCCCGCCTATGGCGGACGCGAGGGTTTCCGCCGTGGCTTGGAGCGCACGGCCGAGTGGTTTTTGGATCCCGTCAACCTGGCTCGCTATCGGCCTTGCACCTACGCCGTATGAGCCAGGCGCAATCGATCCTGGAAGCCATACAGCAGGTGTGCGCCCACGCCTCGCCAGGCCGGCCCATTGCTCTACATGAGCCCGATTTCCGCGGCACCCGGGCCTGGGCGTACGTGGTCGACTGCCTCGACACCGGCTGGGTGAGCACCGCCGGCCAGTGGGTGAGCCGCTTTGAGCAGGAGCTCTGCATCTTCACCGGGGCTGACCATGCCGTGGCCGTCACCAACGGCACCGTGGCCCTGCGGCTGGCCCTGCAGCTGGTGGGTGTGAGTGCCGGCGATGAGGTGTTGCTGCCGCCCCTGAGCTTTGTGGCCACGGCCAACGCCGTGGCCCACCTGGGGGCCACGCCCCATTTTGTGGATGTGGAGGGGGGCAATTTGGGGATGGATCCAGCGGCCCTGACCGCGCGACTGGAGGCGGTGGCCGAACGACGTGCTGGCGGGCTGTTCAACCGCAGCACCGGCCGGCGGCTGGCGGCCGTGCTGCCCGTGCATGTGTTCGGCCACCCCGCGTCCATATCAGAGTTGAAAGAGGTAGCTGATGCCTGGGGGCTGCCCCTGGTGGAAGACGCCGCCGAAGCCCTCGGCAGCTGGTGTAATGACACCCATTGCGGCCTGTTTAGTGCCGTTGGCACCCTGAGCTTTAACGGCAACAAGCTGATCACCACCGGCGGTGGCGGAGCCCTGCTCACCCACAGCGCCGAGCTCGCCCAGCTGGCCCGCCACCTCTCCACCACTGCCAAACGGCCCCACCCCTGGGCGTTTGACCACGATGCCGTGGGATGGAACGATCGCCTGCCCAACCTCAACGCCGCCCTGGGTGTGGCCCAGCTGGAGGATCTGCCACGCCGCCTGCAGGCCAAGCGCCAGCTGGCGGAGCACTACAGCCAGGCTTTTGCCAGCGTGGAAGGCGTGGCTCTGGTGGCCGAGCCCCCCGGCTGCCGCAGCAACCACTGGCTCGTGAGCCTGCGGTTTCACGCCGAGGAGCCGGCCGAAGCGGAAGCCCAGCGCCTGCAGGTGCTGGAGGCGGCCCATGCCGAGGGTCTGTTGCTGCGGCCCGTGTGGCGCTTGCTCCATCAGCTGCCGATGTATGCCGAAGCCCCGCGTGGACGCCTCGCCGTGGCAGAAGACCAGGCCTGCCGCCTGCTCAACCTGCCCAGCAGCCCCCAGCTGCTGGAGGGATGGGGGCGATGAAACCTCTGCTGTTGGTTGGCTGCGGGGGCCATGCCCGCTCGCTGATTGATCTGATCGAAGCAGCAGGCCAGTGGCGCATCCACGGCCTGGTGGGCCTGCCCGAGCAGGAGGGCTCCAGCGTGCTGGGGTATCCGGTGGTCGGCACGGATGCTGATCTCCCGAGCCTGCGCGGTGCCTGCCCGGCGGCCGTGCTGGCGATCGGGCAGCTGCCGGATCCTGAGCCGCGCCAGCGGTTGGCGGCCCTGTTGCTGCAGCTCGGCTTTTACTGCCCCGTGCTCCTCTCCCCGCATGCGGTGGTGAGCCGCCATGCCCGGCTCGGCGCCGGCACCGTGGTAGCCCATGGCGCCATCGTGAATGCAGGGGCGGTGGTCGGAGCCCACTGCATCCTCAATACTCGCGCCCTGATTGAGCATGATGTGCAGCTGGGCGATCACTGCCACGTGAGTACTGGGGCCCTGGTGAATGGCGGCGTGCAGCTTGGGCCTGGCAGCTTCATCGGCAGCGGTGCGATGCTGCGGGAAGGCCTGCAGTTGCCCGCAGGCAGCGTGATCAGTGCCGGCAAACGGGTGATGGGATGGCCACTGTTGTAGTCGCCGAGGCCGGCGTGAATCACAACGGCGATCTGGCCCTGGCCCGCCAGCTGGTGGAGGCCGCCGCTACCGCCGGCGCCGATGCGGTGAAGTTTCAAACCTTCAGGGCCGCCGATCTGGCCAGCGTCGAGGCACCCAAGGCGGCCTATCAGCAGGCCAACGACGGCGCGGGCAGCCAGCGCCAGATGCTGGAGCGCCTGGAGCTCAGCCCTGAGCAGCACCAGGAGCTGGCGGCCCATTGCCGACAGTGCGGCATCGCCTTCCTCTCCACCGCCTTTGGTCTCACCGAGCTGGAGCTGCTGCTGCACCTGGGGGTTGGCGCCATCAAGGTGCCATCCGGAGAGATCACCCACCGGCCCTTACTGGAGGCCATGGCGACGGCCGCCGCCAGCCGCTGCCTGCCCGTGTATCTCTCCACCGGCATGAGCAACCTAGGCGAGGTGGAGGCGGCGTTGCAGCTGTTTCTGGAGGCTGGTCTGCCGCGGCAGCAGATCACCCTGCTGCACTGCCTCAGCGCCTATCCGGCCCCTGAAGAGCAGGTCAATCTGCGGGCCCTGGAAACCTTGACCGCCGCCTTCGGCTGTCCGGTGGGCTACTCGGATCACACCCTTGGTCTCACCGCACCGGTGGCGGCCGTGGCCCTGGGTGCGGTGGTGATCGAAAAGCACCTCACCCTCGACACCAACCTGCCTGGGCCCGACCACCGTGCCAGCCTCGAGCCCAAGCCCTTCAAGGCCATGGTGGCCGCCATCCGCAGCTGCGAGCGGATGATCGGCGATGGCCGCAAGCAGCCCCAGCCTGCCGAACACAACACCCGCCGGGTGTCTCGCCGCAGCATGCGGGCGGCCCGGCCCATCCCGGCCGGCCAGCCGTTCGCGCCAGAGGATCTGATCTGCCAGCGGCCGGCCGATGGCCTCAGCCCGATGCTCTACCCACAGCTGCTGGGTCGGCCGGCTGGCCGCAGCTATCGGGCCGGTGAGCCGATTGATGGCTGAGCAGCCGGCTGAGCGGCGCATTGCCGTGTTCACAGGCAGCCGGGCCGAATACGGCCTGCTGCGCCATCTGATCGCGGCGATCTCAGCGGAGCCCGGTTTGGCCCTCCAGCTGATCGTGAGCGGCAGCCACCTCAGCGACCGCCATGGCCGCACCGTGGCGGAGATCGAAGCCGATGGCTTCCAGCCCGCCGCCCTGGTGCCCCTCAGCCTGGAGGCCACGCCCCCGCCCTCGATGGCGGCGTTGAGCGCCGAGGCCCTGGCGGGGGTGGGCCAGGCATTGGAGCGCTTGCAACCCCAGCTGCTAATCCTGCTGGGCGATCGCTACGAGGCCTTTGCTGCAGCGGCGGCGGCCCATCTGCTAAGTATCCCGATCGCTCACCTGCACGGGGGCGAGAGCACCGGTGGCGCGGTGGATGATCGGCTGCGGCATGCCATCAGCCAGCTGAGCAGCTGGCATTTCACCGCCGCCGAGCCCTACCGCCAGCGGGTGATCGCCATGGGCCATCCGCCGGAGAGGGTGTGGAATGTGGGGCCGATGGTGCTTGATGGGCTGCTTGCGACCCCTCCCGCCAGTCGCAATGCCTTTGAAGCAGCCACTGGCTTCCGGTTCGGCCACCGCAACCTGTTGATCACCTATCACCCCGAAACCCTCCTGGCCGATCGAGGCGTGGCTGGTTTTGAGGCCCTGCTGGTAGCCTTGGAACAGGTTTCCTGCCAGGTGCTGTTCACCCATCCCAATGCCGATGCAGGCTGCGAACAGCTACAGCGCCGGCTGCAGGCTTTCGTGCAACGCCATCCCGAGCGCAGCTGGGCGGTGCCCTCCCTTGGGCAACAGCGCTACCTGGCGGCGCTGCAGCTGTTTGAGGCGATGGCCGGTAACTCCTCCAGCGGCGTGATCGAGGCGCCGCTGCTGGGGATCCCGGTGCTCAACATTGGCGGTCGCCAGGCCGGTCGCTTGCGTTGTGGATGCGTGCACGACGTGTCAGTCAATTCCGAAGCGATCGCCGCCGGCCTGGAGCAGGTGCTGGCCGCTGGCCAGCACCTGCTCCAGGCCGGCGGGCCCCGGCCACGCCCGCCGCAGAGCTCCAATCCTGCTTCCACGATAATGGCTTTCCTGAGAGCGCAGAGGTAGCAAAAGATGTTGAGCTGCAAAGCAGATAAAACGCGCCAAAATCGCTTATTCGTAACTGTTTCTCAAGCACAATGCGCCATTGTTCTTGTGGATAGGTTTTTAGAATTTGACGTGTATTGCCAGATTGAACTGAATATCACTATCGACTAGGTTTTCTCGCATTAAACACTTCACTCCACATTAGTCTAATGACAGTCAGCGCCAACGAGTTGAAAAAAAGGATGGCAAGTGATTTATCAAGATATTACAACATTATATATAATAATGCCAAAGATATTGAAGAAGATAATGTTCTTGGCTTTCTCGCTTATAATACTCTTCATATGCACAGTCATGCAGTTGAAGCGCTCAAGAAACTGATCAATGATGAAGCGCATGCCAAAAACGCATGCTCATTGGCCGAGTCGCCACTTTATTCTCTGCTGGTTCCTATTGCTGCCCATGAATACAGTATAGATTTATTGAGCTTAAACAGGTTTTCGAGTTTGTTCCACTCAGTGATTGACAACATGCTTGGATTTAGCAATTCAAACCGTGTAGAATGTTGCAATTACATACCCTGCAATTATATGATCTCTAGTCTTCATAGAATACAGGCTGGCAGGTACAAAGTACAGGGTATTCGGCAGGGAGAAGGGCTTGATCGTTTGCTACAATTCACTCAGACCACTTATCCAGATCATTTTGAAAACTCTAAATCATATCTAATGGGATTAATAGAAGCGCATGGATTGCATCAATCAAGCTGTACTATACAGACTCCAGTCGATTCAACCTTTTTCAGGACTTTTGGCCACACAATATTTCAACCCGATTGGCTTGTAAGAGAGTTTAGGGTTGCATCGTTGTATTTTAAGGATAAGTTAATTATCCCAGCCTTTTTGAGGCCAAGAGTCGGTTCTTTGCTGGGTCTAGTAAACCATAGACAGTCTAATTGCTACATCCTAAATGCATGGGTTGAGGTATTCAATGAAAGTCCAAGCGTTGGAAGATTTACAACTTTAGATGAACTAGCTGAATCTTATGTAGAACAAGGTGGTTTCGTGGCTTTTTTCCCATATGAGTATTCATTTAGTGAGATTGTCTCAGGAGATAAGATCTCTACTTACAATAAGACAGGCTCAGCAGTTTACGAAAAAACCAAAGGCATAATAAAACTTTCTCTAGGACAGGCGATAAAACGCTTAGAGCCAAGACTAACTGCACCACGTATAAGTAATAGGAAAATTGCCATATTGCATGTCCGTTCCAGCGCGTTTTACGGCGACATAAATCATAGAAACAGCGATATTAAGAACTACCAACTCTTGAGCGAGCACCTTTATTATCAGGGATACGATGTCTATAATTATTCCAATCCTGAGATGCGCGAGATGAGATTGCAAAGCATTTTTAACTATTATGATTACAAAACTAAGCGACTTGACGCACTTATAGCTTGCGTCGCGGACTTGATTGTCTCCACCCCGTCTGGTATAGGTTGCACTGGGCGACTCTTTGGGGTCAACGAGCTTGTTACAAACTTCTGGCCTTATGTATTTGATGGCGTCCCGTCCGATCTTAAAATTATTCCAAAGATAGTCATCGACAGAAAAAGCCGAAGAGTTCTTGGTTTTCAAGAGGTTATTTCACTATCTGCAGATCTACAGCCAAGCAATCTTGAAGAGCACCCAGGGTATATTATATGCGAAAACTCTGAACAAGACTTGCTGCTAGGAATTCAAGACTTTCTAAATGGAAGAATGATTAGCCTATGTGCGTTCCTGCCTAATACTCTGGCATCGGCTCCTGAATCATTCGTAAAAAAGTACTTTTGTTAGCTTTTACCTGTAGGCCAGGAATACCTGAGAGTTAATCAGGTTCCGTCTTTTGCGAGCTTATTAGGGACTCCTGAAAAAGAAAGCCACCGGCAGGTTCCGAATCCATTTAGCAATCAGCGCATACACGCCTCACGGGCTGAGCTATACAGCCACCAGTGAATCGGCTGTCTCAAGCTGCCAAATGTTTGTGAGCCCCTTCCAGAGAGGGCGTGGCCATTGGGAGATGCAGAACCAGGTAAAAATCGTGACAAAAAAGAAGCGGAGGAGCCTCAGGATCTTCTCAGCGCACATCACCACAAATGCCATCGAGATTGAATTCTCTGCACCTTGAGAAAGCCTCGGCTTGATCAGATCCAGAGAGTATTTTCTCTTCGCAGATCCAAAGCATCCTTCCACCTCATTGCGCCTTCGCTGGTCTGCGCTCAGCTGCTGCGCATGTACAGCATTGATTGCTGCATCCTTCGGCGGTCTCCCCAAGCGCTTGCCAGACAGCCGTATGTTGTTTCTGGTGCAGAAGTTTCGGTTCTTGGTGTTGATGTAGATGCGATCGGCGCATATTCGCTCTGGATAGCAGCCATATTCCTGTTTGTACTTCTTGGCTTGTGTAATCAGATCTTCCGCCTCGTTGTACGGATCCCACCCAACTGAACCTGTGCAGAAAAGCAAATCCATTCCGGACAGAAACACTGATCTTGGCGCCAAACTCAACAGCAGCTTTTGCCTTGCCACGAACCATTGGTCGAACATGTCGTTGAACCAGATTGACGATGCGATCAGGCATGCTTGTCCCGTGTCAATCAGGTTGACGCCCCTCAATCAGATTGTCGTCGGACAGCCAAGTTCGGTTCTTTTGCGGCTTGGCCTCGAGCTCTCTTTCTCAGGAAGCCCCAACTAGGAAGACGGTCTATTAACTAAAGTCAATCGCTGTTGCTCAAAAGATAGACGCGTGCTTCGCAATGCTAGTCTTGGCGTTAAATAATTCATTCCCATGCTGGATAAAATAACTTCAGACCTGCATTACCGAAATCAATTAGGCAAGATTCTTGAAACCCTAGATATCTACTCCATTGGCAGGGATGACATAATTGAACTACTGCTAGCAATGTCATTCAACAATAAACATGGCGTTGTGCCAAGCTCAACGCATTTGAAGCTAGTAGATTTATTTTGCCGCTCATCCGGTCTAATTCAAGAAACTATTCACAAATTTAGACATTCGCCCATTCAAGATACCTTAAATTCAATTGTTTTACAATCAGAAAATGTCAGGATTACCGCTTCAGACTTTACTAATATAATAGCTGATCTGAAGAATATCGGCTATGCCACACTTCCTTGCAGCCTTCATAAGAACATTTGCGATGAAATACTAAGTTATGCATACCTTCAACAGCATACTTGCTTGGCGCGTTATGGCTCGCAGAATAGACGCTATGAGGTTTCAGGCCTTGACGAGCTACAGCCTTATACACTTTCTGCAGCCATGAAAGAATCATGCATTAATGCCTCTAATACTATCCACATAATTATCAATGATCCGGTCATATTAGGCTTAGTATCTTTTTACCTCCGAACAAAAATCTGCGTTCGCTCTGTTTCATTTTGGCATAGTTTTGAGGCTATCGATCATGAGCCATATGGAGAACTTGCACAGCTCTTTCATTATGATCTTGATGAGTTTAGATGGCTAAAACTTTTTATATTCCTTACTGACGTATCCGACAACAACGGACCCCATGTATTCATTCCCGGCTCCCATCGTCCGGGATTTAAAGATCCTAAACTATTATCTCGAGGATACGCTAGAATTAGCGATGATGATATGGATCGCTATCATCCTAGGAGTTCATGGAAATATCTTACCTGCTCTGCAGGGACACTTGTTTTAGCTGATACAAGATGCTGGCATAAAGGTACGGCGGTCAAAACTGGAGTCAGGTCGCTCCTTCAGCCTGAATATGCACCAACCAAGTTTTCAATGAATTTAATATGATATCACTCAATATACTAACAAATGATCGATATCAGTTCCTTGTATGCTTTAAGGATAGCCTTTTCATTAAGGTGCCTCTCATCACTGCTCCAAGGGTCATTCATGCAATAATGAATACTTTCGAAGAATGGAACATAGTGCAGATTTCCTGCGGAAGATTTTTTAACTGCACTCATGGTTCCAGCTACTAGTGTAGCCTTAGCGTTGCTATCAGCTATAATAGAATTATTGTGGCTATGAGTAGCATGCAATGGCACAGGGTCTACACCTATAAATACATTACAATCTTTATTGTATTTATTTATGATTTTTGATATGCTAGATATTGCACTTTCAACCTCTTCGAATGATAGTGTATGGGGCTTTGCGGCAAGCGGATTTAACCTCCAGGGGGCCCTTGCAAGAGGATAATTGTTTCCATCATTTGTAATCCATGTCTCGGTCATAGAAAAAGCGCATACAAAGGCTTTACAGCTTTGAAGGAGCTCTCTTGCGTTTAAGATGTGTTGATATTGATTATTCCTAAATTCTTCTAACGTTGAAAAAGATACGTCTTCCCGGAAAACATCGTATAGACAATCTGTGCCATTGTGAGAGCTTCTCCATAGCATTTCGGGCCTTTTCCTTTCATCGAAGTACCATTCTAGCGCGTATTGTGCTGATAATGGATTAAAGACTGTTCCCCAATTGGCAGGGAACTTGTGGGGTGACGAAGAGCCACTTTCGTGCTTTGTCTGCAAAAGGTTGTCAGATAGCAAATGCTTATTAATCTCATTCATAAAGCATGAGCCCATAGTCACTATTGAGAATTCAGAAGGTTTAACATTTAGGTCCTTTGAATGAATAATCTGATAGTCAGAAAATCTAGATATCCTATTCTCAGGCCTATGACTGTTTGGATCAGGCCAGAACTTTCTGCCATCGGTACTAATATAAGACTTCTGAGCCTGCTCAAGATTGTCAAGTATCTTTCTTGTTGTTGCACATGTCTCTGAACTGGATACTGCGCATGCTTGTATAATCTCTTTTATAAGTAGGTCAAATCCAACGCTTCTGCCCGCCATCGTTCTAGCAATACTATCACAAATGATCTCCGCTTTCTCACACTCTTGGTGTATGCACTCACCAAGTTCGACACCGCAGAGAGACAAGGCTTTTAAAACATCTTCAGGTTTCTTCAGCTGAGTAGTCCATTCGATTTCCATGGCGAGAGAAAGATTGGGGTTCCACTATTCTACACACAAGCTATCTAGCATATTAAGGTCCTGCTTGGCCATAAAATGCAGCTCATCCTGACCAGTTAATTGAGAGGGCGACAAAGCTCTCGCCACCATGGATCACCTCCACATGGTGTCCGACGACAATCTGATTGAGGGGCCGCCTACATAGTTGAAACCGGGCACTATAAGGCCCTGGTTGCTGGGGTCCAGAGTGCCAACAATGGAGTTATGCGCTATCGACTGACGGCGGCTTGATGATCACTCATGGCCGCGTCCCTTCTTGTGGTATTAAACCCGAGGCCCGATTGCCCTGATCTGAGTGTGAACAGGGTGGGATGACGACATGTCATTCCCGAGGCACGAATGCGCTTCGCTTTTCCACATTGAATCCAAGCGAATGACTTGTCAAGTCTTTCGCCTGGGATGATGCTTTGTAAGGTCTACGGCTGTTGTCTTGGTCGCGCCGGGCCGCGTCCCTTCTTGTGGTGTAAAACTCGAGGCCCGATTGCCCTGATCTGAGCGTGAACAGGGTGGGTGGGATGACGGCGTGTCATTCCCGAGGAACAGATGCACCTCGTTTCTCCACATTGAATCCAGGCGAATGACTTGTCAAGTCTTTCGCCTGGACTGATGGGTCGTTATCTCTACGGCTGTTGTCTTGATTGCGCCGTTGTTTTGCCTGTGCCTGAGGCTCAGGCTGCGGCTTCCTGCAGCGAGGCCTGCGCAGGCAGGGCATCAAGGGCTGGGATGGCGGCCATGCTTTCGGCCGAGAACATGCGCCGGCCTTCCAGCTGCCAGTGCTCGTCTTGCTCCAGCAGCACCGCTCCCACCAGGCGGGTAATGGCCAGGGCCTATTAGAAGTCATCCTGAGGGCGTCGCCGCCGCTGATCTCCAGCCCAGCAGCCTGAGCAGGCCTTTGATGTCGTGAGCGAGGGCGGCGATGCCCTCGGTGATCGACCAG
>Ga0169931_10008447_pt1 | contig 15017 bp, 15 predicted proteins | sample Kivu_15m_20L_FD_129675 | JGI IMG/M metagenome (GOLD analysis project Ga0169931, IMG submission 129675) | Freshwater microbial communities from Lake Kivu, Western Province, Rwanda to study Microbial Dark Matter (Phase II) - Kivu_15m_20L... | ecosystem: Environmental > Aquatic > Freshwater > Lake... | reverse complement strand
AATTCGATCCTCTAAATCGTTTTCTAAAAGATCTGAATTCCATGAATTCTCTCCATTTTCTTTTATTTCATCCGGTTCTACAATTTCGATAACTCCTTTGTTTGGTATGTAGTCAATATGATTGGCATTTTGATCAATTTGAAATTTTGCTGCTCTATATTGAAAATTCTCTTCAATCTTGCAGATGAATGTCCATGAAAAATATTTTAGAAATTCATGTAAAGTGACGTAGAAAGAACCAGCCTTTGTAACGTTTTGGTAACTTACAGCCCTTTTAAGTTCGATCGTCCACTTTGAACTGCCTTCACAATATTCTCCTTTAAATTTTGAACTCTCCCCTGTGGGGTTTCTTATCTTTATAAGTTGAATACATTTATCAGGGGTTTTTTCGTATTCGACCCTATTACCGACTATATTTACAAGAGGTGTGGCATAATTATTAAAAGTTCGATTATCTTTAGCTACTTCATAAACCTCCAAAATTAAATACGCATGGTAGGAAGGAAGTCCTATTTCCTCCTCTTTTAAATTTTCGGTATTTGCACATAGAATCCATTTACGTAACCGTGCCTCGCATAATTTAATCCAAAAAGTGATTTCATAGTTTCTCGCAGAATATCTACTATGATATTCATAAACACTGGGGGCCTCTAATAAGCAATGGAGCGTCTCTTGAGGTGTTCCATACCATGTTTTCATATAGCACCCATAGTTTAATTTTGCCCATGCCTTCTCTAAAATTAAAACAGACGCTTCTCTATGCCTAGAAGATGAAAATGCTGGGACTGCCTTGTTATTTTTGTTTGTTTTACATGGAATAAAATCATCTACAACTACCACCATAGGGAGCCCCTGAATGAGAAATTTAACTGCGTATATGCCCTTTTTATTTTCTTCTCTGATAATAAACAAATTTTTATACAATTCGACATTATTTTTCACTAAACCCCCGATTGCGCACAGTAAATAACAGCTGCCTAATGTTCCTTGTAATATATCCTCAGCTTGAAGTTCTGGATTAATTATAAACAGTTTCTCTTTGTTTTCGTAAATGTCGTAAAGCCTGAACCAATCATAGGTAGAATATTCTTCAATAGTTTTCTTGGGGATTTTATTGAAAAGATAATGATTAAGATCTGAAGGTATCAAACTATCTTTAACTGGAGGAAAGTCATTATCAAGAAATTTAGCACTTGAGTGATCATCAAGAGTCTTTCTTATTAAAAGTGCCTGACTCTCAGATTCCTTTTCTTAGATTATAAATAATAGTTTATTAATTACTTAAGAATTTGTGACTTATTATTTTTCTTTTTATAATTTGTTTAGAGGTTTCTGGCTGTTTCGAAACTAAATTTGTTTAATATTTTTAAAATATTTTCATATACTAGATGTAATTGAAGATTTTCCAGTTACAGGTGTCCTAGAAAATATTAAATAAAATATCACTTAAAGGAAGAAGTTTTTCTATGCTTTTCTGTCATAGCTTTTGTTCCACAGCATTGATTTCCCATTTAACTTAATTATTACATTACTAAGAAAATAATAATTTAAATTATTAAATATTATCATATACATAGTTAATATTCTACTTATTTCTACCATATTTTATAAAAGAAAATTTATATATAAATTATCACTTATATTACTTTAAATTAAATGTCTCCATATTTCAAATTAATTAAGCTTATTACATATGTTCATCTATTTTATACTTATATGATTAAGTTGTCTATATATACGATAAATTTTTAAATAACTATTTAGACTAGAGTTTCATTTAAAATATCTTCAAATTTAAATTTTCATTGTGATTGAGATCAAAGCCTTCTAATAAAGTCATATATCAGAATTGTGATTTTCTTCAAAATCATATTTACTAGCAATTTTTTTTAGGTCAGGAGAACTCAAAATTTCTTTAGCCGAAGGCCTCTTTAAGGGTTGACCATCAACCATCATTTTAATAAGATTGTATTCGTTAGGGTAATTTGTTTTTATTTTTTCTGGAAGATGTCCTGTTAATCTGGTATTTTCTAAAACTGCCCTTCTCTCAGATTGCGTTTTAAACATTATACATAGTTCCAACAATATGATTCCTAAACTGTAGATGTCTACTTTCTCATTATACGGTAGCCCCTTGACTTGTTCTGGTGACTGATAAAGGGGTGTACCAACATTTTCTTTTAACTCTGACTCATTATGAGGATTTTTGTTCTTGTCTGTAGCTAAACCAAAATCTGCAATTTTTACACATAAATAATCATGGATTAAAATATTTGCTGGTCTATATTTCAATAAAGAAAATAATTTAAAAAGAGTACTTGAGATCTCTATGAATAATATTATGTTCATGAATATGCACTACTCCTAGCAGAATTTGTTTGAAAATGATGTAAATCAAATTCCTATCTGTCTCCGTTTTTCTGTTTTCTAGATAGAAGCTAAGAGGGAATCCCTTACAATATTCCATCTGCATAAAGAAGTAGACAGATAACATCTCAGTGTGAGATTTAGTACGTGCGAAGTTAGCTGAATGTTCGTTTTGTTTAATATGCATGTGATTAGTGTCATTGTTTCTATCAAAGTCATCTCTTGACATCAAGTCATTTCTTTCTGGTTTAGAAAAAGAATCATTTGCTTTATTGTTATTATTGTCATTGGAGTTATTATTATTGATAAAATAAACATCAGAATATTTATATTTTTCAGAATCGAAGTAAAAGTCTTCATTACCGTTACTATCGCTAAGCGAAGATTCTTTAAAGTCCTTATTACCACTTGAACGAAATTTATAGGAAGTTTTTTTCAAACGTTGGTTTTTAACCCCAACATTTTCATTAATTTTACCAACGTTATCTGCATAGGTATCTCCATCAATCTCCTTCGGTGAGTTTTTCAACCTCAAATCCCAATTTGAACTTCTTGATCTTATTTTCTTCTGTTGCTGATATATCTTTAGACGATCACCACTTAATTCAAACCAACAAGTTACATATCTAACAACATACTTGGTCTCGAGTTTCATCATCGTCTTGATCTCTTTAACTACCTCGAGATCTGCAAGGCTTTCATTTAATTTTATTTTCAGTTGTATTATTTTAACAGCGTATTCACTAGAATCAATTTTGTGTTTTGCTTTGAATACGCATCCAAAGCCCCCTTTTCCTATAATACTTATATTCTCAAAATTTCTCAAAAATCTTCCCGTGTCGAAATTGTTGTAGTAATAATCCTCGCTTACATTTAAACTTTTGAAAGTTTCATCATAGGAATTTTCTCCGTCACTTTCACTTTGAGAGAGTTCGTCGAGAATTTTCCAGAATTGAGATTGCTTATCAGAGATCGACTGATTTAAATTTATTCTTGAATATTTTTTTAATGTTTCATTCACATACATTTCTTCTAATTGGCATAGTTCTTTTTCATACTTTTCTTTCACCGTTGAATTAAGTTCATGGGTAAAACTTTCCAAATCCAAATGTTCTTGTGATTGTTTCCTATAATGACTGAGTTTCATTGGATTATTTTTATTAGATCCCTCATCAAAACTTTTCTGATTATTGAGAATTAATGTTTCGATATCACCAGAAAATATTTTTTGTAATTTGTTGCAATTACTACCTTCGATTACTTTTTCTCCTGACTTATTTGAATCTTCACTTTTCATTATTTTCAATTCATCACAAGCATTTGAATTCCTTATTCTGTTTTCTTCTTGATCTTCTTTTTCAAGAGCGATATGAAAATTCTCTTTTGTCAATTTTGCATTTACATTAATGCGGATGGAATTTTTAAAATCGCTTCTGGCAAGAGAAGTGAATGAGTTTTCAAATTGTGTGGCTATCTGATTATTGTCTGATTTCTGGGTGTGTTTTTTATAAATTGTTACTAATTTTCTAACTTCTGTTTTTTTAATATGTTCTTGGTCTTCTTCTATGATACAATCTGCGACTGAAGAAACATCTGAAATTTGGTAATTCAAGGGAAAATTTTCGTTGAGAATAGGGAGCTTAGATTTGTTTTTGAAATCTTCTTCTGAATAAATTTTTTCTGTTTTCAAAGACTTGTTGGAATTTTTCGAATTGAGGCTAAATACGGAATTCAAAGATTTTTCTTCAATTGCAGTTGTAGAAACTTTTCTATTTTGATTTTTTGCTTTTTCTGAAATTTCCATTTTTTTAAATTCAACTGAATTGATTTCGCTTTTAACTTCAAGATTTTCTAAATAATCTTCAGAAACAGAAATTTCGTTGTCTGTTAAATTTTCTTCATCGCAGTCATAGTCTTCCTCAAAATTATTTTTGATTTTTGGAAATACTTTTTTATTTTTGAAACTGATATTATTTTGTTTTGTAGGATATGCTCTCTGTTCTTGTGTCCGTTCAAAATTGTTGTTTGATTTTTCGTTTGTAACTTTGGTACTTTTAGCTGACATATTATCCTGACTTTCTTTTTTCAAGAGTTTTATCTGATTTTTTAGCTCTAAATTTTTTTTGTAAATTTCGAAATAAAAATAAACAGCAATAGTGCAAACACATATAAGGAAGAAGATTAAAATTGTATAAATATTTAAGTATTGAGCGTCTAAATTAGGGTCAATTGACTTGTTTTCGGAGTAGGAGGTGGGATAATTTTTGAAAGGGGGGTATTCTGAAATTTTATTTTTTTGATTTTTTGTAAAATTCGGCTGAACCCAATTTTTGCAATTTGGGCTTATGTTATGATTTTCTATTTTCCTATCATTTGTATTAATTTCATTTGTAGATTCAATCCATTTTCCTTTTCGCTTTAATAAATAAATCTTTTCTTCCTTATCTTCATTCAATACAGTTACACCATCCCTAATCGCAGCCACTTCACTCACTGTCATGTTCCAAATAAATTTTGATTCTTCTATTCCATTTTTGTAACACCGAATAATAAAATCTGTTCTTACAATAGTTATGAAATTGTTTTCAAAATTTTGAAATTGATCGATGTATGGAGTGGGAGTAGTAAAATTCGAACTTATTTTCGAAATCACTAAACCTGTTTTTATATTAATGTTATAAACAGTGGATAGTTTGTCGCCTAAAAAAATAGTATCTGACATCATCGGTAAAGTAAAGGGAGACCTGTCGATTAGATTTTCAATATTGACATCTATTCTTTCAATTATGTTAGAATTAAGATCTGTATGGTAAATGAAACCATCCGTTCCTGGGAGGACTTTTAAATCTTCTATGTTGTGATTCTGTAAAAATTATATAATAAAGTAAGTATAAAATTTAATTAAACTTGCCTCTATGTCGATGTGAGAGGTGATTAAAGGACTACCCAGATCTATTTCCCATATGATATCCCTTCTTATTTGGTTGTATGCTTTCAAATGGCCCTCTTTAGTTATTTGAAGAAAAATAAAATCTCTTTCAAATAATTCCTGAAGAATACTAAAAAGATGTTAGATGAAATATAAACCTTACTCGGTGTCGTTTTTAGATTTATTGTGGAATTTGTTATTTTCAAAGTTATAGGTCCTTGTGTTATATAAATCAAAATCTTTTAAAAAGATATTAAATCTATCACTACCTGAATTAGAACTAATTTCTTTATTTTTAATTTCCATTGCAGAGAATATTAACGTTGTGATTATGAAAAAGATTCTGATGTTTCTATAAAATGAATGGATTTGCTTTGAAAATCTCACCATTTATTGTGTTAATTTTTTAATATTTTATGATAGAAAAACTTAATTTACACCGATACTATCAAATAAATATAAATAGCTTAATACTATCAGAATTTGACGAAATTTTATTTGATTCATAATAATAAAATTTATAATATTACAATTTATATAGATAGATTCGACAAACTTTCTTTTACATATATTTTGATAACTAATTTAAAAATCAAAATATTTTATGTATTCCTGCATCCAGGGGCAATCTATTGGATTTATAACATTTCCGATCTGACATTCTCTAAACACCCGACAATATGTACATGGCAAACTATTAAGCATAGTTTTCGGTTCATAGGCAGATGAAATTTTGTACTTTACCTGGTTCAAAATTGGTTCGTTCTTTTTCAACAAAATATTCATTTTATTTGATAATTTAATTGAAACGTTAGGGAAAATAGGCTCTATTTTATCATCAAACACTAAGAGGTTTATTATTTTCTGAATGTCATCTTCCTTAATTTCTGATTGGATTATACCAATGCTTTTTATGCATATGATAAAGTCCTTTCTGTTAGCGATTTTTGTGCGTTCTAAATATTCCAAACATTTTTGTTTAATTACTTCTACCAAGTTCTTGTCAAATTCTTGGTTGCTACACCAGATACCCCCGGTCACCTCCTGACTTGGTTCTATGTCATAGCCTATCCAGATTTTTTTATTTTTCATGTTAACCATTTTCAGACTTTTAATTAAAAGTTTTTTCTCCAGTTTTTTTAAAATTTTGTTGAGGAGATTCATATTCATCCCCAGTTTAGATTTTACTTCATTTGTAGAAATTCCATTGGGACCGCTGTCTATTATCAACGAATACGTATGTACTTCCTCGGGAGTAAGATCACGAAATTTTGAAGCTTCTCTTTCTGTTCTATATTTGAATAAAATCTCTCCATTTATTTCTGAGATATAAACTCTACTGCACTCTATTAAGGAACTAAGTTTTTCGACTATTTCTTCGTTTTTAACGTCAATAGAATTTAGAAGCATTTCATTCGTCACCCCCTCTGGATGCTTTTTGAGAAATTGAAGAATCTGCTCTTCTGCGTTGGTGTTGTCTGTATTTTGTTTTTCCATAATTTAAATCAATATATAATTAATTTTCAAATATGTTATTCATTAATTTAATAATTCACATAAACAAGTATTTATATTTTATTATTTAATAGCAATTTAGGTTAAAATAATTGTATAGATTATATTTTATAATTCGATAAGAAAATTTTTAGAAATTAATAAGATATAAAGTAAATCATTTTTTATTGCTATTTAATCATAAAATTCCTCTTCTGCAAAATTTATCTTTTTATTAAGATTTTCTTGATCCCTATACATTTTTAAAATCTCCTCAGAATTGGTGGCCTCTTCCGGTTTTTTATCAGGACGAACCCTGATAAATCTAGGGAACCTAAGACTTATACCTCTATTTTCTGAAGTTAAATTTTTGGCTGCTGTGTAAATAGGGCCCATACTCAAATCAGCAGTTTTTATCTCCCACACCATTTTCGCTTCAAACCAAACATCAACAGTTATATTCCCTACTTCATAATCAGAACGGGGTTCTTTTATTATATGTTGTGATAGTTCTTTGTATAGGTTTTCTAAGTCTTCATCTTTTAATCCAGCACCTGTCATGGTGACAGTTTGGAATTTTTCCATTTCTTCATCCCAACAAGCTAGTAAATAAGATCCATAAAATCCTTTTCGACGTCTAAATTATTAATTATTTATAAAATATTTCTGGTACCCTTTTCCATATTCAGCACCGATCGGGACCAAATCTAAGGAATCTCCTATTGATGTATCTAAATAATCTTTTTTTAATTTTAACCAATTAAAATTTCTTTGGCCGGGTTGATAGCTGGAATTCTTATGTATAGCTTTTATTATCAATCCTTCACAACCTAAATTTATTTATTAATATATTTCATTTATAATAATACCAGCAGCAATTGCTTCGTTCATAAATCCTTCTATTTCTTCAAATTTTTCTGAACTGACACTCTTTGCTATTTGAATTTTTTCTGTTTCCTCAAAATTTTCTCTTAAAATATTTCTTCTATCTTCCAAAGTTTTTTCTATGATGACTTCGTTATTGAGGTACAAAATATCGAAAACGAACATACAAACATTTATTGAAATTTCCTTGACGTTTACGTTTTTTCTTGCTCTGGTAGTCAATTGATGAAAAGGTAAAATCTTTCCGTTTTTGGAATCAAATGCAACGATTTCACAATCTAAAATGAATGAATTTACTTTTTCTGAATGAATTTTGTCTAAATATTCTACGATGTCGGGATAACTGTCTGTCATGTTTTCTAAATTTCTTGAAAATATTTCTGTTTTAAAAGTAATTTTAGACCCTGGTCCCTCAACTGCATAATGATGGACTTGACCACGGAATCCGTCATATTTGTATTCGCATGTAAAGGGAACGCCATCGAACCTTTGGAAGATAACTTTTAAGCCTGTAGTAGGTCTGGCAAGTTGAGGTTTTACTGGGACCCCGGGTGTTATTTTACATTTTTCAATTAAATTAGAAAAATTATCTCTAGCAGTTATAACATCTATTAAGTTTTGAAATACAATGTCTTCATCACACAACTGATTCATCGAAATTAAAATTATTCTTTCCGCTTCTTTTTCATCGAGGGTAATTTGACTCTGTAAGTTTGATTTACTCTTAGATCCAATTTTACTTGAATTAGAATAAATTCTTGATATTGTCCTTGCTAGTGCCGCAACTATGGTCTTTAAAGAGGCCCCAATTTTTAATCCTTTTTGAAGAGATCTAATTATATATTTCACTTCTTCTTTATTAGCGTTGAATAATAGTTTCACAAGAATCTTTTCTTTTTCTGCTTGTGAGGATTTTCCTTTTATATTAGCCAATTCGACAAAATTGTCAATTACTTGCTTTAATGTCATATCCTTTTTGTTGTTGCTAGTCACAAATCCTTGATATTTTTCCATCGTACCTAAAGTCTTTTTACCTTCCATGGCTACTAACGCTAAGTCTCCCAGCTCCACCATTTTCTCTTTTATGTGTTTATCACTTTTCCCGATTGCTTTAGCCACTACTTTTTCTAATATCCCCGTTCCTATTCCTAATTCTGGAGATTTGTACTCAGGTCCTACCTTAGATAGTAGGAAATAATAAACTCTAGAAAGGTCTTCGGGAGTTTTCAGTAGTATCTCATTAAATAGATTTGAAAGTACTTCTTTCATGGTATCTTTCGAGCCTTCTCCCTTTGTATTTTCTATTTTGGTCAGGGCTGCTACTATAACAGAAAAAGGGATACTGCCCCCTGAATTTTTAAGGTGAGTTCCGTTATTAGAATTACAGTTTGAATTTTCGGCGGGTAATTCTATTTTAATTATAAGAAACATTTCATTTTACCTTTTTCTATTTTCGATTGTTTACTTGTAATCAATAAATCCTCTGCAAGTAGCTCAGTATTAGTTGCTTCTTCTTCATCTTCGTCAATTATGTGTTTTCTTTTTTTTCTAGATTCGTTTATTGATGATGTGGTTATTTCATTTTGAATTTCTTTTTTTTCCGATATTTTTTCTTTAAGAGTAGGCTGTTTAATAGGAGTATCTTTTGAATTTTTTATTGTGTCTTGTTCATTTTTATTATCGATGTCAGATTTTGTGCTACTTTTAAGTTTTACTGTTTCATTTTGTGGAACATCTTGGTCTTGAGTTTTCTTTTTGATAAAACTTGTAATCGACCCTTGTTTCATATATAAATTTAAACTAAAAGAATAATATTTAAATTTTTATAAGTATAAGGATAAATTTAATCTATGAAGAAATGAATTTTAAGTGACATAATAAACTATACTATCACTACTTAGTATTTAATTAAATAACGAAATTCACTCTGATTACACTAGTTATTCATAAAATTGATATTCTTGTGTAAGTATTAAATAATACTAACGTGTTTACATTTATAGCCTATATAATTTTACGAAATTTTAATAATAAAATGGAATTACTTTTATGGATGTGGCTGTACGACCCCAGATGGTTCTTCAATTTCAAAATTTCTGTTAGATTCTACAAATACATCTGGTTTATTCCGTTAACTATTCATTTGTTGATCGTGATTCTAGGTTCATCAGAGCTAATTAAAGAACCTTTGCTAGAAAACGAGATTTCTAGTCTACAAATCTGGCTTTGTTGTAGAATCTTCTTTTCTTTCTTGATTTCTTTGATCATTTTTATTTTTATGATAAAAATTTCCCGAATTCATAAAAAGGAAAGTTTATTTTTTGAAAATGCAAAAAAGGTTTTCCCTCATTTAAATGATGTCAATAATGATTATGAATATTGGATTAAAAGAAATTCTTTAATTTCAACACCAGGAATATTTCTGTTAATTTTAGGGTTGATAAGCCTTTTTTGGTCATACCTGATTATCGAAATGATTTATGTTGAAAACAAATTTATTGAAGAAGGTCTGTTGAAGCAAATGTTGTTATTTAATTGTCTATTTATATTTATTGGTAATATTCCTTTGTTTCTGGTTTTGTTAGTGTTAATAACAGTAAAGATTATTTCATTTTTATCTGCTTTTATGTGTCCAACTTTTTTGATTTGGAATTCTAAGATGATGAATAAGGTTTAATTTCTTAAAAGGAATAGTTTTTAATCTTAATTATAAAACTAGTATGTGTACAAGTATTTATGAATTCTTAACTGTTATGACGTATCGGGAATTTTTAATAGATCTGATATATAAAATTCAGTTTTAAGCAGTATATTTTTTAACTAAATAAATAATGTTGAATATATGGTTACTTTTTATAATCAAAATATTAAATTGCGATTAATTTAAAGTTAATGAACATATTTATATCTATTTATACTTAAATTTTATATAAATATGACTGCCTACCACTCCTGCAATTTATGTCCTTTACCATCTACATAATAATTAATCCCAAACAAAATGGCATCTACAAACTGCCATACAAAAAACAAAACCATGGAAATAATCATTATCCAAACAAATATATTCTTCTTTTCTTTCTTTTTTTCGTGAGTACTTGGCTCATAATCTCCTTTTTTATATAAGCTAAAAAACGAAGTTACGCAAATTATAACACACAAAATCGAGATCGAAATCATTTTCAAAAGACTTACCCACTTTTTGCCGATGTACCAATGTCCTAATCCAAATCCTACCACAAATTCTAATAGAAAAGCGATGGCCTGCTGTTTCTTTTGGTAACAACATTTTACATCCTGATCATCAATAGAAATCCAGCCTATATCACAAATGCAAAACGTTTTCTTTTTAGAATCAGTAATGTTGTAATACCCAAACAAATCGACGTAGCATATTCCGTGATTAGAGCAGGGTTGATCATCGTCGCAATATGTGGCAGCTTTACAATTCAATAATTCTTTGTTAGTATTAACAAGGATAGAATTATCAGTGTTCTTAATAATTGAGGAACTAACTTTTATAATATTTGTAACATATAGAATGAAGAAAAGTAGTAAATTCCTTTTATTGATAAATAAATATAGAAATAACATTTTAGAAAATGTCTATTTTATTATTATAATTATTATTATAATTATTTAAATAAATGTATAATTTTATTTAATCCCTATTTTCTAGTAAAATTTCTTTACATATTTATATGCAGGCTAAATTAAATATTATTTAATTTATATTATTTATTTTAAATTAAAATGATTGATTACGGTCAGCAGGAAGAAAAACTATTAGACGCCACCAATATCGAATCGGAAGTCATGAAATTAGATGACAATTTTAAAATATTCAATAGCAATTGTGATTTGATAGAAAAGGAAATTAAAAGTTTTAGGGACATCTACGGAAAAGAGAAAATTATGAAAATGTAAAATATAAAAAAATTTATTTTATTTTCATATAAATATTGTCAGAGGCCTAAAGTTCAAGTTATTAAAAGAGAATATAGAAAGTATATCTACCTCGATTCAATTTGTCAAAAATTTTTCGAATAATGAAATATCTAAATATTTAAAATCGGTTAAGCAAATAGTTGTCAGCATTTCTTCCAGAACAGAAGAAATCAATGGAAAATTTTTGAAATTAGCGGAAACTTCGAAAAAACGAATTGAAAATCAAATTTATATTAATAAAAGTAAGTATCTACTCAATAAACTATATAGAAACCTATTTAGATGAACCTATAGAGGAGACAAGATTCATTGAAAGAGATTCAATTTTAGAAATACAAAGCAAAACGTAAAATAAATTAAAATAAAAATGCAAGAAACTGTTACAGTAATCTAAAGCAGCAACCTCTGGGGCGTTTGGAGATGAGCGGAACTGTCCATGCAAAAGCAGCAGTCAATACTTCTATGGATTTGGATAAGACTTTAATAGAAAAGATTAATCTCGATAATATGAAACTCAAGGAAATCAAAGAAGAGTATGAAAAAGTTTTAATGTAAGATTATTTAGATGTTAAACTCTAATTATTTTAAATAATTTTTTTTTATCTAGTTACACAAACAAAATAAAAATACTGTCAAATTATATACTTACAAGGAGTCGTATTTGTTTATTTTAAATTATTCTTAGAGGATAATGAAAATAATACCACTAACAAAATTGGGGACAAATTAATACAATTCGAAATTGAAATAGCTAAAGAAGATAAAAATTTGATTGATAAGACAAATTCTGGAAAGTGTTTTCAAGTAATATGTATAATCGCAAGTGGATTAATTGTTATAAGTGCAATTTACTTTTATTTAAAATATTAAAATTAAATTGCGATTTAAGTTTATGCAAATAATTATTCTGTAAATTTATCTTTGCATAATTTATTTGTTTGAAATTTTCGAAATTTAACGTTTTATCACACATTAATTTCCGATTTGGACGCTGCTTAAATTACATTTTACATAATACCATAATTTCACTTATTACAATTAATATTTATTAAATTATTATTTTAATGGAAAAATTTTAAAACAAAATAACTAAATTAAAATTTTTTCCTAAAATACTGGCTAATTCAAAAAATAAATTTAACACTATTTGAACTAACCGAATTTGATTTTTTTCTAGTGACGCATCCAAAAAATGCTCTAATTCTAAAGAAATATGGTTATCTATCCCCAAATAAAATTATGTTAGAGATTATTAACCTTGTATATTTAAATTAAAAAAATAATTAATTCGGATATATCAAGTATCCTTACATTTAAATAAATCCAAATAATTAATTATAAATAAATAAAATCATGATCAATTCGAATGCTAAGGAGACAGGATCATATGACATGGATTCTTAATCAGAGAAATCGATGCAAATAAAAGAAAATTCCAATCAAATTTTCCAAATCCTCAAAATTAAAAATAAAAAGAAGTGGACAAAGGAGGAAGACTTGCTTCTGATAAAACTAGCTGAGAAACATAAGGAAAAACATTGGAAAGAAATATCGAGAAATTTTCAGAATAAAAACGCTCTTCAATGTTTTTCTAGGTACAAGAGAATAAGACCCGGTATAGTAAAGGGTTCCTGGAAAAAGGAGGAAGACGAGAAGATTCTTAAATTAGTCCAAATTTATGGTAAATCTTGGTCAAAAATTTCGAAGATTCTTGTGACTAAAAATGGAAAGCAAATAAGAGATAGATTCATTAATGTTCTCGATCCTGACATTAAAAAGGGAAAATTCACAGAGGAGGAGGATAAATTATTGATTAGGCTGTATCTCTACTACGGTCCTAAATGGGCTACGATCAGTAAACACTACAACAACAGGACTGCTGATATGATAAAAAATCGATTCCATTCGTCTATTAAAAAATTATTTTTTATGGATAATGGAGTGACAGTGAAGAAGAGTATGAACATCAACGTTAACTTAGGCAATCTAAACTTTGCTTCAAATATTCTAGGAGATAATGTAAAATTTTAAATATATTTCAATAAATTATTCCAATCTAAACTTTAGAATTCAATCGATTCAAGTAATATCCCAATTGATGAAAATCTACCTACGAACCAAGAAAATTTAAACATGCAAGTAGATGATGATTATATAACAGGGAGGGGAGAAAATTTCTCGAGATTAAACAGCATAAAGCAAAGCAATCCTAAATTTGGAAATCACGTAAACGACTCTCAGAATAATTCGAGGCATTTTACTAACACTCAGACGATTTCCTTATCTTTGGAAAATTTGGGAGTGAACAAAGAAAGATTTATGGATGAAGAAATGTGTTACAAATTCAGAGAAGAAGAAAAATTGACACCTGAGGAATTCGAAAAAATAAAGGAGCTAAAAGAAATCATAGAATATAAAGACTACCATTTAACTCTAAACGATAATGACGTCTACAATACTAAAAATAATTCTAATGTAAATGAGAATTTGTATCTTAACGATAATAATAATTTAATTAACTTTAATGATGACGGAAATTTTTCACCGGAAGAGAATTATGGGATCTTGTTCCATTTTGAAGATTATATTTCTTTTTAAGGTGAGAAAATGACGATGATGATGATGATGATTATGTATAATATTAACCTATACAGAGCTACTTTAATTAATTAATTAACTTATTTATAATTTATGGAACAGAAACTTGAACATAAGAAACATAAATATGATATATAAATAAGATAAATTTTCAAACACAATATTATATCCTTAAAATATATATTTACTATAATTATTTTAATTTAAATTATTTAAATTCGAAGTTATATTTGTTTAGGGAATAGGAAATTAACTAAATTTATAATCATATTATATATAAAAATTTTTTTTAAAAAATAAATTATGTTAATATAATAGCCAATAGATTAATATATTAATACATATATTTTAAAATATATCCCCTTACTAACACTTCATCGATTCTACTCTTTTTTCAAACAAGTAATTAATAATTCATTCTATTCAAAAATTTGTATTTCTCCTTTTTTTTTGTATTCCTAGTTCAAAATCTGCCAATTCTGAGTCAGAATCAAATTCAAAATTTATCAAATCTATATTCGGATATATTTGATTTTTATCTTTGGTGTAATGAGTGATATCATAGGAGACACTGCGTTGATTTTGTTTATGCAAAGATTTTTGACTGTTAGTTTCGTGTATACAAATCTCATCTTCTAATTCTAAAAATTCTGATAAATTTTTATTATTTTCATAAATTTTGAATTTGTATTCTTCAATTTTATTAGCCTCATTTATTTTATGTTTGCTCGATTCTTTAGAAGGGGTATAAGTTTGCATTTGATTCTGATCCTTATTCTGATTCTGATTTTGATTT
>Ga0169931_10008445_pt1 | contig 15022 bp, 14 predicted proteins | sample Kivu_15m_20L_FD_129675 | JGI IMG/M metagenome (GOLD analysis project Ga0169931, IMG submission 129675) | Freshwater microbial communities from Lake Kivu, Western Province, Rwanda to study Microbial Dark Matter (Phase II) - Kivu_15m_20L... | ecosystem: Environmental > Aquatic > Freshwater > Lake... | reverse complement strand
GGAAACAAATTAAAGCTACCAAGGGTATGACTTTCAATGGCAGATTGAATCTCCGAATCAAAAAAATCAAATGTTTCCTTCAGATAAACTGAGGCTGAGTAGGAATGCAAGGCTTCTTTGGGCAAATTTTCAGGCAATTGCAAATTTTTTGTATATTTCAAATGAAATTCATTAGATTTTTGTTTGGTGATATCATGAAGTAGTGAAGCAAGAATTGCTTTATCAGGGTTAGGGTAAAAATGATCTTTGGCCAATTCTTCAGCATACCTGGCCACTCTCAATATATGTTCAAATCTAGACTTAGAGACTTCGGTTTTTACCTGTTTTTTGAAAAATTCAATCAATGGAAGATAATCTTTTTCTCTTTCAATAGTGCTAGACTCCGACCAAATTGGATTGTCCAAAAGGGTCATGGTTTGTTTTTTCATAGGCAATTTTTGGTCTTCCTTAAGCTTATTGGGGAATTGGGTGGTTCTTCTAAATACCACCCAATGGTTAACGAGATTCAGAATTTCATTAAAACTATAATACTTTTGCAATTTATCTAACTGATCTTCGCCGACCAAGTAATAAATCTTCTCGTCTGGAAATCTATTTTTAAAATTTAATAATGTATTGATCGTATAACTTGTTTCATTGCTCTCAATTTCATAATTCCATACTATCGAGTTAGGTAGGATCGTAGTCCAAAGATGTAAGTAGGACAATAGCTTTTCGTTAGAAATTGTTTTTGGTTTTTTCCAGGGATTCTGATTGTTAGGAATTATGTAAAGCTTCTCAATGGGATAACTATCCAATGCATATTTTATCAATCGAAAATGTCCCAAATGAGGTGGATCAAAACTTCCTCCAAAGATTAATGCCAATTATACTCTTACCTGTCCATTGCCTTGTAGATATGTAGTTGTGGTAGTGAGATGTGTTAAACCCATAGGGCCCCGAACATGCAATTTGCCAGTTGAAATTCCCACTTCAGCTCCCAGACCAAATTCCCCTCCGTCATGAAATCTAGTAGAACAATTCACAAAAACGGCGGCAGAATCAATTTCTCTTTTGAAATATTCTATTGTTTCTATATTTGAAGAAAGAATGCATTCCGTGTGTCCCGAACCATAGTTTCGTATAAATGAAACCGCCTCCTCGACATTGCTTACTACTTTAACACTCAATCTGTAATCGAGAAACTCTGTAAAATAGTCTTCTGTGCTCGCTGGTTTACCATGAGCCCCAAGTTTAAGTGAATCTTCATCTAGAAGTAGCTCAACTTTGTTGTTTGCAAGATAGCGTAGCAATTCTAAGTTATCTGGATTATCTTTGTGCAACAAAAGATTTTCCAACGCATTGCATACACCTGGTCTTTGTGTTTTGGAATTGAGTATAACTCGTTTGCTCAATTCCAAATCTGCTTTAGAATCTACAAAAAGATTAGTAACCCCTGAGTCGTGTTTAATCACTGGAATCTGCGAATGTTCTGATATAAACCTTACCAATCCTTCTCCACCTCTTGGAACCACAACATCAATCCATTTCGGAAGTTTCAAATAGGGGATTATGGTTTCTCTTTTTGTATCCTGAACGGAGCTTACGGTAGCCTTGGGTAAATTATTTTTTTGAAGGGCTTCTTGGAAAAGAGAACTCAAAATGAAATTGGAGTGATAGGCTTCGCTCCCTCCTCTCAGGATACAGGCATTTCCAGCTTTGAAAGACAAACTCGCCACATCAATGGTTACATTAGGTCTGGATTCATATATGGTCATTAGGACGCCTATCGGAACTCGTTTTGTCAGTAGTTGCAATCCATTAGGTAAATTCAGACCACGTATTACTTCCCCAATGGGGTCTGGTAGGGAAATGATTTCTAAAACACTTTGTTGGAGAGATCGAATTCTTGCGTCATTTAGTTCCAATCGATCTAAAAGAGCAGGAGAGAGGCTTTTTTCTTTACCATCTGACATATCTTTTGCATTTTCTTGTTTGATTTTGTTTTTGTTTTCTTCCAATAGCCTAACCAAATCTGACAATACTTGATTCTTAACAATGGTAGATAAATTTTTTGTTTTATAAAAAGCAACCTTTGCTTCTTTTGCAATGTTTTCAGCACTCATTCGCATTCACTCCTTAGAAGGGAAAAAGAAATTACCTAATTCTTCAATGGTCGGATTGGTTTTTGCAAAATTTGGATTCCAAAAAAGTGTTCCTAGATTTTCTCCATTAAACAACCGCTCTATGGATTGATTTTCATTGCCAGGAAGAATAAAAGTTGGTATACCGTGTTCCAGGAGAAATTCAGCAGCTCTTAGTTTGGTTGCCATTCCTCCAGTTCCAGGGCCAGAGGGTCCAAGAGCCTTTTGTTTCATAGCATTATCAATGGCTTTTGCCCAATCTAATTTAGTCTCGTTTATCATAAATCCAGGTACGCTTGTCAATATCAACAGCATATCTGCTCCTACAAGTCCTGAAACTAAGGCAGAAAGTAGATCGTTGTCTCCCAAATTCAATTCTTCAGTCGAAACAGAATCATTTTCATTTACAATGGGAATGATTTGCCAATCCAAAAGTTTTGCAAATGTATTCTTGAGGTTTGCTCTACCCATTTCATTCATTATATCATTTTTTCCGAATAAGATTTGACCTATTTTCAAATTAGCTCTAGAAAAATAGCCCTCATAAAGATTCATCAAACGGTTTTGACCCAAAGCTGCTAAAGCTTGTTTTTCGGAAAGACTAGGTTCTGAAGCCACGGATTGGATAGTTTTGCCCTGAGCTATAGCGCCACTTGAAACCAAAATTACTGATATATTGATTTGGCGCAAATTTCTAATGGCGGAAGTCAGATCAAATAAAAAATCCTGCACAGATACTTTATCGCCTGAGACCCTAGCGCTTCCAACTTTAATAACAATTGTTTTGGGTTTGTTTAAAAATTTAGAAAAATCAAATCTCATTAATTACTTCCAAAAAGAATATGGATTTTATTCGATTCTTTAATTGCTCCAAACCATTGCCAGAATTACAAGAAATACAGATAATTTCCCCTAAGTCTCGGTGCGATTCTACCAATTCCATGGCAAAATTTTCGTCTTCCCAAAGATCTGATTTATTGAAAACCAAAAGATGAGGTTTGTTTAGAAGCATTGCATTGTATTGGCTAAGCTCATGCCGAAGCATTTTGTATTCTTCACGCATTTGCAGTAAGCTTGCATCAAACAAAAATAAAATCCCCCTAACCCTTTCAATATGTTTAAGAAAACTTATTCCTAATCCTATTCCTTGGGAAGCTCCTTCAACTATTCCTGGGATATCTGCTATAGTATATCTGAAGGTTTCATCTTCATCTTTGGCTATACCCAAGTTAGGAGTTAAAGTCGTAAATGCATAGCCTGCGATTTTTGGGTGAGCTTCCGTTAGTTTAGAAAGTAAAGTTGATTTGCCAGCATTGGGGAAACCTACAATGCCTAAATCAGCGATAAGTTTTAGCTGCAGATGTAGGGAAAAAAATTCTCCTTCTTCCCCTGGTTGGGCAAATGTAGGGGCTTGGTTCGTGGAAGACTTGAAAAAGGAATTGCCTTTTCCCCCACGACCTCCCTTGGCTAGGCGAAATTCTTCTCCTTCCTTTGCAAAGTCAAACAATTGTTCCAGAGTCTCTTTGCCTAAAATTTGAGTACCAACGGGCACTTTAAGAACCAAATTTTTTCCTTTTCTTCCAGCTTTCTCTCTTCCCGAACCTGGTTGGCCGTCTTCCGCCTGATAGGTATGGTGGGGAATGAAATTTTCTAGAGTGAGGACTCTATGATCAGAGACAAATATTACATCTCCTCCAGAACCCCCATCACCACCGTCAGGGCCACCAAAAGGAACGAACTTTTCTTTGTGAAAATGTACGGAACCAGGACCACCATGCCCCGCCTTTATGGCGAAACTCACTTCGTCTTGAAATGTGGACATGGCGAAAGGCTTGGACTAGGAAGGGTAAACGGAGACCTTTTGTCTATCTTTAGAGATGTGCTCGAAGGCAACTTTTCCATCCACCAAAGCGAAGAGGGTATGGTCTCTTCCGACCCCTACATTCCTACCTGGTTTGAATACAGTCCCTCGTTGGCGCACGATAATATTTCCAGCCACAGCTTCTTGTCCACCAAAGACCTTGACTCCTAGCCTTTTGGAAACGGAATCTCTTCCGTTTTTTGTGGAACCGCCACCTTTTTTTGTAGCCATATCTTACTCCTCATATTCAAAAATCAGTGCATTGGGGTAGACTCTTTCTATCCCGTGAATCCCAAATTCTAAAAGAGAGAAAAGGGTTCCATCTTTCAGTTCCAAATCTACGAAACCAGGTTCCCTAGCCAAGAATTTTGCTTTCTCGTGAAGAGAACCATAACCGCCGACAGCTTCTAACAAACTCGAGAGAGAAGCACAAGCTATCTTATCTTCTCCAACTGAAAATGGTCCAGCGTGTCCCGAAACCGTGACCCTGTAAATTCCACCTGGTTCTTGTCGGAAATGAACTCGAACCAATTACCCTTGGATAGAGACCACTTGCAACTTTTGCAAGCTTTGTCTGTGACCCCAGGATCGCTTGTAATTCTTTCTTCTTTTGTACTTGAAGCCTTGGATCTTGTCTGCTTTGACTACCTCTAGCACCTTCAGTGTCACCTTGGCTTGGGAGACAGCTGGGCTGCCAATATTCACCTTGTTGTTGTCGGCAAGTAGAAGGACCTTCGCTTCAAAGCTTGATCCGGGTTCTTTGCCCGTGAGCTCTGCAGTGAATATTTGGTCCTTCTGGATTTTGAATTGTTTAGCACCGAGCTCAATGATTGCGAACATAGGTTCCCCAAGATGACATTTCCTGCCATGCTTTTCTGCATCTCAACAGAGTCAACGGCAAAACCATTGCCACCAGGTTTCGCTCCGAATCCATGGTAAAAAATGGAAATTCGGAACATAGCTATTATAGCCCACGTGGATCACGGCAAAACCACGCTAACAGACTGCATTTTGCGACACACGGGAGCTGTCACTGCCAAGGAAGATCGGGAAAGAATCATGGATTCCAACCAATTGGAACAAGAAAAAGGGATCACCATTTTGGCGAAGAATACCTCGGTCAAGTACAAAAGCACACGAATCAATATTGTAGATACCCCTGGTCACGCTGATTTTGGTGGAGAAGTGGAGAGGGTTCTGTCCATGACTGATTGTACTCTACTTTTGGTAGACGCTTTCGATGGACCAATGCCACAGACCAGGTTTGTTTTGGGCAAGTCTCTGCAGCTGGGACACAAGCCGATAGTAGTCGTCAATAAGGTGGACCGTGAGGGCGCAAGACCAGGGTTTGCTGTGGATAAAGTATTTGATTTGTTTAGTGATTTGGGAGCAACCGAAGAGCAGTTGGATTTTCCCATCGTTTACTCTTCGGCAAAACTCGGTTGGGCTGTCGCAAAACTAGAAGAAGCTCCTGGCAAAGACATTGAACCCCTCCTAGATAAAGTTTTGGAACATGTCCCCGCTGTGGTATCCAAACAGGACGAACCCTTGCAGTTCCAAGTAACTGCCTTAGATTACAACGACTACGTAGGGAGAATTGCCATAGGCAAAGTGTATGCCGGCAAAATCAAACGCAGCTCAGATGTAACTTTAGCAAGAACAAATGGTCTGAATTCAAATTATAAAATAACCAAAGTTTATGGGTATGAAGGTCTAACACGTTATGAAATGGAGGATGCCTTCTCTGGAGATATAATTGCCATTGCTGGTATTCCGGATGTTTTTATCGGTGATACGGTTTGCGATTTGGGCAATCCTTTGCCACTGCCTGCTATCCAAGTAGAAGAGCCCACAGTATCCATGTTTTTTATGATAAACAATAGTCCGTTCGCAGGGAAAGAAGGAAAGTTTGTAACAACTAGAAATCTCCGAGAAAGGTTAGATCGAGAGTTGGAAACCAATGTCGCACTGCGTTTAGAAGAAACAGAGGACAAGGATAGATTTAAAATTCTAGGGCGTGGAGAGCTCCATCTTTCAATACTAATTGAAACTATGCGAAGAGAAGGTTACGAACTGCAAGTGTCACGTCCAGAGGTCATCGTCAAATCAGACGAAAATGGTCAAAAAATCGAGCCTTACGAAACATTGGTTATGGATTTGCCAGACTCCTTTTCAGGAGCGGTGATCCAAGAACTGAATCGAAGAAAAGGGGAATTGCAAACCATGGAGACCCACACTTCGGGCATCACTCGAATTGAGTATACCATTCCTACTCGTGGTCTCATAGGTTTTCGGGGTCATTTCATATCGGAAACAAGAGGTGAAGGTGTCATGTCCAGCCGTTTCCTAAGATTTGATGTTTACAAAGGAGAAATTCCTGGGAGAAAAAATGGGGCTCTCATCTCCATGGACTCTGGAGAGGCTACTGGCTATGCTCTTTGGAAAATCCAAGAAAGGGGTGAGCTTTTTGTTGAACCCCAGACACAAGTCTATCCTGGAATGATTTTGGGAATGAACAGCCGTGAGCAGGATCTTGAAGTTAATCCTGTAAAGGAAAAAAAGCTAACGAATGTCAGGGCTTCGGGTTCAGACGAAGCCATTCGGTTGGTTCCCCCAAGAAAACTATCCTTGGAACAATCTATAGAGTTTCTAGATGATGATGAATTGTTAGAAGTAACTCCAGCAAACCTTAGATTGCGAAAAAAAGTATTGGATGCCAACCTAAGAAAAAGATCAGGTGATAGGTGAATCCATATTAACTTTTATCCTCCCTAATTGTAGCTAAAATAGTTTTTTGAGAGCGTCAGAACCTGGGATTTTTTTCAGTTCTTCGCCTACCTTCCCTTTGATAGCGCCGCTTACGGCACCACCAATAAGATCCGTAAGGCTCCCCAATTGAACACCCAATTCGACCGAAGGGTTACGAATATCACCATAGGTCTTCATTGGCAATTGGATTCTTCCATCTTGAACTAAGTTCCCTAAAAGTTTATTCCTGATTTCTTTGGGGTCGCCCTGACCTTTTGTAGCATCTTGGATTTGCTTATCGACATTAGAAATAGATTTTGTAGATTCCTCTTTTTCATATAAAACACCTAATTTCCATTCGTGGGTATTGTCTGTCAATTGGATATAAGATTCTTTTTGAATGGTCAAATCATAGTTTTTGGAAGGGAACGTTGGACTGTCCAAAAAAGTTACTCTGCCGTTTCCATACTTCACTTTAAATTGAACATCTTTTTCTAAAGTCGCCTTTTCGTTCAATTTGTCCATTTTAAGACCAGCACTTTTCATCATAGGCATTTCTCCACTTGCGGCATCGAAAGCAGCAAGACCACTCAGAAAAGAACCTTTGAGCATAGTAATTTTATACTCGACGCTCGGGTTTATGGCTCCTGTTGCAACTACGAAAGGATTGATTGTCCCTGAGGTTTCTAAGAGCAATTCCGTGGAATCCTTGCCAGTCTTATCTTTGATCAAAAGATTCACGTCCAGATCCAAATCTAGTTTGTTGTGGGAAGCCAAATCCTTTCCATCGATATCCAAATCTGAAATAATAAAATCTAAAGAGTTGAGGTAGATGGTTTGACCACTTTTTTTCATGAGAACAGTAACTGATCCATTTTTTACTCCCACGGTTCCCACCTGAATGGCAACGGGAAGATCTCTGATATGAAAAGGCTTGGAGGGCTCTTCGACCTCAGATTTTGCTTCTTCCTCTTCTTTCTTTCTCTCTGCCAGCGCCTCTGGGCTTAGAGCAGGGTTTGGTTGTCCATTCACTACCAAGGGGGGTTTGAAAAATGGAGTAAGGTTGTTCCCTCCATCACTAAAAAGAACTAGATTGACTTTAGGTTCTATTAAAAGCAGTTTTTGGAGAGAGAATTTTCCTGAAAGTAACGGGCCAATAGAGAGCTTCAGTTCAACTTTACCTAAGCCTAGTACTGGAGAGAATTTGTCTTGTCGTTCTGCGAGCGGAATACCCTTGTTTGCTACTTCATCTCTTTTCCCAAGTCCAATTCCTTCCACTTCAATTGAAGAAAATAGACTTAATAAGTTGATGTTTATCTTTTCAACATTGGCTCGGACATTGATGGAGGATTCAATTGTGGATACAAGAAATTCTGGAGTGACTACTTTACCAACTAGAAATAGTCCAGTCACAAGAATTGCGACCAATCCTACTAAAAATATAGAAATTCCAATAACTAGCTTTTTCATAGAGTTCGAGAATAGGAAAAGTCCCTATTTAAAGCAATTGAAAAATTAGAGAAAACGCACGGAACTTATGATATGAGTTAGGGTTTGGAAAAGTTCATCCTCCACAGGTTCGCAGGAATTATAAGTCGCGAGTAGCATTTTGCCTTGGTTTGCCATGAGGTAGACGAGCCATATTCTGGAATCTCTAAAAAACTCGCAGGCTCTTATGCTCGTTCCTTCATTGTTTTCAAAATGCGCTACTTTGTCCTCGTCGTAATCAATTTCGTGAATTTTTAAATAATTGGTTAGTTCTTCTGAAGCGTCGAACTTTCCTGTCTTGGATTGGAAGGCATAAAGTTGCAAGGCACCGCTTCCTTCTGGATCAAAAAGAGCGGGAATTTCCTCTACCACGAGGGATTCCCACTTAGAGGGATACAGTAGAGAATACCAACCTTGAGGAGATCTGAATTGTTTGAACAAAGGTCCCGTCATAAATTGCCAAATTAAGAGAATAATGAAGAAAGAAATCTTTTTTTTATTTTTTTTGTGGAGTAGCTCGCTCTTTGCGCAAGTGCCAGGTTATTCGATGTCTTCCCCCCAAAGTTCCTCTCAAGCTCTGCAGTCAACAGGTGTAACGGCAGCCACTCCAGACCAAGCATTGCTAGGAAACCCTGGCTTTCTATCCTTTCAAAATTCTCACAACGCAACCTTCAGTTATAAGTACGGAAACTTTCCTCTGTTAGGATCTGGTTACTATCACAATAGGAATGGAAAGAATGGGTTTGGCTTTTCGCTGAAGCCATATAGCGAGAGGTTTACAGATGAGAGACAATTGAGCTATGTATCCTCATTTTTTTTTACAAATCGAGTCACTGAGAAGCTTGCCTTTTCTGTAGGTATAGGTCCAAGCTTAGCCTATAGAATTCCCGAATATGGAAGCGCTTCCCTCTCTCCCAATATTTTCTTGGCATTCAAAAGTGGGTCAACACAAATCGGACTTGGTGCAGAAAGCCCGGGGTCGTTTCGTTTTGAATCTTATTTGGGTTCTGATATCTTAAGGGAGAGATTGCCTGAAAGAATTCAGCTGGGGTGGAAAGAGGAGTGGGGGAGCAAATTTTTTTCCAATCTTGAAATTCAAAAAGTTTTTTGGGAGAGGGCCTACTTCAAAAGAAACGATAGAGAAAATAAAGTAGAAGGTTATAATGGAACCGATGGAATTTCCGTACGTTTTGGACTTGGTTTAAAGATTACGAAAGAAATATCTTTTCTGACTGGATTCGGTAGCCAAATGGTTCCGAATGGCAATGGCTCGATGTGGAATCTCGCTCGTAGCTGGTCCTTGGGGGTCGTTGGTGAGATTTTGCCATCGCTAGTTGGAAATGGAATTTTCGGTTCGGTATTCTACCAGAGACTCTACCTCGATTCTTTGTATAGGGAATCTCAAGCTGGATTTCAGCTGACTAAGTTTCTTTCTTCGGAAGAGGAAGAACCAAGAACTCCTAACTCAAAATAGGCATTGACTGGACGATTTCTTGGGTTATTTTGGAAAAGTGAAATTTTTTTTAGTCCTCCTAATCGTTGCCTTGCAAGGGTGTTTTGAATACGAAGAAACAATTGTCCTGAAAAAAGCCTCTTCTGGAACGGTAGAAATTAGCTATATCGTGCCATTGAAAAAAGAAAGCAACGAATCTCTATTGCAATTTCTTCCAACGAGCGAAGCGGAGGTAGCAAAAAAATTGAAATCCAAATCCAAAACATTGGCTCCGCCGAGAGAATTCGCCTATCGTGAGTTGGAGAAATCGGAAATGGTGGACTCCCTTTTCAAAAGAAAGGGCAAGGTCAGTTATAAGATTGATTTTGAGGACAGTGCAGAGCTCGAAGCCATCTTGATTGGAAATACATCGGTAAAAGCCAAACCAAAGTTTTTTCAGATTCGAAGAGAGTTCCCTTTTTTGGCAGATAAGCCCAATGAAAAATCAAGCTCAGGCGAAAAAAAGATATACTCAGAATCTCTTAGGTTCCTAAAGGATGCAAAATTAAATTTTAAGATATTCTTTCCTAAAGACTCAGAATGCTCAACAAACAAAGGTTTCGTTGGTTTGGGTTCCCTTACCTATGGTTTTTTAGGAACAGAGACCATGGATCCGGGTAGTTCGGAAGGAAAAAATTGGGAAGTAAAGATTAGATTTTTTTAAAAATCTCTTTTTGAAATAATTCCCATCCTTTAGTTATGGAAGAATTGTTTCGGAACTTCAGCTCCTCTTTGAAGTAAACGTTAGCTTCTTCCCTAGATAATAGATTTTGTTCCTGGATGATTTTGTCTAGATTTGCCTCTCCGTAGTTCAAGGCTTCCATCAAAATTTCACTTGGAATTTTACTTCCTTTGGGGTATGCCCAATAAGCAAAGGCAAACCCAGAGGATGTCTCTCGCCACCACCACTCAGCCAAATCTCGCGACTCGTACTTCTCAAACCTCGGATTCCTTAAGGCATGATCTCCAAAAAGCAAGGCCTTTACTCTGTGACTTTGCAAAGCCCTGACAATGGTTTCAGCGTCGCTTGATTCCAAGAGGAATTCTCGCTTGGAATCCCATTCCAAAAGCAGTTCTAAAAGCGCCACAGAAGTTCTAGATCCTTGGTCTACCTTAATGGAATTAGAGGACAAATTAAGATCTTCGGAGTCGTAAAACAAGATTGATCGTACTCTCTGTTCGGCAAAAACACCGATATTTTCAAAGTAGCTGATTTTGTTTTGATTCCTGAGTATTTCGACGGAGCTAATCAAAGCAATATCCAATGATCCTGAAAGAAGCATTTCTGCAAGCATGGCAGGATGATCAAAAACTGGCTCAAAAAAGGGGTTCTTTTCAAAGAATAATGTTAACGGTCGTGCGTTGAGATGTTTGACAATACCAACCCTATGCATGCTCAAAAAGACTTGTATTCTGTGATTTGCTAATAATATCGTCACACATGACAGATTTTAGACCTGTTCTAAATTCCATAGGTGACGAAGAATTCGAATTTATTAAAGATTTGGTTTACAAACAATCAGGAATCTTCTTGGCACCGCACAAAAAAATCATGGTTCAATCTCGGTTGAACAATCGTCTAAGAAATCTAAATATTCCCGATTTCAAAGACTATGTGAGTCGCCTCAAAAAAGACATTAAGTTCGCGCAAACTGAGATGCAAGAATTGATCAATCGAATAACAACTAATAAAACTGATTTTTTTCGAGAGATACATCATTTCGATTTCCTAAAGAATTCTTTCTTTCCAGTAATAGAAAAAGAAGCTACCTCCAAGTCCCTGAGGATTTGGTGTTCTGCTTCTTCTACCGGTGAGGAGCCCTACTCTATTGCCATCACTTGTCATGATTACTTTCAGGGCAAACTGGGTTGGAATGTCAAAATTTTAGCCTCTGATATTGATACTCAAGTACTTGATACAGCTAAAAAAGGCCTATACAAGGCAGATAGGTTAGAACCGGTAACTGAAGCACTAAAAGTTAAACATTTCAATAAAATATCAGAATCGGGAAGCATTTCATACGAAGCGAAACCTCATCTCAAATCTATGATCGAATTTCGCCAAATCAATTTATTGCATCATCCTTTCCCAATCAGGGACAAATTGGATTTGATTTTTTGCAGAAATGTCGTGATCTATTTTGACAAACAAACACAAAAAACTTTATTCCAACAGTTTGATGAGGTATTGAAACCCTTTGGATATTTGATTTTAGGGCACTCAGAGACGATGTTCGGTATTTCAGACAAATTTAAATTTCTCGGTCATACCGTTTACCAAAAAAAGAGCTAATATTCCTGGAACATATTTTTGAGTTCTTCCCACATTTTATAAGGATCGTAAATAACTACTCGAGTGTCCGCTAAGACATCTAAGAATCCTGCTTCGTTTGGGTATCTAGGTACAATATGAAGATGTAAATGTGGAATAGATCCACCACTATTCTTGCCCAAGTTATATCCGAGATTAAATCCTTGAGCACTCCATTTTTTTTCCAATATGGAAAGAGATTTTTTCGTAAGTTGGTTTATATCCACAGCTTCTGCATCTGTCAACTCGATGAAATTGATAATATGTCTTTTTGGAAAAATAATCAAATGGCCTGGGTTATAGGGATACAAGTTGACACTAACGATCGATAAATTAGTTTCCAATAAAGTCAAGTTAGGAACCTTAGGATCTCTGTCTCTCACTCCACAAAGAATACAATCGACTGCAGGTCTGTCTCCTTTGGCATAACTCAATTTAGTTGTTGCAAACAAATTCTGCCTTTGAGATTCCATTACTCCTTTATCAAACTATATTTCCTTATTGCAAGGATTTTGGAAGCTAAGAGGGTGTTTCTTGTGCAATTGCATGAACCAGTGATGCCATCGGAAATTTTGCGATTTTTTGAGGAATCAGGGATCCAGGATGGCGATTGGATTTTGGATGGGACGGTGGGAGAGGGTGGGCACTCTGAGCTCTTAAAACGCCAATTTCCAGGCATTAGACTCCTTGTGGTCGACCGAGATCCTGTGATGCTGGAAAGAGCTCTTACGAGATTAGGGGATGGTGTAGAAGCTATTCCTTCGAATTTTTCGGAAATCGACAGAGAAACCTTACTAGCAAGGGGAATCCCAGGTTTGAAAGGCATTTTGCTCGACTTAGGAGTGTCTCTCTACCATTTTTTAGATTCTGGTCGAGGTTTTGGTCTAAGAGGGGAAGAACCCTTGGACATGCGCCTCAGTCCAGGTTTAGGGGTTCCATTGGCCAGTGACATTCTGCGAGAGGCCTCACTTTTACATTTGAAAAAGATTTTCACCGAGTACGGCGAAGAGAAATGGGCTTTGAAAGTTGCCCAATTTGTTGTCCAAGAAAGGCACCGCAAGAGGATTGAAACCACAGGAGACCTGAGAAACCTTGTGGAAAAAGCGATTCCTAGAAAATTCTGGCCTAAAGAGACTCACCCAGCTACTAGAATTTTTCAAGCGCTTCGCATTGAGGTGAACCAAGAATTGGTTCATGCCAGGTCTGGAATTGAAAATCTCGCTCCTTGCCTTGTAGAGGGTGGACGAATGCAAGTTTTAAGCTTTCATTCCTTGGAAGATAGAATTGTAAAATGGGGGTTTCGAGAAATGTCAAAAAATGGATTTCATATTCTCACTAAAAAACCCTTAATACCTGACAGTTCGGAATTGAAAAGAAACCGTGCTGCGAGAAGTGCCAAATTGAGAGTAATGCAGAGGTCCAGTGGAAATGAATGCTAGGAAATCAATACTTCAAATTTTATTGTCTTTAGTAGAAGTGTTGCCCATCGCTCTTCTCTTGTTCTTAGCAGTTTGGCAGGGAACTGAAAAAACAAAAGCCCAAGCCCGAATCAGACAAAAAGTTTGGAGTCGAACAGAATTAATGCGAAAAAACGATGAGTTGAAAGTCGGTATTGTGACTTACACTTCAGCAGAAAGAATTGAAGCTTTGTATCGCAAAACATATCAGTATATGCCTATCAGTGCTAGTAATAGAATACATACCGTGGAGCTACCCCCCTGAGCTCTATAAAAGATCTATTAAAAAAGTTTCCTGAATTGAAGCTTACCTCTGGTAATCCTGATACTTCTCTAAGTTACGTACAGTCTGACTCGAGATTGATCGAGCTGAATGATTTATTTATTCCGCCAATTTATCCCGAAATGGATGTTGATCCCTATATTAAGGACAGTTTTGAGAGGAAAGCATCAGCAATTCTTGTGAATAAGAAATATCTTCGCAAAGAACCTCTGCCTCCTTTTCCCTGTGTTTTGGAAACAGAAATTTCGTTAGGTCAAATGCATGGAAAGATTGCCTCATTTTTGGCTGGTGAGCCAAGTAAAAAATTGAAAATTGTAGGGATCACAGGCACTAATGGAAAAACTTCCCTTACTTACCTACTTTTTCAATTAGCTAAGCGATTGGGCTACTCTGCCGGATTGATCGGAACCATATTTAATAGAATCAATGATACGGTATTGGATGCAAATTATACCACACCTGACGCATCCTCACTTAATCTTTTGTTATCCAAGATGTTGAGTGAAGGTGTACAATATGTATTCATGGAAATGTCTTCTCATGGCTTGAAGTTAGGAAGAGTAGCTGGTTTGCAAGTGCAAGGAGTAGGTTTCACGAATTTAACTCAAGACCACATGGACTTTCATGAAACTATGGAAGATTATTTTGAGAGTAAATTCGGGATTTTTAAATTATTAGAACAATCTAAAATTCCAAATAAGTTTGGTGTAATAGACATGGAAGCGCCTTACGGTAAACAGATGTGGGAGAGAATTTTACAAGAAGGATTCAAATCCGAAATCTCTCGACTGGGAGCCTATGGAGAGGCAAGGATTTCTCATGCGAAATATGGAATTTCCCAAACACAATTTCGATTTCATAAAAAATCCAAATCAAGCCCTGAGATAAAAGTTCGAACAGTTCGAACGAGTCTTCTAGGGAAGTTCAATGTTTCTAATCTTTCCTTGGCTCTACTAGTCGCTATGGAATTGGGTTGGTCTCAAGAGGCTATTTTTTCATCTGTTTCCAAATTATCACCTGTGCCAGGTAGGTTTGAAGTAATACTCGGGTACAATGACAATATCGCCATTGTGGATTATGCTCATTCACCTGATGCTTTAGAAAATGTTTTGAAAAGTGTTAAGGAGATTGGTGCAGGAAATATCATCTGTCTTTTTGGATGTGGAGGGGATAGGGACAGAACCAAGCGTCCTGTTATGGCGCGGGTGGTTGAGGCTCTTTCTGATTTTGCCATTCTCACCTCCGACAATCCGAGAAAT
>Ga0169931_10008443_pt1 | contig 15024 bp, 8 predicted proteins | sample Kivu_15m_20L_FD_129675 | JGI IMG/M metagenome (GOLD analysis project Ga0169931, IMG submission 129675) | Freshwater microbial communities from Lake Kivu, Western Province, Rwanda to study Microbial Dark Matter (Phase II) - Kivu_15m_20L... | ecosystem: Environmental > Aquatic > Freshwater > Lake ... | reverse complement strand
GTGGGAACGATTCGTTAGCCACGTTCACGTTGTAGTTCACTTCATATGCGCCCAAGGGGTAGCCGTTAAGTTGGAATGGCGGGAATGTGATGTAGCTCGAGTCGCCTGAGTTCAACGGGAACGACGACGTCGACATCGTATACACCGTCGTGGTGCCGCGCTTCACGGTTACGCTCGCAATGACGTTAGCCTGGTTGGCTGAGCCGTCGTTGCGGGTCCAGAAGCCCAACTTCATCTTGAAATCGCTTGAATCCTGAGCAATCATGGTCGGAACCGCAAGGGCCGGCGGGTACATAGCCTCTGCAGGCGAAATACTCATGTCGTTGGGGAACGCTCCGATTTTATTGCCCAAGAAGGCCACAACGGTTTGTCCGCTCTCAATGGCCGTTCGCAGCATATCGCCGTCGGGACGGGCAATCATCGCAAACGGAATCGTCGCAAAACCTCCGTAGGCACCAGGTCCACAATTCAGTAGGGCATTGTCGCGGTTGTACAAAATGACAGCGCGAGCGCCAGCACGTTCCGCGAGGTAGACCTTGAGGCCAAATTCGCAGGTTCCACGTGAAATAAGCACGATTTTACCAGTTAGCCTGTTTTTTTGCCATGCTGAAGTCGTATCGAGGTTGCAGCCCTCGTACTTCAGCGGAATGCCTGGGTAGGCATTGCCCGTATTGGGGTCGGTCCCCACAACCGTGTTAACCCCTGCGGTACTATCATCCATCACGACTACGGTATCGAGCACCGCATCTGCAGGATTAAGTAGGTCCGCAAGGCCCCAACCACTGGCATTGCCATTGTTCGTGTGGGTCAAGCCGCCTTGAAGCGAGCTCGGAGACATGATGTTCAAGACCACTTGGGCCTGTGCAGCCCCCGCCGTCAAGAGCACCAGTCCTAAAAGGTGTAGGATTCTCTTCATCATAAGTGCGTTTATAGTTTAGGTATGCGGAATTTAGAAAAAATTCCAATACCCTGAACTCAAGGCACCTATAAAAAATTAAATGCTCGGAACTTCGAGGGCGCTTTGAAGGCGATGCGCCATCTCTACAAACTCCTCGGGCTCGAGCTGCAGCTTTGGGTTGGCAAAATTCAAGTCGGCTTCGCTTCGAAGCGGAACAACGTGCACGTGGGCGTGAGGCACTTCAAAACCTAACACGCTCAAACCAACGCGATTGCACGGCACGACTAACTTTTGGGCCTCGGCGACCGCCCGAACTAAATCAAAAACCGCCTGATAATCTTCTTCTGAAAGCTCAAACAAATTGTCAATCTCTACTTTCGGCACCACTAAGGTGTGGCCGTGAGTTAGTGGACGGATATCCAAAAATGCAAAGGCACGATCCGTCTCAGCTACTTTATAGCACGGTACTTCACCTGCAATTATTCGTGAAAAAATACTAGCCATGTTCTAGCGTTCTATGGAGACCACTTCAAGTTTCATGATTCCGCTCGGAACCTGAATCTCCGCCATCTCACCAGCTGATTTTCCGAGTAATCCTTTGCCAATTGGAGAGTTTACCGAAATCTTGCCCGACTTCAAGTCTGCCTCTTGTTCGCTGACCAAGGTGTACTTCATGGTCGCTCCATTTGCAGGGTTGCGAACGGTGACCTTTGACAAAATGAGAACCTTGGAGGTATCGAACTGCGACTCATCTACAATTCGGGCATTAGCGACGAGCTCCTCCATTTTTGATATTTTCATTTCGAGCAACCCCTGAGCCTCTTTCGCCGCGTCGTACTCGGCATTCTCACTCAAATCACCTTTGTCGCGTGCCTCGGCTATTTGCTCTGAAATGCGCGGACGCTCCACACTGCGCAAGTGCTCCAGCTCTTCTTTGAGCTTCTTAAATCCTTCGGGAGTGTAGTACGAAACGGACATAATCAATAGGGGTTAAAAGCGAAGAAGACCTCCGCGGGGAGGCCTTCTCAGTCGAAAACCTAGTTCGCTTTACAGTACAATTGCGGTGCCAACGGTGTGGATTCCGCCAAACGAGGTATTCGTCATTCGGTAGGCATAGCTCAAATCAAGCTTGCCGTCGCCCATCGGAATGTTAAACGTAAAACCGGCTGCCGGACCCGTTAACGCCTCGGTGCGCAAGGCATCAAAGCGGTTGTCAAACTGCGCCCAACTTGCGCGAAGGGCGAAGAGCTCCTTGTAGGCGTATTCCGCGCCCAACGTGAACTGATCCTTCTTGAACGAATTTGAGATGAAGTTGCCGGCAAACGTGAGCTTGTGGCCCTCAATTAGCGTGAATCCCTTACTGGCGCCAATGGACAGCTGGGTAGGCAACTCAAAATCTTCAGAACGGTTTTGAAAATCGTTGGTGTACATTCCGGTTGGAACGGGAAGCACAATGCTCAAACCATCTCCACGGTACGAAAATGACGGCCCAATGTTGCGCATCGTAATACCGAACGCAAAATCTTTAATGTCCTTAGGAACGTACTGAACTCCTGCATCAAAGCACACGCCTGTGGCGCTGAGGTTGTTGATGGTCGAGTTGTACAGCTTGATGTTGATACCGCCAAAGATGCTTTGGGTGAACTTCTTGGCGTACGCAATACCAATCACGGTGGCCGACGGGCGGTACGAGCCTAGACCGCCATCCGGCTGGTCCTCAGTGGTAATCTCGATGTCGCCGTAGTTCATGCTGTTCATATGGATGCCCAGCACCCCACCGTTGCCCGTAGGCGTAATGAGGCTCCCGGCGTTGAGCGCGATTCCGCTGCCCACCAACCACTGGGTGTTAGCAAAACCAGCTTGGAGGCCGTCGATGCGTGCGATGCCCGAGACGTTACCATAAAGGCCCTCAAAACCCCGAACGTTTGCTGTGTTGCCCTCACCCCAGCCCGCGGTGCGAGCCCAGGGATTTACGAGCAACTCTGAAGCACCCGCAGACCCAGAACGAACGGGGTTGCCTGCAAAAGCCGAGGCTGCGGCGAGCAGCGTGGCGGTAGCTAAAATCTTTTTCATCATCTCTCGGTCTTAGAAGCCAGTTGGGTTGAACGGACGCATCGTGCCAAACCACTTAACGATGGTTTGTCCAATGCCCGGAGCATCAATGTGAATCAAGTACACACCGCTCGCAATCGGAACTTGGTAGTTGTTGGTCAAATCCCAGTACATCCACGTGTCGCTGTTGTCTTTGCGCATCGTGCGTACCAACGAGCCGTCGGTCGAGTAAATCGACACGGTACAGCGCGGCGGGAGGTTGGTGATCTTAACCCGATTATCGTTCTGTGATGTCTCGTACTGGCTAAGGCTATAGTACGGATTGGGCACCACGCGGACCGTAGCCAGGGCGTTTTTAGCCGTCAGCGAGTCCCCCGTAATCGTTGCGGCATTGACGGTGCTAAACATGTACTTTGGGTTTCCTGTATTGGAGTTGTCGGTCACATAACGCTCGTAGGGGCGACCCATACGAATCTTCACGCGAGCCACCGACGGCAAGCCATTCGCTGCGGTGCGCGGCTCATACAAGTTGGCGTTATTAAAGCGCGGCTCCATAAGGGGAATGGACACCCACATCAACGACTTCGTTACGCGATTGCGGCTCAGAATATTGCTCATGTTACCAAAATCGGCGAAAAGCGGGTTCTGTGCTTCATCTGAGCCAGCGTAGTCCAAAGGAGTCCGCGACAGACCAGACTGCAGGTATGGCGCCAGGATGTACAGGTTGTGCTGACCACCGAAGCGGTACCCACCGGTAACGTTGTCTGCCAATTGAGCGCGTTCGCGACTCGTCGGATTAAACAGCATGTCGTTGCCACGGTCGCCGATCATCCAGCTGTTCTCGCCAAATGCGATGTTGAGGCGAGTACCCGTTTCAAGATCAATCGCATAACCGGGGAACCACGACCAGCCCGTGGTCGTTGTGCTGCGCACCAGTTCGCCGTTCACGAGATCCCATCCGAGGTCCGAGCGCAAGCGCCACTTGCGGGTTCCGCCCGCATTCAGCGAAGCGTCGTCACCCATTTCGAATACGGGTACACGCGTCCACTTCGAGCGTTCGTCAGTAAATACGATGTCCACACTGTGCAATTCTAATGGGCTCATTCGAGCGGTAAAGGCACTCATCGACGAGTCAGCCGGTCCCATGCCCCAAATGGTGTTGGCACCCGAAAGTCCACGACCAATGAAGCTAGCGTAGGCAAACGGACCCCAAGTTCCGCCAATGATGGTCGAAAAACGTGACTTGTCATCACCGGGGAAATCTTTATAGAACGACCCAGGAGGTGTTGATACCGAATTATTTCCTGCAAGTAACCAGTTCGTTGGGCCATAGCTCGCGTCATCCGCTACACCAGTAAGCCAGGGTTTCGTTGGGTCGTCGTACACAACTTCTCCACCAAGAATGCTCTGATTGCGCACGTTCTCAATATCATTTCCGGGAGCCTCCTGGTTACGGATATCGACTGAAATACCGAGTTCCGGAACTAATTGCTCCACAAGGAATGAAATAGAACCCGCTGAGGTTGCCACCACGTCGCCCGTTTCGTCTTCAATGGTCCAGGTAGCGTTGGCATTGGTTCCACTGAAAATCATCGTGTAGTTACCCGACTTCACGCGCAAGGGATCAACCACTTTAATGTTCACCGGACCATTGCCCGCTTGGTAAACCGTTTGGTCGAGGCGGAAGTTAGTAACAATAGCGTCTTCAGAATCTTGGGTCAACTCCAGCTTGGTTCCGCCGTTACCCATACCCTCAATTCGGGTAATGATAGGGGCATCCCCGTAGTTAACCTTCTGAATAGTACCATTGGCCTCAGCACTAACCTGGTGCGGAATTCCCACATACTTCTTCACGTTGTTGCGGCCGGCCAAGTATGGGCGGCGTTGACCACCGGGGGTCAAAACTTGGTCAAACTTCTCGTATTCATTGTGCGCATAGGCAACCACAGAGAAGTAATACTCTCGGTGGTTAACAAGACGTCGATCAGTTCCCGTGGCGAAGGCATCCTCGGTTACATGGTATGAAGTTTTGATACCGCTATTATTCGATGAAATGGTCATGTCTTGTGGCACAAGCAACTCCAAATCGGGGTCTAGCTCCCAGTTAATCATTCGCGTAACTCCATTCTTAATGTCGCATTGAGCGATCAGGCGCGCCTGGCTCGGGTCGTAGCGGTCGGCCATCGACACGTTGTCGTTCTTGAGCTGGTAAATCTGGAAGCCTTCAAACTTGTAGGTATTGTCGTTGGCTTGAATCAACGGATCGATCTCTTGGTAGTCGAAGTTGTCGTTGTTTTGGCCGTCGCGGTACGAAAGCATCAGGACCACGGAGCGGTCGAGCTCCTGGATCTCCATGTCGGGCGCGTCGGGGCCGTTCAAGATCTGGAAGCAGTTGTCAAACAGGCTTTGGGCCTTGTCGTCGGCAATGATTACGCGCTCCACAGAGTACAAGGGACCTGGATCGTTGGTGTTGCGCGCCCAAACGGCACCGGTCGTAATGAAGTTCAAGGCACCCGGAGCCAGTGAGAACGGACCAGCGTTGTGCAGTCCGCGCTTGTCTTGCTGGTTGTTGGGAGATTCAAACCAATTCTGATCGACGATAGGTGCAGTTACACCCGTTGTATCAAAGGTGTTTCCTGGGTAGGCAAAAAGGGTCGCCAATCCAGAACCATCGGCGGTAAATCCATCACCATTACCGGTGCAACCAGGTCCGCACGGGGTCTCCACAACCAACGGGTTACCATTCTTCCAACGAGACTGCATGTAGTTGTAGAATTCCGAAGCATTGTTGGGGTTGCCCGAAAATGCTGAACCTGTGTTGTTGTAGTACATGAAGCCCGACATGATGATGCGCTCGTTAACTCCAGTAACCGGATTTTCAGGGATGCACACGCCGTTGCGGTCGCGAACTCCATCGATACAGCCGTCGCGGTCGTTGTCACGGCCATCGAAATAGTCGGCAAAAGGTCCTTGGAAGAAGTCCAATCCAATCGCTGGCGGATTCATGCCGTATCCAATGGGGCCTTCATCGTTGATATCAGCGTTGTATACAAAACCAAGTCCGCGCGGGATGTCTGAACCGATGATGTCGTCGAGGTAGTTACCCAAATCGGCGTCGAACCAGGTTGAGAAGTAGGTGTTGGTAAGTCGGAACGTTGACTTGTTGATGATCCGGTAGTTCTGGAACGTCATGTTGTTGATTTCGTCGTTCGTGGCAAAAGCAAAAGATTGAGCACGAATCTCGAAGCCCATGGCTCCGGCGTTGGTTTCGGTGTGAACGTTTCCACGGTCGTTGTAAACCCACCAAATCGTTTGGTCACCATAAAGCACGTCTGTCTCTTTCAAGCGGCAATCGTAGGCACGGTCAAGGTCATAGGCTGGATAGTCCTCATTGTAGTCGTAACGTCCGTCGCCATCCAAGTCAATGAACGGAGCCAAGGTGTAGGGAAGTTCCCCCTCGACGCCGTGCGCCGGCCAGTTCTTGATGATGTCTGGGATGCTACCCTCGTAACCAGGGTACTTTGCTGACACATCGCAGTCGGGATCGTTTTTGCAAAGCAGCCATCCGCGGTGCAACTCAACTTGCTCGCGAGTAATAATCCAGTGCCGGTCGTACTTATCGCAGACCTCCTTGGTTACCGAAGCGAGTCCGTCTGTTGAAAGCGGACCGGGCCAGAAGTCGTTACCGCGCGAACGGTAGGTCATGGCCGCCAATTTGAGCTGGTTTCCTTCGTCAAGTCCGCCCAACCATAGTGAGCCGGCAAACATGGAGTGTCGGTTACTTCCTTTAGGAACCTCGTAGCGCGCAGTATTCAAATCCCACCACATATCGCCTCCGCCCAAAATAGTGGTACGTACGTTGTTGATGTTCAAGTCAGATTGCGCACGAGAAGGCTGGCAAAGTTCCTCCACCGTCTTATTCGAGCGCGTGGTTTTGCCTGATGTCGTGCCAACGTCTTCACGAGCGATTACCGTGAATCCGATTAAAGTTGCAGCGAAGAGAAATAGATGCTTGTTCATAACGGACATAATGCTATTACAGACCTAAACGAACGCCCAAACGGAGAAGGCGCGGCGTAGAGAAGTTGGTTGGGTTGACCATTCGCATGGTGTAAAGATCAGAGAACGCTTGAGCGTTGGCCGTGAACGCAATGGCTTGCTGTCCTTGCGGCGAAGAAAGGTAGCCGTCGTCGTCGGGCGATCCCGTGTAGGGGTAAATACCGAGTACGTTTGCGGCGTTGAGCACGTTGAGGACCTGGAGGTACACTTCAAAGTTGTTTTTGCCCTTGTTGTAGTACCACACCTTATTGGCGGTCATGTCAATGCGGAACTGCCACGGCAAACGAGAACCGTTCAGCAAACCAACCACCGGAGAAGCAGACTCCACTAAGGAGTATGCACGCACACGGCGTGAATAGGGGAAACCAGAGCCAGCAGTAGCTAATATGTTCACCCCTGCATTTTCGAAAACTTTAACCTTACCCCACACAGGACCATTGTAGTCGGTGCCCTGACCGTAACGGAAGTCTATGTTTCCAGACAAATTATGGCGCTGATCGTAGTCCAACGGTACGATGTAGCGAATGTTGGGCAATCCAGTACGAGCTAGAGAAAGACCTGATTCCGCACCTGAACCGGTACCGTCGGCAAACGACAGTGAGTACTGCGCATTCATCTGAACATTACCCACGCGACGAAGGTCATACTGGAAGCTGAAGCCTTTTGAGGTTGTAAAGTCGCGGTTTCCGTAGGTCACATACGTTGCAGGGTATGCCTCTGTTACCGAAACCGTCTGAATCAAGTCGCGGTATTCGCGGTAAAAGGCATTGATTTTGAGCGCACTGCGATCAGTGAGCTTTTGGCGGAATCCGATTTCATACTCCGTTTGCTTCTGCGGTAGGAGCTCGGGGTTATCTACTACCGAGGCGTTTCCGTACACTAAGTTTTGGTAATCAAAAGGATTGAAGCGAGACTGCGCAGCAGTTGGGCGCTGAACAAGGAGGTCGTAGTGCGCGAAGAACTCAGCTACGTCCGAAATGGGGAACTGGAACGAAATACGCGGACTTACGGTAACCTGTGGGCGGTAGTCGCGGAACGACTTTTCACTCAACACTGGGGCGTTAGGGTTGCTGGGATCAGAAAACGCTTCCTCAAAAATCCAAGGCTTAGCTTGCCCACCTGATGCGTTGGCGATGAGGGTCGGGTTGGGTTGGGGCGAACCGTCTGCGTTGAACCAGTCGAAACCATTGCGGTAGCCCACAATTCGCTTTGGGTTCTTGATGTCGTCTACATAAACCATGTAGCCGTCACCCATGGATGCGGGGATGTCGCTACCCTCAAGTCCACCACGTGCCTTGACGTCAGCCACGGTGTGCGCAGGGAACAGCGAGAACGGATCACGGAGCACCGGCTGGTTGGCGTCGTAGCGGTCTACGCGCACGCCGACGTTGAAGAAGAGGTCTTCAAACGTGAACTGGTCCTGAATGTACCCAGCCATGTAAATGGGCTGGAAGGCGCGCACGGGGTAGGTGCGGTTGCCGCTGGCGTCGGTGGCTTTGAAGAAGTCGGCCAACGTCGGGTTGCCTGGCTGCAGTGCACCCGTGTAATCGTAACCGAAGTAGCTCACGTACGATGAACCTCCCGGGTTAACAAGCTCCTGAGCTGAGAAAAGCGACAATCCACCGAATCGAGCAAAATCGTCCGGAGAAATGTTGTCTATATCCAACAGGCGCTGATCCTTCCCATCGGGATCCCAGCCAAGCTGCTTGCGCAAATTGCGATCAAAAGTGCGCGGCTTAGTGAGGTCAATTGCACGGTTGTAGAAGATGGTGTCCTGGAACACTCCGTCGCGGTAAACCAAAATGGGGTTGTCCAAGTCTAACTCGCGCATGTGGTCATTCTGAAGGTTGCGCATCAACGTCCAAAGAGCTGATGAAGCCACTCCAAAACTGCGGTCAAAACGCTGTTCGTACTCGAGACCAGCGATGAGCGAGTGTCCCTTAATATCAAAGTTGGTCGACGCAGTAATGCGGTACTGCTCGTTTTGGCTGTAGTTATAGCCCGATTGTACGGCACCAACGTTTCCAAAGAGACCGTACGCATCGTACGGACCTTGACCATTCAGGAGTCCGCCGCCTTGTTGGATATTGACCAAGTTGGCCACGTTATTGGCAATCAACCCACTGTTTACCAGATTGTAGTATGATTGGGTATATGCACCAAGGATTGGGTTGTAGGAGGACGGAGTAAATGCGATTCCCGTATCGAGATCGAGCAGCTTGCGCCATGCGGTAATCCCGGTCTTAGCATCTTGGCCATATCCATACAGACCAATGCGGCCCGTCTCGAAGTTTCCTACGTGACCGTAGCGGAAAATATTATCGCGGTGGTTGGGGTCGTAGCTTTTGAAGTTGTTGATCGTGTAGTCTGCCTGAATGGTGTAGAAGGCATTCTTTATCAAGCCTTTGTCGTCTCCGCTGCCAAATTGCTGCGTGAAGCGGACGTAACCCGAGAGGTCACGTTGCGTTGAGGCCCCATTGTTTTCGTAGTTGAAAATGGAATGGAAGAAGCTACCGTTACGTCCGTCAGAGTAAAAGGCGCGACCACCAAGAACCAAGTTGGTCTTTTTACTTGTTTTAATGTTGATGTTACCCGTTGCGCGGAATACGGTACTCGCCACATTCAAGCGGCTTGGTACTATTTCAAATGCATCGCGGGTAAGGAGTTCGGCTCGGCGAATGGTGCCGAGACCAGTAGCCGTGGGCATAAGCGGGTTGGCCTTCAAATCGGCTAAGATGTCATCTTTAACCTTGTAAACTGGCGTGGCGTATGGACGACCTACGCCTGTGTAGCTGAATTCCGTTGCCAAGAGGAAGCCCACAAGAGGAGCCGTCTTCTCTTTATTAAAAACAAGCGGACCACCCAGGGTCAATCCACCCAGGTGGTAGTTGTTGCGATCAAAAAGGGCTGAGGTAACGTATTCAACGGTACCGAAGTAGCGAGGGCTTGGACCTTTGGTTGTCGTTGAGATAACCCCGCCGGTAACGTCGCCATATTGAGCAGGCACACCTCCAGTAATTACTTCAGTTGATTGAATAGCTTCGCGAGGAAGGTTGATGTCACCGCGCATTTTTACGCCGTCAACAAACACAACGTTGGCATCACCACGGCCACCGCGGAAGAAGGTGCCGCCGCTGCGCTCGTCTTGAACGACACTGGCCGTTTGCGCAAGTACAGCATTCACCCCGCGACCGGCGAGGTTGCGAATTTGTTCAGCACCAAAGCTCTGGGCCGTCTTACCTTTTTCAATCAGCGGGGCTTCGTACTTGGCGACGACGTCAACGGCTCCAAGCTCTACACTTGAGGTAGACAACGCAAACTTGAGTTCGGTCGGTCGACCTGGGTTGATCTCCACTCCAGTAAAGGTCATTGAGGTGTAGCCAAACATTTCACAAACCACAGTGTAGGTACCGGGCTGGACTGGGTTGATGTTGTAGTTCCCATCGAAGTCAGAGGAGCCCGAGGCTACCTTGAACTGACCTGATTTGACGGTAATGATGGCCTGGACCAGCTCTTCGCCGGTCTTTTTGTCTTTGACAGTACCGCGGAGCGAACCGGGGCGAGCCTGGCCCCACGCGAGGGTGGAAGCTCCGAAAATCAGCACTAACAGGGCGTAACGTAGACGCATAAGCAAAGCGTATTAGGTGGATCCGATTGGAATCAGTGGGCTAAAATAACGCAGAATTAATGTGGATAAGCAGGTTCGGCTTAGGTTTGTTTACGAAATGAAGAAGATTTTTTCACCTTGGCTTGCTTTGGCACTTTTGGTCGGCTGCGACGGTACAGACAATCGCCACCCAGTTCCCTACGTGCTGCTGAGCGAAACGATCTTCCTGAACAGCCCCTCAGCCTTTGATCTTCAGTTTGTTGGGGGAATTTATTCGCGCAACGATTGGGGCCACGGGGGCGTCGCCGTGTACCGCCGAACCAACTTTGGTGATGCCAACGATTTTGGCGCCTACGACCTGAGATGCCCCAACCACGTATCGCAGTCCTGCGGAGCGGCGCAAATCGTCGAGGGTCTGTATGCGGAATGCGCCTGCGACGGCCAACAGTTTCTGCTGTTTGACGGCAGCGCAACTAGCGGCACCACCACCTGGGGACTACTACCCTACCGCGTTCAGTACGACGGGGCTTCGCTCCAAATCAGCAACCTTTAAGCGACGCTTAAGCGCTTCAAATGGCGCACATGGGCACCCAAGGCTTCTGCAAACGTGCGGAACTCTTGGTACTGCACATTGAACTCCGCGCAGGTTTCTTTAACGATGCGCGATATTGCCGGATAGTGCACGTGACTGACTCGCGGAAACAGGTGGTGCTCCACCTGAAAGTTTAGACCGCCTAAAAGCCACGTAAGGATGCGGCTGCGGGTAGCGAAATTCGCGGTAGTCTGAAGCTGGTGGACGGCCCATTCCGACTCAATGTGGGTGGGTTCCGTTACATCAGACTGAGCAAAGGTTGCGCCTTCGACCACGTGGGCCAACTGGAATACTACGCTCAATGAAAATCCGGTTATGGAGGCCATCAGCAAAAAGCCAAAGAACCACGGCCAAAATCCGATGAGGTAAATGGGAAGAATGGCAACCATCGTGATGTGGATGGTCTTCCACATCCAAAATCCGACGTGCTCGGCGAAGGTGAACTTGCGAATGGGTACGTCGCCCACTTTACCCGTGAAGTACTTTTTGAAGTCGGTGAATGCCAACCAGTAGATGTAGAGGAGGCTGTACAGCACCGGCCAGTAGTAGTGCTGCATGCGGTGAATGCCCTTGTGGGGTTGGGATTCGGCCATCCGAATCATTCCGCCCGAGTCAATGTCGTCATCGACCCCGTCAATGTTGGTAAACGTGTGGTGAATCGCGTTGTGCTTGTTTTTCCAGAGCGCCACGCTAGCCCCGAGCATGCTCAAGGTGTGGCCGGCGAGGGAGTTTAGCCATTCGTACTTCGAGTAGCTTCCGTGGGCCCCGTCGTGCATCACGTTAAACCCAATGGCCGAAGTGAGCAGGCCAAGGATAACCCAAAACGGCAGGGCCGCCCAAAAGTTGGCACCGAAGTAGAGTATGGCTACGTAGGTTGCAAAAAAGGCCGTGAGCAGTACGCCGGTCTTAGTGTACAAGCGGGCGTCGCCCTTAGAAGACTTATTGTGCTCCTTGAAGTACTGGTTAACGCGCTGGGTCAGGATTTGAAAAAACGGCTGACCGGCAGTGTGCGTAGCAAAACGCGGCGCTTTAAAGGTTGTGGACATAGGTGCAAGTTAAGGCCACTTTCGTGCCAAGCCGTTTAGGTGCCTCTCGGGTTGTCCACCGGCCTAGGTTTAAAAAAGAGCCGTCGCGATTTGTTCCGTCTCGTCTGCCTTGCTCATCGTGTAGTAGTGGAGCACCGGAGCACCCTTAGCCATGAGTTCTTTAGACTGGGCAATGCACCACTCAACGCCAACCTGCTTAACCGCTTCAGACGTTTTAGCCGCTTCAACCGCTTCGATCAAGTCGTCGGGCAAATTGAGGTGAAAATTGCGCGGAATGCCCTGCAGCTGGCCCTTGGCCGTCAGGGGCTTAAGTCCGGGAATAATGGGCACGGTAATGCCCGCCGCACGGCAGTCGGCGACAAATTTGAAGAAGTGCTCGTTGTTGAAAAACATCTGCGTAACGATGTAATCACCGCCCGCGTCGACCTTGGCCTTGAGGTGCTTGAGGTCGGCCTTGAGGCTTGGCGCCTCAAAGTGCTTCTCGGGGTAGCCCGCCACCCCGATGCAGAAGTTGCTCGGGTTGGAATTTTGCACCTCGTCGTAGAGGTACTTGCCCTGGTTTAGGTTCTTGACCTGGCGAAGAAGGTCAATGGCGTAGGCGTGTCCATGGGGATCTGGGATGAAGCTTCCCTCATTCTTTAGGGCATCACCACGTAAAACCAACACATTGTCAATCCCGAGGTAGTGCAAGTCGATCAGGGCATACTCGGTCTCTTCGCGCGAAAATCCGCCGCAAATAATGTGTGGAACCGTGTCAATACGGAACTTGTTCTGAATGGCAGCGCAGATTCCAACGGTTCCGGGACGCTTTCGTGTGTGAATTTTCTGCAGCAAGCCAGACTCGTGCTTTTTAAACACGTACTCCTCGCGGTGGCTGGTCACGTCGATGAACTTCGGGTCGAACTGCATGAGGCGCTCGATGGTGCCAAAGAGGGAATCGATGGTGTTGCCCTTGAGCGGAGGCAGCACTTCAAAGCTGAACAGGGTCTTGCCCTGGGCGGCGGCTATGTGGTCGGTAACTTTCATAAACTGGTTGCTAGTAACAAGTTGCTGTTTGCTAGTTGATTAGGGGGCTGAGCCAGCGTTCGGCGTCGGCGAGCGGAATTCCGCGCCGTTGGGCGTAGTCGGCAATCTGGTCGCGGTCGATTTTGGCGAGTCCGAAGTACTTGGCCTCAGGGTGCGCGAAGTAGTAACCGCTGACCGCGGCCGTGGGGTACATGGCCTTGGATTCGGTGAGCCGAATGCCCGTATGGTACTCGGCGTCAAGGAGTTCGAATAGCAAATCCTTTTCAAGGTGGTCGGGGCAGGCCGGGTAGCCTGGGGCCGGGCGGATTCCTTGGTACTCCTCGGCGATCAGGGCATCGTTGGGTAGTTGTTCGTCGGCCGCGTAGCCCCAGAATTCGGTGCGCACGCGCTGGTGGAGGCGCTCGGCAAAGGCCTCGGCGAGGCGGTCGGCCAGCGCCTGCAGCATCAGCGCTCGGTAGTCGTCGTTGGCGTCCTTGAAGGCTTGGGTGCGCTCGTCGACTCCGTGGCCGGTGGTCACGGCAAATAGGCCTAGGGTGTCGCTTCCCGAAGGATCGATGAAGTCCGCCAAGGCAAGGTAGGGCTGACCCTCGGCCTTTTGGCCCTGCTGGCGAAGGGTTAAGAAGCGGCGCTCCCCGTTCGGCGTGACGACCGCGATGTCGTCGCCATCTTGGCGGGCCGGGAAGAATCCGTAGACGCCGTGGGCGGTAATCCACTTTTCGGCGACAATCTGCCGGAGCATGACCTGGGCGTCGTCAAAGAGGGACTTGGCTTGAGCACCCACTACCTCGTCGGTCAGGATGCGCGGGTACTTGCCGTGCAGGTCCCAGGCCTGAAAGAAGGGGGTCCAGTCTATGAAATGCACCAGGTCTTCGAGCGGGTAGTCGCGCAGCGGGAACACACCGTACTGCTTCGGTGCGGCGGGCTTGGCGCTGAAGTCCGGCTGGTAGCGCTGGGCACGGGCTTGCTCGATGCCGGCGAATCGGCGCTCGGCGCTGCGGCTGGCGTACTGCTCGCGGAGGCGCTCGTAGTCGGCGCGCACCTCGGAACTGTAGTCGGCCGCCTCGGCACTGAGGAGCTTTTGCACCACCGGAACCGCTCGGGAGGCGTCGTTGACGTGCACCAGCGGGCTATCGTACACTGGCTGAATTTTGACAGCGGTGTGGGCGCGCGAGGTGGTCGCTCCGCCAATCAGCAGCGGAATCGTGAAGCCCTGGCGCTGCATTTCGCTGGCCAAAAACACCATTTCGTCGAGGGAGGGCGTGATGAGTCCGCTCAGTCCGATGGCGTCTACGTCGTGTTCGCGGGCCGCATCGAGGATTTTTTGCGGCGGAACCATAACCCCCAAGTCGATGACTTCGAAGTTGTTGCACTGAAGCACCACGCCGACGATGTTTTTGCCGATGTCGTGCACGTCGCCCTTTACCGTGGCCATCAGGATTTTGCCTTGCTTGCGCGGAGCCGTTCCAGCTGCCGCCGATTCGGCCGCAAAGTGGGGCTCTAGCCAGGCCACCGCGCGCTTCATGACCCGGGCCGACTTGACCACTTGGGGGAGGAACATCTTGCCAGCCCCGAAGAGGTCGCCGACGACGTTCATTCCGCGCATGAGCGGACCCTCAATCACCGCGAGGGGGCTACCTAAGGCCTGCATGGCCTCTTCGGCGTCCTGTTCGACGTAGGCGTCGAGGCCGTTGACCAGGCTGTGCTCAATGCGGGCATCGATGGGGAGCTCGCGCCACGACTCGTC
>Ga0169931_10008442_pt1 | contig 15025 bp, 11 predicted proteins | sample Kivu_15m_20L_FD_129675 | JGI IMG/M metagenome (GOLD analysis project Ga0169931, IMG submission 129675) | Freshwater microbial communities from Lake Kivu, Western Province, Rwanda to study Microbial Dark Matter (Phase II) - Kivu_15m_20L... | ecosystem: Environmental > Aquatic > Freshwater > Lake... | reverse complement strand
CGCGTAGTGCCTGACGATGGCGGACTCGGCGTCGTCGAGACCCGGCGCCGGCCGCCGCTCGATGCTCCCGCGCGATTCGTCGTACGACTCGATCTCAATGACTCGGACCCGCAGATCTGGCGCCGGCTCGCGATCCGATCCGATCTCACGCTGGACGCGATGCACCGCACGATCCAGGCGGCTTTCGGCTGGTACGACGGACATCTCTACCGGTTCTCTCTCGGCGGTGCACCCCTCGATCCCACGGCCGAGGCATATGTCTGCGCGCTCGATATCGAGGAGGGTGACCCTGCCACGCCTCTGGATGAGGTGCGACTCGATGAGACGCTGCAGGAGCCGGGCGATGTCCTCCACTACGTCTACGACTACGGGGATCACTGGGACCTCACGATCACGCTGGAGGAGATCGACGGACTCGACGACGATGTGATCGCTCGGTGCCTCGACGGAGATCGAGCTGCGCCGCCGGAGGACTGCGGCGGTATTCGCGATGCTGCCGGGCTCGCGGACCTGCTCGATGATCCTGAAGCGTTCGACACGGACACTGTCAATGCCGTGCTCATTGACCCCTTCGCTGTCCTGGCTGAGCGGGGTGTACGCCGCGAGGTCGTCGATCTGCTCACGCACACGCGTGGCACACCGTGGGGTGACGAACTCGTGGTCCGCACTCTTGTGGCGATGGAGCCGATGGCCATCGATGAGGCCGAGCGCACGGCCTGCCTCGCATCCATCACCTGGCTGCTCAATCGCATCGGTCCCGAGGGGATGGCACTCACCTCGGCGGGCTACCTCAAGCCAGAAGTCGTGACGGAGTTGTGGGGCATCCTCCCGTCCCATGTGGATTGGCCTGTGGGCTCGCGTGAGATCAACGCCGGATCGATGTTGCACTGGCGCAAGGCGCTGGCGACCATCGGGCTGATCCGGACCGTCAAGGGCAGGCTCGCACTCACCAAGGTGGGGCTCGCAGCATCGCAAGACGTGGGCGTGCTCTGGTCGCACCTCGCCGAGCGCCTGCTCATCCCTGACAGCGATGACTTCACGCGCATGGCGCGACTGGCATCGCTGATCTGCGCCGCTTCCGACAGCGAGCATCCCCACGCCGACGCGGCTCGTCTACTCACCGAGATGGGCTGGCGCTCTCCGTCAGGCGCCATCGAGTACTTCATGGTGCTCGATGTCGACCGTGCTGCCAGCACCATCTTGGACAACGTCGCATGTGCACCGATCAGGCGATCGTTCGACCATCGCCTGTCACCGACGGCGACCGCCCTGGCCCGCACTGCACTGCGGGCGTGACAGGCACCCCCGAGTCGACTGCCCACAGTGGATCGTGTACTTTCCGTCCCACAACTGAATACCTCATCAAGAGGGGCAGAGGGATACGGCCCTGTGAAGCCCCGGCAACCTGCCTGAGTCGTCTTGCATCCGCGAGGCCCGATCAGGAGTGGTGCCACCTCCGTCTCGGCAGGTCGCCGAGAGAGATGAGCGAGAGGCCTTGCGATGGAACCCTGTATGTGCCACTGACCTGGCGTGCCGTCCACTGACGGCGCTGGTTCAGTGGGTCTTGTGCGCGCTCGTGCGCGCTTGCTTCTCTCACGCGGTACGCCGCGTCCCGCATCTGACATGACCCCGTGCGGCATGCACGCACGCACATTCACACGCTTGCTCATACCCAGAAAGGCATTTCCATGACCACGAACACCACCACCCTGCTCAACGACGTCGACATCGAGGCTGTAGGCGGCCTCATCCAGGCAGTGAGCGACGACTCAGCCAAGGCGGCCACGCGCTGGCGCGCCAGCGTCACCTGGCTCGGGGGATTCCGCAGCGAGGCGAAGATCCGCTCCTTCGCGCCGATCGCCTCCGACGAGCCCGCTGCTCTGGGCGGCACTGACTCGGCGCCCAACCCGGTCGAGCAGGTGCTCGCGGCGCTCGGCAACTGCCTCGCCGTCGGCTACGCCGCCAACGCGACCGCTCGCGGGATCGAGATCAAGGATCTATCCGTCGATATCGCCGGCAACCTCGACCTGCACACCTTCCTGGGTCTGCGCCCGGGCGGGCACGCGGGCTTCGACGACATCACCGTCGAGGTGAGGCTGGTGTCCGACGCGACGCAGGAGCAGATCGCGGACCTGCATGAGCATGTGCTGTCGACGTCGCCGGTCGGCCACACGCTGCGGGCCGCCGTACCGCTGTCGGCGAGCATCACGCTCGGCTGATCGGCCTTGAGTGGCGACCTGTGGCTGCACCACGCCAAGCGGCAGCAGCACAGGTCGCCACACAAGGCTCACGCGAGCGCAGTGCAGCGCTAGCGGCACGACGACGGCGCGTAGAGCTCGCGTAGGCCGGCGATGTCACCGGGCTGCGGCGTCAGCGGCGACTGCCCGACGGTGTGGATCGGATACATCAGGAGACGCTCATCGCTCACGTGCCCGAGCCCGAGGATGTGGCCGATCTCGTGGTAAAGCAGCGCCCCGCGGCCGCGCACTCCGAAGCCGGGCGTGCGGGCCCACGCGCTGTCGGCGTACATCGTGAGGATTCCTGAGCCGAGCACACCGTCGCGCTCCGCGGCGCCACCGGATGCATCCGGCCCGTCGAAGGGCGCCGGCCCCCAGCCGATCTGGATGTCTGCTGTCGAGCTGGATTCCTGGCGGAAGCGCAGGCCGGTGAGTGCGGCGAAGCGGTCGAAGACCACGCGCAGGTCGCTGACCAGCCCCGTGTCGCCCCCGCCGGGAGCACCCTGGGCGTTGTAGGTCCACGTGATGGTCGAGCAGCGCGGCCAGCTCGCGACGGAGTCGACCAGCGGCGCCCAGCCGCGACTGACGCGGAAGTTCTGTCGCGTCGTGCTGCCGCCTGCGGTGACCTTGACCGTGTAAGTGCCGGCACGCTGGGTGCGGGCCAGGGGGATCGCTGCGCGGTACGCCGCCTTCGATGAGGTGGCCCGCCACACGGTCGTGCCGGCGCGCATCACGACCACCGTGATCGGACCCCTGCTCGCGGTGGCGCTCACCGTGACGGGGCGCACCGCGCGCTCGTCATCGTCGGGGAAGAGGTGGGTGGTCGATAGCGAGACGGAGCCGGCCGCGGGCAGCAGCCGCCCGCTCGCGATCCGCTGCGTGACCGCATCGAGAACACTCCATGAGCCGTCCTGGGCGACCGGTGAGCACTGGAGGTCGACGGTGATGGAGATCGCCCCGCTCGCGGGCACGTCTGCGCGGTCGATGTCGAGTGCGGCCGTGATCTGCTGCGTGTGGCGCTCCCCGCTCTGCTGCACCCGTCGATCGGTGGAGGCGTAGCGCGTGGCCAGGGGACTGGTGCCCCTCAACGCGCCGAGGACGAGCGAGTGGCAGACGACGTCGCGCTTCGCCGTGGTCGTCAGCGTGCCGGTGACGTCGATCACCAGGGCTTGCCCGGGGGTGAAGCGGGTGGGGGTGATGCGCAGGTCGGCATCGACACGTGCACCGAGGTCCGCGCGCGAGGTGATGAGTGAGGCTGCGGCGGGTGGAGCGATGCCCAGCGCCACCAGCAGACCTAGCGCCGCCACGATGCTGAGCGCGGCCACCATGCTCGGCCATACCACGATCCCTGTAGCGCTGCCCCTGCTCCGGGCCGACCGTGCGTGGGCCATGCCCTCACATTAGCCGCCCGTTGACCGCGAATCCTGGGGAGAATGCGCGGCTAATGGGCGGCTAGGCAGGGATCTCGCCGGATCCGCGCTCGATGAGTTGCGTCGGCACCAGGTGTACGCCGCTGCCCGCGGGATCGAGGGCGAGCTCGGCTGCGAGCGCACCGATGCGCCGTGGATCCTGCGCCACGACGGTGACACCGGGCTGCAGCAGGTCAGCGAGTTCGAAGTCGTCGAATCCGACCAGCGCCACCCGGTCGGACAGCCCACGGCGCTGCAGCACCGACACGGCGGTCATGGTGATGACGTCCTGGCCGGTGAAGAGCGCGGTGGGCGGGTCGGGCAGGTCCAGGAGCCGCTCGATGGCGGCGCGCGGCGATGAGCCTGTGAAGCCCTCGCGGTGCACCAGGCTCGGATCGACGGTGATGCCGGCCCCGGTGAGGGCTTCGACGTAGCCCGCGTAGCGGCCGCGCGAGGTGTAGATCGACGGGTCGCGGCCGAGGAAGCCGATGCGCCGATGGCCCCGCGCGATCAGGTGATCCACCGCCGTGCGCGTGCCGAGGGCGTTGTCGACGAGCACGGTCGGCACGTCGAGCCCGTCGAGGGTGCGGTCGACGAGCACCACGCGCCGTCCCTGGGCGATGACCCTGCGCAGGTGCTCCCCCGCCGAGTCGCTTGGCGCGGTGATGAGGGCGTCGACCTGCCGGGCGACGTACGCCGCGGTCATCTCGCGTTCGCGGGCGAAGTCGAGGTCGGTGCTCGAGGTGAAGACGGCGACCCCGCGCTCTCGCGCCACATCCTCGATGCCGCGCAGCAGCATGGCGAAGAAGTGGTTGCCTGCATCCTCGAGGAGTACGCCGAATGTCGCGGTGCGCCCGTCCGCGCGACGCAGGGCGGTTGCCGCAGCGTTGGGCCGGTAGCCCAGGGCAGCGGCTGCCTCCCGCACGCGGTCGGTCACGGCACTCGACACGCCGGGCTCGCCGTTGACCACCCGCGAGACCGTCTTGAAGCTCACCCCCGCCATAGCGGCCACGTCCCGCAGGGTGGGCCGTCGCGGCCCGACAGGGGTGGCTCCGCCGACCCGCCGGGCTCTGTCGAGGGCGGTAGGCGCACCGGGTAACGAAGCCATAACGGAGTGCCTTCCCACTCGAAAAAGCCTTGACGCGAGCGTGACCTAGGCCATAGAAAGCCTTTACGACAACGTTGTCAAGATCTCGGCCTCGGAACGATTGAGTAACGGGCGGCACGACCGTCTTGCGCTCCGGGCCACATCGCGACAGGTTGCGTAGACCCCCGGGGTCGCCCGACCCCCAATGAAGAGGAGTTTCTTCATGGCACGTGCATTCACAGGCCGGCGCCTCGCCTACGTGGCGTCCGCCGGCGTGCTGGCACTGGGCCTCGCCGCTTGCGGTGGATCCAGTGACAGTGGCTCGTCCAGCTCGGCTCCGGCTCCTGAGTCCTCCAGCGCTGCACCGGAGTCCTCGTCGGCCGAGCCCGCACCGGCTCCGGCCGATCCCGTCAAGGTCACCCTGATCACCAAGGACTCGACCAACCCGTTCTTCGTCGCCATGCAGGAAGGCGCGAAGGAGGCCGCTGCGGCGTCCGGCGTGGAGCTGACTGTCGGCTCCGGCTCTGCCGAGGGTGACGACGCGGGCCAGATCGCCCTGATCGAGCAGGCCATCGCACGGGGTGATGCCGGCATCCTGATCACGCCGATCTCGGTCAACGTCAACGCAGCGATCGAGCAGGCACGCGCCGCGGGCCTCTACGTCATCGCACTGGACACCCCGACCGATCCGCCGGACGTGGTCGACATCACCTTCGCGACGGACAACTGCCTCGCGGGTGAGGCCATCGGCCAGTGGGCCGCAGGCTGGCTCAACGGCGACAAGGCCACCATCGCTCGCCTGGTCATCTTCAACGACCGCATGGTGTCCGTGGACTACTGCCGTGACAACGGCTTCCTCAAGGGCATGGGCATCGACGTCGTCGACGGCACGATCATGGGCGACGAGGCCGAGACGGGCACGTACTCCACCGGTGCCGGTGGCGACTACGAGATCGTCTGCCTCGAGGCCACGGGTGCCAACCAGGAGGGTGGCCGCACGGGCATGGAGAAGTGCCTCGCTGCCAACTCCGACATCAACGTCGTGTACACGATCAACGAGCCGACCGCCTTCGGTGCCGCTGAGGCACTCAAGGGCGCTGGCAAGAAGATCGGCGAGGACGTCATCATCGTCTCGGTCGACGGCGGTCTCGCCGGCGTCGAGGCTGTGAAGGCGGGCGAGATCCAGGCCACCTCGCAGCAGTACCCGCTGCTCATGGCGAAGCTCGGCGTCGAGGCCATCAAGGCCATCGCCGACGGCGGCGCCCCGCCGTCGCCCACCTCGGCTAACGGCGAGTTCTTCGACACCGGTGTGAAGCTCTGCACCGAGACGCCGCAGGACACCGTCACCGCTGCCGAGCAGTGGACGGCACAGCAGTGCATCGACAACGCCTGGGGCTGATCGGTCCTAGGTAGCACGTAGGGAGTGCGGGGCGGCTTTTCCTCAAAGCCGCCCCGCTCTTTCCTTGCGAGGCTACGCTCCCTCTCACGCACGATTGACCGGAGGTTGATGTGAGTTCTACGGCCCCCACCACGGCGGCGGACGAGTTCGCCGACAAGGCATCGACGATGCAGAAGGTGCAGTCCTCCCTGCACCGTTACCCCTGGCTGAGTCCGCTCTTCGTCCTTGCCCTTCTGCTGGTCATCTTCGGCGTCCTCGGGCTCGTCATGGGCGTCGGAGACCTCGGGAACTTCTTCAAGCCCGGCACCATCTCGCTGATGCTGCAGCAGACCGTGATCGTCGGCACGCTGGCCATCGCTCAGACCATCGTCATCCTCACGGCCGGCATCGACCTGAGCATCGGCGCGATCATGGTCTTCGCCCAGATGTTCATGGCCAACCTTGCCGTCTACACGACCGCGTCGAACGTCACCTTCATGGCCGGGCAGAACCCCGTGCTCGCCGTCTTCATCGGGCTGATCGTGGCGACACTCGCCGGTGGCCTCAACGGCTTCCTCATAGTCAGATTCAACCTGCCCCCCTTCATCGTCACCCTGGGCACGCTGAGCATCTTCACCGCTCTCACGCTCATCCTCTTCAAGGCCCGCACCATCCAGGGCAAGGAGATGCCCGACTTCATGCTGCTCATGAGCACGAAGTTCGAGCTCGGGCCGCTGACCTTCACACTCGGCCTCATCGTCATGCTCCTGCTCTACGTGCTCTTCGCGTACATCCTCCGCGGCACGGCGTGGGGCACGCACGTGTACGCCGTCGGTGATGATCCGGTCGCCGCCGAACTCTCCGGCATCAACGTCAAGCGCGTGCTCTTCAGCGTCTACGTCGTCGCCGGCGTGGTCATCGGCGTCGCCGCATGGATCACCATTGGCCGCACCGCCGCTGCAAGTCCCAACGTCGCACCCGAGATCAACCTGGAGACGATCACCGCTGTCGTGATCGGCGGCACCTCGCTCTTCGGCGGACGCGGCCGCCTCCTGGGCACCCTGCTCGGCACATTCATCATCGTCGTACTCGACTTCGGCCTGTCCCTGGCCGGCCTTGACCAGGCCTATCGCGTGCTCGCGATCGGTGTCCTCGTCATTGCCGCCGTCGCCGTCGACCAGTGGATTCGGAAGGTGAAGGCATGACCGCAACGACCAACGCCCAGCCGATCGTGCAGGCGAAGGACCTCAGCAAGTCCTTCGGCCGAGTCGTCGGCCTGGCCGAGTGCCAGTTCGAGCTCTACGCCGGCGAGGTGCTCGCGGTGGTGGGCGACAACGGTGCGGGCAAGTCGACGCTCATCAAGTGCCTCTCCGGTGCTCTCTCGCCCGACTCAGGGGAGATGTACATCGATGGCGAGGCGGTGACCTTCAAGTCGACCAATGACTCCCGCGCCAAGGGTGTCGAGACCGTCTACCAGACCCTGGCCGTTGCACCCGTGCTGGACATCTCCGAAAACCTCTACCTGGGCCGCGAGATTCGCAAGAAGGGCATCCTGGGCAAGGTCTTCCGGAGCCTGGACAAGAAGAAGATGCGCGCGGAAGCCACGCAGAGCCTCAATGACCTCGGCGTGCTCACCGTGCAGAGCATCACCCAGTCGGTCGAGACCCTCTCCGGCGGCCAGCGTCAGGCCGTCGCCGTGGCTCGCGCCGGGGCCTTCGGCAGCAAGGTCGTCATCCTCGACGAGCCCACGGCAGCCCTCGGCGTCAACGAGTCCGCACGCGTGCTCAAGCTCATCAAGGACCTGCGCGACCGCGGGATGAGCATCATCCTCATCTCCCACAACATGCCCCAGGTCTTCGATGTTGCCGACCGCATCCACGTGCAGCGCCTGGGTCGTCGCGCTGCCGTGGTGACTCCGCAGTCGCACCAGATGAATGAGGTCGTGGCCATCATGACCGGCGCGATGACCGTGCCGGAGGCCGAGCAGCAGTTGGCGCCTGTCCCCTAGTCAGCGGTAGAGGGCTGGCACCTCGGGCGTCTCGATCGCCTGCGGACCGGCCGTGACGGCAGTGACGGCCGCGTTGGCGGTGATCGTGGCAAGGAGGCCATCCCAGGCCGTCGCGCCGCTGGTGCGACCTCGCTGGGTCGCATCGACCCAGGCCTGGAGTTGACGGCGGTAGGCGTCGGCGAATCGGCCCAGCCAGAGAGCGGGCACGTCATGCCCGATCGCTCGCCCCGAGCGGCGCGTGAGGAATGCGCCGTCGCCCATCTCCACTGTGCCGTCGCTGCCCACGACCTCGCAGCGCACCTCGTAGCCATAGGCGGCATTGACGAAGGCTTCGATCTCGACGATGACTCCCCCGCGCGTGATGAGCAACACGAGGACGGGATCGAGCTGACCCTCGGGTGTGCGCGGGCCTGGACGGCCGGCGACCACCTGCACGGTGGCGTAGTCGTCGTCGAGCAGCCACCGATTGATGTCAAACTCGTGGATCGCCATGTTGGTCATCGTCATGGAGGTGGCCAGTCCGTAGGGCGCCGCCTCATTGCGGTGCACGTTGTGCACGATCAGGGCATGGCCGATCCCGGGGAGCGATTCCTTCAGCGCGACATAGCCCGGGTCGAATCGCCGCATGAAGCCCAGGGAGATCAGCCGGCGACCGAGATCGACCTCGGCATCGACCACCGCCTGCGCGTCGGCGACGGTCGGCGCCAGTGGCTTCTCGCAGAGCACGGGCCGCTGGGCGTCCAGGCAGAGCAGGGCCTGCTCCGCGTGCCGGTCATCAGGTGAGGCAATGACGACGGCGTCACTCGAGGCGATGAGTTGCTCGACATTCGGGGCGACGTTCGCTCCGAGTTCATCTGCCAGCTGAGTCGATCGGGCGGGGTCCGCATCGTAGACCCAGGCCAGCTCGGCCACCGAGATCTCGCGTGCGAGTGAGCGGGCGTGCGCGGTGCCGATGTTGCCGGTGCCGATGACTCCGATGAGCAGGGGATCCACGCGCGCATTCAAGCAGCGCGGGGCGCGCCTCGCGGGATGGGGGCGCCTACGATCTGTCTATGCGCCGTGTGCCGATCGCCCTCCTGACCCTGCTTGCGGCCACCGGAGGGACTCTGCCGAGCACGGTGCAGGCAAGCGTGACGCGTGATCAGGCCAGCGTGCCGCGTGATGTCGCGTCGGTGCTGACGCTGGGCACGGTGTTGCCCGACACCGGCACACTGGCCGCCTACGGGCCGGCGACCCAGGCCGCGGTGCAACTCGCGGTCACAGATGCCAACGCGGCCGGTGGAGTGATGGGTTCGGATGTGGTCTTGCGTCCGGGCAACTCCGGTGGATTGGGAGGCTCGGCCTTCGCCAAGACCCTCGCCCGGCTGGCCGATGCACAAGCGGTGATCGGTCCGCTCTCCTCGGCGCTGGTGCTCGAGAACCGTCCCGCCGTCGCTGGCCGCACTCTCATCTCGCCCGCGGCCACCAGCCCGCGCCTCTCCGGGGTGCTGGCGCGCACCGTGCCCGTGGAGTCCCAGGCCGGCCCCATGCTCGCGACGCTGGCGAAGCGCCGCGGAGCTGTCCGCCTGGTGGTGGTGGGCCCACGGGAGCAGCGCCCGTTGATCGACGCGACGCTCGATCATGCTGCTGTCCTCGGGCTCTCGGCGACAGCGGTGGAATTCACCTCGCGGCAGAGCACGGCGAGCATCGCCGGGCGCATCGTGCGCGCCAGCGCCGACGCGATGCTCCTCGCATCGGGAGCCGAGACCACCGGGATCCTGCGCGAGCTCTTGCGTCGCGGGATGCCGGCACAGATCCTGCTCACCTCTGACGCCGTCGACGGTGTTGATGCGCGCCAACTGCGCCGCGGCACGCTCAACGGGGCGTTGGCACTCGAGCTCGACCTGCGCGTGCCCCGCGCCCTGGCGTCGCGCGTCACGGCCATGGTGCCCGGAGCCCGACAGACGGCGTACTCCGCGCAGGCCTATGACGCGGCCGCCCTTGCAATCCTCGCCGCCGAAGCGTCGGGTCGCTTGCTGGGCGAGATCACCTCGGAGGGGGTGCGCGCGGCACTGCCCGACGTCGCGAATGTCGGCGTGGAGTGCGACACCCTGGCGCGCTGCCTCCGGCTCATCGGTCGGGGGGTCGACATCGACTACGTCGGGTACGCCGGTCCCTACGCCTTGGGGTCGGACGGCGACCCGGGCATGGGTCGCTATCTGGTGCGGACCTTCGGGTCGAGCAACAAGCCCGGCTCGGCGGCGCGTCCGGTCACCTATCCGTGACGGTGCCGCGCTCTCCGCTAGGGAAGCATGCCGGCGCGCTGGGCCATGCGGTACATATCGGTCTTGGTCGGTAGCGGGGTGCCGGCCTTGCGCGCCTTGGCACGCACACGCTTGATGTACTCCTCGGCCGTGGTCCGCGAGACATTCATGCGGCGGGCGACGGACTCCATCTTCAGCCCCGAGGCATAGAGCACCATGGCGCGGCGCTCCTGGTCGGACAGGTGGAACTGGTCGTCAGGCTGGCTGAGCAGGGCGGAGGCGATCTCGGGCGACATCACCTGCTCGCCGCGCAATGCCGCTTGCAGGGCCTGCAGCACCTCCTCGGGTCGGGCCTGCTTGGAGACGTAGCCCACGACCCCCGCTGCCAGGCAGGCACGGATGTTTGCCGGGTCACCGAGGGCGCTCACGACGATGACGGGGACCTTGAGATCGGCCATGGCGGCCACGTTCGCCACCGGGGAGCGACCGTTGTTGAGGTCGAGGTCGAGGATGACCAGGTCGGCACCGCAGGCTTCGATGGCGGTTGCGGCCTCGTCGATGGAGGCGCCGGCGTACACGATCTCGACGTCCTGCAAATGAGGGACAAGCAGGCTGACCATGGCGTCACGCACGAGAGGATGGTCCTCGAGGACCACTAGTCGATTGCGAGGCACGCGCTTGCCCCTTACGCCGGAGTCGTGGACCGAGCGTAGTCCGTCGCGCTCGGAAGTGGCGACGCTTCGCGGTGGTCTGTCCCTGGTAATCGCCTGGGGCACGGTCGCCATCATGGCCGTCGTCGCACTCGTCATCGTGCTGGGCACTCGGGATGCCCGTTCCCTCGTCGTCATCACCATCGCGGGCGCGCTGGCGCTCGCGGGTCTCCTGTGCCGCCGGGCGCCCTGGGCGCCCTGGTTGTCGCTGGCCGCCATCGCCCTTGTCGTGGGGATCGGGCTCGCCTCGCCCGACACTCGCGTGGACGCCCTCGTGATGGGCACCTACACGGTCACCTTCCTCGTGATCCTCATCACGTCGCGACCGTGGGGCATGGCGTGGATCGGCCTCGGGGTCCTGGCGATGTCACTCGTCGTCACCCGCTCCGACCTCGTCGTGCAGGCCGGGACTCTCTCGATCCCCGTCGGCAGCGTGGCAGTGGTGCAGATGGTCGTGGCCGGGACCTGGCTGTGGTGGGCCTGGCATGCCGCACTCGACCAGGCCGCGCGACGCGATGCCCAGGCCGCCGAGCAGGAGCAGGTCATCGCGGAGTCGCTCGCCCTGCAGGAGCGCACACTCGCCTGGCGCGACACGATCACGCGCACCCACGAGACGATCCTCAACGATCTGCGATACGTCCTGCGCTCGCCCGTCATCGACCGCGTGCGACTGCGCGAGCAGCTGCTCACCACGCGAGATCGGCGTGCGCAGCCACCGCGAAGTGTGGCAGCGCCGGCGGCGTTCGAGGGCGTCACGGGAGTCGAGTCCCGCCTGCGGGACGAATTCACGGGCTCACTCGATCTGCACGTCCGGGCCTCCACCCAGTCGTCCACTCATGTCGCGGACGTTGAGCCGATCCTCATGGAGATCGTGCGCAATGTCGGCCGCCACACGGATGCACGTCGTATCGAGATCTCCATCGACGATGCGGACGGCGACCTGCGCATCACGGTGGACGACGATGGGTCAACGTCACCGGCGACGGACGCGCCGCCGGGCATCGGGCGCTCGGTCGTCGTCGGGGAGACGCTGAACGCTCGCGGGGCGCGACTGGACGAGCAGCCGCATCGTTCGGTGATCACGCTGCCGCGCGATGCGCCTGAGGCGACCGGGCCGGGCCGCGCGCTGCCCCTGCTCTTCAGCGTGATCCTGGTGGCCAGCTCCCTCGGCGGCTCCGTGCAGTTCCTCCTCCTGCTCGCGGGGGCTTCCCTTACCTATCTTCCCGTCACGCTCGCGGCGTGCGCCCTGACGGCCCTGGGTGTCGTCGTCGTGCTGCGCGGCCGTCCGGTGGGGATCGCCGTGATGGCCGCCGCCGCGGTCCTCGCCGCCGCGGTGCCCTGGGGCCTCGCAGCCGCCCAGCCCATCTGTGCGCAGCCACCCCTGGTCCTCACCACCATCAACCTCTCGCTCAACGCGTTCTTCGCGATTTTGCTCTGGGCGCGCAGTCGTTGGACGTGGCTGCTGGTCGTCCCCGCGCTCGTCGGAGTCCTCGCGCTTGACCTTGTGCCCGCAGTGGGCTGTCCTCTCCAGGGCGTCGACGTGCTCCTCAGCTCGGCCATCCTCATCCCGGGAGCTCTCCTGCTGTCCTGGCTGAGCTCGCGCAGCGCCGCCCGGTGGGAGATCGAGGACCGGCAGCGCTGGGAGACCGAGATCGTGGAAACGGCCCGCGCGGAGGCTGACCTTGATCTGGCTCGCGGTCTCGGCGACAGCGTTGATCGCGCCTGGCTGCTCATGTGGGAGATCGCCGACGGTGCCGAGTTAGACGATGAGCGGCGACGCCAGCTGCGGACGGTCGACTCGTCGATCCGATCAGCGTTGCAGGTGGATCCACGCACCGCCGGTGGGTTCGTGCTCGCCGCGCGTCAGGTGATCGCGGCGTCGGTCCTGCGCGGCACACCGATTCACGTCCGAGCCTTGAGGGGCTCGCCCGACACGCGCCCGCTGCCAGCGGACTTCATCACGCGACTGAGCGACATGGTCACGGCCAATCCCGAAGCAGAGGTGAGTATCCACGCCTTCTTCGATGGCTACGACGACTACCTCGCGGTCACCCTGCCTGCCTCTGCTGCCGCGCGGGCGGGGTTCGTGCCGGGTGCAGTGGAGGATCAGGGGTGCTGCGCCATCGAGGTCTCCTACGTCGGCGAGGAGGACCGCTCGGATGCCGACGTCACGGTCATGGTGTCCCGGAGCGCTGAGGTCGATGAGGCTGCTCCTGCCATCGCGTCGCGGGCATGATGGGATAGGGCCGTGCAGCTCACGGCAGACGTCGTCGTCATCGGCAGCGGCATGGGTGGGGCGACGTTCGCCTACGGTCTCGCCCAGCGCGGGATCGATGTACTCGTGCTTGAGCGTGGACACCGGCTGCCCAAGGAGGCGGAGAACACCTCACCCGAGGCGGTCTTCGTCCAACGTCGCTACAAGCCGGACGACACGTGGTACGCCGTCGACGGCACACCCTTCGCGCCGGGAGTGCACTACGTCGTGGGCGGCAACACCAAGGTCTACGGATCGTCGCTGCCGCGCCTGCGCGAGCGCGACTTCGCGGAGACGGCGTACCCCAGCGGCGTCTCGCCCGCGTGGCCCTTCTCCTATGCCGATCTCGAGCCCTTCTATGTGCGTGCCGAGCATCTCTACAACGTGCACGGATCGCCCGCGGACTTCGAGCCCTGGCGCAGTGAGCCCTACCCCTATCCCGCGCTCGCCCACGAGCCCTACGTCGCGGAGACCCTGCGGCGATTGGCCGAGCAGGGAGTGCATCCCACAACGACGGCCATGGGCGTCGATCTGCGCCCGGGTGGCCGCTGCATCCGCTGCGGCACCTGCGATGGCTTCCCGTGCCGCTGGGATGCCAAGTCCGATGCGGAGATCTGCGCTCTCGATCCGGCCGTGGCGACGGGAAGCGTGCGCGTGGTCGAGGGGGCCTACGTCGACCGGCTGGAGACGGACTCGTCCGGACGGATCTCGCGCGCTATCGGCCATGCCGATAGCGAGCCGCTCGAGGTGACGGGCCGGGTCTTCGGGCTGGCCGCGGGTGCCGCCAACACGGCCGCTCTGCTCGTGCGCAGCGGCGTGGCCAACTCCTCCGGACTGGTCGGCACCCGCTACATGGTGCACAACAACAGCCACATCGCCGCGATCGATCCGCGGCGGACCAATGATGTCGTCTTCCAGAAGACCGCGTGCGTCAACGACTTCTACGACGACATGGGCGATGGCTATCCCGGCGGGACGCTGCAGCTCATCGGCAAGGTGCAGGCGTCGATGATGAAGACCCACGCCCGCCGGGCGCCACTGTCGGTCCTCAAGCCGATGGCCGCACGCAGCATGGAGTGGCTGGTGATGACCGAGGACACCCCCGATCCTGCGAATCGGATCACCCTCGACTCCCAGGGGCGAATCACCGTGTCGTGGACGCGCACCAACTACGACCGGCACGAGCTCCTACTCGCCAAGGCCAGGGAGCTGCTCAAGGGTGCGGGCTACGTCGCGATCTTCGAGCAGCGCTTCGACATCTCGATGAACTCCCACATGTGCGGCACGGCCGTGGCCGGCGAGGATCCGCGCGCAAGCGTGGTGGACGCCGAGTGCCGCAGCCACGACCACGACAACCTCTATGTCGTCGACTCGGCGTTCTTCCCCTCATCCGGAGCGCAGAACCCGGCACTCACCATTGCGGCCAATGCTCTGCGGGTGGCCGACCTCGTGCCTGCGTAGGCCCGGGGCGCACTACCTGCTCAGGATTTGCTCTATCGGTCGCGATCAGGCGCCTTAGTGCAAATCCTAAGGGGTAAGCGGGGTGCAAGTCGCCAGTGCGATACATCAGGACCCAGGCACAGATGAGCTAGTTCGACACCACGCCGTGGACAAACCCCCCGCCGATGCAACTGCGCCGATGTCAAGCACCTTCTCGCGGTCCTGGCGAGTCCCGACGGTCGGCCGTCGCTACGCTGGG
>Ga0169931_10008441_pt1 | contig 15025 bp, 27 predicted proteins | sample Kivu_15m_20L_FD_129675 | JGI IMG/M metagenome (GOLD analysis project Ga0169931, IMG submission 129675) | Freshwater microbial communities from Lake Kivu, Western Province, Rwanda to study Microbial Dark Matter (Phase II) - Kivu_15m_20L... | ecosystem: Environmental > Aquatic > Freshwater > Lake... | reverse complement strand
CCCCAAAACCCCAAAACCCCATTTGTCAGTTTAAAATAGCAAAAGTACAAATCTCTTTCTGTTAATATTTGTCGGGCTGCATGCATGCGGCAAGACAAGCATCGCAAAAATAAGTTTACAAAAATTCTCAAGAGGTCTAAGTGGTTTCGATAGATGATCTTTTTTTGGTGGATAGGCTAAGACAGACACATTAAAACTTGGCACAAAGCGTTCTAGGATGCTTTGAAAATGACTAAGATGCTAATCTAGAGCATTACCGCGAGTTTTGGTATCATTGACGACAATTGTGAGTATAGGTGCATGCGCAAACTTTACTTGCGATTGGCCTAAGAATTCTCAATAGCTTTTTTAATTCTACTTTAAATGACTTTGAATGGTTTGGCTAACTTGTAAATAAGTTAAAACTTTATTGTCATTACTTAAAGTTGAAGCGATCGTTTAAAGGGAGGAAAAATGTTCTGCCATTTATCAACTGAGGACTCAATTAGCAACAATAAATCTCGCAGCTCATTAAAACGTGTGACCAATGAGACTATCTTTATTGTGAGTTTTGGCATCTAGTATCCAGAAACTAACATCCCCATTGATGCTATTAGATTCCATCTTGACACCGCTCAGAGGAAATAATTGAAACTCTAAAAAAAAAATTAAATCAGCGACTTTCTCATCACCTACTGTGTCTGAAACTCCCTCGATTGAAGATCGATAAGAAGTTTTAGAGCTAAAGTAAACAGCTAACACCAACTTGACTTAGCGCTCAGAAAACAAATGAAATCTCTGCTTATGGCTAACCCAAGCATGCGAAAAAACGCCAAACAAATCAACAAGATAGCGAAAAAGATTTTAGCACAGAGATTCCTTGATAAGAAGCACTTGCTTTGTTTGAGGAAAGAGTAATGGAGTTAATGCGAAATCAAAAGGGGTTAATCTTTTCATATAATTTGCTTGATTTACTTAATTTACGGTATCTTGTTGCTCAATTCATGCTCCAGGCGAATAGCGCCACACCTCTCTGGTACCAAACGTACTGCGGGATTCCATGAGTCGAGATCTTGACAGGTGTGATCAGTTGTCGGCGCATGGTGTTGAGGTAGACTGGAATCGAAATTTGTTGCTCGTGTTCGGTGAACCCTTATCGCTCGAGCTCCTCTTGGCGCTGCTTCTTGTGCACCCATTTAAAGTTCACGTTGGGGAGGTTTGCTTACAGTTTTTCGGTAAGCTTGAAGCGGTCATCGTCAATTGCGAATTCGGCGCCCTGCATGGTGAAGCCGGTCAAGATGAAGCCTTAAGTATTTTTCTCGATTTGAGCGTCGGAGAGGTTGATCTCGAATTGCAACTCAAGCTCTTCCAGCGACCAGTTGTTGTTCTGAGCAACTGCCTACCTCGTGGCGGTCAAGTATGCGTCCGGATAGAGGAGGCCACCGTACCACAAACCACTCTGACCGAAGTCCTTCTGCCCGCTAAGCTTTTTAAGCTGTTCTACGCGCTTGATAAAGTCGTTGATCCACACAGTCGCAGAAATGTTTGGCACAGTGTACTTACGCCACTTAGTTGGGATCACGTCGGTATGCAGCTCTTCTGCTAGGGATTTGAGGAACTAAGTCGACTTTCTTTCGCCTTGACACATCTCAATCAGCATAGAGAGTTCTCTACGAACGGTATCGAGCAAGCCCGATGCAACCGTGACTTCTCGCTCAAGGAATCGGAACAAGGGATTCTTGATCAGCGTCTCAGTGCGTTTCAAGAGTTCAAGCTGTCCGGGGAGAAGGGCAATCATAGCTTCGCATTTAGCCTGGAGTTAGATAAGCCAGGCCGACTTGTTTTCATCCTTCGATTCGGTGGCACCTGAGTCAAGGTCATCACCAGTACCCTAGAGAAGCTTGATGTTTGCAATGAGGGAATTAGCTGCGCGTTCTCTCACGATTTTTTCAACGTTGTTTGGAAGCCCACTCCATGCGGGGGTTTCAGTTAAGGAGATGTTCTTGATATATGAAATGTAGTCTTTGTGGCCTTTGGCTTCGGGTACAACCAAAGATTCATCGTCAGTGCCGACAGGTGGCTCAAAAAGTCGGAAACCAGACTCGTAGATACCTGGGGAAAAAAACTTATCGACCAGCGAAAGCAGGATCTTCTAGTCGAATTCGTTATCGATCTTGCCTCCAAAGACGCTTTATGAAATGAGAGTTTTTAGGGCATCCCAAGGAATCTTCTCAGGGTCGATGTTGGTTCGGTTTGAGCCCATGCTGTCGATCCACTCGTCGATGCAATCCAAAGTGCATCGCTAGTCACTTTCATTGAATTCGTAGACCTTAGACCAGCCAATCGGAGTGTACCGAAGTCTCTCTTAGACAACAGCGTTGAACCAAGAGACTATAAAGTGAAGGCGCTTGCGCTCGACTGGCTCTTTGTCTGTCCGCTAAGGTGTGATTGTGTTCGTGTAGGAACGCAAAAGGGCGGCTTTTATACCGGAAGGAGGCTCAAAGATCATCACATGTGAGGCTCTGATTAGTGTTGCAGGCACTTTCGGGTTGTTCTCCATTGTTAAGAATAGCCTGAAGTTTGGTTCAAGCTGCATGCTGTAAATTTTCTTCTCAAGCTCAGTAAGCCACTGAGGTGCGAGGTGAACGTTCTTAAGCAAGACCCAGTTTCCACTCTTTGACGCATTTCGAATTGCCTAGTCAACAAGTCCGAAAGCTTCAGGGCTTCCAATAGCGACTGAAGTGTACTTTTTATTCGCTTGCTTTGCCAGCAGTTCAATCTTGTAGCTGGCATCATAGCCTGGCGCAGACACCATGAGCAGCGGGCTTTTAGCATTAACATTTACGTTCACAAATGTCAGCATGTCGATGGGACTCTGTGACGCCATCTCCTCGCCAAGCACGCCCTGCACAAATTGAGCCACGCTGTATATAAGGCGATCGGGCCTAAGCACTTTTGTAACTAGAAGCTTTTTGAGCGTTCTTGCAATCGGATTGGTCGTCGAGATGTCATTGCCTCCAAGCCAAGGTTCCGGAACTTAGTTTTCTCCCATTGGATGTTCAAGGAATGAGATCCATTGTGCCTCATTATTCTAAAGGCTGCTTACAAGATTGTTGAAATGCGGAGTCAAAGAAAGCTCTTCAATGCCGACCAACTGAGCTTTGGTCAGTCGTCCTTCTAGGATCCAGCTTCCAAGAGTTTTTGGCTCCAAAATAGTAGAGCTTCGCAAAAACAGTTCGAACAACGCAGAAGCCTTTTCGTCTTCATTTAGCCTAATCTGAGCAAGGCGCATCGAAAACAGCGTTTAATGCTCTAACAGCAGACCTTGGCATACCGTCTGATTGAACTGCAAGAATAGCTGTTGAGTGATCACCCTGAGTCGCTTCTGGGGATCACTTTAGGGGATAGCTTGAATCGTCGGGTTGGTCTTTAGCACCGCATAGACAATGTCCATGAAATGCTGCAGCGAAAACTGATACAAATAGTGGATCTACGCAAGACTGTCCAGTGTGAAGAACACTCTCGTCGTCATGGTCGCAATTGAAGTGTATTCATTTGAAACTTACTCAATCTCTTCCAAGGTTTCGTCCATCTTGGCCATTTCAGCAGCGATGTGCTTTGCTTCTGCCTTTAGACTCTCGAGCGTTTGAATGAGCTCATCGTTATCTAAAATTTCGCCCTTTGCGTTGTTTAATGCATCAAGCAGCTAGTCTTCAGACATCCGAAGTTTTTCTTTGGATTCTCCTTGCAGCTTAAGAAGGTCAGATCGCCTCTTATCGATGTCTGGCCTTTCGTTCTTCAGATAGATGTTAAGGCACTGGGACATGAGTGATGATGGAGTCACAGTAAAGTTGACAAAAGTAACCCTCGAGCATAGATCCGGCGTGAAGATTGCGTTTTAGTTTCTGGTAAGCATGAACATCGTGAGTGTACCATTGCAAGCGATTTCTTTGTCTCCCACTTGCATGACGAGCCGGCCGCCAACTTTTTGCACTTCTTTGTTGAGCACGCTGTTCATCACGGGGTCTATCTTCTCAACGTCTTAAACCAAGATGGGCACTCCATACTAGAGGCCTTCTGAGATACGGCTGAGGAATTCAGTATCTGCAAAGCTTGTCTTTTGGATTTTGTCCTTTTTGTAGTGGTTCATGATGTACTTAAGAGCCTAATCAGAAGGATCGATGATCAGGGGATATCGGTTATACCGTTTCATGATGATTGCGTTCTCAATGCACAAGTCATCGTTCGGCAGCTCTTCTTGTTGCCAAAGAATGCGTTCCTGGGGCTTACTAAGGAACTCAGTCATTGACAGAGCGAGACTCGTCTTCATATTGATCTAGTCAACTGAGATTCGCCAGTCTGCAACCAAGTTTTTTCGCTGGAAATGATCAAAGAAACCGATATAGGTTAGAACACCCGATGATATGAGGACGTCTCCAATAAGATTAGCCATGCGCTCACTAAAGCTATGTGAGCTTTCAACCCAGCGGTCTAGCTCAGACTTTAAGTTAAGGAATAGTCGGCCGGACTTTTCAACTTTTTTGCTGACTGTAGTCTGCTCTTCCTTCAGCTTAGTGAGCTCTTGCACCAGTTGCTGGTACTCAGTCTGCATAGCATCGAGGTTCTTCTAAAGTTCTCCTACTTCTTTGAGGATTTTTTCGTATTCCAGCTCGTTAACGTTCTTTTGCTCTTCGAGCTCCTTAACCTCGTTTCTTAGGGGCTCGATCTTGAGGAAGATGTCAGCGTACTCGATGATACTCTTTACCCAGATTGCCAGCGGACCTGCTGCCTTTGATGCTTTATTAATAGCTTCAACGTCAAAGGTAGGGTCTTGCAGGTAGTTCTTTTGGATGAACTCTTTCGTTTTGCTTGTAATGTTGTCCTTGTTGAAATCGAGCACCGTCTGCTTAAAAGTATCCTTCTTTACTTCCGCCTATATGTCCTTCCACTCAGGTTTCACAGGTTTATTCTTGATCAAGATGATAACAGGCTCCAAAGCAATCTTGACTTTCGGGGGAGGCTAGGCGTAGTTCTTGAGCTCGACCAAGTTTTAATTAGTCACACCCTTAACACTCTCTTGAGCTGCCAACAATGCTGGCTCTGCGCCGGCCAAGTCTTTTTCAGCTACAGTCCTACGAGACGCAATGTTTTTGGTCTGTTCTTCCAGTATGATCTTTGTCTTCTCAGCTATCTTTTGACGCTCACTGACTTTTGTGGACTCGAGCGTGAGGCTGCTCATTTTGATGTTGACTTCATTTTGCTTGTCAAAAAGCTGTTTGGAGTATAGTTTCAGTTTCTCACCAAGCTCAGCTACTGACCGCTCTGTGTTTTTAAGTTTTGTGATGCCGATGTTCAAGTGCCCTTAAAGTTCTTCCAGTTCGGATTTCTTCTCTTAGTTCAAATGCACGAAGTGACCGATAAAGTCCAAGAAGTCCCTTGGCGTAATGTAATTGAATTTCTTGGCGGACTTCATGAGCTTGATGTTGAGGTCACGGACGGATGTGTGGATCTCGACGATGCAGCGAGATAGAAGCTCCGTCTTAGGATCGATGCGCTTGTTGTTTTGACCGTCTTGAATAGAGTTGTCAGCGACCTCGACAGACTTTGTGAAACAATTGGAAGGAATGTCGATATACTTAGTGAACTCTTATGCTACTTGAAGAAGGCCATCGTCGGTCCAGTCACCGAACCAATCAATTACGCACCTGTTGAACAGTGCAGGAGATGATGCTGTCCGATTTGAAAAGTCGGGATTTGAAGGGTTCATCGTAAAGACTACGTGGAGGTTGCGCTAGACGTCTTTGGTGAACTGACGATAAATTTCTTCCTCTGTATCAAGGGCTTTATTAGCTTTACGCGCCTCTTCTTTGCAAGCAGCGATCAACTTTGTGTACTCATCGCCATCAAACAAGCCTGGGACTTCACCACCAGCAAGCAGTGCATTCATACGTTCTAGGAAGGCTGCCCCTAAGACATTGCTTTCATCGAAGACGAAGCAAGTCTTACGTTTGTCGACACCTGCCTGCCTCATTACCTTGCGCAAGTCTTCGTCGAAGTCAAATACACTGTAGTTGCGTCCTGCTTTGATTTAGAATAAGGCTAAGTCTTGCATCCACGACACGAATCGGGTCAGAGTTGTCTTTCCCACTCCAGATGCGCCGACCAGCAGTAAGTGGCCTAATGGTTGTCTCAAAACACGGTCGATTCTCAAAATGTGGTCCAACACTGAATCAAAAACTACTAGCGGCACGTTTAATTCTTCCTCATAGAACTGTTTGAGTCGCGCCTCTATATAGTCCTTCAATGCGTCGGCTCCAACACTAACATAGTTCTTGTTTAGATAGTTGGTAAAATAGATCGGCCTTTAAAGCGCCTTCTGGCTGTTTATCGATGGGAACCACCGCTTAGCCACCTCATCAATTGCTTCATTGCACCATACCTTTTCTGAAGCATATACAAGTCTGTCCTCAAACAGCCTGAGCCCCTCATGCACATAAAGCCTCACTAGGTCTTCGGGCTCTTCACACGCGTCTAACGCCTCGTTAATAGCATACTTCCACCTTGTAAGCTCACGCGGAGAGTAGATATAGTGCGCTTGCATATCTGCAGTGAAATGCTACTGCGATTTCGAGTAGAATTCGACCATCGCTTCGGTCAGTGGATCTGCGCAGTTCCTCAGCACAGGCACTCGTTTGAGCATAGCGCGGTTAAAAGTGCCGTAGATCTGTTTAAGGGATTCTGGACCAGGGAAGTCAACAAAAATGAGGGGTGCATGACGCAGGAAGCGGTCGCTTAGGAGACTTCTGCCAGCGTCTGTGGGCGGGTTGCATGCGCCTACAAACATGATGCGCTCTAGGGAGACCCATTGTTTGTCTGACTGACGGTAGAAACCATTCTGCTCAGTCATCTGGCGCAGGAAAGTGATGACAGGGATCGTTCCATACTTATCTGTCTCTGGCAGGTTGATTTCGTCACAAAAGATAACCAGCCACTTTCCAGCCGTTCTTGGCATCATCAGCAAACCGCTGTTAGTTTTCTTAATGTCACAGTAGTGATCGAAAGTCTTGGTTATGAGCTCTGTCGTTGTCGAAGACGAAAAGTTAATGAAGATCATCTCCATATCTGTCAACTTCTTGAGAGTGGCCATCAAGGTCATCGTCTTGCCTGAGCCTGGAGGTCCACATAGCAAAAATGGACGTTTTTCGGATAGCCAGCTGCAGAGTACTTCTTGATGGCGATTGGTGTCAACTGTCGTGATGACGACATCTGCATCAGTAACCTTTTTGGGGTCGATATCAATGACAGGGACCGATTCCTTCCACAAGTGCCATTTTTGGTCATCTAAACGAATCTCATAGTCGATTAGGGCAACTTAAGATCCTCTCGGCGGGGTCTCCATTGATGTAAAATTGCAAATCTGATTTGAAAAGTCAGTTCTGGTAGCGAGATTCATCGAACCACCGATTCCCCAGACGGTCGAAAAAAGTGTCCATTTTTTCATAAAATTTTCAATCTGGGCCACTTCGAGCGGGAAATCAGCATGATTTTCGTTATATTCAATAACGTTATCTATACCTCGTCTGATCAGCGCGAATAAAGCCTCTAAGCAACGCATGCTTGTGAATTCCATAACATGCGTCATAGTTGATGCAAGCTCCAGAGATCGTGTAGCGAAGCAATCATCATCGTCACCCTCAAATAAATGGCGGATTGCAGCCACGCATTGCTTCCTTATCGTTCTCATTTTTAGAGTCTCCTCTGAAAGTTGGTTCACTACTGTTTAGCCTTTATTTTCAGTACTCTGTGTGTCCTATGATTTCTTTTCTAAATCCTCGCCTAAGCTATCGTAAGCATCCTATTAAAGCCTGCAAAGGTAATGATGGTACATCATCTAGCTAGAGACGGTCTCATTTGAAAACCAAACCATGCCGCAACGAGATACCGTCGCAAGTGTGGCGTATTTTAAAGTTTCGACCTCAAACATGATGCGGACATTAGGCGGGATTTACAGACGCTCACCTGACGGCAACGTAAGTAGCTTGTTATCATCAAGGACCGAGTTCAAATTTTCAGCCCACTCTGGGTCAACGTCACCATCGAAAATTATCCAGTGACGTTTGTTCATCTCGCCCCTTGCGTTGTCGATAATGCGTCTAAGAATGCCAGTAAAAACTCCGTCAGTCCACTCGGCGGTTGTTGAGTCGAGCTTACCATATAGATCGTCTTTGCTGATGGCTTTCGGATCTACGATATAGCTGACGCCTTGGATTTTGTCAACGCGCTCCATGCAGTCAAGGAGTAGTTTCCAGGCGGCTGATTTACCGACTCCTGTGGGACCAACCATCATCACACCGTGGCATAGATTCTGGATCTGGAAGAGCTGCATGCATTTCTCGATAAAAGCGTCGCTTGCAACGAGGTTATACTTTACTACTGTGCTTATCAACGTAGTTTTAAGCTCTCCTTCTCTCTGCTGAATGATGCTGGAGCCAGGGAAAACACCTGTAAGCAGGCTTGAAAGAAGCGGAATGTCATCCGCAATGAGCTTAGGCACAAGCGTGTCACAAAGACTCTTAATCAGGATTTTGGCTTCCCAGTCTTCGTTAATCTAAGACAGATCAGTAAGCATAGCTTTTTCTTTTCTCTTAAGATTACCAGCGCTAACTAGAACACTCTTTAGTGCGCGCAGACCGAAGTCATAGTGGCTTTGTGAACTCAGCTAGCTGTGACATAAACCAAACAGTGACACAATTTTACCTGAGAGTTCGTCAGCAGTCTTGAAGCCTTATGAGTAAAGCATGACTCTAGCGATCATGTCTTTGTTTGGGTTTGTCATAGCCATCGCTCTAAACAACTACTTTAAGTTGTCTGGGAGTTATGAGCGGCCTGCATAGTCAGGGTTCATCGTGATAAAGATACCCATCTACTGATTCAGCTTGATCTCTCTGCCCATAAGCTCCATTTTCGTTACTTTTTAGGCAAGACCGGTCTAGATTGTAAGGATTTACTGAGAGACGGCGGAAAGCATGCGCTCTTCAAGTCGGTTAAATTCGTCGAAGCAGCCCCAAGCACCGACCTGGCACAGACCGACAAAAATACGACCCATAGCGTTTCCATCGAAAGTCTCGTCACAGTTGAATACAAGCACGAATCTTCCAAGTTGGGAGCCTAAAGCCTTAACAGACTCAGTTTTACCAGTGCCTGCAGGTCCAAATGGCGCGCCTCCCATTCTCCAGTGCAGCGCTTAAGTTAGAGTCAGATAGCATCTATCGGTCAGCGGGGTCTAGACTAACTTTTCACCAACTCCTAGGTACTCGAATCCATAGAAGAAATCTGAGTTTGCCATCTTAATCTACAGTTTTTCGAGTGGTGACTGCACCCTGGAGCTGAAATAGAACCTCATGTGGTAGAGCCAAGGGAACTAGTTTTTATCGGTCACTTTTTCGTCGACCATTTACAACGATACTACGCGTTAGTGGACCAGATCGGTAATCAACTACTCATACTTTTTGCGTATGTCCGACTGCAAGTCAGTGAGCACGCGCTCTGCGAGCATCTCAAGCGTAAGTCTAATGCTTTCTTCAACGTATTTAAGATGTTGACCCTTCGCTGCGAAAGCTTCTTCTACGCGATTTGACCACGAGACTTGAAGCGCCAAGATGTCAATTTGTGCTGGGAAATTTACAATCCATTCGTTGAACTCATCTTGTTGGGCGTTTCTGTCAAGGATCTCCAGAGATTACAAACTCTTTTCTAATAGCACAGCCAAAGCGATCTGCATCGCCTCCTCTGTCTTAGTCAACCACCTATAAATCGTCGGATCTTCTGAAATAATGACAGGTTTTGCAAACGGCACGCTCTCCCCCTCACGCGAGTTCATTCCAATGAGATGATCTCCATCATGATCATAATTAAGAGTCGTTATGCCTGCAAACATCTTAGGGAAGTGCCTTTGTACATTTTTGATCAACTTTGAGTTACCGATAATCTCAAGAAGGTCCTCATCACCGACGAAGTAAAAGCGCGCGAAGTTGCTTCGCTACTTCTCCAGATACTCACCAAGAGCTTTCTAGATCATCTGCAACGACTGAGTGAATGTCGATAACATTTTTTCAAGATTTGGAATCTTCATAACTTCCAGCACCACAGGCGTCTTATTAACTTGTTTCATTAGCTTTGTAAAGTCATTGTCGATGTTCTTGAAGCGTGTAAACTCGTTGCTAAGCATAGACTTGATGTCGGCTGACCCGAAAAAGATGCCCTCAAGATAAACGTAACGTCTCTAGACGTCAATCCAATAGTCGAAAGTGATACGGATCTGCTCGAGAGTCTTAGACCAAGGTTCGATGTCCTTCTCGAAAACCTTATAGTAAGGAGACATCTTCATTGAGTTGATGTTGTTCATGTGATCTTCGCATAATTGGAACAAGTCATCCCAGCCTTTGATGAGTTTGCACTTAGATTAATAGTTCACTAGCTCAAGCTCGTGCGTGCTCCACGTCTCCTTTATCATGTTGATGAAGTTTTCAAGGATAGCTTCACCACGGCTCTGCGTGAGAATGTCCTGAACAATCTTGCTGCGGCCAAGCAAGTCTGCATTCCAGAGATCGGCCAGCAAGATGTCCTAAAACTTAGTTCCAATGTGAAGCTTCGATAAGAGATCCTTCCAATGCTTAGGCTTCATTGCGTCATTACGAAGGTCCATAAGAATTTCATTGAACTTCTTGTAGTTCTTCAGGTGGTTAGTGTAGATTTCGTAAATCTAATAAGACCGCATGCGGGTTGGCAGCTCACGCATCTAATTGCTCAAAGCTTCCAGAGCATCCTTAACCGTCTTGTTTACATAGACCTAGAATGGCGTCTGCTCTATCTGATCAACGACGGCCCAAATTTCCTGGATCTTCTACCACACTTAGAACAGATTTATTTGGTCCTCCTAAAGATTGTCCAAGTAGTGCGGGTCGCCCAGTTCCATATCTAGTAGTTCCTTAGCCTTGCATACTCGGACGAGTTCTTGAATCGTCTGCTTAATTTTCTAGCCAAGAATGGTGAGCCAGTTGATCGCCTTTTTGATCTGGGTACTTGAATCCTAGGGTGAATCGCTTGCCTCTTTGGGTCGGTTGTCCCGCCATTCGGTCTCGATCTCCTTGATTTTGCGGTCAACGGCTTCCTCTTCTTCAAGTATTTTCTTCTGGAGTGAGGGAATCTGTTCATCCATAGTGGCGACTCGTCGATTGAGGATTTGTTTGAAGATTGCCCACTCGCCTTCGATTTAGTCGAAGTAAAGCCAGTCGGGAGGGAAGCTAAAGCGCTGCTGGGAGAGAAGCTTCTGGCCAGCTTTGCATCGGTCTAACATGTTTTCCCACTGAGGCACAACTCGCTTCATTTCTTGAATCTCGGTCACAAATATTGTTACGTCATCGGAAGCTTCAAGGGACAAATTTTCCAGCTATCGACGTCCAGCCTATACTTTTTCTTTAAATGCCTTCATCTGCTCAGCCAGCGTCATGCCAAACTTGTTCAAGATCTCCTTGTGGATCTAGTCGTACTTGTTGTTCACTTTGCCCTAGACAGTTCCATAGCTGATTTCTAGGCCACCGAAGCACTTGAAGTCTTCAGAAGTGTCGAAAGTCTTGCGACCTTGCCTGATCTCATTCAATAGTTGGTTCCATTTCTCGATGTTGTCGCCAAGCAGCTCATAGACTTGCGATTGCTCGATGTCCCAGAGCGCTTAGTAAGACTTCCAAGTCTCGTAGTAAGCATCTGCATCACAGAAGATTTCTTCTAGCTTAGCGTAAACCATCTTAATGCTGCATTTATCGTCCATCTTGGACAGCAGGCCCATATAAGTGCGGTCCTTTCGGTTATCCTCGAGAACCTTCTTACTTTCTACCTTCTCTAGGCCGCAGATAATTTCGACTTATTTGTGCAACTCCTTGTACCAATAGGCACGCGCCTCGGAAAGACTAGGCTCCATGACGATGGCCAGGTTCTGGATCTTAATGTCAAGGACCATCTTACTCGAAATAAGCTATCCACCCTTAGTCTCAAAGTTCGCAAACTCTTCAATCCAGCTCTGAAGAAGCTGTTCAAGGCGTCTGACGAGTATTTTTTCGATTTTTTCATTAAGACCTTAGACCCAATAATTCAGGTTGCTTAAGTCTTCTAAATCGAAGTCGTCGATGACCCTTTAGATTTATTGGAGTCGACTCTCGAAGTTTTCTTTGAGCGACTCGCATTCTGTCATTTCGTGCAGTAACTGGTTGATCTATTCAGTCTATTGCTGAACATCGTTTACAGCCTCTTCGAACGCGATAACTTTGGGGAGCAATTTGGAGGCAAAATTTTTGGCGCCTTATTCGCTCTTCCATTTTTGTTCAAGGCCGTGGAGTAAGTGTTGCTGAGCTTCGTTCTTTTTCTCATTGATGAGCATTTCAAACTCCTGAGAGATCTTAGAGTTAGTCACTTGGAAAGTTCTTAAAGATTACTACAAGCTCATGGCGATCGGGTACAACTTTTCAAAGACGTCCGACTTGATCTTCACGTGAATCGTCATCTTGAATGATTGCAGGTCGAAGCGTTAGATGGCTCTTTCGAGATTAAGTTTCTCCTTGTGCAACCTTAAAAGTTCCTCGTTGTAGTTGAGCACCAACTAGTACTTGTTGCCCTTTGGCTGAATCACGAAGAGCGGTTTTTCCTTCTCGGCGTTCGGTTCAAGTTCTTAAAACCTAGCCAGAAAGTTTGCAAACAGGTCTTTCTGTGTCTGAGCCAGTCTTTTGCTGACTTAGTCACAAGTTTTCTTAAGCTCAATGCCCTCTTGCTGTTGCTCCCAATTTGCACCCAGGATCGTCGAGACCTTGTCCTGGTAGAACTTCAGCTTCTTACTTAGGTTGTTCATCCATACGAATTTGTTCACGATGTCCGGAAAGTCACGCGTTTTGTTCAAAGATTTATCCATTCTGTCTTAGTGGAAGAGTTTGGTCTTCAGCTTCTCAATGTCCTTGTGCACTTGCATTAAAAGCTAAGACTAGTACTGGGTAATGGTGCTCCTAATTTTAGGGCGCATCAGTAATTTGTTGAAGTCAGAGAACACCTGTAACATGTCAGATGCGGAGGCCGCCTTAGCCAGTTTGTTTTTCAAAAGCGTGGTGAGTTGCTGCTCGATCTTCGAGGTGGCTAGGTCGTACTTCTTCTTCGCGTTTTCCCAAGAAACGATTCCTTCCTTGCTGATGTCAAGCACATTGACGGATTTACAAAAAACTTCGTAAGCCTCTTTGATATCGATCAGGGATTGGTTTTTTGTTGCTTGTCGCTGCTTTTCTGAGACAGCTTCTTGCTTGGAGAAAGTAGAGGAGATGACTTACTCCATCTTATCGTGATCTGATCTAAAAGTCATGATGGCGTTCAGTCGTTTGCAGACTGGGTCGTCCGCCATGTTGTTTAGGCGCTCTTCTATCTCACGACGGGGATTAGAGTTGAGGTTGGAATTGATTTTGGAGATAGTGACTTGCTTGAAGTCCTCGATACATTCCTTCCAGGCATCTTGGAGTTTGTGGATGTCTTGGGTGATAGCTTTATGCTCGCTGTACTCGATCGTCATGATTTGGGCTTGCGCAATCACCTTTTTCAGCTAGCTGTCAAAGTCACGTGTTATGCATTCAGCAAGGTCAAGGGCGCGCTCCATAGGATAATTATGGAGGCGCAATTTTTTAAAGGCAACGAAGATAGATTTAATCGAGTTTATTAACTGTTCGAGCGTCAACGCATCGTACAGGCTGTGAATTGGGATCTCCCTTAACAGCTTGTTGTACTCGCGCGCGGTCTTGAGTTTAGGCTCTGTGTCCGTGTCGTGTTTGAAGGTCATCACTGTCATGAATCGCTTCGCTTGTGACAGAATGTTCAGTGTCATTAGGACTTATTCGGATGCCAGGTTTTCCTTTACGTAGTTTAGGCGGGACTCCATTTGGCTCCAGAAGTTGACCTCTTAAAGCGCGTTGCCGTTCTCAATAGGGTGGTCTAGGCCGGTAACCTTGCGGATGTCGCGGTACCACGTGTTGACATATTTTTCAAGCCGATTAAGGAAGTCCTTATCCTAAGCTAGGTCGTCAAAGTCCCCAATCTTGCAGACCTCTTTACGCTCATTGCTTGCCTCAATTCGTGCCTTTATAATCGGTTCAATAGCTAGCTCCACGTTCGGAATATCTTAGTTCTGCAGACATTGCGACAGATTCATCTTTAGCGACGATAAGCCTTTAAGGATGTTGTCCAGCCCGGCTGCAGATCCTTAACTATCGTTACCTTAGAAGTTAGAGGCCTGGCTCTTGGTCTTGTAGTCCTAAAATAGCGGTAAAATCGAGAAGTCCACGTAAGTCGAAGCGAGCTCAAAAATATTGGAGTCTTGGCCGATGTACCCAAGATTGATAACCTGGAGCTGGCTAGATAGGTCGACGCTCTCATCGTCCATGGTAGTTGACACTTCAGTCGTTGTGGTTGCCGTCGACTTCTCTTCGAGATCGATCTTCAGCTTGTCTGAGTCTTTAAGATACAGATTTTTGTAAGGCTCCCTCTTTAGGAAGGCGATAGCCTACGCTTAGGCGCCTTGGTATTCAACTTTTGTCGAGATGATGAGTTTTACGTCGCTGGTCTGCTTCTCTGTAGTTTCGGTTTGTTTGATGTCGTCTGTGGCCATGCTCTTTTCCACCTTAGAGAACACTAGGGAGCGCTGACTTTTATCGGAAGCGAAGGCGCTCAGGATTTCAAAGGATCCACTGGGATGCAGTTGGTGGGAAATGAGGTCCTTGTTCACTCCAAGTAACTAGTGACACGTTTCTACAAGGAATCTGGCAAGGATCTCCAACTCGGCCTCGGTGTGAGTAACAATAGCCTCTTCAGTCTTCTGACTAGACGCGTTCTTGTCTAAGTTTTCAACCATAGGTCAAATCGAAATAATAGTAATAGTTTACCGCGCAACACCCCTTATATACCTCGCATATCCAACGCGCCAATCATCAATCAATCTCTGACTTGGGGTTTTGGGGTTTTGGGG
>Ga0169931_10008440_pt1 | contig 15031 bp, 7 predicted proteins | sample Kivu_15m_20L_FD_129675 | JGI IMG/M metagenome (GOLD analysis project Ga0169931, IMG submission 129675) | Freshwater microbial communities from Lake Kivu, Western Province, Rwanda to study Microbial Dark Matter (Phase II) - Kivu_15m_20L... | ecosystem: Environmental > Aquatic > Freshwater > Lake ... | reverse complement strand
AACGGGTTAAAAAATACTTTTAGGGCTACAGTCAGTATTCAGTACGTATGTATGGAAAATTAATCAAAAATAAGAACTTACTAATATAAAATAGCTAATTAACGTTACACGCTGGTGGAGGACTATCCCTACATACGTAGTAAATACACTGGGTATCTGGGTATGTCCTTGTTCCGCGCGAAGCTTCGTCGCAGCGATTTTTTCGGACACATCGCCGAATTGTGAAACGGTCCGAAGTCCGAACATCATTTTGTGCCGTGTTCTAAAAATACCCCGTCAGATTGTCACAGTTCATCAAAAGTGTACACAGACGATTGTTTACGGATTCTTATCTTACAAGTTTGATTCATAGTACCCTAGACAGATGCCGCTGTTTGGTACCCCGAACTCTCCTCGGCCACCTACAATAAAGGAGCGGGACGCTGAGATCGCAGCTCTCCAGGCTGCATTTGATGAATATATTTCTAGCAGTCGAGAACTTGAGGATGAGTTGGACGCTGAATTGGCCAGAATGCAAGATAGACTTGCAGAATCTCAAGCAGCCAATAGTGCTCTGATGGCGCAACTGGAAGCACAAAATCCTCAATATGCTGCCATGGAACAAATCCTTTTTGAAACCAAACTTAAACTTGAAGCTGAGACGAAGCGGAGTCGAGACATGGAAATGGCACAAGAGGAACTGGAAGCGCAAAATCGGGTTATTCAAAGCTCTCTTGAAAAAGCTATTCGTAAGTGCGATACACTGCAGGAACGACTATGTAAGAAAGAAGACGAGGTGGATGAAATAAAGATTGAACTTGAAGTTTTAAAAGAGAAGTACCAAAGTGACCTTGAGCAACTGCGATCGCAATTTACTGAGTCCACCTCAAAAGTCATGTGTGATTCAACAAGTAACCTTAACGCGATATCAGTATCTACTGATGTTAAAGTGTCTAAGGGCACCAAAAATGATACTCCGTTTTCTCCTATGTCAGCTACTTCAAGAGCCACAGTTGATTCATGTGATGCAGTGGTAGACGATACCGAAAAGGAAGAATATGTTCGAAGGCTTGAAGATGAGCTAGAGGATATCACAGAGCAGCTGATCAAATCAGAGGCAGCAGTGTCAGAACTCGAGGCTAAGGTGGCGACAGCGGATAACAGGAATGTAACCTTGGAAAATATGGTTGCAGATCTAAAAGAGCAAGTAAGTTCACTAGAAAAATCTTACGAGGATAGCGTGCGAGAAGGGCAGAAATCTCTTAATACAGAGACTACGATCCTGCAGGAAAAAATCGAAGACCTCACAAATAAAATGAGCGCAACTAAAGAAGATTTGCTTCACAGCCAAAGCGAGGTTACAAAATCCTTGGAACAAATCCAGCAGCTGAAGGCTCAAATCAAAGAAAGTTCCAAAGCATCAAGTGAAGAAAGAGCAGCTAAAATGCAAATAAGAACGCTAGAAAATGCATTGGAGGAGGCGAACTCAAGCATAACTGATCTCAAAGACGAGGTTGAAAACCTAATGACAGCTCTCAGAAATGCTAAAGCGGATCATACGAAATCACTAGACGAGATCGATGCGTTAAGGATGGCCTATGACGAGCTAAGTGCAGAGGGAAAGAAGTTACTGAAACAAAAAGAGGAAGAATGGACAATAAAACATGATTCCGAGCTGAAGGAAATTTCGTATAGGTATCAAAGAAAGTTGGGAGATCCCCATTCATCTCTCTCATCGGACTATGAAAATGACTTGATTCGCAAAGAACTGTTAGACGCACGTAATGAGCTCGCTGGCGTTAAACGAAAGTTGGCTGAGTTTGAGGCCGCGCAAACGTTCGCTCCATCGATTCAGAGCTTGGCTAACTCTCCAAGGACTAAAAAATCATGTATTGATGTGAAGGAATTGCCAAATATCATAACTGTCAATGAAGAACATATTATTGACGGTAGGTTGTCTTTGCCATGCGCTTCTACGCATCGACCTCAAGGACGATCTCGATCAAGGGTTTTGCATTCATCGCACAAGAGGTCCCGATCATGCTCTCCCACTTTTATTGAGCACCTAGAAAGAGCACTTGTCAACACGACATCACAGGTTAAATTGTTGAAGCAGGAATGTGATTCGTTAGGTCGACAAAAAAGATTTAGTGAGGTTCGTGTGAAACATTTAGAGGACGACATGTCAAGGATGCATCAGCAGCTGCAATCTACTGAGATAAAGCAGCATAATCAGAATCAATCGCTCGCAAGAACGTTATCAGATATCCGTGACGAAAACGATTTCCCTAATAATATGCAAATAGTTCTCCAAAACAATGACATTACCGTACTGCGGAATGAAATACACGCTCTTTCACGGAAAATGATTTTGCAACGTGATCACAACGCTCAATTATTATCAAAGGTTCTGAAACTTCAAGGCAATATTCAAGTTTGCTGTCGGGTCCGCCCCATGAAAGTTACTGAGCTCAATTCCGGTCAAAATCGCCTTGTAGAACCTCTCAGTGAAACTGAAGTTGGTTGTTTTGATGCCAGAACAAAGACTTGGAGGTCCTTTACTTTTGATAAAGTGTGGGGTCCTGATTCGACGCAACAAGGCATTTTTCAAGACGTTGAACCATTAGCTCTCAGTGTTGTTGAAGGTTATAATGCCTGTATCTTTGCATATGGACAAACGTAAGTCTAGCCATTGTACCTTTATCAGAAAAGAGAAATGATTCTATTACTAATTCTGCGTTTCTTTGTTGAATGCAAAGTGGTTCCGGAAAAACATACACGATGGAAGGACTTGATAATAGACATGATACTGGCATCAGTTTTCGTACGATTCAGAAGTTGCTACATCTTCTCGAACACAAGGCTGTTAAAGCTCGTGAAGCAAGTCTGGGGCTCCATGCTTCAACTGATGATACGAGTGGTAGTTGTGATAGCCCAAAAATAGTCGAATCATTCAAATATGAAGTGATGATTAGCATGCTGGAGATTTACAACGACGAAGTTTATGACCTTTTAACACCTAGCCTGGCTTCAGATTATAAACTGAGAAACGCTAAAAAAGTCATCTTAGATGTTAAGCGAAATAAAAATGGAGGATTAGAAGTACCAGGACTGACTAAGGTTGAAGTCCAGACATTACAAGATGTTGCTTCATTACTGAAAACCGGAAACGAAAATCGTGCGACCGCAACAACGAATATGAACGAACATAGCAGCAGATCTCATATGGTACTGAAGGTTGAGGTGTCCTCTGTTTCAGATCACGAAACGAACGCAGGTAACTTGTACCTCGTCGATCTAGCAGGATCAGAGCGCGTTGCCAAGAGTGAAGTAGCCGGCCAAGAACTTAAGGAAGCTGGCCATATCAACAAGAGTCTAAGCGCGTTAGGCAATGTAATGGAAGCCCTAGATCGTAAATCTTCACACATACCATACCGCGATAGTAAATTAACATATCTTCTTCAAGACTCTTTGGGTGGAAACTCGCGGACGATGATGGTTGTTACTGTTTGTCCGAACAGTTCATCGATTGACGAAACCATTTGCGCTCTTCAATTTGCCCAGCGTGTTCGTCGTATTCATTTAGGCTCGGCACAGAAAAACGTACAAAACAAGAATCTCGAAGAAATCATTAAAAACATGACAGCAGAAATGAAGCTTCTGACCAAGGCAAAAGAGATATCTGAAGAACAGCTACAGGAAATCAGAAGAGATCATTCACGTATACAAGAGCGACTTCGATCAAATGCAGCTAATGCTGATAAAAATAACAGCGATATATCACGAACAACAGCTTATTTAAGGTCAACTCATGCCGAAATTACTGCTAGATGGCAAAAAGAAAAGAAGAAATTTGAAGAATCATGTAATGACCTTGAAAAGACCCAAAACGAGGTACGTTTAGAATACCATTTGTATTCTCAGAGAGCACGTGTATGTAGACATTAAGAAGTTGAACTCATTTCTTCTCCGTGAAGCTTAAATATGTCCAACAACTTCTAACAAAAATGCAGAGGGAACGAGACAATCTCAATTTACGACTGCAGGAGAAAGAAAATGAGTTTATCAAGCTAGAGAGTAATTTACGAAAGGCAAAGGAAGCAACGACAGCAGCAACATTGCGAGCAAGAACAGCGCAAGTCGTTCGTCACGGTCGAGCTGCTCCATCGACTTTAATTCCATCGTCTCGGCCTCTGTCAACACTAGCGAACGGGTATTCAACACCACCACATGTATCATCTGTGTCTCTTGCAGCAAATACTGTCGAGTATACCAATCCTACAGAAATCAGGAAAATGGTGTTGAGTATGCTGCAAGAATATGATCCAAGTAAAGTTGGAAAAATCGATCTGATCATGGAAAGATTTAAAGGACGTGAGTCATACTTACTGGAAAAAATGACTCAAAGATATCTTGTTGATGATGAGAGTATGATGTCCAAATCTGTGTGGACCACTCCATCATTTAATTCAGTGAATGGTGATGACTCTTTTAGAAGTAGATCAGCAGAAAAGTGTTCGCCACACACCAACAAGCTTAGAACTCCCAGTGACACTTCAACAAAGTCGTCCAAGGCTGAGTCTGCGAAGCGCTCTGAGGCCGCTTTGGCTCGTCATCTAGAACGCATGCGAGTGAGAACATGATTGTAATTTTGTTATTCTCTTAAATAATGTTTTATTTTTTAAAAAGATAGTTGTAGCACTAAGATAGCGGAGAAAGTCAATAGATATTCAGGCACCAGAATCAATTAATCTGTATTACTGGACAGAACGAATTTTCTACGATCTTCCCAGGAAATCTACTTAAATATAACTGATTTTTTCCGATTTTGCAGCGTCGACCTTGGTATAAAACTTAGAGCAGTTTGAGGCGTCGTCAGAGAGATATCAATCGTCGTAATGTGTGTGCTTTCTTGGCTTTGCATTTGAGCATTCTCTTCTAAGGACTTATGTTGCGATTCATTCTTTTTTCCATTACTATCGGAAATCTGTTTTCCCACGCGCGGGGGATTCTTGCGATGCATACCTGATGGGACAAGATTCACCGCTGGCTGGTGTGAGCGTTCGATTATGAGTTGCTGATCTTTAAGGATGATCTTACCACTCATACCTAGGACATTGTCCACAGAGGACTTTTCTTCAAACTGTACAAGAGCGATACCCCTGGATAATCCTCGACCCTGGGAATGTTTTTCACGGAGGATTCGAGCGTGAACAATCGGACCATATGCACGTAGTACATCCACCAGATCCATATCCTCGGCATCAGGGGAAAGATTGGTCACTCGGACTGTGTATGGATGTGCTGGGTAGTTGAGGCTACCGATTCTTATTTTGTGCACGATCGTTCCACTATGGCCCTGCTTGAACTCTCCAGTTTGATTAAATACTTCTATAGAACCTGTTATTTGAGTACGATGATTATCGGCTTCATGCTCCGAGGGCTTCAGTCGCTTGCGAGCACGTCCATTCGATTCAGTTGATTGTTGAGTAACCGTTTTGTTGTCGATTTGATATGGACTGGATACAGCATCGACTGGGATGTCCTGGTGTATTTTTCGGTTACTTTCTTTCAACGATACAAACCTCATCGCATGCTGGATAGATGTTTCAGATCCAAAGGCCTTCTCGAATTCGATAAAATCCTCACATAATCGATGCCAATCGTCTATATCTTGCGGGTTTTGCGACGTTAATAGATTCTTAGTCGATGAAAGAGCTCTATGAAATAGACCACGTACAAAGCGTATCCGAGCCCCGACCGTGACCCCTGGCCCCACATCACAGTCAAGCTTGAACTTACTGACTTGGTAAAATGTCTCTGTCGACAAATAATCTATATAGGATCTCCAATATCTTGGTCGAGGTGGTATATGAGTTCGAACGACCTTTTCATAAAGCAGAATGGGGTCTTCCAGTTCTTTCAAATCGTCTTCTTCTTCTTGTGATAATGACAAAAGTATTGGCGTGATAAGATACGCCTCAAAAGTTGCTCTCTTTAGAAAAAGCTCCGATTTTCCTAGCGTCCATGAAGGGAAATTCGCGTCGAGATAATTGAGTGCAGCGTCAAATATATCTCGTATATCGTCGATGAGATCACGAATCTCGTCTGAGGTCTCACCATCCAATGATTCTCCATAATTCCTGAGCAATGGAAGTAATTGATGATCAAAGTTGATAACGAAGGACGATTGAGAGTCCTTGTCCAACTTCTTTGCTTTCTTAAACAACGTCTCTAAAAACTCGGGTTCGTCAAATCTCTTCGGGGACGTGGTTCGCGAGATCAAAGATAAGATTCTTTCTTTGAGAACTGTGATGAGAGACAGATAAAGTTCTAATGCTCCTTGTGGTACCGAAATGAAACTTGCTTGAAGAGCCTGACTGATAATAGAGAGACATGTATCAGGATTAAAATCGCTGGTTCCTGCAAGAGAATTAAATCTGTAACCATACAGCCGTAAGCTATATGGGCAGTTTCGTATGGCTCGAGCTGTAACATTCGAAAGTCGTTCAGTATTCCCAACAAACACAGTAATAGAATCGGAAGTAGACAAGGATACATCCTCCACCTTCTTGGATAAAAGATATTGAATATAATCAATCCATAGACACTCTACGGTGGGGCATTCAGAGACTGCCCTTTCATAAATTGGAATAACTAATGTGCTGATGATTCCCTTTACTTCTTTTAATATACTTTGGTCTTGACCTTCATCCTGATTTCTTTTATGTTTTAATGCTGATTTCATTGTTGTATTGTTTTGATAATTCTCATATTTTCGTAGTGACTCGGCATACTTTTGAAATGCGTTGGATGATAAAAGCATACCCCCACCCATGAGAAAATTACCCGTTATTGGTTGTGATTGATTTCGTAGTATATTTCCCCAATCAATAAAACCACGATGATCAGTATCCGAGAGATAGTCTAACAATTGCGCCGACGGTGCTATACCTTCATGTGCCATGGCCACCTCGACATCTTCATCCAAAGCCAAAAGAATCCCAAAATACATCCCCTCTAATCTTCGAACAGATTCAATCTTACAAAAATCATCTTCTGTAAATACAAAATTATGGTTTTGACTAAATAATTTCATGTCATTCATAATGGAATCATTGCATCGTTTCATCGGTGATTGAGCCCTCTCAAGGTAAGCTTCCAATATGAGTTCTTTACGCTCCTCATGCTTGGTTGTTATTGAAAAAGCCAAAAAGGAAACATACAGTTGATGTATAGCCAGGACATGAACATCATCGGCTCTATGAGATCCTCGACCAACATGAAACCATGCATCATGATACGCTTCCTTGATTTGTATTTCCTGTGCGTATTTATCGAACTCAGAATAAGTCACTACATGCAAATTCATGTAAAAGAGTCGACAGTGCATTTCTAAAAGTAATCGTCGAAGAAGAGCACAACCTGGAAATTCTGCAACACCCAATTGTAAAATTCCAACTTGTGTTTCCCAATTGGATTTCAATCTCGTCGCGACCGCATTACTTATTTCATCCTCCACCCCCTCCAGAAGATGTTGCATAAGTTCACCAGCATCGTAGGCATATTGCGCCCATAGTAAGGGTGTCATGGGACATTTACTAGAGAAATCTGCAAATTGATCAACAATTTGTTGTAAGAAATCTTCCGTTGAAGAGTCCATACTTCCATCATCCATACTAGGTTTCTCCACCTCCATATCAACATGAGAAGAAGACAACAACAACGACGAGCATTTAGATACAGGATGATTCTGAATTAACTTCAGTCTCAGTTGTTGAATCCCTCCAAGAATGGCGTTATAATCGTAGGACATGTTGCTTAAACCGAATCGATAGACAGACGGATGGCTGATGATGTCATGTACAAGATGTGAAATATCATTTATTTACCCTTTCATGTAAGAGTCATTTCTACCGCTTACCCACGGTAAGATGATCGAAAGCAGCGGGAGATGTACAGAAGAAGTACATAGCGCAGAGAGCGGGAATCGCGGAAGCCGTTAGAAGAGCAAGTAGCTATGTAAATATGTTCATCCAGTTATCCATCAAGCGATACGATAATACTATGCGATTGATTACCCAGGTCCGTAATCACGATTGGTCACCATGATTTGGTTTGGCTGCCACGATTTGATAATGGAGATGGATTCTGGATTTAGAACAGGTAGAGTTAAAAATCATTATTTTCAACTGCTATATGACAACTATTTTATTCTGCATCAACAGTATCATGGGACAGAGAATATTAAGAAAAAAAATGAAACAACATGTCTAAGGAGATAAAAACAAGGAAGCTAACAAGGCGGCACCAGGAGTAAGTTGTATCCAAGTCTCATGGCATCAAAGAAAGGTCATATTGAAACATGACAACAACACACCTATTTCAATTAAACAATGTAGACTGATTTGATCTAATCCATCTTTATCATAATTAAACATTTTCTAGAGGCAATGTCGACTGCCTTGACCTTCATGCCACCATTCACACACGATTTCTTCGAGGTTTCGGCTTCTGTCGTTATGTTGAACGCGGGCGATGAGGTAACATTCTTCGTCGGATACTCTGTCAACTCTGAGACAATACGAAATTTCCTCCGAAGCGAGGGTTGTTTTCTATGATCACTCTACTCACTCGTAATATTTATTTAAAATTGTGCTTCGTTGGCTGAACTTTTCATTCAGTTTACACAATATTTCCACGGTTTGTTGGTCTACTTCCGGGGTATATTCATTCCTATCGACTCCGTAGCTCGTAGCAACACCTCGAATCTGTACTTTAACTATGTTAAACAATTAAAAGTTTCGTTCTGATATAATCGAGAAGAGTAGCTCATGCGTGTAGCCTTCATTGAAGTCCTTGGCATGAGCGGTTCTTGAGAAATATCGAGATCGGTCCAGTCTTCCAATAAGGGCTGTTTAACGACATCTAAGCTCAACTGACTACTTAGGAGTTTCTTTTTATCCACTGAACTGAAAGCATAGATTCCCTATTAATAATTTATGATGATACGAAGAACGCATACCGTTTCATTTTAATCACTGAGCCACTCACATCGGTAGAATTAGCATACATTGTTTATTACAAGTCATATAATGTCCCCTAAGATCGAATATTCTTCAATATTCAAATGAACTCAGTTATGTTGAACATCAGATGACGTATTCTTGATATAAAGCGGATTTTATTTGGATTTGGTATCCCGTAGTAATGGTATTTCGTGTTTTGGATTGTTCGTAAACGTTGATCATCGTTATGACGAAAATCACATTGATCTACGTCGTATGTGTTTTATGATGTACCACCTCTTGCAGAATTTTCACCCAAAGGTCTAGGGATACCACCCGACATCTGAAGCTTTGAGGCTGATGCGAAAGTATAAGCGTCATAAAGACAAAACTATATCAGAAAGAATATTTCAAACTAAAGTTGTAGTTTGTATCGAGCGATGAAATATGAAATGAAATTGGATACCCTAGAATCTCTCAGTCATGCTCAAACAATAGTATTGTGCGATGATGCGCATAATTAGCATCATTGAGCTTGCGCACGAAACACGCACACCAACCATGGATTTTGCAGTATGTAGGAGCGTACAGGAACTGGTAGGTAGGTACTTGTATTACCGGCTCCGTTCTTTTTTTCAGTCCGCAATCGTAATAACACCCGCAGCATAATTCTATACACCACGAAAACAAATTCGATATGGCGACTCTTCAATTGTTAAGTCGATTGAAATATAGTGGACAATGCACACCGTCTCTCCTTCCATCTACGGACAGTATGGGGACTAACGATATTTTTCTTCTTAAGGTTTCAACGCTTGTGGGAAATGGGGACGGTACGTCGAGAGATGTTACGACGTTTTATTCGTGAAAAATGCAAACATATCCTTGTTCGGAATGACCCTTTGTATCAATTCAGGATCATATTCGGATGCGTTTTCTTGTTTCATTTATTCTTTAATACTTTATCGTGATTGCTGTACTCATTTTCATATTTTGTGCTGTCCATTTTCTATCCCATCCTTTCCGATAGGCATTGTTAGTTTGATGAACATTCCTGTAAACTCGTCCACCATGGGAGAATTCCAACAGCTTTTGAAGGTTCGTTAAATTGGGCAGTTTTAACTCAAGAACTTATGTTGATGGCTTAAAATTTCAGAGTCTCGTAAATATAGATCCGCTTATGCTATCAAGTTTTGATAAACTTTCGACTGCTGACGACTTGAAACAATCATATACATCCAATTTACTTCAAGGGATAAGTAAAATGGATGGGTGGATATTACCCGATAATATCTCTTACTTTTAGAATCTGTCCTACAATACTGTACTCTTCTCTAATCTTACGCGACTAAGTAGATTAAGGGTGACACGAGCCAATCCCTAAAAAGATTATTAAATTCAGTGGAATTCAATTGAGAGCTCTATGTCAATCCTTTTTCGTTATCAGAAGATTATTCCATAAATTTATTTTGTGGTTGGGGACAACTTTATCTAACCTTTTTTGAGCCATCAACTGAGTATTCTATTTTACTTAATACTTGTATTTGGAAGATTAAAAACTCACTATGTATTTACTTTTACTAATTTCTAGTTGGCAACTGATTTTCCTTCGGATCAACAAGGCGATGAAAAGCTTATTAAATTACTCATACAGCGGAGAAGTATACTGTTGACAATTATTGGGAGTACTCCGTCGGATAATGAATTGCTTTCGGCTATTCTTAATTCTGGCTACTTACTTTCTGTCAAAGTGTGGATAGAGGATATTTTGAACAGAAGGGTGGGAGCCGTAGATCTCCTTCTTCACCTCTTGGGCTCAATCGCCACTCTTCCAGTTTCAAAAGACATGGTCAACTCTTCAGGTCTCGGTAAGCTCATCGGATCGATAGATAAGCACTCGATATGCGTAGGTACAGCAAATGAAAATGTTATCAAAGAACGTGTAACAGCCGTGAAAGAGCAATGGAGTGCCTCAGTGAAACTTGCAAAGGTAAATACATATTTCAGTAATCTATCCCAACGGAAATTAAGTAATTTATCTCTCATATTATCGCGAATGTCAATATCATACTAGGAAAATGGAATAAAGTCTGCAACATCAAAACGAGCTATGGAAGTGGGAGATGCCAGTAGTAACGCCAAAAGAAGCCGTTCTGAAGACAGTCGTGGGATGCTGTCTCAGCTTGTTAAGAAGGTCTCATCAAATAACGCTGACTTGAATAAATCAAAACCTTTGGTTAACAAAGTTGGCACGACAACAACAGATTCGGGAAACAACTTGTCTCAGTCTTCAGAAGGTACGGCATATCATGTATTTGAATTCTTAACGAATACTGGTCATTTGATACTTATATTTGGTGTTTTTCATTCCTGCAACGTAGATTCAAGAAAGAACAAGCGTATATTGTGGGCTGACCATAAAGGTAAAGATTTGATTGAATCCCGAGTTCTTGCACCAACTGATGAAATGGATGTTCAGGGTAGTTTTGAAGAAAAAACTAGTGGAGATATGTCATGGTCAGACCGTAACAAGAGAGATCGACTGCGGGAGAAGGAATTATTCGAGCAAGCAAAGTGAGTTAGTTCAGTACTTTATTGTGATCATTCACAGTGTGTATCATTTTGCTCATACAGAACACGTTCAACTATATAGGAAAGCCAAGTTGGTAGATACTGACGATGATTTGAGTAGTGTAGCGATGATGCTTTCAAGATGGCATCAGCCTAGAGAGCTTCCGATGAACCCAGAAATTATTCCCATTCAATCCAAAGAACTTGCAGTTCAAGTTAGGAGAATGTCACTTATTGTGAAAACAAATTATTTATCGGATGACGATGTTCCTGCTAATCCTACACCTTTATCGGAGTACGAGAGGTCGATAGAGGCTGCGGCGGAGCGCTCAATAGTTCCTACGCAAATTCCTTTTTTCATTCCTCGTCAAGAAGTTTTGCAAGTGTCGAATTCTCTTCCCGTAATACAATACCCTGTAACGGCTATCCCGACTACTGGTGCAACGATGGAAATGGTTCAGGCTTTAGGACTCCCCTCGTTTTTAGCGGGACAAAATATTACAGCCCTGCAGACATTAGCCGCATCTCCCGGTCTCATAAATGCTTTTATAGATGCTAATGGAATGTATGATCAAGTACGAATTCTCAATTTAGTTGCTACATTGACTCAGAATATATCCTCTAACTTGCAAACTACCAATCAGCCTGTAATACAAAACCAAAAGCCTTATGTAGCTATTGCCCCATTTAGTGTAACACAGCCTACACTGGCGCAAACAGTAAAAACTGGTTATCGTGGCGATCAAAATTTAATGGAATGCAATCTTCATTTAAGTGGGTATGGTCCTGGAACTACCGTAGATATCGTCTCATCCTTATTTTCTCCCTATGTCAGAGTTGACGAGATAGTTCCGAAGAATGGGTTCATGTTTGTCAATACAAGCGACCCCGAAGGAGCTAGGCGTGCCAAAGAAGCTCTCAACGGGGTTATTGTTGGCGGACAACCATTGCGTATCAATTTGGCATTGAGACGCGCTAAACTACCTGGTTATGACCCGCAAGACGCCTCACATCGATATGCCTCTGCTCCCATTCTACCGTCCAATTCCTATGGTACGATAGACTATGATTCTGTTACAGATGATCGTGGTAATCCAGCTACAAGAAATTTGTTTGTGGCTGGCTTTGGTCCAGGCACCACCGAAGATGAACTTTTTACAATCTTCAGTCAACACGCAGCCTTGACCAATGTGGTTTTGAAAGGGGCCTTTGCATTTGTAAATACATTAGATAAAAGTGCCGCAGTAATAGCTCGTGAGACGTTGACTGGAGCCATAGTTCATGGTGGAGCATTACGTATCAATTTCGCTAAAGAGTCTGGTAGATTAGGAACAAGTTTCGATGTCCCTGGTGCTCCAAAGTCTTCAGCCCCTCCGACAACATCGACGGATAAATACAAGTACTATGGAAGATCCTAAAATATCTATAATTTTATTCATCTTGAATACAAGGCGTTTTGCTAGATTTAAAGCTTCAATCAAAAAATACACTTGTCGTGATAGGTCATAGCATTTAATTTGATAATAATACTAGTAATACATGGACATTTACATCAACAAAGGCTTATCTAACATCATCTGAAACTGTACGTAGGTTTATTGAACAATTGGCCAAGTGTATATCTACGAGTCTCTTAAGACGGCGCGAATGTATGTCTATCCATGGCAATCATGAAGTGAGAGAGAGAGGGAAATGCAAAAATATAAGAAATATTCATGAAGAAAAAAGAAAAATGGCCAATTAGTCATGCTTGGTTTCCTGCTTCCTTCTGAAGCTGCTGTTGACCTCGTTACATCTATCTCTATAGGTTATAGGTTCGTTTCAAGTTCCAAGGACTCAGAAATTCGTCGTTTGCCCATCGCATCCTTGTTATATTCAAGATACAAATCCCAAAAACACACTTACATGTATCATGCCTACTCCCTTTGTAGGCGGTAAACACAGGCGCAAACATGGTCGCCGTATCCTGGGCTTATCACTTCCCACAATAATCATGGCGATGACGTTTGTAGCCATACTCATCTTTTATGGTATTGCTTTTAGTGTACTTCAAAAGGCATCAACGAAAAATGAAACGACCATGGCTACTGCAGCAGTAGGAGGAGTAGAAGCAGCAGCAGCGGGAGTCGGAGTGGGAGGAGGTCCGCAGTTTACTGACACAACTACTGAGAAGTATCATGTTGTATTTTCCACCGATTGTTCAGGATATCAACGATGGCAAAGTTATCTTTTCTTTTACGGCGCTATGAAAGTCAAACAACCTGGTATCATTACACGTATCGCATCGGGTTGTACAGACCAAGAAGCTGCCTTGGAGGAAGAATGGCATAATGTGTATATCCAAAACGCCATGTCCAATAAATTTAAAATACACTTAACACCGGATTTTTCAAAGGTCACAGAAGGACATGACACTGGCGATAGATATGAATATTTCAATAAGCCGTTTGGTTTACTACATTGGATGGAACATTCAAACTATGGATTTTCCAAAATTAGAGATACACCCGATTACACACATGAGTTTGACGATATATTTATTATATTACTCGACCCAGACATGGTATTGGTAAGACCGATAACAAATGATTTCTCAGATCATTTTCCTCCCGGTCAGGCTAGTGACGGTGCTGATCAAAAACACATGGCTCAACGGGGTAAACCGTATGCACAGATATATGGTTTTGGTAATGGTTGGATGAAATTAGATTTAGTCAAGGTGACGGGTGATCCAAAGACTCCTGCTATGTTAGTGAATGATCAAGAAGGACTGGCTCATTACCCTGTTGGTCCACCGTATATTGTCGCAGCACCGGATATGTATCAAATTGCGAAACATTGGAGTGAATTTGTTCCAAAAGTTCATGTTCAATATCCTCATCTACTTGGAGAAATGTTTGCGTATTGCATAGCCGCGGCACATTTACGATTACCGCATACGTTATTTTCTACAGGGATGGTTTCGAATACAGAAATGAGTTCTACCGAAGAAGGTTGGTCGCTGATTGATACTGTAGAGACTACAGATCAGTGTAAATTTTCCAAGAAAATTATACAAACATCGACGATTCCATCCCCAAGATCTACTAATGATGGTACAGCTCCACTTGTTGTACATTATTGTCAACGATATGGGTTAGGTTCATGGTTTTTCGGTAAAAGACGTGTACCCAAAGACTTTTTTTCGTGTTCCACTCCACTTTTAATATCACCCGATGAGGATTTACGTCATACGGAATATGATTATTGGATCCCCCCTCCGCCAAATGGAAAAGGAACACCACCCGAACCCAAGCGAATAATATCCAACCTTGTTCGACGGAAACGAGAGGCATTTATACTTTGTTTTATGATACGTGCTATGAATGAGGCATCTATTTTTCTAAAGCAACATCATTGTACCGATGGTGGGAATATGACTGAAGCTATGGAATTGATTAAAGAATAAGTAATAATTTTTCTTCGTAAATTTT
>Ga0169931_10008439_pt1 | contig 15032 bp, 11 predicted proteins | sample Kivu_15m_20L_FD_129675 | JGI IMG/M metagenome (GOLD analysis project Ga0169931, IMG submission 129675) | Freshwater microbial communities from Lake Kivu, Western Province, Rwanda to study Microbial Dark Matter (Phase II) - Kivu_15m_20L... | ecosystem: Environmental > Aquatic > Freshwater > Lake... | reverse complement strand
TCCATTGAAATGGCTTACCCAGGGGATGAGATCGGTTTTTCTGCCAGAAGATTTTGCCACTCAAGAGGTAGCTGCTAGTTGGGAGCTAGGAAAAACCGCGATAGTCCTATCCATCTGGTTAATGCTGGGATTACTCTTTGCAGTAAAGAAATTTAAGTGGAGTAGAGAATGAGAATTAGACTTGTAACTTCTGGGGAACTCCCCGATCTATGGTGGGCGCTGAGGGTTTTGATAGATCTTGCTCAGTACCTGAGCCCCTATGGGTCCCATTTTTCTCATCATAACAGCATTTGTTCTGCATTTACCATGAAATCCAGTGATAACCAGTGGATGTCATGACCTGATAACTTCCATGAAGTCATTGAATCAGCCCATGTTACACGCATGCGTTAAATTCAAAATAAACACAGTAGCAATATTAAGAGAGGGCCTAAATAGAAAGCATTCAAAATGAACCCAATAAGCTCACAATTTTCCTATCGTGAATCAAAGTCGAATAACATCCCTGAAAAGATTAAATCATCCGGTGGGAGCAATCCGTATAAACAGCTCAATCAAATGCTAGATTTCCAGGTCAAACAGGAAAAGTTGGGAGATTTGAAAAAGAAAAAGAAATTATGACCCCCTTGGCTTTCCCGAGCGGCTTGCACGCGGAAAGTTGTTGACACCCCTTCCAGGTGGTTGTAGGTTACCGAGGTAGTTGGTTCAATGAATCAACAATAGGCTCGCGAGAAGGGTTAGGTCATGAATTCAAGTCCGGATGGGATCACGTCAGCGGCTTCGGCTATGGACAGGGCCTTGGATCATGGGGGTGGCATCCTTCGACTCGCTCCCGCCTGGGTACCTCGCGCGTTCTGCACCCCCGGTCAACGTATTCGACTTCACCCCTCTGATTACTACGCGTTGGGCGTCAATCGTGGAGGTATCGATGAACGATGGCTCTCTTCGGCTGTTCGAGCAGACAACGGTCCACTTACAGGCCCCTTCGAGGGATTGAGTTTGGTTGTAGATCCGCAAGGTGGCCTCATCCCATTCGATGATTTCGTCTCCCATCATGCTGATTCTCTGATCGGTTCCCGCCTATGGAACAAACATAAGAAGTGGCCGATGTACTCAAAGTTCTTCGACAACGATCAGGCCCTTCCATTTCACGTTCATCATCGTGACGAACATGCAGCTTTGGTCGATAAGCCTGGCAAGCCCGAGGCCTACTACTACTCACCCCACATGAACAATCACTTCGGCAAGCATTCGGTCTCGTTCTTGGGACTCCTACCCACGACGACGAAGGACGAGTTCATCGAGCGACTTTCGAGGTTCAGCAAGGGTGGAGACAATCGCATCACTGACCTATCTGTCGGCTACAGAACCCAATTAGGGACCGGGTGGGACATTCCAGGTGGTGTTCTCCATGCCCCGGCGAGCATCTGTACCTACGAACCACAAGCAGCATGCGACGTGTTCTGTATGTGCGAATCTTGGAGCAATAATCGCGAAGTTCCTGAAGAACTCATGTGGAAGGACGTCCCTGACAATCGTAAGGGCGACCTCACCTTCATTCTCGAACTCCTTGATTGGGAGCGCAATGTCGACCCTAAATTCGCGATCACCCGACGACTCATCCCTTATTCAACGAAACAGTCCTTGCATGATGGCGAGGTCGAATACGTGGAGAAATGGGTCGTATTTAAGTCGACCTATTTCAGCGCCAAGGAACTGACTGTGCGACCTGGTAAGACGGTCACCATCAAGGATCAAGATGCCTATGGCTTGATCGTGGTACAAGGGTCCGGGACCCTTATGAATCACGAGATTGCGGCAGCGACAGTGATCCGGTTCGGGGATTTGACCGAAGATGAGTTCTTCGTCAGTGAGAGTGCGGCACGAGCTGGCGTGAAGATCACCAACCACGGTGCAACGACTGACCTCGTCATTCTCAAGCATTTCGGCCCAGGAAATGTCGAACTAGATCTGCATGAGTGATTCTTCGCCAGATTCTCGTTCGTGGGATTACATCAAACCACGGGTCGGGAACCTGGAACAGGTGGTTTCGGTCACCCATTCCATCGATGATGATGGACCATCGAGAGGTTCTCGCCGAATTCGACTTATCAATGGTGGGGGACTGGATCTAGAACTGCACCCTGATCGTGCCCTCGATATCGGCAGATTCAACGTGGATGGGGTCAATATCGGCTGGATCTCACCAGTCGGCGCAAGCTCACCGTTCTTGGTTGAGAACAAGGAACGAGAGTGGCTTCGTACTTTCTCAGGTGGGTTCCTTACTACCTGCGGCCTTGATACTTTCGGTGGCCAGAGCGATCATGGTGGTCAACATTTCCCCTTACACGGACGTCTCGGTTCGAACCCAGCACGAATCCTTCAGACTCTCTCTTCGCCCGAACGAGTAGGAGTTATCTCTGAGACAAAGCAAGTAACGACCTTTGGAGAGAATCTTCGCCTCAAACGTGAGATCTCTTCCCTGACGTTCTCTCGTTCGATGAGAATTCGAGATGAAGTCACCAACCTTGGCTTCGAGGAGATTGGGCACATGATCCTCTACCACTTCAACATAGGTTGGCCGATGATCGGACCTGCTGCCGAGCTCCTCATTGATGCAAAGAGCAGGAAGTCGTTACGCTCCGAGGCTCCCGCAGGTGACTTTGCCAAGCTGACTCCACCCACAGTAGGAGAGCAAGAGACCGTTTTCCTGCACGAGTTGCAGTCGAATGCAACGCCGAGTGCACGCTTAAGGAATCCCGACTTAGGTCTGGAATTGAGCCTCAGAGTCGTCAGCGGAACCCTTCCCTACCTCTTCCAGTGGAAGATGCTCGATCAGGGTTACTACGTTGTGGGACTCGAACCGGCGAATGGGCACGTACTCTCTGGCAGGCATGACGCTGAGAGCGAAGGAGCGGTTGTGAAGATCCCCGCGGGCCACACCGTCAGTTATGAGATCGAGATTCAGATAGACCGCTTCTAGTTCTTCTTTATCCTCTGCAGACTCCCGAAGGCAAGGAAGAGGACGATCAGGCAGCAGAGCCCAGCGCAAAGAGAACCGCTGGGTTCCTAGAAGTGCCCAAAGTCTTCGTCAAGAAGTACTTTTCACGACGAATATTTGATCAAATACATCTCGAAGATCTCGATGATCAACTCAGGGAAGTCAATGACATTCGATGATGAGATCGACACAGGGAGACTCTCTCCGGAGAGAGCGTGAACGACTTCCTTGACCTTGCGGTTCTTGTCCGCTCTGAATCTCACCTTGGTGCGTGCGAAAAGCCCCTCTTGCTTTTCGTCATAGTTCAAGATGCTGATGACGGTCCGGTTTCGATCGCTCTGTTCGAACGCAGTCACCCAGACTTGCTCGGGGGCGACCACCTCCAAGGAACTTTCCTTGCCCAAGAGATCCCAGATGAGCGAAAGGAAGAGTCGATTGCTGGCGGCATCCACGCTTTTCTCGATTGGAGCGACGGAGTAGATGCTCCCTCCACCCTTGTGTCGATTTCGAATGATGGCCGGTACATCTGTATCTGTCCATGGCGGCGAGGAGTGAATACTCGCGAATCCATGCGTCTCAAGGGATCCGGCATCTGGATATCCATAGGGAAGAGTCAGCGTTGCCAAGACTTCCGAGCTGCCGCTCTTCTTGATCCTAGGAATATGAATCGGTTTCACGGGCGCCAGCTCGTGATACTCCATATGTGGTGTTAAACCCCAACTGACATAGTCCTCCGGTAGCACGACCTCTTTGAGTAGGTCATTCTGTGGCTTGATGAAGACGATTCCGCCTTCCTCGTGGTCCTTGTCGAGCGAGACACCCATCTCTTCCTTAAGGGAGAATTCAGGACCGTAATTGCCTGTGATGTCCATCAGTGAAGTGCCGCCGCTTGCGTAAACCTTTCCTTCTCCTGCTACATAGGATTTGACCGCGTTAACTTCCTCAGAACTCATGCGAGTCACATCAGGCAAGATGAGTGCCTTGAAAGACGAGAGCGATGAAAGTTGTCCCCTTGAGATCACACCGAAGGGGATGTGTTCTGATTGCAGAGCTCTGCACGCACCATGGAACGCCGCTAAATGATGAGATGGATGAGCTGGCCCTTCCCAAATCGGCGTGCCCTTCTCAGCTGGGGACATCTTTGAGTAGTCCGAGAAATACACCGCGACATCCTCGATCGGTCTTCCGCCAAGGAAGGGTTCATAAACCTTGGTCTTATCGAAGACCTTGCCCATCCGCTCATAGACACCTGGTGAGACTGTGCCGACCGGGTCTATGGCATCGATGAAGAGGAATGAGAGGTGATTTGCCACTGCCCCAAGGGCCTGCATGGTGATGTCTCGTTCAGTACGTAATTGGACGTGGTAACGCAGGTCTGGGGTACGGGAAGACATGTACTCAGCGGGTTGTTCTCTGCTGATGTGGTGCATCATCTTCGATACGACCAATTGCTCTTGTTTTCCGCCGTAAAGGTCGCCACCAGTGAAGTTGTCGATAGAGCTTTCATAGGTGGTTGACGCGTTGAACCAGCTACTGAGAGTCGCTGCGAAGTTGTGAGTGATCGCCAAGTCTGGCTGTAGATTCCAAACGGCAGATCGGATCTGTTGCCAGAATTCGTCGAGCCACATCTCCCTCGAACTCTGGAAGGTACTCCATTCCTTTGACTCCCAATCTACGGTGAGAGGAATCTCGAGTCCATGTTCCTTACGGAACCGATTCCGACAGTGATCGCAGACGCATATGGCAGTCCAAAACACCATGTCGATCCAGAGTGCATCGAATTCATATCGCGAAATCAACGACGTTATCTGCTTGAGCTCATATGCAAGATACTCAGGATTATTGGGGCAGCAGGTTCCATATCGGCGCCCGAGCATCACTCGGTTCTCTCCAGAGTTCAATGTGGTGCTGGATTTGACGCGCCAGTCCGGATGATTCTCAGCGGCCCAGTTGTCGTACATCGTGCTGTGGTACGCGGCGGGACGTATCCCACGCTTCTTCAACTCGGAGACCAGTTCTCCTACTAGATCTCGATCCTTTGCTGCCGGGTGTATCCCTCCGACGGGAACTGGCCAGTAGTTGAGTCCCATATGCGACTTGCAGTAGAGCAAGACGCCTTCCACTTGCGCCTTCGTATATTCCGCGGCAAGCGTCGCTGGGTCGTACTTGGAAAGGAAGAGAGGATCCCATCCGGGAATGTGCATATCGAGGAGCGAACGTCGGTAGGTCTGACCATATCGCGGGGTCATTTGGGAGACTCCATTTCCGTCAAGGTGGTTCATTGAAACAAAGAACGCCCCCGAGGGCAAGGGGCTGGCGGAATGTTCATCAAATCTTTATCTACGGATGCTTGACATGGTTATGGCCGAGGAGGATTCTGCTCCCAATGGTTCAATGAACCTAAGGTTGTTCGGAGAGGACTCCCGTTGCGTAGGTATAGCGTCATGCCCAAGCGCATTATCCTGCTCGCTCTGCCTGCCTTGGCTGCCTATCTCTTCGTGTTGATCATCCCTACCATCCGAGGTTCGCGATATTCCCTCACGGATTGGAATGGTCTCAATCCAGAGTACGAGTTCGTGGGCCTCCAGAACTTCCGGGACGCTTTCACTAGTGACGCCTCCAGTCGAGCTATCTACGTCACGGCAGTCATCGCAATTTCCACCACGATCCTACAAAACATCATCGGATTGCTTTTGGCAGTGGGAGTCAATACGCGAATCAAGTCCCGCAACCTCCTGCGCGTCTTCTTCTTCACTCCAGTGGTCATGACACCGGTGGTGATTGCCTACCTGTGGCAGTACTTGCTGGCCCCGAATGGTCCGGTTAATAGCATGATCGCCATTGTCTCGCCACGGGAGACGTATCCCAGTTGGCTAGGGAATGAGAATCTAGCTTTGCTTTCGATTATCATGGTGATGGTCTGGCAATTCGCTGGCTTTGTGATGGTCATCTACCTGGCAGGACTTCAGAATATCCCTGAGGAGATACTCGAAGCCGCTTCGATCGATGGTACCAGTAGTCGTCAGAAGTTTTGGTCTATCACGCTTCCCATGCTCGCTCCAGCAGTGACAATCAACATCATGCTGAGCATCATCAGTGGACTGAAAGCTTTCGACCAAGTGTGGGTGCTTACAGGGGGCGGTCCCGCCGGGTTAACCAATACGCTCTCGACGACTATCTATCGCAATGCATTCCAGTATGGTGAGTTTGGATCCAGCATCGCTCTAGCCCTGATCCTGACTTTCGCTATTGCAATCATCTCGATCTTCCAATACCGACCTCTCTTGCGAAGGGAGGCCGCGCTGTGAAGCGTTATACCTGGAGATTAGGATTGATTGAGATCTCTTTGATAGCCCTCGCGGTCGTCTTTGCATTTCCCTTCTATATCCTCTTCACGCTCTCGCTGCGAGGGGCTGAAGCAACGGCATCGCCGCTCTCACTTCCAGAGAGCCTCAACTTCGTGAATTATTCGGATGCTTGGAACAAGGCCGGACTTGGTAGCGCGATGCTCAACAGTTTCTTGATCACCGTGATCAGCGTGATCTTGATTCTTGTCCTCTCGCTTCTTGCTGCGTATCCGTTGGCAAGGCTTGCATCAAGATTGGCGAAGGGGATGTACTGGCTCTTCCTCTTTGGTCTCTTGCTTCCGTTTCAAGTTGCTTTGATCCCCCTCTATCAAGCAGTAAGAGACATTGGACTTCTTGGATCGATCTGGTCTGTGATTCTGGTCTATGTCGGCCTACAGATGCCGTTCTCAATCTTCCTCTTCGCCGGATTTATTCGTTCGGTACCCAAGGACTATGAAGAAGCGGGCTGGGTCGATGGTGCGAGTACCTGGATGACACTTCGCAAAATCGTCATTCCGCTGTTGCGACCCATCACATCCACAGTCGCAATTCTCAACACCATTTTTATTTGGAATGACTTCCTGACGCCATTACTTTACTTGACCGGTACGGAGCGGATCACAATTCCAGTCGCCCTCTTTGCCTTCGTCGGTCAATACGTCTCTAGCTGGCCACTGGTATTCGCCGGCTTGGTTTCCGCAATCCTCCCAGTCCTGATCCTCTTCTTCATTATGCAAAAGAGCGTGATGAAGGGTTTTGCCGGAGGCCTCAAAGGGTGATGTCGGTTTTCCGTGGATTATTGATGAGAGGAGTGTGAGCGAAGCGAGTTGTTTGTTCTTCTAACATAAAATCTAGAGAAAAGCGAGAATAAGGAATGAAATTGAAGAAAGTTAGTTCACTCGTCTTCGCACTTGCGATGGCGATTTCCGTTACCGTGTCGGCGAGCTCTTCCTCGGCCAAGACGGTGACTCTGAAGTACTCTGGTGTCAGCGTTGGTCAGGATACGATACAGAAGGCAATTGACGCTTTCGAGGCCGCAAATCCGAACATCAAAGTGAACGCCACGTTCGCGGGAACTGAGCAATATCAGGTGACCATCCGGACACAACTTGCCTCGGGAACCGCCCCAGACCTCTTCTTCGTTCAGCCAGGTAATGGCAATCCGACGACGATGAGGCAGCTCGCTCCTCCGGGATATCTCCGTGACCTTGCCTACCTTCCATTCTCAAAGAAGGTGCCAAAGGGCGCGGATATCGTGACCTCGATCAACGGTAAGCGCTACTTCTTGCCGATGACGGTTGCTGGAATCGGTGTGATCTACAACGAAAAGGCAGTGACCGATGCAAAGGCCACCTTGCCAAAGACCTGGACAGAGGTGCTCCAGTTCTGCGATACCGCTAAGGCTGCCGGCAAGGTTGCCTTTGCCCTAGGTGCCCAGACACTATGGACTACCCAGTTGATCAACTATGCGTTGGTTCCGACACTCGTCTTCCGTACCAATCCGAAGTTCGATGAGAAGTTGACGGCAGGAAAGACGACATTCTCGGCCTCCGCTGGTTGGAGATCTGCATTCACCAAGTACCAGGACATGCTTAAGCGCGGCTGCTTCAATGCTGATCCAAACGGAACCAGCTTCGAAACTTCTATGTCGCTTGTTGCAAAGGGTGATGCGCTAGCCATCGTCCAGGTCACTGCGATCCTTCCAGCAATTCAGGGCATGGCTCCGGACAGCAAGTTCGGGATGTTCGCACTACCTGCCAATGACAAGCCAAAGCAGACCTGGATGCCTGCAGCAGTCGGTGGTGGTTTTGGTATCAATGCCAAGACCAAGAACCTTGCTGCAGCTGAGAAGTTCATCAACTTCATGGCCAAGGAAGAGATCATGAATGAATATGCCGCTGCGAATGCGGCATTCCCCGCCATTCCTTCAAACAAGTTCAAAACGGATCCTGCATTGAAGTTCATGGAGACTTTGGTTAAGGCCGGAAAGTCCTATCCATTCATGGATCAGATGTGGCCAAATGCGAAGATCCAGCCAGCCCAGTATGACGGTATCCAACGCATGCTTGCTGGCTCCGGAACTGTCGCAGACATCCTCTCTCTAATGGATGCGGCAGCGAAGGAGAAGTAGGAAATCCTTCACTGAAATAGAGAGAAAGCGCCCGGTGTTCTAGGACCACGGGGCGCTTTCTCTTTTGTCGTTAGTACTCGCTTGAGGCAGATAGATTCCTTGCGCGCTATCATGCAGGCGTGGCAAAGAAAAGGAGCGAAGTTACTCTCAAAGATGTCGCGCGATTAGCCAAGGTTTCAGTCGGAACAGTCAGCAACGTTCTCAATCGACCCACATATGTTTCAGAAGAACTTCGGTCACAAGTTCAAGAAGTCATTAAGAAGCTAGATTTTAAACCATCAAAAGACTATCGAAGGTATCGGAAAGGTAGAGCCATCAACATCGGCCTCTGCCTGGCAAATATGTCTAATCCTTTCTTTATGAATATCGCACTCTCCGCCGAGATCAATGCACGAGAGCACAATGCAGGAGTGGTCATTACTCATAGTGGTGAAGATTTTGAGCAGCAAGAGCGCAACTTGGAACTTTTGAAGCAACATAGAGTTCAAGGAATCATCCTGACATCAGTTACTGATTCAGAAGTCAACTTTCGGACTTCGCTCCCGCGTGACTTTCCCCTTGTCTTGATTGATCGCGTTCCGAAGAACTTTCAAGGCCTCTCTGTGACTGTAGATGACGCAACTGGCGGACGTCTCGCAGGACAGCACTTTCGCGACCTGCAGTTCAAGCGAGTTGCATATGTTGGTAGTCCGCGCTTTTCGGCAAAAATGAAGAGCCGACTCGACGGTTTCAAGACTGGATTCGGCCAGCCGGATAACATCGGTAACTTTTCCCTGTTAGAAGTCGACGACTGGAACTTCAGCAATGGGCTTGAAGCTGGTCGTAGGATCCTCAAAATGCCTAAGTCAGCAAGGCCGCGAGCGGTCTTTTGTGGAAATGACTACTTGGCTCTGGGAATCTTGCAGGAGATGACAGCTAGTAACGTTAGAGTGCCAGAAGATCTCGCAATCATGGGTTATGACGACTTACCAGCGGCCAGTCAGGCTGCGACACCGATAACCAGCATGCGCCAGCCCCTCAATGAAGTTGGAGAACTTTCGGTCAAGATGCTGGTCTCGGCTATCGAGAAGAAGAAGTTACAAAAGAAGCGAAAGATCGTCTTGAAGCCCGAACTGGTTGTGCGAGTATCTACACTAGGCCGTTGAGACCCTCGGCGTGAAAGATCTGATTCCAGGATCTTGTGCCAATACGCGTCTGAACTCTTGGATATCGGCTAGTCGACCAAGAGCTATCGCTTGAATTGCGATATTTCCAAGGAGAGTCGCTTCAATCGGACCTGAGATCACTTGGCGCACTGTCGTATCAGCGATAAATTGATTAAAAAATTGATTTGCACTCGCGCCGCCGACTATGTGAATGCGTCGATATCTTCTTCCTTCGATACTTTCGAATTCTTCTATTAGATTGCGATAGGCATAAGCGAGGCTGTCGAAGATACAACGCGCAATTTCCCCCGGAGTTGATGGCGAAGTGCCGTCATGCGAGCGAGCCTGTTGAGCGATTCGATTCACCATGTTTCCAGGGGCAATAAATTCATCATCATTTGGGTTGATGATGAATTGGCCACCGGGGACATCCGCTGCGGCCGCGATCAAATCGTCGAGAGATAGATCCTGTCCCTGCGATTGCCATTCACGCTGGCACTCCGAAAGAAGCCACATTCCGGCCACATTACGGAGCGTTCGGTACTTTCCCTGCACCCCGAGTTCGTTGGTGAGGTTGAGCCTGAGGGCATCGGCAGAAATATTCAGTTTATCTCGCTCATAGCCGATCAAGGACCAGGTACCGCTGGAGATGAAGATTGCATCTTGCTCATCTTGGAATGGAACAGCTGCGACCGCAGAGGCTGTGTCATGCGAGCCCACGGCGATGACCGGTATTCCGTCGAGTTCGCCGTGGCCACGAATTAAACCAAGAATCGTTCCAGGTCTATGAAGTTTGGGAAAGAGGGTCGAAGGGATGCCTAGGTCTGAGATAAGAGACCAATCCCAATCGAGATTTCTTGCGTTTAGCAATTGCGTGGTGGACGCATTAGTCACATCTTGCGTCATACTTCCGCAGAGAAATCGATTCATCGCATCCGGAAGCATGAGGAAGGTTGCAGCGTTTGCGAGTTCACCTCGGTCTGTTGCGACCGCAAGTTGATAGATCGTATTGAAAGGCAAGAATTGGATTCCGGTCGCAGCATAGATGCGTTCCCGACCATGACGGTCCATCACAAGGTCCATAACCCCAGCCAGCCGCTCATTTCGGTAGCAGATGACAGGGTCGCGCGGATTACCGTTTTCTCCGTAGAGTCGATAGTCGACGCCCCAGGAGTCGACTCCTACTGATGCGATTGGGAAACTCGCGCGAGCGAGACGCAAGCCATGGAGGACATCCGACTCGATAGCCTGCCAGTCCCAAACCAAACCATGGTTTGGGTCAGTAAAGTTCGAGATTTTGAAGCGGTGTATCACTTGATATTCAATCGATTCGGAGTCAGCGATTCCTACCGCGACGCGACCGCTCGACGCACCTAGGTCTATGGCTGCGTGATATTTCATTCTCACCTCAAGAAGGCGTTTGCGACACCGCTATCCACCGGGATGAGCAGTCCAGTAGTGAGCGACAGGTCTCCTGCTACGAGTGAATATGCAGCTGCCGCCACATGTGCGGGCAGCACTTCGATTCTCAATAAACTCCGTTGAGCGTAGAACTTGCCGAGGTCCTTCTCGTCGACTCCGTAGACAGCAGCGCGATTCGCACCCCATCCTTGAGCGAAGATTCCCGACCCTTGGACCACTCCATCGGGATTGATGCCATTGACACGGATCTGATGCTCACCGAGTTCAGACGCAAGCAGTCTAACTTGGTGTGCTTGGTCTGCCTTTGCCGAGCCGTAAGCGACATTGTTAGGACCCGCAAAGATCGCATTCTTGGAGACGATGTAGATGATGTTTCCTCCTCGCCCTTGCCGAACCATCATGCGAGCTGCTTCACGAGCGAAGAGGAATGATCCACGGGCCATGATGTCGTGCTGACGATCCCAATCTGCGCTCGTAGTATCGAAGAGACTCTTTGATACCGAGATTCCGGCATTGTTGACCAGGATGTTTATTCCACCGAATGCGACGGAGGTCTGAGCCAAGGCCTCGATGATCTTCTCTTCTTCGGTGACATCGACTTGGACAGCGATCAGACGCTCGGAGTCGCCAAATTGTGCAGCCACAGCACGTGCGCTATCCAGGTCACGATCTGCGATCGCGACACAAGCGCCCTCTTCGTAGAACCGCTCCACGATGGCTTTACCAATCCCAGATGCCCCCCCGGTGACGATCGCTACCTGACCTTCCAAAGGTCGGGGCTTTGGAAGTCTGCGCAATTTCGCCTCTTCTAGATCCCAGTATTCGATACGGAACTTCTCTCGATCGGGAATGGGCGAATAACTGGAAAGTGCTTCTGCTCCTCGCATCACATTGATGGCATTTACATAGAACTCGCCTGCGATCCTTGCTGCAGCCTTGTCCATGCCAAACGAGAACATCCCTATTCCCGGAACCAAGATGATGGCAGGAGCAGAACCCCTCATCGCAGGAGAAACTTTAGAAGCATGATCGTGGTAGTACTTCTCATACCGTTCTTGATATTGAACAAGTAATTCCTTTGCGCGATTCTCGATCACTTCAAGTAGGGCGGTTGGCTCGGAGTCCAAGACCATGGGGGCGATCTTGGTGCGGATGAAGTGGTCTGGACAGGAGGTTCCGAGACTTGCTAGGTGTGCCAGAGAACTTCGTGCGAGGAAGTCGAGGACCACGTCACTGTCATTGAAGTGAGCGATCTGGTGTCGATCTTGAGAGACGAGACCACGCAAGATGGGACCAATCTCTGCAGCATGTTGGATTCTCCGCTCTTTCGGTAAAGGAGAGAATGCACTTACTATGGGTCCGAAGGGCTCTGCTTTCCCATGCTTGGAAATGAAATCTGCTGCCTTCTTGATCGTAGCTAGGGATCTGCTCTCACATTCCTCAGATGTGTCGCCCCATGTAGTGAGGCCATGGCCACCTAGGATGCAACCAATCGCCTTCGGATTTTCACGTGCGATCTTGGCAATGTCTAGCCCCAATTGGAATCCTGGCCGACGCCATTCCATCCAGATGATCTCATCGCCAAAACATTTGCGAGTCAGCTCTGGGCCGTCCAAGGCTGTCGCAATTGCAATGATGGAGTCGGGATGGAGGTGATCTACATGAAGCTTGTCAACCAAACCGTGCATGGAAGTATCGATGGATGGTGCAGCGCCACCCTTTCCGAATAGGCAATAGTCGAAGAGTGGAACCATCTCATCTTCGAACTCTTCACCCTTGTAGACGTTGATCAAGTCCATGAATCGATCGTGATAAAGCACGGAGACTCCGCTTGGTTTGAGTGTTCCGAGATCGCCTCCGGATCCCTTTACAAAGAGGAGGGTTGTAGGTCGACCAGTCAGCGGATCATCGATTGATCCCTTTGCTGATGTATTCCCGCCACCAAAGTTGGTAACAGTGGGATCGCTACCGAGTCGATTGGAACGCCCAATCAACTCGTGAAGAGTCTTTGATCCTGCCACTACTTCATTCATCGCACGTCCCGTTCTAATTTCGGTGATGGCTAGACAAAACCGAGTTTATCAAGAATGGTTCATTGAACCTAGTGCCGAACAGAGGGGGATGGAATGTGAACATTGAGGGCCGACCGGTATCTTTGGCCGGATCATCTTGGGCCATCGCTCACATCTGGACTGGCTCGTATCGGGTTATTCGATTCGGGTCACGTCGGCGCCGAGTGAACGGAGTTGCGCAGCAAAGTAGGGATAGCCACGATCGATATGGAAGCCACCCTCGACGAGTGTGATCCCGGCGGCGACAAGGGCAGCGATCACAAGGCCAGCGCGGGCACGAATATCTGTTGCAACCACGGGAGCAGAGGAGAGCATCTCGATGCTGTGGGAGGCTGCGTGATGGCCATCGACCTTGACTTGTGCTCCCAATCTAAGGAGTTCATTGACGAAGATGAATCGGCTTTCGAAGACATTCTCGGTGACGATGGCATCCCCATCGGCGATCGCATTCATCGTGATGATGAACGGTTGTAGGTCAGTTGGAAAGCCGGGGTATCCCCTAAGAAAAAGCTGACCTCGCAAGGGTTGCCATATGGATATCTGGACTTTGAGAGTGGTGGCCTGATTCAACTTCCATAATTCCACTGTTTACACAGACAGCGCTCGCCTTCGCTGGCATTCTCTCTAAGTTAACTACCGAAAGGAAAGATCATGTCAGAAATACCAATGCTCTTTAATGCCGTCCAGGTCGCAAAGATCATGGGAGTTAGTAAATCGCAGGTTTATAACCTTATGAACTCAGGAAGATAAGCCAGTGTTTCAATTGGCCGATCTAAGCGAGTAACCAATAGGCAAATGAATGACTTCATTACTTCACTTTCGCCAGACGTGTAATCAGTGATTATCTATGGAAACTATTTGATAACAACCAGAAATGTTAGAGCGCCAAAAGCGGAAACTAACAGGTTTGCACCGTTTACCCCTATTTCAATAAATTGGTTTGACATTTTGAAATATAGAGACGAGATTGAAGGCATATGGGCAAGAGTTTGTGCCACCCTTTCTTCCTAATTGCCCCTGTAATTAGTAACATAGTTAGCCATGAAGAGAATGGTATGGATTGTTTTTACTATTCTGGTAATTTCTTCTCTTCCCACTTTAGCCGCGTCTCCTCCAAAGGCGGGGTCTTTATGCTCCAAGCAAGGCGTGACAAAGACTTATCAAGGCAAGAAGTTCACCTGTATAAAAAGTGGAAGTAAACGCTTCTGGGATAAAGGAGTAACGACAAGAACCGCGCAGCCCTCTCCTAGTCCAGCAGAGGCGCATACTCCGGTGCACCCCAAAGGAAAGATTTACTCGGTACAAATGGCAAAGGCCCACTTGCCAGTTGCTCCAAAAAATGGATATGACGATTACCGATGCTTTCTCCTCAATCCGAAAGTGACGGAGGATTCAATAATTCAATCCATTGAATTCGTTCCGCAACGTAAGACCTATGTTCACCACGCGATTATCTTTCGAGTTTCTGAAGCCGATATCCCGGAGGCGTTGACACTTGATAACTCGGGAACTGGATGGCCATGTTTTGGAGGCTCAGGTCTCGGTGGAATGCTCAGTTCATTTATTACGTCGCCTTGGATTACTGCTTGGGCCCCCGGTCGCGGAAGGGATTTGCCACCAACGGGTTATGGAATTCCATTTAAGAAAGGCGAGCAATTCGTGCTCCAAGTTCATTACAACTTGCTTGCTGCTACTAGCGGAAAAATTGAAACCGATCAATCCAAGATCGTGATGGAAGCTGTGCCTTTGACTGAAACGAATGTGAAACCGCTCAATATCGAACTCTTCGCTGCGCCAGTCGAATTAGCTTGTCCAGAGGGAGTCACTGGGCCGCTTTGTGATCGCGCTGCAGCTGTGAAAGATTTGGCGCAGCGCACAAAAGGTGGCGCTGAACTTGAATTATTAGGTATCGCT